>TARA_R110002167_G_C12707356_1_pt1 | contig 117892 bp, 102 predicted proteins | sample TARA_R110002167 | Tara Oceans TARA_R110002167 (sample SAMEA4398238) | marine metagenome | biome: Polar Biome; feature: [MES] marine water layer (ENVO:01000295) within the mesopelagic zone...; material: water (ENVO:00002006), including particulate matter (ENVO:01000060) such as......
CGCTGGCAGTGAAGAGGTCCACGGTTCGATCCCGTGTAGCTCCACCAATTATTTGGTATTTAATGCATATATTGCATTAATAGATTAACCACCGGAAGGTGGTTTTTTTATGTCTAATTTTTATATATCCCTCCTTTTAATTAAGTCCATATAAACTCATATTCCTCAGCCAGCAATAAATACCACCCTCATATCACGATCAGTGCAAATGTGTGACATCCCACCCATAAGGATTTTTTTACTGTGTGACAATCCACACATAAAATCACTCTCCTGTTTCCTTATTAAATTAAAGTTAATATTTTTCATTGAGTTACAAATAATTAACATTCTGGCCTAATGCTTGCTATGTTTTATCTATCCTCATAAAGCGTTTATGGCGTACTTGTTCTGGGACAAGTCACCACCTTGAGGAAAATATAACACTAAAAAAAAGGAAGTTAATTATCATGAAAAAATCGACCAGTACCTTTACACATCCACTCAAGTCAATTGCTAAACTAGCGACTATTGCTACTATTCTTGCCGCGAGCTTTAATGTTTTTGCTGAACCTGTAGAAATTAAATTTTCGCATGTTGTTGCGGAAAATACTCCAAAAGGACAAATGGCACTTAAGTTTAAAGAATTAATTGAGCAACGTTTACCAGGTGAATATGTTGTTAACGTATTTCCTAACTCACAGTTATTTGGGGATAACAATGAGCTAGCAGCACTTCTGCTAAACGATGTGCAATTTGTGGCACCATCATTATCTAAGTTTGAGCGCTTTACCAAAAAACTACAGATTTTCGATTTACCTTTCTTGTTTGAAGATATGGCCGCAGTTGATCGTTTTCAGCAATCAGATTCAGGCCAAAAATTATTAAACGCGATGAACCGTAAAGGCCTTGTTGGCCTAGGTTATCTTCACAACGGTATGAAGCAGTTTTCTGCGAACGATCCTTTGGCATTACCAAAAGATGCGAATGGCAAAAAGTTCCGTATTATGGCATCTGACGTTATTGCAGCTCAGTTTGATGCTGTTGGTGCTATTCCAGTTAAAAAGCCCTTCTCTGAAGTGTTCACTCTGCTACAGACACGCGCTATTGATGGTCAAGAAAACACTTGGTCAAATACCTATTCAATGAAATTTTATGAGGTGCAAAGTCACATCACAGAAAGTAATCATGGCGTTTTAGATTATATGGTAGTGACCTCAAATACCTTCTGGAAAGGTCTACCCGCTGATAAACGTGCCATCTTTAAATCATCACTTGATGAAGCGATTGCTCTTGGTAATAAAATTGCTTCAGAAAAAGATAACCAAGATAGACAGGCGATTATTGATTCTAAGCGTTCAGAATTAGTCACGTTAACGCCTGCTGCACGCCAGCAATGGGTTAACGCAATGAAACCAGTTTGGGCTAAGTTTGAAGATCAAATTGGTAAAGACATGATTGATGCAGCACAAGCTGCTAATACTAAATAGTCTCAACACTTGACGTGGTACTGACTGCATTCTTGCATCAGTACCACCTTTTTTTATTCAAGGAGTATGACCGTGATTTCAAGACTATTTGGTTATTTTGAAGAAGGGTTCCTTAATTTATTAATTACATTAATGACGTTGCTGGTTTTTGGCGAAGTTATTGCCCGTTTCTTTTTTAATACCGGTTTTTTATGGATCCAAGAACTGACCCTCACTCTTTGTGGTTGGTTTGTACTATTTGGCATGTCCTATGGCGTGAAAGTAGGAGCACATATTGGTGTTGATGCGTTTGTGTCTAAGCTATCTGGTAAGCCACAGAAAGCGGTCGCTATCTTTGCGTGCCTGTGTTGCATTATTTACTGCGGAATGTTTTTAAAAGGAGCTTGGGACTACCTGAGCCAAATGTACCAAATTGGTATTCCAATGGAAGACATCGACTTTCCTGCATGGTTTATTCATCAATTGGATCCAGATTTTGCTTGGGAAACATTGCGCATCGATATAGAAGATGGCGCTGTTCCTATTTGGTTATCTCAAAGTATTTTAATTATCGGATTTTCAATGCTCACATGGCGTTTTATAGAATTATTTATCGCTATTTTGCGCAATAAAGCTGTTGGTTTCCAACTGGCCGATGAAGCAAAAGACAGCATGCATTTAATCGATGAAGCTGCGCTATCCACATCATCAGAACAACTAGAAAAAAATGATAAGGAAGCGAAATAATGACTATAGCAACCCTATTTATAGCTTTATTTATTTGCATGATGATTGGTATGCCTATTGCTATCGCATTAGGTTTTTCAAGTATGCTAACTATTTTGTTATATTCAAATGATTCGCTCGCTTCAATAGTTTTAAAACTGTATGAGTCGACTTCAGAACACTACACTTTATTGGCAATTCCATTCTTTATTCTATCATCGGCATTTTTGTCTACTGGTGGCGTAGCAAGACGTATTATTGACTTTGCAATGGACAGCGTAGGTCATATACGCGGTGGTCTTGCTATGGCATCGGTGATGGCTTGTATGCTGTTTGCCGCGGTATCTGGTTCATCACCTGCAACTGTGGCTGCTATTGGCTCTATTGTTATTGTTGGTATGGTTCGCGCAGGTTATCCAGAAAAATTTGCAGCAGGCGTTATCACTACTTCAGGTACCTTAGGCATTTTAATTCCACCATCGATTGTAATGCTGGTTTATGCGGCTGCGACAGAAGTGTCTGCCGCTAGAATGTTTATGGCTGGTTTAATTCCAGGCTTAATGATGGGTTGTATTTTAATGTTAGCAATCTACATTGTTGCACGAATTAAAAAACTGCCTTCGCGCCCTTTCCCTGGAATAAAAGCACTAAGCATATCAAGTGCTAAAGCAATGGGTGGATTAGCACTCATTCTTATTGTACTGGGTTCAATCTACGGTGGTGTTGCCAGTCCAACTGAAGCAGCGGCCGTAGCTTGTGTGTATGCTTACTTTATTGCAGTATTTGGCTATCGGGATATTGGACCACTCAAGAATGTTGCTTGGCGAAATAAACAAGAGTCTTTAATCGGCGCCTCATTACGCAATATAGGGCACATGTTGCTTGCCGTTATTAAAACGCCAACCGACAAAGAAATCCGTCATGTAGTACGTGATGGCGCTAAAGTTAGCATTATGTTGTTGTTCATTATTGCTAATGCCATGCTGTTTGCTCACGTATTAACCACCGAGCGTATTCCACATATTATTGCCGAAACGATTGTCGGATTTGGATTACCCGCATGGGGTTTTTTGATCATCGTCAACTTATTGTTATTAGCTGCGGGTAACTTTATGGAGCCTTCAGCTATTCTGTTGATTATGGCGCCAATATTATTCCCTATCGCAACCCAGTTAGGTATCGATCCTATTCACTTAGGCATCATTATGGTGGTCAATATGGAGATAGGCATGCTCACACCGCCTGTAGGGCTCAATCTGTTTGTCACTGCAGGAATAACAGGAAAAAGTATGGGGTGGGTAATTCAATCGTGCCTGCCTTGGCTGGTATTGTTACTCGGTTTCTTGATGTTGATTACCTATATCCCTCAAATTTCACTATTTTTACCTGAGTATATAGACAAATTAAACGGCTATTAGCTTGATAATTCGCGTATTATAGACGAGCCTTAATTTATTAAGGCTCGTTTTTTTACACATGCTCAATAATCATCATAACTATTACCGATTGGGAATATGCATGCTTTCATTCTCGACTACCAAAAAACGTAAAATTGTACTGAGCATCATGCTCATCATCGGGTTATTACTGACCCTAAAAGTTACGTATTGGTATTTACTTGAACAGGGCACAAAGTCCATTGCTGAACAATCTGAAAAACAAATCAATGAACTGGTAATTTTTATTGATAATGCCCTTTCACACTACGAAAATATTCCAGCAGTGCTCGCGCAAAACCCTATCTTAGAGCAAGGGTTACTTGATCAACGTAATCCTCAAACAATCGAAAAACTTAACGCTTATTTATCTGAATTACAGCAAGTTACAGAGTCGTCAGATATTTACCTTACTGATGCGCTCGGAGTTGCTATTGCCGCCAGCAATTGGGATGTACCCAACTCTTTTATAAATCATGATTATTCATTTAGGCCCTACTTTATTGATGCTATATCAGGAAAGTCTGGACGATATTATGCAGTCGGTACCTCATCCAATAAGCGCGGATTCTACTTTGCTAATCCGGTATATCACAAGGGAGTGGTATTGGGTGTAGTGGTTGTGAAAGTTGATATAAGTTTGATTGAACAACAAAGCAGTGGCATTGCCATCGCAAGCCAATATGAGTTTATGATTAGCGATCCTGACAATATAGTGTTTCTTTCAAGCATTAATAGTTGGCGATTTAATTCATTAACGCCGCTAACACAGGCAAAACGTTTTGCACTTAATTCATCAAAACGCTATGCAAACCGGCCCATTGGTGAGCTTAGCATTACCCCTAATTTTGCCTTAGGTGAGTCAAGCACGACTCAGGTATACCAAATCTCGTCTTTTGAAGGCAAAGAGAAGTATTTAGAACGCCACCAGTTAATGCCTAATGCTAACTGGAATGTGCATATTCTAGCCCCCATGAAACCGTTATATGAGTCTTTACCGCCTATTATGTTGCTAGCGGCGACACTTTACTTATTACTGGCTTTGTTTATTATTTACAGCTTAGAACGAAGAAAAAACTTTCTTCGGATGCGTCAAGCCCAAAACCTATTAGAACAACGCGTGAAAGAACGCACATTAGAGTTAGAACAAGCCAATACTCAACTTAAAGATACCCAAGACGAACTGATCCAAGCTGCAAAGCTTACGGTCATAGGCAGTCTGTCCGCCAGCATTAACCACGAACTCAACCAACCGCTAGCCGCACTACGTAGTTATGCGCAAAACACCCAAACTTTCATTGGCCGTAATATGATTGAAGATGCCAGCAGCAATATCAAAATCATGATAGAACTCACCGATAGGCTCGCAGATATTATTGGTCAGTTTAAAAGCTTTACGCGTAAATCTCAGGGTAAAGATAACGCCACCGAAATTAATCAATCGATTGAGCAAGCACTTACCATTGTTCAACCTGAAATGGATAAACAAGGCGTTAAGTTGTCGCTTAAATTATTAACGGGCAAATGCCAAATATGGGGTGACAGCGTCAGATTACAACAAGTACTGGTTAACCTTATTAGCAATGCTATCGTTGCTATGCATCAATCCACTGAGCGACAATTGCAAATCAAAGTCTATTGCGACAGTAAGGTCAATATAAGTATCCAAGACAGTGGTCCTGGTGTAAGAGAAAGCCAGATGAACAAAATTTTTGAACCTTACTATACCACCAGTGAGCGTCAAGGATTGGGCTTAGGGTTGTCCATCTCGCAGCGGATTATTGAGTCAATGCAAGGTTCTATTACTGTCGAGAACGCCATACCCGGTGGGGCTATTTTTCATATCATTTTGCCACTTTATTTACGCGAGGAAGTGTAAACGTGACTCAAATACAAGACATCAATAATTATCAAGTCATTATTGTTGATGATGAACCTCATATCGGTATCGTATTACAGCAATTATTTAAACTAGAGAATATCAGCGCGCTGGCGATTACGAACCCGCAATATATAGCTAACCAAATAACCGCTAACTGGCCAGGCATAGTGATTTCTGATGTCAATATGCCGCAACTCGATGGCTTGAGTTTATTGCAACAACTGAAAAAACAAGACAATGACTTACCTGTAGTACTATTAACGGGTTTTGGTGATATCGCCATGGCGGTAGACGCACTCAAAAAAGGTGCTTACGACTTTATCGAAAAACCATTTAACAACGAACATATACTCGATGTGACCAAACGTGCATTAGATAAACGTGCGCTAACACTTGAGAACCGTAAACTTAAACGCGAACTTGAATCGCACATAGCACCTGGCCCACGTATTTTAGGCAGTAGTCCTGGTGTAATGAAAATGCGCCACCTTATTGACCAAGTGCTAGACACACCGGCAGATATCATGATTGAAGGTGAAACAGGCGCAGGTAAAGAACTTGTCGCCCGATATCTGCATGACCACAGCTATCGTAACAAAGCCAATTTTGTCGCCATTAATTGCGGTGCAATCCCTGAAAACCTCATTGAAAGTGAACTCTTTGGTGCTGAATCGGGTGCTTTCACTGGCATAGACAAACGCCGGATTGGTAAGTTTGAATATGCTAATGGTGGCACGCTACTTCTAGATGAAATAGAAAGCACTCCTATGGCTTTACAGGTTAAATTACTGCGAGTGTTGGAAGATCGTAAAGTCGAACGATTAGGATCAAATACACCGATAAATTTAGACATAAGAGTTATTGCCGCAACAAAATTAAACTTGCAACAACTGTGTGAAGAAGGGAAATTCAGACAAGATTTATTGTACCGACTTAACCTGGTGACCATTGTCATCCCTCCACTACGAGATCGCCGAGAAGACATTCCATTACTGTTTTTACATTTTGCCAGAATTGCTTCTGCTCGTTACCATAAAGCACTCATTGCATTAAATCCCCAGCAAACCATGGTGCTAACCTCTCACGACTGGCCAGGCAATGTACGCGAGTTGCGCAACTTAGCAGAGCGTTATGTATTACTGGGTGCAGAAGCCGCTTTTGCGGGCAATTTAGACAGCCACACGACTATGCACACTAGCATGTCACTTCAACAACGAGTTGAGTTCTTTGAGAGGATGTTGATTGAAGAAGCTTTAAGCCATAACAAAGGCAGTATTAAGCTAACAATGGAGCAGCTCGAATTACCGCGTAAGACCTTGTACGACAAAATGCGCAAGTTTGACTTAGACCGTAAACAATTTATCGAGAGTTAACTCGCTTTGGATACATCAATAACCTGTTGTTGATGTATCCCTAAACGCCAGATAGCCACTAAAAGCAGTGTCAAAAGGCTCATCGATCCGACAACCACTCCATTCCATTCTGCTTCGTGCCAAAATAGCATTAAATAAGGCCCTCCCAGAGATGCACCAAGATAGTAGCAACATAAATACAGCGATGTTGCCTTAGCACGATGACTGGTTGCACGGATAGCAACAAACGAATTGCAACAGCTATGAGTTAAGAAAAATCCGCAAGCACTGATCAAAAAGCCCACCACAATAGCAGTCAATGTATCCACTAAGGTCAACAACGTGCCAGCGACCATCAAGCATAACGCCACCCTAAATAATGGCATCGAGCCATAGCGCATAATCCATTTTGCCGACAAATAAGAAGCGAAGGTGCCACTTGAATAACATAGAAAAATCAAGGTTGCATTAAAGCGACTTAAACCATAAGGTTCAGCCATAATATGCAATTGAATAAAGCTAAATTGATTAACCATCATCATAAATGCTAAGCCACCAATGGCATAAGCAAGGCGCATCTGCGAGTCTGACAAATGGAACATAAAGCCATCGATGTCTTGCTTTACTTTATGCATCAAAGAGACTTTTTGCTTTACCACTGGGGGCTTAATTTCTTTACGCGGCAATAAATACGTTACCAATGCCACTCCCATTAACGTTACCAAAAATATCAACCCCATAGACGACTGCCACGATAAATTTTGGGCCATTAACCCACCGAAAATTCGTCCTGCGATGCCGCCCATACTGTTGGCCATAATGTATACGGCAGCAGCTTTTAGCATAAAGGAAGGAGCCAATTGCTCTTTAAAATAGGCCATCGAAATCGCAGGAACAGCAGCAAGCAAAATACCTTGAAGTAAACGAACCCAAAGTAAGTCATCAAAAGTCTGAGCAAAAACCAACAATATATTAGATGCAGCAAGTAACCATAAACTCACCACAATAGGGGCCAACCGTCCTATCCGGTCAGATAAAACCGCATAAAAAAGTAATGAAAAAGCTAAGGTAAAACTGGTAACCGATAACACCAAAGTAGCTTGTGCGCCAGACACATCAAAATGTTCCGCTATAGACGGCAGCATGCCTTGTACTGTGTACAAATTAATGTAAATCACCATAGAAGCGATGCACAAGGCCCAAATTAAACGAGTTTGCGCATGCGAACGATAAGTCTGAGATAACTCTGTCATAAACAACCTAAACAGCACATTAGGGTAGAAAACAGATTATTACCCGCCAAATAAATAGATCAATGACGGGCATAAGAGTTTGTGAACTAGATTACGAAGTGGTTATTTAACGCGTTTCATTAACACTTGAGTGGTAAATTGACCGTTACTGATCACACGGAACTTATCATACGTTTGAAAAATAGCATTTCCTTGATAAGTGATCATTGCCACAACACCGTAATCAACACCGCTTTTGACTAACTCAGCAGGTAAGGTGAATTTAAATGGAACGGGTGCTCTGGCTATATCAAAGTTTTTTTGAGAAATAATCGCCCCCGGAGTATTGAAATCAATCAATGCGATGTTAATTTTACACCCCTGTGGTAAAGCAATTTTTTCTATATAGCCGGCATAGCCATTTACAATAACAGGTTTTTCAGGCTCAATCGTCACACAACCATTCAGCATAATGGCGATCAAAGTGACAACCGCGAATTGTATCCCTTTCTTAATTATTAACATGTTAGCGTCCTACTTGGTCATTCTGATTAAACCTTCCTGTGTGGCAGAAGCCACAAGACGTCCTTGCTGATCAAAAAACTGCCCTTTTACAAATCCACGTCCACCGCCTGCATTGGGGCTATCAATACAGTACAAGAGCCATTCTCCCATATTAAATGGCCGATGGAACCACATGGCATGATCAATAGTGGCCATACGCATACCTGGAGTTAAAAAAGACACCCCATGGGGCTGAGTTGCTGTGGCTAAAAAATTAAAATCCGATGCGTAAGCGAGTAAATACTCTTGAATACTGTGGTCCGATGGTACTTGTCCATTGGCACGTAGCCATACATACCCTTTTGCCTCTGTGGTGTTTGGCGCGATAGGATGAACTGGGTTAACTAAACGCATTTCAATCGGAGAGTCTGCCATAAATTTTTCGAGCATTTTCGCAGGTACTTTATCACGCATGGTCACTGCAAGTTCTTGCTGATTCAATAAACCTTCAGGTCCGGGCACATCAGGCATGACATCTTGATGATTAAAGCCTTCTTCAACCGTTTGGAACGAACAGGTCATATAAAAAATAGGTCGACCTTTCTGAATCGCTTTCACTCTACGCGCACTAAAGCTTCCTCCGTCGCGCATATTTTCAACATCGTAAATAATCGGTAGCTTTTCGTCACCGGCACGTAAAAAGTATGAGTGTAAAGAATGTACATGACGGTCTTCACTAACCGTTTGTTTTGCAGCACTTAACGCTTGCCCCATCACCTGGCCACCAAACACGTGCCCGAAGCCTAAATCTTGACTCTGGCCGCGAAACAGACCTAACTCAATCTTCTCAAGTGACAACAATGACAATAAATCGTTTAATACCTGACTCATAACACCTTCTCTACAACTTGGATTAACGTTAAGGTTACCTCAGTTAAGCTGATGTTTTCTAGCTTATTCTATGGTAATAGCTGAATTAAAGTCATCTTGTGACAAATCACAAAATAGTGATGCAACGCAAATATTCATATCTGCAGCCTTATTGAATATTTGGTATGCTATTAGACATAACTAATCAACAGTGCGTCTCACAATATTATGCAACCTAGCTCAATGCAATCATGGTTTATAGCTATCCGTCCTCGTACGTTACCGGCGGCAATCGGTCCATTATTAATTGGAAACATGCTCGCGATTGGGCTCGAACAATTTAGCTTACTCATCGCCTTCACCTCAATGCTATGTGCGGTATTATTGCAAATTTCAGTTAATCTCGCTAATGACTACTTTGACTTTAAGAATGGTATCGACACCGAAGAGCGTCTCGGTCCAATAAGAGTCACTCAAAGCGGCATACTTGCGCCTTCATCAGTACGAAACGCCATGATCGGTTGCCTTATTACATCACTATTAGTGGGTTCATTACTGATCGTTCACGGTGGCTGGCCCATTGCCATTCTTGCAGCAGCCTCTATATTGGGCGCGTTGTGTTATAGCGGAGGCCCCTACCCACTTGCGTCACATGGATTAGGTGAAATTGCTGCATTTGTATTTTTCGGCTTAGTCGCCGTTGTTGGCAGTTACTATTTACAAGCAGGCACCACCACCATGACAGCGTGGTTACTAGGCTGTGCTATTGGCTTTTTTAATGCGGCCATCATGCTGGTCAACAATACTAGAGACATTTCTACCGACACTAAAGCAGGTAAAAATACCCTTGCGGTACGAATTGGTGAAGCACAAGCTAAAGTGTTGTACCAAAGTTTTGTCTATTTACCATTTGGTATCATTATCGCGGGATTCCTGCTCGGGTCACTCGATGGATTACCTGTATTATTATCGGGAGCATCATTAATCATTGCGCGTAATCTCAGCCGCGAATTTTACGATAACTCAGGTGAAGCATTAAATCCGATCCTTGGACAAACAGCTAAATTGACGATGATTTTTAGCGTCTTATTTAGCATTGGATTGTACTTTTCGCTAACCTAACCATTTTCCTTAGCTAAATAAAAAAGGCGCTTCATTGTAAAATGAAGCGCCTTTTTTAACGTAAGCGTAATTACACCTTAGACAAAGTGCGTTGTTTTGCACTCCAATCTAAATGGTATTTCTCACCAGCGGGCTTATCGGTGCGCTCAAAAGTATGTGAACCGAAAAAGTCGCGCTGACCTTGTAATAAATTAGCGGGTAATGTCTCACAGCGGTAACTGTCGTAATAGGCAATAGCCGAACTAATACAAGGTGCAGGAATGCCTTGCATAACAGAGGCTGCAACCGTTTTACGCCAGTTAAGGTGTTTTTTCGACAATGTCTGACTAAAAGTGTCGGCCATTAATAAGTTTGCTAGGTTTGCATCTTCTTGATAAGCCTTAGTAATAGACTGCAAGAATGTCGCTCGAATAATACAACCCGCTCGCCAAATTTTAGCAATTTCAGCAAAATCTAAAGACCAATTTTGCTCTTTAGCATTCATCGCCATCAACTGGAAACCTTGAGCATAACAGCACACTTTAGCGCAATATAATGCATCTTCAAGGTTAGCAATAAACTCAGCTTTTTCAGCATCACTAAAACTGACTGGTGCAGGTCCTGCTAACTTCGAGCTTAGCTGCATACGCAAGTTTTTCTGAGTACTCACAGCGCGTGCATAAACAGCTTCTGCAATCGTTGGCGCTGGGCAACCAATTTGCAAGCTGCTCACTGCAGTCCATAAACCAGTGCCTTTTTGGCCTGCTTTATCTAAAATCATTTCAACTAACGGCTTGCCAGTTAAGGGATCGTCTTGTTGTAAGACTTCAGCACTAATCCCCATAAGGTAACTGTTAAGAATACCTTTATTCCAACCATTGAACACATCACCGATGTCATGGGCAGACATGCCTAAGCCGTCACTGAGTAACTGGTAAGCTTCGCAAATAAGTTGCATATCCGCATATTCAATGCCGTTATGAACCATTTTAACGTAATGACCAGAACCAGCAGGACCAATATAAGTCGTACATGGCTCACCTTCGGTTACTGGATTGCCAGGCTCAAAACGCTCAATCGGTAAACCTGTTACAGAATCCACTTTAGCAGCAATGGCTTTCCAAATTGGTTCGACATAACGCCATGCTTTTTCATCTCCACTAGGCATTAGCGATGGACCAAAACGTGCACCTACTTCGCCACCAGACACTGCAGAGCTAAAGAAAACAAACTTATCTTTATAACGTGCTTCGCGTTCTACCGTATCGGTCCAAAGGCTGTTACCCGTATCAATAACGATATCATTGGCTTCAATACCAGCTTCGATTAACGATTTACACACACCGTCAACAGGCCCACCAGCAGGCACAGATAAAACAATCACTCGAGGTTCAACTAATTTAGCCAGCATTTCTGTAAGATTATTACATGACTGCATGCGCGGTGCCGTACCTGCTTTGCGCTCACTTTCTTCTTGAGCCACAGCGGCGTTGACTTTTGGAGTATCTAAATCGAAAACTGCAACATGGTAGCCGTTGTCAGCAATGTTTAATGCGAGGTTCTTGCCCATAACACCAAGGCCGATAACGCCGACGTGAGATTGTTGGGTGTGGTTATTCATAGTGTATGTTTCCACAGGTCACAGAGATTAATCGCGTAGTGCGAATCCATTTGGGTGGCAATTATAGCGATTCTTGTAACTAAATTACCAGTCACAAAACGCGGAAACGCTGTTTTTTACAATGTATGCTCAATCTGTTTATTAGGAGGTAACATCTTGTCACAATAGAAAAAACCATAAAAACACTGGTTTTTTATGGTTTCGATTAAAAATCACCGCGTCTTATACTACGGTTAATTAGTGAAGAGTAACATCATGTTAACTCAGTAGTTAGTGCATTAGCATAACCCATTCTAGTCAGCGCATTGCGAACAATATCCAAGGTTTGTGGGTCTTCAATCGTTGCTGGCATGGTGTACTCTTGATTGTCAGCAATTTTACGCATTGTGGCGCGTAATATTTTTCCAGAGCGGGTTTTAGGCAACTTTTGCACAGCACTGACTAACCTAAATGAAGCCACTGGACCAATTTCATGACGTACCAGTGCAAGTAACTCTTTATAAAGGGCTTCATCTGATAAGGTAACGCCATTTTTAAGAACCACTAATCCAAGGGGCACCTGGCCTTTCAGTTTATCTTGAACACCAATTACCGCTGCCTCAGCAACGGCTTCATGCTGACATAAGACCTCTTCAAATCGACCGGTAGATAAACGGTGTCCGGCAACATTTATGATGTCATCAATTCTGCTCATAATGTATAAATAACCATCTTCATCGACGTAACCAGCATCTCCAGTTAAGTAATAACCAGGATACATAGACAAGTAACTGTCGATATAGCGTTTATCATTTTGCCATAAGGTCGTCAGTGTGCCCGGTGGCAAGGGCTGTTTAATCACCACATTACCACTTTCATTAGGAGCCACTTGTTGCCCCATGGCATCAAGAATCTCCACTTGGTATCCAGGTACTGCGCGCGCAGGCGATCCGGCTTTAATCTCTATAGGATCGGTGCCCATCAAATTTGCCGCGACTGGCCAACCGGTTTCGGTTTGCCACCAATGATCAATTACAGGTTTACCTAACTGACGTTGACTCCAATTTAAGGTGTCAGGATCGCAACGCTCCCCCGCTAAATACATCTGTTTAAGACAAGTTAAATCAAATTGTTTAATAAACTCGCCGTCAGGATCTTCTCGTTTTATGGCACGAATAGCTGTGGGGGCGGTAAAAAAGCTACGAACCTTTTTTTGCTCGATAATACGCCAAAATGCACCGGCATCGGGAGTACCAATAGGCTTACCTTCGTACATTATGGTCGTCGCACCCACAAGCAATGGCCCATAAACAATATATGAATGCCCTACCACCCAGCCAACATCAGATGCCGCCCAAAAAACATCGCCAACACCAATGTCATAAATGTGTTTCATCGACCATGCTAATGCGACTGCATGGCCACCATTATCACGTACTACACCTTTAGGTTGACCAGTGGTACCAGAGGTATATAAAACATATAAAGGATCGGTCGCATCGAGCGACACGCAATCAGCGTCAGGCGCACCCACCAGTGAATTGTACCAATCCAGATCTCTTGGTGACTGTAGTTGTGCTTGATATTCAGTACGATTTAAAATAATGCAGTGATCGACTTGATGTTGTGCTTGAGATAATGCGTCATCGAGTAAAGGCTTGTACGGTACGACACCAGAAGGCTCAATACCGCATGAAGCAGACAGAATTAACTTGGGTTTTGCATCGTTAATACGCGTAGAAAGCTCATTGGCGGCAAAACCACCAAATACCACAGAATGAATTGCACCAATCCGTGCACATGCCAGCATGGCATAGGCGGTTTCTGGCACCATTGGCATATAAATAACCACTCGGTCGCCTTTTTCGACGCCAAGAGACACCATCAATCCAGCCAAGCGTTTAACTTGAGCCAACACAGATTGATAACTAATAGAGTATTCGTTGTGCGTCACAGGACTAATATAGTGAATTGCAGTTTGCTCGCCTCGCCCAGCTAATACATGGCGATCAACGGCATTGAAGCAGGTGTTCATCTTACCATCAGCAAACCAACGATAAAACGGTTTGTCGCTGTCATCTAATACCTTTTTTGGCGCAACATCCCAATGAATGGATTTTGCCGCTTGTTGCCAAAATACTTCAGGCTCGGCTATCGATTGTGCGTGCATTGATAGTCCTAACTCAGCCATATTGTTCTCCGTTAATCAGCATTTATTAAATTGATTATGAGCAGAATTTATCAAATAGCCCTATTAGACCAAGGGATAATAGCGTTACATAATGCGAGAAATACCTTTAATTTCAATCGAGTGTTTAACTTAAGCAGTACAAATGACAAATATAAAAAAATACAAAACAGAACAGACGGTTAAGGTATAATTATGGTATAAGTGGCAAGCAAAATTAACACAATATCCACAGTTTAAAAGCTGAAACAACCGCACCAAACTTTACCTTTACGTAAACTTCATATATCTTGCATCAAAAGAAACACTTTTGGTGACATGATGAGCACAACCCACATTCCTCAATCAACATATTCAATCAGTGACTTATCAAAAGAATTTGATATCACCACCCGCAGTATTCGTTTTTACGAAGACCAAGGCTTGATTAAACCTAAGCGTCGCGGGCAAACCCGAATTTACAGCCTGAAAGATCGAGTGCGCTTAAAACTTATTTTACGCGGCAAACGCCTTGGTTTTTCGTTAGCAGAAACACGACGTTTATTTGAACTTTACGACGCGGATAAAAGCAGCTCAACTCAACTACAAACTATGCTTGATTTAGTGAACGAGAAAAAATCAGCTCTTCAACAACAAATGGACGACATTAAAGTCGTGCTAATGGAGCTAAATTCAGCCGAACAACAGTGCAAAGCGGCATTAGCCGACAATTCGACTAAGAAAGCCAAATAACAACAAAAAATAACTGGCTGACTCAATTCAGCCAATAGCTTTGCCCCACTGCCAAAAACGCAACCATAAAGCGTTGGCAGCAAATGTTTTACCAGACCATAAAAAATTCAACAGGACACATGAAAATGAGCGATTTATATACCAGTTTAAACTTCGGTTTAGGTGAAGATGTTGACATGTTACGTGACGCCGTTCGTGGTTTTGCCGCCAACGAAATTGCCCCCATGGCCGCCCAAGTCGATATCGACAATGAGTTCCCTAATCAGTTATGGCCAGTACTTGGCGAGATGGGTTTATTAGGTGTTACTGTTGATGAGCAATATGGCGGCGCTAACATGGGCTATCTTGCTCATGTTGTCGCAATGGAAGAAATCTCCCGCGCATCAGCCTCTATTGGGTTAAGTTATGGTGCTCACTCAAACTTATGTGTGAACCAAATAAACCGTAACGGTAATGATGCTCAAAAAGCTAAATACTTACCAAAGCTTGTCAGTGGCGAACACATTGGTGCACTTGCCATGAGCGAACCCAATGCCGGTTCTGATGTAGTGTCAATGAAACTGCATGCTCGCAAAGAAGGTGACCGTTACATCCTTAACGGCAATAAAATGTGGATCACTAACGGTCCTGATGCCCATACCTATGTTATTTACGCCAAGACCGACTTAGAAAAAGGCGCACATGGTATTACTGCATTTATCGTTGAGCGTGGATCAAAAGGTTTTACTCAAGCACAAAAACTCGACAAGCTAGGTATGCGCGGTTCGAACACCTGTGAATTGGTGTTTGAAGACTGTGAAGTGCCCGAAGAAAACATCTTAGGCGGCCTCAATAATGGCGTAAAAGTATTAATGAGTGGTCTTGATTACGAACGTGTAGTGTTGTCTGGTGGCCCATTAGGCATTATGTCTGCTTGTATGGACATCGTGGTGCCTTACATTCATGAACGCGAACAATTCGGTAAATCGATTGGTCAATTCCAATTGGTGCAAGGCAAGTTAGCCGATATGTACACCGGTATGAACGCTGCCCGCGCTTATGTTTACAGTGTGGCTAAATCTTGTGACCGTGGTGAAACCACTCGTAAAGATGCCGCTGGCGCTATTTTATACAGCGCAGAGCTTGCCACTAAAATGGCCTTAGATGCCATTCAACTACTGGGTGGCAATGGTTATGTAAACGAATACGCAACAGGGCGTTTATTACGTGATGCTAAGCTTTACGAAATTGGTGCAGGCACCTCAGAAATTCGCCGTATGTTAATTGGTCGTGAGCTGTTTAACGAATCAAAATAACCAGTACTTGCATCACGAAGGCGACATATCAAGCGTGTCATGTCGCCTTTATCAAGCCCCTATTTTTTGCTTCATTAAGGATATAGAAATGACGCAACTGAGCAGCCGTATCAATCCTCGCAGTGACGAATTTAAAGCCAAGTCAGACAGCATGACGTTATTGGTCGATGATCTTCAACAAAAACTAAAAAAAATTGAACAAGGTGGCGGCCCTGTCGCATTAGAACGCCATTTATCTCGTGGTAAATTATTGCCACGCCAGCGCGTTGAAAAGCTGCTCGACCCGGGTTCACCCTTCTTAGAAATATCGCAATTTGCCGCTTACGAAGTCTATGACGAAGAAGTTCCAGCCGCTGGTGTCATTGCTGGTATCGGCCGCGTCAGTGGTGTTGAGTGCATGATTATCGCCAACGACGCCACCGTAAAAGGCGGTACTTACTACCCGATTACCGTTAAAAAGCATTTACGTGCGCAAGACATCGCCAGCCGTTGTCACTTACCGTGCATCTACTTAGTCGATTCTGGTGGCGCGAATTTACCTCGCCAAGATGAAGTATTTCCAGATCGCGATCATTTCGGCAGAATTTTTTATAACCAAGCGCAAATGTCAGCCAAAGGTATTCCGCAAATTGCTGTCGTCATGGGCTTGTGTACCGCAGGCGGCGCCTACGTTCCTGCAATGGCCGATGAGTCTATTATTGTTAAAGATCAAGGCACCATCTTTTTAGCCGGACCTCCATTAGTGAAAGCAGCGACAGGTGAAGAAGTCAGTGCAGAAGAACTTGGCGGTGCAGAAGTTCACACTAAAATATCGGGTGTTGCCGATCATTTAGCGCAAAATGACGACCACGCGCTTGAACTCGCTCGCCGTGCAGTACTGCGTCTTAATCATCAAAAAGAAATCAAAAGCTTATTAAGCCCAGTCAAACCACCTAAGTTCGATATCCATGAATTGTACGGCATTGTCGGTACCGATCTTAAAAAGCCGTTTGATGTAAAAGAAGTCATTGCCCGAGTGGTTGATGACTCTGACTTTGACGAATTTAAAGCCAACTACGGGGCAACCCTAGTGTGTGGTTTTGCGCGTATTCACGGTTACCCAGTTGGTATTGTGGCCAATAACGGCATTTTGTTTTCGGAGTCGGCGCAAAAAGGTGCTCACTTCATTGAACTGTGTTGCCAACGTAAAATTCCGCTGTTATTCCTGCAAAATATTACCGGCTTTATGGTGGGTAAAAAGTACGAACACGAAGGCATTGCTAAACATGGTGCCAAAATGGTGACTGCAGTATCTTGTGCCAACGTGCCTAAATTTACCGTGATTATCGGTGGCAGTTACGGCGCGGGTAACTACGGCATGTGTGGGCGCGCATTCGAACCGACCATGATGTGGATGTGGCCTAACGCGCGTATTTCGGTCATGGGTGGCGAACAGGCTGCTGGCGTATTAGCCACAGTGCGCCGCGATGGTTTAGCCCGCAAAGGGGTTGAATGGTCTGCAGAAGATGAGCAAGCCTTCCGTAAACCCATTGTTGAGCAATACGAAAAAGAAGGTCATCCGTATCATGCCAGTGCCCGACTTTGGGATGATGGCATTATTGATCCGGCACAAACGCGTGACGTGGTCGGCTTAGCCTTATCGGCAGCATTAAATGCTCCTATTGAAGATACCCGCTTTGGGGTGTTCCGCATGTAATTGTGCGGTTAATTCAGCTAATTAAGGAGTAATAAATAATGTTATCAAACCAATATAAGTTCATTGAATGCCGGTTAGATCAAGGGGTGGCAGAGCTCATTTTAAACCGAGTTGAAGTGCATAATGCCTTTGATGAAGTGATGATTAGCGAGATGATCCAGGCTATCGAACACTTTACCAGAGACAGTCAATGCAATATGTTGATATTACGTGCTAATGGCAAAAACTTCAGTGCTGGCGCCGACCTCAATTGGATGCGCAAACAAGCACAAATGGACTTTGACCAAAACCTCACTGATGCCCACCAGCTTGCCAAGCTGATGCATGTGTTAGACAAGTTTCCAAAACCCACTATTGCCTTAGTACAAGGCGCAGCCTTTGGTGGTGCATTAGGGCTGATTTGCTGCTGCGATATTGCCATTGCCAACACTCGCGCCAGTTTTTGTTTAAGCGAAGTGAAGCTAGGGCTTATCCCTGCTGTGATAAGTCCGTATGTGATTCGTGCCATGGGTAATCGCCAATCACGCCGCTTTATGCTGACAGCTGAACGCTTTAGTGCTGACGTAGCCTTAACCCATCAAGTCATTCACGAAGTTAACGACGACTTAGATGCTGCTGCGGCCCCCTTCATCGCAGCATTTAATGCCAATAGCCCTCAGGGCATGGCATGGGCAAAGAATCTCGTATCGCATTTAGAAAACGGCGTGATTGACGACGCTACGCTCAATTTTACCAGCGAGCAAATTGCTCGTATTCGTGTATCAGATGAAGGTCAAGAAGGCCTTAATGCTTTCTTTGAAAAACGCACGCCTATATGGCAAGCCGCTAAATCTGAGCCACAAGGAGCCTAATAATGTTTACCAAATTACTGATTGCTAACCGTGGTGAAATTGCTTGCCGTATTATTAAAACGGCTCAAACCATGGGTGTTCGCACCATCGCCCTTTATTCCGATGCCGACAAAGATGCCCGTCATGTGGCAATGGCAGATGAATCGTTTTACCTAGGCGGCAGCGCACCAGCAGACTCATATTTAAAAGCTGATTTAATTATTGAAATAGCCAAAAAATCGGGCGCAGAAGCCATTCACCCCGGCTACGGTTTTTTATCAGAAAATGCCGAGTTTGCCCGTAAATGTGAGCAAAATGGTATCGCCTTTGTCGGGCCTGGTAGCGATGCGATTGATGCTATGGGCAGCAAAAGTGCCGCCAAAGACATCATGTCAAAAGCCAATGTCCCCTTAGTGCCGGGTTATCATGGCGACGATCAAACGGATGCTACATTAATAGCAGAAGCCAAAGCGGTTGGCTTCCCGTTACTGATTAAAGCTGCCTACGGTGGTGGTGGTAAAGGAATGCGCATCGTTGAAAACGACGGTGAAATTCTTGAAGCTATTAAATCCGCACGCCGTGAAGCCAGCTCGTCATTTGGCAATGACAAACTGTTAATGGAACGCTACCTACGTCAACCACGTCATGTTGAAGTGCAAGTGTTTGCCGACACTCAAGGCAACGCTATTTACTTATCTGATCGTGACTGCTCAATTCAACGTCGCCATCAAAAAGTGGTTGAAGAAGCACCAGCCCCCGGTTTGTCAGACGAACTACGAGCTCAAATGGGGAACGCCGCCGTTGCTGCCGCCAAAGCCATTGATTATGTTGGCGCGGGCACTGTTGAGTTTTTACTCGATACCGATAATAGTTTCTACTTCATGGAAATGAACACCCGTTTGCAAGTAGAGCACCCGGTTACCGAAATGGTGACTGGCCAAGACTTAGTAAAATGGCAGTTAGTTGTCGCCAGTGGTGGTGAATTACCGCTACGCCAAGATGAGGTGCGTATTCACGGTCACTCATTTGAAGTGCGAATTTACGCTGAAGATCCGCAAAACGAATTTTTACCTGCCAGCGGTAAGCTCAATTTTTTACGTGAACCAGAACAAAATCGTCACGTGCGTATCGATTCAGGTATTCGTGAAAACGAAGTCATCAGTAACTTTTATGACCCGATGATCGCCAAGCTGATTGTATGGGATGAGTCGCGCCCTCGCGCACTACAACGTTTAGTACACGCACTTGAGTCATACCAAATCAGTGGCCTTAAACATAACATCGAGTTTTTAGCCAACATTGCTGAACACCCAGCTTTTGCTGCGGCAGACTTCTGTACTGACTTTATTGAGCGTTATGGCGACACCTTAATTGGTGACGCTGCTATTGAAGCAGATACTGCGTTAGCACTAGCAGGACTTTTTCAAGTGCTGTCACGTAAACAAGCGGCAAAAGCGCTGGCCATAAACAGCGCCGACCCATATTCACCTTGGGGCCTCGTGAGCGGCTTTAGACTCAATAGTTCAAGCGTGCATCGTGTGTCGTTATTAACTGACGCATCAGCCGAAGTGCAACAACATGACTTGCTACTGACAGCCGTTGGCGAACAATATCAATTGTGTTTACACGGCCAAGTGTTGACGTTAGCGGGTGAACTTAAAGCCGATTTACTCTTAGCTGAGATTAATGGCCATAAGAGCAAAATCCCTGTTAGCCATCAAGGCGATGACTTTACGCTATTTTTACCATCTGGCAGTTATCACTTTAAAGCCATATTGGCTCAAGTGATTGAAGAAGTGGTTAACCATGCAGATAAGCTTAAAGCACCAATGAATGGCACTGTTGTGACTCACTTAGTGGAAGTGGGCGAACAAGTCAAAGCGGGCCAGGGCTTATTAGTGATGGAAGCCATGAAAATGGAATACACCATCGAAGCGCCGTTTGATGGCGTGGTGAGCGAGTTTTACTTCCAAAGCGGTGAGCTTGTCAGTGACGGTGCACAACTATTAAACGTTGAACCATTAGCCTCTGAAGCTAACGTCGAGGAAGCGTAAATGTTACCGACTAAAGTGAGTATTTTTGAAGTTGGCGCGCGTGACGGTTTACAAAACGAAGTGCCAGTGACCACTGCAGACAAACTCACGCTAATCACACAACTTGGTGATGCAGGTATTAAGCGTATTGAAGCAGGCAGCTTTGTGTCACCTAAGTGGGTGCCACAAATGGCCGATTCTGATGCCGTATTGCAGCAACTCAAACGACAAGCTGGTGTGGTTTACAGTGCATTAACCCCTAACCTAAAAGGGTTTGAACTAGCCCTTGCTGCAGGTGCGGATGAAGTGGCTATTTTTGGCGCAGCATCTGAAAGCTTCAGTCAAAAAAATATTAATTGCTCAATCGATGAGTCAATCGAACGCTTTATTCCGTTAATGGAAGCAGCCAAAAAACATAGGATTGCAGTGCGTGGCTACGTGTCTTGTGTGCTGGGTTGTCCGTACGAAGGCGACATTGATGTGAGAGAAGTCGCGAGAGTATCTGAGATCCTTTATAAAATGGGTTGTTACGAAATCTCATTAGGCGACACCATCGGTGTTGGCACTCCCAATAAAGCGCGGCAGATGGTTGAGGCTGTCGCTAAAGTGGTTCCTGTTGATAAGTTAGCTTTGCATTTTCACGACACATACGGCCAAGCGTTAGCCAACATACTTGCCTGCCTTGAAACCGGTGTCAGCGTGTTTGATGCTTCAGTTGCTGGTCTTGGTGGTTGCCCATATGCAAAAGGTGCATCGGGCAATCTCGCCACTGAAGATCTGGTCTACATGCTCCATGGCATGGGAATAGATACCGGCATTGACCTCGCTAAGCTTGCACTGGCGGGCGATACCATTAGCCGCGTGTTGGGGCGCGCTAATGGGTCTAAAGTGGCAAATGCAATCAGAACATAATCACATATACTCACTGTGGTGAGGCAAAACACTCACCGTTGTGAACATAACAATAAGGACAACAAGATGGCAGGATTCAATAAAGTCGTCCACAGCTATGACGAAGCACTAGCAGGACTGAATGACAACATGACCATTATGGTCGGCGGGTTTGGTTTGTGTGGTATCCCTGAAGGTTTAATTAACCACATGGTTAAATTAGGTGTAAAAGGCTTAACCGCCATTTCAAACAATGCTGGTGTTGATGATTTTGGTTTAGGCTTATTGCTTAAACAACATCAAATTTCGACCATGATTGCCTCTTATGTTGGCGAAAATGCCACCTTTGAACGACAAATGTTGTCTGGTGAGCTTAATGTAATACTCACGCCACAAGGCACATTGGCTGAAAAAATTCGTGCTGGCGGCGCGGGTATTCCGGCATTTTTCACCGCGACAGGTTACGGAACGCCGATTGCTGACGGAAAAGAAACCCGTGAAATTAAAGGTCGTCATTACGTATTAGAAGAATCATTAACGGCAGATTTTGCCTTAGTTCGCGCCTGGAAAGCCGACACCATGGGTAATTTGGTGTTTCGCAAAACCGCCGCTAACTTCAATCCAATGATGGCCACCGCAGGTAAAATTACCGTGGTTGAAGCTGAAGAGATTGTTGAACCAGGTGAGTTAGATCCAAACCATATTCATACACCGGGTATATATGTTGATCGCGTTATCAAAGCCAGCTTTGAGAAACGAATTGAGCAACGTACCGTCAAAGCTGCGAAATAAGGGAGACAACACCATGGCACTGACCAGAGAACAACTCGCCCAGCGCGTAGCAAAAGAATTACAAGACGGTTTTTACGTTAATTTAGGTATTGGGATCCCTACCCTTGTGGCTAACTATATTCCTCAAGGCATGCAAGTGATGCTGCAATCTGAAAACGGTTTACTCGGCATGGGCGAGTTTCCGACAGAAGAAAACATTGATGCCGACCTTATCAACGCTGGTAAACAAACAGTCACCGCAGTTGCTGGGGCGTCATTCTTTTCATCAGCAGAAAGCTTTGCAATGATCCGTGGCGGCCACGTAGATCTCACCGTGTTAGGCGCATTTGAAGTTGATGTTAACGGCTCTATCGCCTCATGGATGATCCCAGGAAAACTGATTAAAGGCATGGGCGGTGCAATGGATTTAGTCGCTGGCGCTGATAATATTATTGTCACCATGATGCATGCAGACAAATACGGTAATTCAAAATTATTATCAAAATGTGAACTGCCATTAACCGGTTATGGTTGCATTAAACGTGTAATGACAGATTTGGCCTTTATGGAAATTAAAGATGGCGCATTCCATTTACTTGAACGTGCCCCTGGCGTGTCTGTTGAAGAGATCGTCACAAAAACAGCCGGTAAGCTAGTGGTGCCTGAGCATGTGCCTGAAATGACCTTTTAATTAATCTTAAACGGTTAATATAACAAAGCCCGCCACTCTGGATATACTCAGTGATGCGGGCTTTTTGTATTTTTTAAAATGACAACTAACTAAAAGTACCTATCGCTTCGTTGGTGTGACCGTTAATTTGCAGAAAACCTACAAGGTTAAAGGCGCAAGCAATTGATCATCTGCTGGAATAATCAATACGTTACTGCGCATGCGCTCTAAAACCAACTCGGCAGTATTGCCTATAATCCGTCCTAATAATCCTTCTCGCTGCCGAGCACCAATCACAAAATATTTACTCTTCAATCTGCAGGCTAGCTCAAACAAGCACAGCTCAGGCTCACCAGCAATAATATGGATACACTCAGGATCCATATTAAATTTAGCAATCTGTTTTTGATGATCTTTATATGCCTTTTTAACAAGAGCATGTGTATCAATCAAATCCATATCTCGTAATATTTTGGGTACCCTAAGTACAAAAGCTAAATGTAATTTGGTCCCTGTAGCTTCTGCAAGTTGCTTACCATATGCCACCACAACGCTATTGAGCTGTTGTTTAATAGGATCATGAGTAGCAAGATCGACAGCCATCAACGTTGCATTGCCTTTATTAAGTGGATTATCGGTTAACAATAATAACGGGATCCGCGTATGGCGTATCAACTGCCAGTCAGTGGGTAAGTAATGGTCGGCATGATGTACAGCCTTCACCATAAGATCAAACCCATGACGAATAGAATGATGACAGGCATGTTCAAATAAATATTTGCTCCACACCATGTGTACCGGAATATCTTCACCTTTAAGATCCACGAGATGCTGCTTTAATTCAGCTTCTCGTTGATCCATTAACTGTTTTTGAGCAACGCTGACTAAACGAGGGTTATAACTTTCAGGACCACTAAAATAAGCATAAGAATAAGCAAAGACTTCCGCATTTTTGTTCAATTGCTTTGCCAGTTGCAAACCGCTGGCTACTGCGTCGGTATGCGCCTGTTCCATTTGTGCAATAATAAACACTTTGTCCATTTAAATCTCCTTATACAAGCCAATTTTTACTGTGCAAAACGCTTGAAAACAAATCAATTTACTCCATTAAACAAACATCTATCGGTAAGCTTAACAAAGCTGATGAGTAGGCTTCCCCAACTAATTATCTCGCTAATACTCCACTAGCAAAAATGAAGTTAAAAAACTGAGCAAAACATGAGCAAGGAACTATTTTTAGATTAGCCAATAACGTAAGTTTGTGCTCAAGTATCGGTACAAAAGTTGATCGAAATCAAATTTCGTAAAGCAATATGAATCGATTATATATTAACCAACTTAGCGCAGAGATATGGCAATAGACAACTTTTTTATGTCACTCATTCTGGTTGCTGGTAGAGTTTTGGATGAACTTTGTGACCGACAGAGAGGCCAATCGCAGTAGGAGAAGCCACTGCGAGATTAATACTCCAATGGAATGCTTTTTTTGAAGCCTGAAGTAAAAAAGGATACCGATATGTGGTTGTTCCAGTTTTTCGGAAGCCGATAAAAAGGTCAAAATTACAGTACCTGATATTACAGTGATACTACGCTACTCAATATAATGATGGGCTGATGCCAAATTAATCTAAATGTTTATATTGGAATGCTCCTAAAACCTTGGCCAATAATTGTTGACCACTACCTTTGGATCTTCCCTTTAATACACGGTGATGTTCTCAAATGGTGGTATTAAAAAAATGTGATTAGGTGATAACTAACACTATGAATATATAAACTTTTTAGTTTTCACCACATTGAAGAAAAATAATTTTTGATGATGCAGTAAGCAATTAAATACCATAATATTCGTCACTCGAAGTTATAAATAAATTGGTCTATCTGGACAGGAATTCTCTGAAGTGCGCTAGGTTCCATTACATAAATGTAGGTAAATATTGCTTCTATCAATAACTAGAAGTAACTAAATTAAAAAGCTTTCTGGTCATTTAATTATATAAATAGCACTAGCAACGTTCACTTTTGGTGGAGTCCAATTGTACCCATTCAGAAATACTACGAACTAAACGGGATCACCATCTACACTTTGTGTGGAGAACGATAAATAATTGCGCCACCATGAATAATCGAGCATTTTACAAAGCATATTTAGTAAATTAGCAGTTCATAGATTGGCTGCTGTCGCTGGTTAGGAGAAGTAAGGGTTGCTCCTGATAATGATGCCGTATATGGATGTATAACACTATATAACGAAATGATTCTAGGGGATAAATGATGAGTAGATTATCAAGTAAAAGCTGGTTGAACGATTTGATGAATATTCATTTTCGAATAGCATGGTTTCGTGTGGTTGCTTTTGCCTTTATGTGGGTAATGCTTACTGAGGGGTCAGTAAACTCATGGTTGGTTGGCGCTCCGATAGTGCTCGTTGCTACGTTGATAAGTATGGTACTGGTATCTCCTTTTTCCTGCTCGGTGATTCACTCTGTACGCTTCGTGCCTTTTTTTATTTGGAACTCACTTCGTGGTGGTGCCAATGTAGCGTGGTGCGCATTAAATCCAAAAATTCCCATAGCCCCGGGCCTAATTGATTTCCCCTTACGTCTGCCACCAGGAATATCCCGTGTATTTATGGCTAATACGGTCAGTCTGCTACCTGGTACATTGAGTGTCAATTTGGGGAAAAACCATTTAAAAGTTCATGTGCTTGATACACGAAAAAATGTGTTGTCGGAACTAATGACGTTAGAAAAAATAGTTGCCAAAATGTTCAATATCTCTTTGCACGATGGAAAAGGAGATGAATGCAATGAAAATATTTTATGAAAGGGTTTGCCTGCTGGAAACAACGAAGTTGGCGTGCAAGAGCTGGAATGTATTAGATGTATATGGCTTTATTATGGGGAATACTGCGGAATCAATCCTGAATCAGATTAATGGCTTCCTAAACGCAATCAAACCACTAGGCCTTAAAACGCCAGCTAAATTGGACGATTAAATCCGTATGCAAACTCTATATGTCTCACTGGCTTTGTTCCTTTTACTGAACCTCATTGTTGGAATGTGGAGGGTGTTACGCGGCCCCACGGCAGCTGATCGCATGTTAACGGCACAGTTATTTGGCACCACATCAGTGGCGGTAATGTTATTACTGGCTCAAGCGACAGACAAACCAGCTCTTCATGATGTGGCATTAGTATTCGCCTTACTTGCTGCGGTAACCGCGGTAACCTTTGTCCGGAGAGTCTGGGGCGATAGGGAGACAAAGCATGACACTCATTAATGTCCTATCCAGCATCCTACTCTTCACTGGGGGCGCCTTCTTCTTAGCAGGCACTTTGGGCTTATTGCGATTTCCAGATGTATACACTCGCTTGCATGCTTTGACCAAAGCCGACAACGTGGGTCTGGGTATGGTGGTCGCAGGATTAGCAGTTCAGGCACAAAGCTGGGGCACAGTGGGGAAATTGCTACTTATCTGGGCTTTTGTGATGCTTGCCAGTGCAACCACTTCCCATTTGATTGCAAGACGTGCATTGCAGCGAGGTATCAAGCCTTGGAAACGTTAAGCCTTCTTTACTGGGGGTTTGATAGCCTGTTAGTAATCGGCTTATTTTACCTAGCCTGGCAAGCTCTCGCCAGCCCAGATATGTTCAAATCGATTGTGCTGTTTATCAGTTTCGGATTATTAATGGCTTTAGCTTGGGTAAGGCTCAATGCTCCTGATATCGCTCTGGCTGAGGCGGCTATTGGTGCAGGCCTGACTGGCGCCCTGTTACTGGCCGCGTATGCGCGGTTAAAGGATCCCCGTGTTGATGAGTCTAACAGTGAGGAAGCGCAGCCAATTATTCCGCATAAATCGATTGAAGGTGATACAAATGATGAGTAAAAAGATACTTGGATACTCGAATCAGTATGAACCTGATGCTAATAATATGTCATTGATAGATATTGGCAGCATTATGACTCCCCTTCCCCTCGTCAGAGATTTCTGTGTGGTTTCCTTTTATAAGCTGCTACCCAGCCAACGTCAGGTGGCAGCGCAAAATCAGGAGAGATGATATGGATACAAGACCTCGGTTATTGTTGCCACTATTGCTGGTGCTCGGTGCTGTGCTCAGTTATGCCGTATTGTCTATACCTGATCCTGCGCAAGAGCTGCCAACAATGCTGACCGACAACATGACGATCAGTGGCGCACACAATCCTGTGAGTGCGGTGCTGCTAAACTTTCGTGGTTACGATACTTTGCTGGAGATGGGAGTCTTACTTGCAGCTCTACTTGGCGTATGGTCTCTGGACGAAATGCCCACTTATCACGGATCAGCCCCGGACCAGATTCTGGACATCATGTCTCGTCAGCTGATTCCCGTGTTTATTTTGGTGGCCGGTTACTTAGTGTGGGCAGGAGCTGATGCACCGGGGGGAGCTTTTCAGGCCGGCGCTTTACTGGGTGCGGCAGGTGTACTGCTACGGCTTTGCGGATGGCGGGTAAACAATCGTTACTCAGGCCTTCCATTGAGAGTGCTATTAGTCTTGGGTCTAGCTATGTTTGTCATGGTAGGTACGGGGGCGTTGCTGATCGGAAGTGAATTTTTGCGATACCCTCCTACTGTGGCCAGTGAGCTGATGTTGATTATCGAATCTGCAGCTACCCTCTCCATTGGCGCAACATTAGCAGCACTGTTCCTCGGTGGACGGCCAAAGGGAGAAGAATAATGAGCAATATTTACCTCTATGCACTGCTTGGCGTGGGTTTGTTCATTTTAGGTATATATTCCTTAATCGTTTACGCTAATTTGTTGCGCAAAATACTGGCTATCAATGTGATGTCCACCGGGGTGTTTCTGGTTTTGGTATCGTTGGCTTCCCGTAATCATAATGTCCAACCAGATCCTGTACCTCATGCCATGGTCATTACCGGTATCGTGGTGGCCGTATCAGCCACTGCGCTGGCGCTCATTTTGATGTTAAAAATAAATAAGGCAATTGGGAAAAGCGAATTCCCCGACAAAGATTGTGAATGAGACCTCGGAACCCAGAACAGAGAAAATATAGGCCATTTCATATTGTCTCAATGATTGAGTGCCGTAAAAACTAAATAACCAAAAATGACAACATAGCAAGAAAAGACTACCAAACTGAATTAGCGGAATATTTATGCTTCACCCCGGCGCCCTATTCAATGACATAGCCTTGTTTGCAACTGGCTAAGTGAATAAGCGCCGATGAGTGATAATGCAAACAGCGTGCGTGTAAAGAGCTCTTCACTAATGTTGGGCAGGCACTGAAGACTAAAAAGGACAAGATTGCTGCATGGAGTTAATTTTGGAGCAAATCCCGTGGATTGTGATGCCGATCATCTTCCCCTTGATAGGGAGTATGGCTTGCTTCCTGTTTCCGGCAAAAGCGAAGTCACTGGGTCTGCTGACTTCCTTGGTTGTTTTGGCATGTGTCACTAGGCTCGGCTGGCAACTCAAAGCACTAGGATCGCTGCGCTACCCTATGGGTGGTTGGGGGGCGCCATTGGGCATCGACCTTTACGCAGATGGTCTGAGTCTACTAATGCTATTGATGGCGGCACTGGTAGGTTTAGGTATCAGCATCTATTCCAGCAGTTATTTCAGTCGCGACAAAGCGAGGCATTTTTGGCCGTTGTGGTTATTCCTGTGCGGGGCGCTCAATGCATTGTTTCTGTCAGCAGATATCTTCAATCTCTATGTCACACTGGAATTACTGGGATTAACGGCAGTGGCCCTTGTGGCATTAGCAGGTGGCGCCGACGCCTTGATTGCAGCAATGCGTTATCTATTGGTAAGCCTACTGGGCTCCTTGTTCTATCTGTTGGGCGTTGCCCTTATCTACCACAGTGTTGGTAGTCTGGACATTGCAATACTAGCACAACGAGTAGAACCGTCACCTGCGATGTGGGCGGCGGTGGGATTGATAAGTACCGGCCTACTGCTCAAAACAGCGCTTTTCCCAATGCATTTTTGGTTACCGCCCGCCCATGCTTCAGCCCCAGCCCCCGTGAGTGCGCTTATGTCCGCATTGGTGGTCAAAGCTTCCTTCTATATTCTGCTACGCATGTGGCTGGAGTTCTTTCAAACGCAGGGGGGGGCATTCGCTAATTTTCTGGGACTGCTCGGCGCCGCGGCCGTCCTTTGGGGCGGAATTCAAGCACTGCGCCAAACACGGCTAAAATTACTTATTGCCTACTCGACAGTATCGCAACTGGGCTATCTGTTTTTGGCTTTTCCGTTGGGGACGAGCATTGCCTGGAAGGGAGCACTATATATGTTATTTTCCCATGCTATGGCTAAGGCGGCGATGTTCATGGCGGCGGGTAATATTCAGTTTTTTGCGGGACATGACCGCATAGCGGAGCTCGGCTCAATAACCCAACGTCTGCCGCTGACATTGACGGCATTCGCCCTAGCGGGTATCAGCCTTATGGGGCTACCGCCAAGTGGAGGGTTCATTGGCAAGTGGTTATTACTGCAGGCATCAATAGAATCCGGACAGTGGTGGTGGGGAATTATTCTGCTCCTTGGTGGATTTCTGGCCGCTGGCTATGTATTCAAAGTCATTGCTCATGTGTTTACTCATGACGAACCAACAAGCCGAACGGTAACATTACCGGCCACGATGGAGTGGAGCGCTTTGGGGTTGGCTTTAATAGCAGTGCTCTTGGGCTTGTTCACATACTGGCCGCTGGCAATGTTAGAAATGGGTTCCCCCTTTGGCACAGGACATAGCGGATGAATTGGAGTACGGCTCTACCCTTGTTGATCCTCGCCAGCTCTTTCTTGCCGGGGCTGATAATTTTCTGCTTGCCCGAGGATCGTGTCGTCACCCGCACAATGCTTAATCTAGCAGGTGCGCTATTTAAGATTGTGCTGGTCGGGGGAATGTTTTGGGGCATATTACATGGCTATCATTTTGAGGCTCGTCTAACCCTCTTACCAGGACTCGATTTGGTTCTGCGTTCTGGCCCATTGGCGATGCTTTTCGTGACACTTTCTTCCGGACTGTGGCTGGTCACTACCGTTTATGCCGTTGGATATCTGGAGGGTTCACCTCATCGCAGCCGCTTTTTTGGCTTCTTCAGTCTGTGTGTTACTGCCACGACAGGTGTTGCCCTTGCGGGGAATTTGATTACCTTCCTGCTGTTTTATGAACTACTTACTCTTTGCACTTACCCACTGATCGTACACCGCGGAACCGAAATCGCACGCCAGGCCGGCAGAAATTACCTTATCTACACTATCATCGGGGGCGCATTGCTACTGCTGTCTTCTGTGTGGTTGTATACGCTTGCCGGCACTCTGGAGTTCACCGACCGCGGTTTTTTGTCCGGTCTTGATGCCTCTTTGCACCCAACGCTGATGATAATCTTCTGCTTGTTGATTGCCGGATTGGGGGTAAAAGCGGCTTTGGTCCCCCTACATGGCTGGTTACCGCAGGCCATGGTTGCCCCAGCGCCTGTAAGTGCGCTGCTGCACGCCGTGGCAGTGGTGAAGGCGGGCGCATTCGGCATAATACGGGTTGTTTACGATGTGTATGGCATTGAGTTTGCCAACAGTTTGGGGCTAACCTTCCCCCTAGCAATACTGGCTGCTGTGACCATAATTTATGGCTCGCTGCGCGCCTTATTTCAGGACGAACTTAAACGTCGACTCGCATTTTCTACAGTCAGCCAAGTGTCCTATATAGTGCTAGGCATAGCGCTTGCCAGTCCTATCGCGACGCTGGGAGGACTGATCCACCTGGTGCATCAGGGAGTGCAAAAAATCACCCTTTTTATGTGCGCTGGTAACCTCGCCGAGACCCTAGGGATTCATAAAATCAGCGAGATGAACGGGGTCGGACGTCGGATGCCTTGGACCATGGCGGCATTCACCATTGGCGCCTTCGGTATGATAGGTGCCCCGCCGCTCGCAGGTTTTTTTAGCAAATGGTATCTAGGACTGGGGGCATTGGACGCAGGACAAGGCTGGGTGATATATGTTCTGGCGGTAAGTAGTGCCCTCAATGCCGCCTACTTTTTACCCATATTGTATACAGCTTGGCTTAAGGCCCCTCCCGATAGCTGGCCGGCCGAACGATCTTTTGGAAACAAAGAGACGGCTTGGACATTACTTGTCCCCCCCATAGTTACTGCACTGTTGACATTGGCTTTGGGGCTTTTGGCGTTTGCACCGTTTAACCTATTGGAATGGACTCGATTAATTGTGAGTCGAGGATTTGCCTAATGAACGCCATAGTGAGTGTATCCCTACTTTTATCAGCACTAGGCCTGCCGCTGCTGTTGGCGTTCCCTGCACTGCATACTCACCTACCCAGACCGATACATATGGCGCTGTTGCCAGCTGCTACGCTTGTGTTTATTCCTGTGGATTTTGCTATTGAACTGCCCTGGTTTTGGCTGGGCGCTGGGTTGGGTATAGACGCGCTATCCCGTTGGTGGCTGGCTATGTCGGTGGTGGTGTGGGGCGTTGGAGCAGCCTTTGTGCCTACTCCAGCCAAATGTGACGGCTATAATCCACAGACTAGCTTACTGCTATTATTTCTAGTGGGGCAGATTGGCGCAGTGCTGGCAACGGATATGATTGTCTTCTTCAGCTTTACGACTCTGATGAGCTACGCGTGTATTGGCCTCTTGCTTACTCATGGTGACGAAACTACTCGCCGCGCTGGGCGGATATATCTGGTGCTACTGATCCTAGCAGACATCCTGCTATTCGAGGCCGTGATGATGGCCACCGCAACAACAAAATATCTGGACTTCGCTACCCTAACCAAAGCAATGACGCTATCAGAGTCATCATCTTTTTATCTGTCGATGGTAATTGTCGGTATCGCCCTCAAGGTAGGAGTGTGGCCATTACATCGATGGCTATCTTTGTCTTATTACTCGGTTCGGCCGGCGATGGCGCTGCTGTTGTGGCTAGGCCCCGTCGCCACGGGCTTGCTTTGTGGCCTGCGTTGGTTGCCGTTGGGTGAACTTGCCGCACCCATGGCTGGAGCTGTGCTGCTAGCGATCGGCTTTGCGACAATCTTTTATGCCATGCTGTCAGTTTCGCGGGTTCAATGGAAACAGCGACTTATCTGTGTTTTCTTCATTGCGACGGGAAGCTTTGTTATAGGCTTAGGGACGGGGCTGATCAAACCTGCCCTATGGAATCAATATGGAGACTCGGCCCATGTCTTCATTGCCTCTATAGGATGGGGGCTGGCATTGATGACCGCAGGGCTTGAGTGGTTCAAGGATGAAGGGGAAACATCCGGATCGAGCAATGAGAACCTGACGGAATTGTCTGTAGAGCGTTGGTTTGATGCCTTCATTCGTTGGGGAGGGAGGATGGGAAACGAGACTTTGCCAGAACTTCGCTCTTCATGGTTTGCCAGATGTAAGGGACTCTGGCAAAAGCGAGGATGCCAGAACACGTTCGGCACCGGTGAATACTTTTTGCAGCGTTGGTCAATTGCGACCACTCTATTTATACTCTTAGTTATTGTGACTCTGGTTCTTTTGCTGCTGGATGCTATGTAGACTCAGTAAGACAAGTTACTTAATAGAACATAATAAAATTGGATTAGAACCTGAAGTATCCCTACGAATTTAATAACTAGTTTGTGGATCCTTGATTAAATCTTGCATCATCTTAACTCCTGCTAACCAGTGAGATTTCTGCAGTTTCAAAGACTTATATTTTTAGGGTCTTAAGCTTCAAAATAATTTTGATAGATTAATTTATCACATCTGCTATTCCGAGTTGAAATTATACAAACCGGACAAAAACGATTACGTATTCGTTAGCAAAGCAAAAAAGTTCATCAATACTGAACTTTCCAAAGGTGATTACTGTATTAACACAGAAGTTAACAGCACACATATTTCAGAGTAAACATATCGATACGTTGAACACATACTATTAAGTTTACGTTTACGTAAAAATAATACTGAGTTTTTACTCGAAATTGGGTATGGTTAGACAAACCAACTATCTGATTGGACCAGTAACAAGCTGCATCTTGTTGCCGAGACCAAACTAAAATACAACATAACCAAGGAATGATCTTATGCCTATTTACCAAGCTCCTCTTCGCGATTATCAATTCATTCTGTCTGAACTGCTTAATGTCTATAAACAAACTGATTTACGCGGTTTTGATGAAATAGATGCGGATCTCACTGATGCAATTTTGCAAGGTGTTGCCGATTTCAGCACCGACATCATGTTGCCACTCAATGCCAGCGGTGATAAGATATCGAAGGTTGTAAACTGGTTGATGGTAAGGTCATTACCCCTATTGGGTTCAAGCAAGCTTATAAACAATACGTACAAGATGGTTGGGCAACATTAACCTGTGACCCAGAATTTGGTGGCCAAGGTTTACCTGAAGTTATCGGTACATTCGCAACCGAAATGAAAACCGCCACTAATATGGCGTTTGCCATGTATCCAGGCTTAACCCATGGCGCTTATTCAGCCATTCATGTTCACGGCAGTGATGCGCTAAAGCAAAAGTACTTAGCAAAACTGGTCAGTGGCGAGTGGACTGGTACCATGAACTTAACCGAGTCTCATGCGGGTACAGATTTAGCCTTATTACGTACTAAAGCGGTTCCTGCGGGTGACGATGTATTTGCCATTAGCGGCGAAAAAATCTTTATCTCGTCTGGCGATCACGATCTCGCCGACAACATCATTCATTTAGTATTAGCGCGTTTACCTGATGCACCGGAAGGTGTTAAAGGGATTTCACTATTTGCTGTACCTAAGTTTTTAGTTAATGCCGATGGTAGCTTAGGCGAAGCTAACAAGCTTAGCGCAACAGGTCTTGAGCATAAGATGGGTATTCATGGTAACTCAACATGTGTCATGCATTTTGACGGCGCTATCGGTGAGCTTGTTGGTGCTGCACATCAAGGTCTAAAAGCCATGTTTACCATGATGAACCAAGCACGTTTAGGTGTGGGTATTCAAGGTTTAGGCGTATCAGATATTGCTTATCAAAATGCTCTCGTTTATGCCAAAGAGCGTATTCAAGGCCGTGCATTAAGTGGCGTTAAGCAGCCTGAACAAGCTGCTGACTCATTATTAGTCCATGGCGATGTGCGTCGTATGCTGTTATCACAAAAGTCGTTCAATGAAGGTACACGTGCGTTAATGGGTCAACAAGCGCTGTGGCTTGACCAAGTAGAACGTCATACCGATCCAGAAAAAGCCAAACAAGCTAATGCACTTGCGGCATTATTTACACCGATTGTTAAAGGCTTTGTCACCGACCAAGGCTTTAAAGCGTGTGTTGATGCCCAGCAAATTTATGGTGGTCATGGTTATATTAATGAATGGGGTATGGAACAGTTTGTACGTGATATCCGTATTGCAATGATTTACGAAGGCACAAATGGAGTACAAGCACTCGATTTAGTCGGCCGCAAATTACTTGCCGACAAAGGTGCAGCATTAACCCTGTGGTCAGGTATGGTGAAGGAATTAATTCAGCAACACGCGGGTAATGACGCAATGAAACCTTATCTTGCAGGCTTAATGGATGCAGCAGGCGATCTTGAAAAAGCCACCGGTTTTATTGTGCAGTCAGCCAGCAAGAATCCTGATCTCATTGGTGCAGCATCAATGGCCTATATGCAGTTGTTTGGAATTACCGCACTAGCATGGATGTGGACTCGCGTTGCAGCAACGTCATTAGCCGCATTAGAAGCGGGTACTGAAGAGACTGGCTTTTACCAAGCTAAACTTAAAACAGCACAATTCTTCATGAGCTATTGGGGTAGTCAAACCCGCAGTTTACGCAAACAAATTGAATCGAGTAGTGCTGATATTGTTGATTTCGCAGAAGCTGATTTTTAATAAATAGTGACACACAAAAAAGCCGCATCAATTAACTTGAAGCGGCTTTTTTATTCAGTCTGATTAGGTTTGACTTAATCCCACAAAAACTCACGAAAATGCTTACGACAAACCGACTCGTAACTTTCATTACCGCCTATGGCAACCTGCTCGCCTTCACGCATTGGTTTACCATCATGATCAAGACGCACGACCATGTTTGCTTTACGGCCACAATGACAAATCGTTTTAAGCTCAACTAATTTGTCTGCCCAGGCTAATAAATATTGACTGCCTGGAAATAGTTCGCCTTGAAAATCATTACGAAGGCCATAACACAATACTGGAATATCAAGATTATCAACAACGTGTGTAATCTGCCTCACCTGTTCTTTACTTAAAAACTGACTTTCATCAATCAATACGCAGTGAATTTTTTGCTCATCATTCGACGTCGAAATTAACTCTATTAAATTATCAGTGCTACCGAACACCTGCGCATCGGTTTCGATGCCGATACGTGATGACACTTTGCCGACACCATAACGATTATCTATCGATGCCGTCATCACTAACGTGTGCATACCGCGCTCACGATAATTATAAGAAGACTGCAGTAATGAAGTTGATTTACCGGCATTCATCGCCGAATAATAAAAGTACAGTTGCGCCAAAATGAAGTGTCCTAACGGTTAATCACATAATACCAGTCATATTACCTTTTTTAACTTAGTAACAACAAACAAAAATGCCGTATTCATCATGAATACGGCATTTCCATCACAGCTTAAATAGAACATTCACCTACATACGCTAGAGCTTAGTTCAAGTGATCACTTTTTAGCCCAGAAATGTAATACAACAACACTAATGACAAACAACATGCTACAGCAAACTAACCCAGCGATTAATGAGCCAGTAAAACCTAATACGGTGTAACCGACCAAGCTAATTAAAGCAGCAATTAAGGCATACGGCAGTTGAGTAACAACGTGATCAATATGATGGCAACTGGCACCGGTTGACGACAATATGGTGGTGTCAGAAATGGGCGAACAATGATCGCCAAATACCGCACCAGATAACACCGCAGCCAACATTGGCAACATCATGGTGCTATCACTTCCCATCGCCATGTCTGCGGCAATAGGCAACATAATCCCAAACGTGCCCCAACTTGTGCCAGTTGAAAATGCGGTAATACCCGCTAACAAGAATAACACTGCAGGGAGTAAGGCAAATGGAATATTGTCAGTGGCTAAACTTGCCATATATTTACCGGTTTCAAGCTGACCAATCACACTCGAAATTGTCCATGCAAAAAGCAATATGTAAATGGCTGGTAACATAGATCGCGCACCAACCGACATTCCTTTGAGTAACATAGACAAATCAACTTTTTGCTGAATCGCAAGAATGAGTGTTGCAATAAGACCAATTACAGAGCCAAAAAATAGTGACGAGCTAACATCGGTATTCTCAAATGCACCGAGTACATTAAACGGTAAGTCTTTGGTTGCTAGCACGTCGGCGCCACTTGAAACCATAAAATACACTGTCGCGAACACCAATACCGCAATAGGTAAAAACAAGCCAATCACTTTACCGGTATCGGCTTCAGGTAAGTCGGTGACTGCGCCAGGTGGTTGACCTTTTGACTCATCAAACAAATTACCACGCAGCGCATTTAATTCATGCTGACGCATTGGGCCTACATCTAAGCTAAACGTTGCTACACACAGTAATAATAATAACGAAAAAATGGCATAAAAGTTCATTGGGATCATTTGAATAAAGACACTCAAATGGCCAGAATCGGTAAATCCATGGGCAGTTAAAATACCGCCAATTAATGCGATAATGTATGCCCCCCAGCTAGACACGGGAGAAATAACACACACTGGTGCGGCGGTGGAATCAAGAATATAAGCCAATTTGGCACGCGAAATATGGTAGCGGTCAGTGATTGGACGTGAAATCGAGCCGACGACTAAACTGTTAAAGTAATCATCAATAAACACTACGCAGCCTAAAAACATGGTCATTAACTTGGCATCACGTTTATTACGAATACGCAATTTAGCCCAATCAGCAAAAGCACGGGCTGAGCCGCTAACAGTGATTAATGCAGTGATCATGCCCAGCACAATCAAAAAGCCTAGAATGTACACATTCCAACTATTCAGCGCTGCGTCTTTCCAAACTAACTGGCTAGCGGTATTTAAGATATATTCGCCGCTGCTAACCAATGAAAAATCGGTCAGTAATAAGGCGCCAAAAACAATGCCTACTCCTAAAGAGAGCAATACTTTACGAGTTAAAATGGCCAGAGTAATAGCCACAAGTGGTGGCAAAACAGAAAGTGCCGAATCGGCATAACTTATTATCATAATTTAATTATTTCTTCGTTGGATACGAATGGAGAAAAAACTAGAAATAAGGCTAAACATACACAGAAAGTGTATGCGTTAACTTAACTAGTAGCACTCCACAGCAATATCCATTTAATATGAATATCATTCTTTTTATCAAGTTGATAAAAACACTATGACAGTGCAGTCCCTTTCGAGAACTGCCCCAACAAATGAAGCTGATAACCCCATTTATTTCGGCATTGCATCCTTTTATGTCGAATTATTGGCATCACCCAATTCAACATGACTTTTATGCAACGCACCTCTACTTTTGTTGTTTGTACATAAAGCTCATGACAAACAACGCGAACATACAATCATAAATCGCATATTCTGCGCCAGTAAAAAGCACTAAACAGAACCACAAATAACAACAACGCCAATTTAAACAACAATTGAACAGCATTAGTTTAACGTTTTTAAATCAAATGCACACTAATGTAATGGACACAAAAACGGCAACCGCATCAAACCGTCGATATTTGAACTGAATTTTTTAACATTATCATCAAAATCAGTACTAAAACTAAGGCTAAATCCAAGACTAGCCCAATAAAAAAGGTTTCTACCGTATAGGTAGAAACCTTTTAATCGAATAACAAAACGTATAATCGTGCTTTAAAGTCGATTGAAAAAACGAACGTAATCAACTTCCCACCTAACGAGTTAACGTCAGATTAAACGAGGTTATTCAATGCCGGTACCGCTTCAAATAAGTCGGCAACCAAACCATAATCCGCTACTTGAAAAATAGGGGCTTCAGGGTCTTTGTTAATGGCCACAATCACTTTTGAATCTTTCATACCAGCAAGATGCTGAATCGCGCCAGAAATACCCACTGCAATGTACAAATTAGGGGCGACAATCTTACCTGTTTGGCCTACTTGCAAGTCGTTAGGTACAAACCCTGCGTCAACAGCTGCACGTGATGCACCTACTGCTGCGCCTAACTTATCGGCGAGTTGTTCTAAAATAGCAAAGTTTTCACCGCTGCCCATACCACGACCACCAGACACAATAATGCCTGCATTGCCGAGTTCAGGACGGGCAGATTCAGTGAGTGACTGAGAAACAAACTCAGTTTTTGAATCTATTGCTTGGCTTAAGTTGACGACTTCAGCACTGCCTGTTGATGCTACAACATCAAATGCACTAGAGCGCACTGTCATGACTTTTTTAGCATCTAAGCTTTGCACAGTCGCAAGTGCATTACCCGCATAAATAGGACGTACAAAAGTGTCACTGCTTACAACTTCAATCACTTCAGATATCTGAGCAACGTCTAATAATGCTGCTACGCGAGGCAATGTATCTTTACCTATACTGGTTGCCGCCGCTAAAATATGTTCGTAATCAGCCGCAATTTCAACAACTAATTTTGATACGTTTTCAGCTAATTGAGCGCCATATTGAGCGGCATCAGCCACTAATACTTTACTCACACCCGCTAGACTTTTTGCGGCACTCACCGCGGCAGAACAATCAGCACCAGCAACCAGTACATGAATATCACCACCAATGGCTGCTGCAGCGCTAACTACTTTCGCCGTGTCAGTTTTCAGGCTGACATTATCGTGTTCTGCTAATACTAAAATGGTCATATTAGATCACCTTCGCTTCATTTTTTAACTTATCAACTAACTCTTCAACAGAAGACACCATGATGCCCGCTTTACGCTCAACAGGAGGTGTGACGCTAAGTACTGTTTGATGCGCTCTTAAGCTCACACCAAGATCAGCCACAGCCATAATCTCTAATGGCTTGCGTTTAGCTTTCATAATATTAGGTAATGAAGCATAACGAGGTTCGTTCAAACGTAAGTCTACCGTCACAATCGCAGGCAAAGGCATTTTCAGCGTTTGTAATCCACCATCAATTTCACGAGTAACCGTAATCATGTCACCATCAATTTTGACTTCTGATGCAAATGTCGCTTGTGGCATATCAGTTAATGCTGCGAGCATTTGACCCGTTTGGTTATTGTCGCCGTCAATTGACTGCTTACCAAAAATAACGAGTTGTGCTTGCTCTTTTTCTTGCACTGCCTTTAACAGCTTAGCAATCGAAAGAGGCACTAACTCTTCATCGGTCTCAATATGAATCGCTCGGTCGGCACCCAGTGCCATTGCGGTTCTTAATTGTTCTTGCACCGCTTTAGGGCCAACACTTACCACTACAACTTCAGTGGCAATGCCAGCTTCTTTGAGGCGAACAGCTTCTTCTACCGCTATTTCGCAAAATGGGTTTAACGCCATTTTAAGGTTGGTCGTATCAACATTTGTGTTATCAGCTTTTACCCTGACTTTCACATTGGCATCAACTACGCGTTTAACAGGCACCAATACTTTCATAGGTTTTCCTTCCTACACCTTCAATGTATATGGACAACACACTGGCGTTCGCCAATGCAAGATGGGTTAACTTTACGTCCTGTTAACGTTAACGTCAATCAAAGTCAAACGACTGTTTACATATTTTTTGTTATTGTGGTGGCAATCAAACTAAACAAGTAGTGGATCATTAATTACTTAATGGGAATGCTTAATTAAAATTAATTGCATAATTAGATGATTTTATTTGATTCAATGCCAAATAGTTTCTATTATTATAGCTATATTCAGTATTGATTAAGCTGTGTTAGTAATAATCAGAGAATTAATCTGACTTATATTAATAATAACGACCCAAATAAACAATATGAAGTACTGAAACTTACACGGAACGTTGATACTTTTTATCTCTTATAACTTTTATTTTATAAATAAATCATTAGGAAACTATACAACATGAGTGACTTTTTAGACATATTAACCCACGGCCGTCGTTTTAAAGCTGCAGTAAAAGAATTGTCTCTTGATGATTTACGTGAAACAGCGGCGAAATTAGAAAAAATCATTACCGAACGTCAAGAAGAAGAGAAATTAGAACTTGAAGCCAATGCAGAGCGTAACGCTCGTATTGCTGAAATTCTTGCTCAAATTGAAAACAGTGGTTTATCAATTGAAGATTTAGGTGACGTGACGTCTTCTGTTAAAACAGCTAAAACCAAACGTGCACCACGTCCACCAAAATATCAAATCACTGTTGATGGTGAATTAATTCAATGGACTGGCCAAGGTCGTATGCCTACCGTATTCAAACAACAAGTTGATAGCGGCAAAAATATGAGCGAATTTTTAATTCCTGGTATGGAATAATTATTCTGATTAAGGGTTAACCACACCGTTATCCTTTAAAAAAAAAAAGAGCTTACTTCGGTAAGCTCTTTTTTTTATAGCATTTGAGCGCTTTATCATCGGCAAGAGAAAAGGTAAACTAACCGTCGTTGATCCATTCCCCATTAATAGAAGGCTACGGCTATGACTTTTCCTCTTAAATATGCATTTATTGCCTCAGGTATAGCACTATTATTGAGCGCTTGTGCAAGTGATTATACGTTCAAAAGTAATTTAGACAGTAAAGCGATCAATGATTATTTTAAAGTCGGTGATGTAACGTTATATGAAGGTAGTGATCAACCTAAAGGAACGTTTGAAACTTTAGGTTTAGTTGAAGGCGAAGCCTGCCAAGAAACCAAACAAGATGCACCACCACAAATGGCCGTAGCACGAACCAATGCCAGAAGAGCTGCTGCAGATATGGGCGCAAATGGTTTTGTGGTTAAAAGCTGTTTTATGATTACTGAAGCAGACAATAGTTGTTTTAGCCGTGCACTTTGTGTCGGTCAAGCCATTAAAACTCCTACAGAAAAATAACAACTCAATATATTATATTTACTGCCCATAAATGATGAGTGCTCATATAACACTCATTAACATTTTCTATATTTGATTTATAACTCCCTTTGTTTGCTTAATTCAGGTATCGCATGACACAAAGCAACGATCGACACAGTCAAACAGATCTAATGAATCATAAATCTAGCGTTCCGTTTAGCAGCCAATTAAATGCTGTTGCAATATGCAGAACACCTTACAAACAAAAGTTTGGTATTCCTCGTCAGCCAGGTTTAGTCAATGCGGTAGGTTATATAGAGTTTGAACCTGCGTTTAATCACATTGATGCAGTAAGAGGAATAGAGCAATATTCACACTTATGGTTATTATTCTGTTTCCATGAAAATCTGGCTCAAGGTTGGAAAACCACCGTTCGCCCTCCCCGATTAGGCGGCAATGAAAAATTAGGTGTCTTTGCAACTCGTTCAACATTTCGGCCAAATGGAATCGGTCAGTCCGTTGTTAAATTGCACGGAGTGGTTAATCGTAAAGGTAAAGTGTGCTTAGTAATATCTGGAATGGATTTATTAGACGGCACGCCGATTGTCGATATCAAACCTTATATTCCGTTCTCAGATGTTATTATTGATGCACAGGGTGGTATTGCCCAAGATGCACCGATATTAATTCCACTTACTTATACACCGTTAGCGACAGAGCAAATAGATCACTACAGCCAACAAGAGCAGTACCAAGATTTAGCCGCGCTTATTGAAGGGGTATTGTCGCAAGATCCTCGTCCTGCATACAAAAAAGCCAAAAACGATCCCAAACTTTATCAAGTGGCATTATACGACTTAGATATCTTTTGGCATATCACAGCTCAAGGTATTGAAGTGTTAGAACTCAAGCCGACAAAAGTTGAACTGTTGAAGGATTAAATTAATGGCAGACATAGATTATCAAGCACAACATAAGAAACGCTTATCATGGATGCCATGGCTGTATTTTTCACTTAAACCAAAGCATTTATCATGGGCAAAACCTTGGCAAGATGACATTCAACAACGGTTATGTCAGCTTGAAACCATTCATATAGGTGAACAGTGTTTTATTGCCCCACAAGCTCAGCTTTTTGCCGAACCGGGTCGTGATATCTCTATAGGTAACCAATGCATGATTGCCGCTGATGTGTTTATGCATGGTCCAATCACCCTAGGCAATGAAGTGGCCATTAACCATGGCTGTAGTATAGACGGGGGCCGAAATGGTATCAAAATTGGCAACCAAACTCGTATTGCTAACAACGTCACGATTTATGCCTTTAACCATGGTATGTCACCCAGCGAACCCATTTATAAACAACCCGCGACATCAAAAGGTGTAGTGATAGGCCAAGATGTATGGATTGGCGCTCAGGCGGGCATTGTTGACGGTGTCACCATTGGAGATTGTGCGGTGATTGGCATGGGCTGCATTGTCACAAAAGATGTACCCAATTTTGCTATTGTTGCTGGTAACCCAGCCCGAGTTATTGGCGACCGACGCGATAAAAAATAGCCAGCTACCATTTAAGTATCACAAAGCCATCTTTTGAGTCGAATTAGCAGGTGACATCATTGATTCAGGTGCTAAAATGATGCTAATTCATAGCAACTATTTTGGACATCGGGAATGCGAGTTAGCAAGTACCTGCTTTCAACACAAAAAGAAACCCCTGCTAATGCAGAGGTGATTAGTCATCAGTTAATGTTACGAGCCGGTATGATCCGTCGTAATGCTTCAGGTCTCTACACTTGGCTTCCGTCAGGTTTACGTGTTTTACGTAAAGTTGAAGCCATTGTTCGTGAAGAAATGAACAAAACAGGTGCTATCGAAATATTAATGCCGTTAGTCCAGCCTGCAGATCTATGGGTAGAAACGGGTCGTTGGGATAAGTTTGGTCCTGAGTTATTACGTTTCCAAGACCGTAATAATCGTGACTTCGTATTAGGGCCAACCCATGAAGAAGTGATCACCGATTTAGTCCGTAAAGAATTAAGTTCTTACAAGCAACTACCGCTAACACTTTACCAAGTACAAACTAAGTTCCGTGATGAAGTACGCCCTCGCTTCGGCGTCATGCGCGCGCGCGAATTCTTGATGAAAGATGCCTATTCTTTCCATTTAGATCAAGAAACCATGGATAACACTTACCACGCTATGCATACCGCATACAGCAATATTCTGACTCGTATGGGCTTATCATTCCGTCCAGTACTGGCTGATACTGGTTCTATCGGTGGTAGCATGTCGCATGAATTCCATGTGCTGGCTAACAGTGGTGAAGATTTAATCGCTTATTCAACGGGTAGCGATTATGCCGCTAACATTGAAAAAGCCGAATCACCAATGCCAACCGATACTCTTGCCACGCCGACTGAAGCAATGACGTTAGTGGATACGCCTAACGCCAAAACGATTGCTGAGTTAGTTGAGCAATTTAATGTAGTCATCACTAAAACGGTTAAAACCTTAATCGTAAAAGGTGCTACTGACGAAGTGCCATTAGTTGCATTAGTTATCCGTGGCGATCACGAACTTAACGAAATTAAAGCCGACAAGCTTGAATTAGTCGCGTCACCATTTGAATTTGCTTCAGAAGCAGAAATTCGTGCTGCAGTTGGAGCAGGTCCTGGTTCTATAGGACCTGTTGGCTTAACGATGCCAATTATTGTTGATCATAGTGTCACTGTGATGAGCGATTTTGCCGCGGGTGCTAACGCTGAAGATAAGCATTATTTTGGTATTAACTGGGACCGCGACTTGCCTCTAGCGACTGCTGCGGATATCCGTAATGTGGTCGAAGGTGAACCAACGCCTGATGGCTTAGGTACGTATGCCATGGCTCGTGGTATTGAAGTCGGCCATATCTTCCAGTTGGGAACAAGTTATTCTAAATCAATGAATGCCACTGTGTTAGACGAAAACGGTAAAGCCCAAGTGTTATTGATGGGTTGTTACGGCGTTGGCGTGAGTCGTATTGTGGCTGCTGCTATTGAGCAAAACAACGATGACCGTGGCATTACCTGGCCTGAAGCTATTGCACCGTTTACTGTAGGCATTTTGCCAATGAATATGCATAAGTCACATCGTGTAGCTGACATTGCCGAAAAACTTTACCAAGACCTGGCTGATGCTGGTGTTGAAGTATTGATGGATGATCGTAAAGAGCGTCCTGGGGTTATGTTTGCCGACATGGAGCTCATTGGCTTGCCTCATGTTGTCGTGATTGGCGATCGCAATATTGATGCTGGTGTATTTGAATATAAAAACCGTCGCACGGGTGAGAAACAAGATATTCCATTCGATGAGATTGTGGCGTTTTTAACAAATGCTGCTAAAGGCTAGTTATTAACGATATAACCTGAAAAAACGCACTTTAGAGTGCGTTTTTTTATCGCTGCAAAACACTTTTATGTAATATTTTTGATATAAATATCGATTTCAAGGCCTTGATTCAACTCTGAAATAATCTCAAGCCTACCACCTAATTTTTGCGTTACTAGATTATACACAATAGACATGCCTAACCCTGTGCCACCAATGTTGCGTGCAGTAGTAAAAAAAGGTTCAAATATTCTACGCTTTACTTCAGGGCTCAAGCCTTTACCATTATCTTTGTAAAACATCTTTATTTCATCACCACAGTAATTTGCGCCTAATATAATTCGCTTTTGTCCTACAAAATCAGCAGGAAATGCATGTCGAAAACAATTGGACACCAAATTAGTAAAGATTTGTGCTATAGCACCAGGATAAGATTCAACAACCAAGTCTGGTTCTATTTGAATATCAAGCTCGATACCTTGCTTACGGGTTAATGGCCTAAGAGGGGAAGATATTTGCTCCAAATATTCAGTTAAATTAACCTGCTCTTTTTCTAAAATAAGCTGGTCAGCTGCTGTGCGTTTAAAGTTATGAACTAACTCTGCGGCACGCGATAAATTACGTTCAATTAAATGTAATCCGTCAGTGAGTGTATGGATAAACTCTTCAAAGTCTTGTTGTTCTAATTCACCCGCGGCGAATAAGGTTTTGAGTTTAGTTAACTCATCGATACAGTGACTGGTTGATGTCACCGAAATACCTAATGGAGTATTCACTTCATGTGCAACACCAGCAACAAGATTACCTAAGGCGGCAAGCTTTTCGCTCTCTATTAAACTGGCTTGTGTCGCTTGTAAGTTATTTATCGCATTTTTTAACTCCGCAGTTCGCTTTTCAACTTCTGCTTCTAAGGCAACATTATTCAATTCAAGTTCATTTTGATAAGCTTTGACCTTTTTCGCATTGACAGCCCTACCATACAAATCAGCCAAAGAGCTCACAAATGATTGCTCATCACGGCTCCAATGCCTAATGCCTCCCTTATGCTCACAACAGATAATACCGATCATTTTACCTGCATGCCTAATTGGGCTGTCTAACATGGCGGTAATTGCATTGGGGAGCAAATAAATATCTTTAAATTCACAGGTAGCAGGATCTGTCATCGCATCACTGGCAGCAATTGTTCTTTCTGTATCGAGGGCGCGAAAATACCCCGGAAATTCTAAGCGAGTTAGCGTGATATTATTTTGCTTAGTTTGATTATCAACTAATAAAAAACAACCGATTGATTGGTTATCTTCGGTTAACAGCCATATACCCGCCCTATCGATGTCAAGTCCGCGACAAACTGAATCGATAATCAATTTTGAAGCCGAATCTAAGTCGCCGGTATCAATCAATTCAGACTGGCTGACAGCCAGTAATACTTGTTCTAAATTCTGATTCATAATCTTTGGCTTAATGTGTGCTTTGTGCAGGTTCATCAGGCATTTGCTGCTGTATCTCAACAAACTTATCAAGCAAGATTAAACTGGCATCACACATCAAAGGATCAAATTGCTTACCTGACTGCTCAATTAAATAATCTCTTACTTTTTCAGCTGACCAGGCGTCTTTATAACTGCGTTTTGACAAAAGTGCATCAATCACATCGACAATAGCCATAATGCGACCTTCAATAGGTATAGCATCAGCAACTAACCCTCGAGGATAGCCATTACCGTCCCATCGTTCATGGTGTGTATAGGCAATACGAGCGCCCATTTTGGCTATGATACGATTTGATGCCGCAAGTAAGTTGTAGCCTTTTTCTGCATGGGTTTTCATTATCTCCCACTCGCTATCGGTCAACTTACCGGGTTTATGTAAAATGCTTTCAGGAATACCTATTTTACCCACATCATGCAAAGGGGCGGCATAGCGCATGGTTTCAACAAAATCATCGTTCATACCAATATAGTTAGCCAGCATTTCACTCATCACCGCCACACGCCTTACATGAGCACCGGTTTCTTTACTGCGCTGCTCAATCGCATCACCAATAATTAAGATCAGTTCGCGTTGTGTTTGTTGGACGTTTTCTTTGCTTGAAAGGTTTTCAAAGGTCAGACTGACGTTAGCGGCAAATAATTCAAGGATCCTGACTTGCAACGGTGTTAATGCGCTGTCGTGTTGGAGGTATAAAATACTGGTTACATCTTGGCCAAATTTATAAAAGCCTACATAAATATTATCGTGAACTATCGACTTCTCTAAACTAATGGCTTCAATAATATACTCTTTTACTTCACCCGGAAGTGATTGGACATTTTCTATTTCAGAGTAACTGACCATATTGCCAGTCGCTGCTAATAGGTTCATATGAGTATCTTGGTAGAGATCTTTACGAAAACTGGTTAAATAGAGCGCTGAACTATTTAAATTAAGTAATTGCAATGTTTGCTCAAGAACGGCACTGCCAAAATTATGAAGAGTATGGCTTAATAGCACTGAAGAAGAAGCTTGGATGACTTTCTCCATCCCAAGCTGACTTTGTTCAATGGTTTTAATATCACGGTATGAACGCAAGGAAGCATAAACACACGATTTAAGTTTGGTAGCGGTTAATTCAGTTTTTGCTTTGTAGTCATTGATATCAAACTCTCTGATCACCCTTTCTTCAGGAGCACAGCCCGGCTGGCCAGTGCGAAGAATAATCCTTGTACTGTGATTATTTAACTCACCTCGAATACGTTCAATTAAGTCGAGCCCCGCGTGATCGTTTTCCATCACAACATCGATAAATGCAAGCGCGATATCAGGCTCATCACGTAGTAAAATGAATCCTTCTTCAGCGCTAAAACTTGAATAAAAAGCGAGTTTTCTCCCTTCTAACTCAAAATGACTCAATGCGAACTTAGTCACATCATGTATGCCTGGTTCATCATCAATGATGGCAATCTTCCAAGGAGAAAGTTGCTTTGCTTTATTTACTGTATCGTTATCAACCGATACTGCTGATGTTGTCTTAAACAGAGCCACATGCCATCCTTAAAATTGGATTATCAACCGAGTGTTAATTAACAAAAAATTAACACGTAACCATCGAAACATCAAAAATGTATGATGTGCTCATTCCTGATCCACATCATTTAAGTAAATATAACATACGAGAAAAAAACCAGTTTAGATCTTATTATCTATCTCGATTTACTTTGTACAGGGGCGATCATATCCATGTTCTACTGTTCATTTTTAAGAGGTTTACGCCTAGAATAAATAGAATATTGATAAAGTATAGACAATAAATAACATAGTCGACTTATTGGTAGCTGGTGTATAACACAAAAAGAATTCATACTAGAATCAAGCATGCTTAACAGATTAAAGGATCGAGATTGCCAGTATCAACAGCATTAGTACTAGGAGGTGGTGGGGCCAGGGCTGCATATCAAATTGGCGTATTAAAAGCGCTAGTGCAGTTTTACCCGCGCAATCATAATGTCCCATTTGATATTATTTGTGGTACATCTGCTGGTGCCATTAATGCAATATCGATAGCAACCCATGCATCTTGCTTCCATTTAGCCATAAAAAAACTGGATTGGGTGTGGCGTCATTTTGAAACCCATAAAGTCTATCGCACGTCTATCCCTCAAGTGTTGAGACATTTGGGACGAATGGCTATCAAAGGTCTTCAAGATGACAAAGTCAATACTGATGCAGGTAGCCTGCTGGATAATCAACCCTTACGAGAGTTGCTGAATAATCTTATCGATTTTAAAAGAATTGATCGTAATATTGGTAATGATGCACTCAAAGCTATCAGTATCGACTCCTCATGCTACAACAATTCACGTTCATATACTTTCTATCAAGGTAATGAACACATTGATGATTGGCAACGTGCTAGACGAGTCGGTATTCGCAGTTTATTAAATACTGAGCACTTACTTGCAAGCTCAGCTATTCCGATGGTATTCCCATCAATTAAACTTAATCAAGCCTATTATGGTGATGGGTCTGTCCATCAATTATCACCACTATCAAGCCCAATCCACCTTGGCGCTAATAAAATATTTGTGATTAATTTAGACAGCCCACACAAACACTTTCCCATCGAGTTTGAATATCACCCTAAAACAGCAACAATCGCCGGACATTTATTAGATACCATTTTTTCGGATACATTGAACAGCGATTTAGAGCGTCTGCAACGGGTCAACAACACCTTATCAATGATATCCCCACAAGACCGTGAAACCTTGAACTTACGCCATATCGATACTTTAGTGATGAAACCAAGTCAAGATTTAAGCCGAATTGCGGAACGGTTTTATGATGATATGCCTTTTGCAATCAAAACTTTATTGAAATTATTTGGTATTAACAGACAGTCTGACTCAAGTATTGTGTCGTACTTATTATTCGAAAAAAGCTATACCACCACCTTGATTGATTTAGGCTATCAAGATGCAATGGATAGAATTGATGAAATAAAACAATTTTTCGATATACAGACTAAAGTTTAACCATTAAGACTCAAAATCTATGATATACCTATATATTCACATCGGAAATTAGCATCGGGATCAATAGGTAATAAAAGCGCAAGAGCGCTTTGCTTATCTATACTAAAGTCATCATCGTCATACAAGTTTAACTTGAGTCAAATAGACATGCTTTACATAGTCACTTCCATAAAAGTGGATATTATTTTAAATTGTTAATCATTAACTTGAGACACAGAACATCAAAACTGCCGAGCGTTACATGCGCGACAATTTTGTATCTAAAAGGATTTTAGATGAAAAATTTATGGATAATGATCGCATTAATAATCGTCGGTTGCGGCCAACAAGACATCTCAACTATAGATACCACTTCAAGTAGTAAAACAACTTTGCAATGGCAAGGTGTATATCATGGTGTATTCCCTTGTCCGAGTTGTGATGGGATGGATACCACTCTTGAACTAACCCAACCGAACCAATATACCATCCACACAATTCGTTTAGGCACTGATCCCAATCCTTATCGTGGTAGTGGAACATTCAAATGGGATCAAAGCGGTAATATTATCATTTTAGATCGTGGGCATATTTATCAAGTCTATTCCGATCATTTATATTTGTTAGATGTAAAATTTAGGCGAATTAAAGGCCCAGACGCAGAGCGATACAGGGTCGATAAAATCGAAGGACTAGGCCAGCAAATATCCCCCCCCAACGCTGAATAACATCAATAACAAACCTGCTTAATTGATCTTAGCTGTGCTAAAATTATTTTATTAGTCACTTAAAGAAAGTTTGATGAGAAAAGGCATTTTATTAGCTGGAGGTTCAGGCACTCGGCTATACCCTATCACCCAAGTGGTTTGTAAACAGCTATTACCCATTTACGATAAACCGATGGTTTATTATCCTTTGTGCACTCTTATGCAAGCTGGTATTACTGATATTTTGCTTATTTGTGCCCCTTCAGATTTAGCTCTTTTCAAAGCACTTTTACACAATGGCCATCAATGGGGTATTAACATTGAATTTGCCACACAAGCAAAGCCTGAAGGGCTTGCACAAGCACTTATTATTGCCGAACCCTTTTTAGCTGGCAGTCCTTGTGCAATGATTTTAGGGGATAATTTATTTTACGGACACCAATTGCAACATATATTGCAAGCCGCAAATGAAATGTCTTGCGCAACCGTATTTGGCTACCATGTTGCTAACCCTCAAGCATATGGTGTCATTGAGTTCAGTGAAAATAATCACGTCATATCGATTACAGAAAAACCAACAGAACCTAAATCTCATTTTGCGATGCCTGGACTGTATTTTTTTGACAGCCATGCCAGCGAGTACGCAAAAACAGTCACCCCATCTCTACGAGGTGAACTTGAAATAGTCGACGTAATTAATCAATATTTAGAACTCGATAACCTGAATGTTAAAATATTAAGCCGAGGTACAGCTTGGTTAGACACTGGCACACCAGATGCGATAGCAGAAGCAACTCAGTACATAGCTGCCATAGAAAAACGTCAAGGATTAAAAGTTTCTTGTCCTGAAGAAATAGCGTATTCAATGGGATTGATCGATCATTTTCAACTCAAAATTCTGGCTGAACCACTCCTAAAGAGTGGTTATGGTGAGTATCTACTGTCTTTATTAGATAAGAACTTTCCTGATGAAATATATTAACACTCACCTCGAAGGCGTGATGATTTTTAGTCCACGTAAGTTCATTGATGAACGCGGTTTTTTTATGGAAACATTACGTCAAAATAGCTTTAGTGATGCATTTATCCAAAACAATATGGATGTCCCTCAGCTCGTTCAAGAGAATCAATCTCGCTCGGTGAACAATGTTTTACGCGGACTGCATTTTCAGCAGCACTTTCCTCAGGGTAAATTAATCCGTGTGGCCAGAGGTACTATCTTTGACGTTGCTGTCGATATTCGTCAAGAGTCTAAAACATTTGGCCAGTGGATAGGTCAGGAAATTTCCGACGAAAATGGCTATCAAATGTGGATCCCGGCAGGATTTGCACACGGCTTTTACGTATTGTCTGACATCGCTGATATTATTTATAAATGTTCACAATATTATCAACCAGACGATGAGCAAACCATCGCATGGAATGACCCCATGCTCAATATACAATGGCCTTTAAAACAGCACCCTGCTCCTATCGTCTCAAACAAAGATAATCCGACCATAAACCCTAAGATAATCTCATTTGGTCTCATAAAATGACATATAAAAACGGACAAGCACTCACAATCTTGATTACTGGTGGTTGTGGGTTTATTGGTTCTGCATTAATCCGATTTATCCTAGGTTTTACGAATCACAGCGTCATTAATATCGATAAACTGACATATGCCGCTAATCCTCAAAGCCTTAAGATGATAAATAAAAGTGAACGATATCATTTCATCGAAGGTGATATCTGTAATGGCACATTATTAACAGAAGTGTTTAATCGGTTTCAACCCGATGCCGTGATGCATTTGGCGGCGGAGACTCATGTTGATCGATCCATTTCAGGCCCAGCTGAATTTATTCAAACCAATATAGTAGGCACATATCAACTACTAGAAGCCAGCAGGCAATTTTATAATGGCTTATCTAGCGATAAGGCTAGGCAATTTCGTTTTCACCATATTTCGACAGATGAAGTGTTCGGAGATTTACCCGATACCGGATATTTCAATGAACAAAGCGCCTACTCCCCAAGTTCGCCATATTCTGCAAGTAAAGCATCAAGTGATCACCTAGTGAAAGCTTGGCATCGAACCTATGGCTTACCAACTTTGATCAGTTATTGCTCAAATAATTACGGCCCATACCAACATCCTGAAAAACTTATCCCGCTCACCATTACCCGTGCCCTTGCGGGTAAAATAATTCCTATTTATGGTAATGGCCAACAAGTTCGAGACTGGCTTTATGTTGATGATCACGTTGAAGCGTTAATCTCGATATTAACCTTAGGTAACGTGGGTGAAACTTATACTGTTGGCGGTAATAATGAGCAAACTAATATTCAGGTTGTGGCATCAATTTGCCAACAACTAACCCAATTAGTGCCGAATCATCAGTTGGCAAGTAGTAATGGTTTTTCCTCACTCATTCAACATATTACTGATAGACCGGGACACGATCGCCGCTATGCTATTGATGCGAGTAAATTGACTACTACATTGCATTGGACACCAAAACATAACTTCTCGGATGGTTTACGCCAAACCGTTAAGTGGTATTTGGCTCACTATCAATGAAAATATTAACGTTTGGTCAAACCGGTCAACTCGCCAGAGCCTTAAAACGTGTTCAGCCCAAAACTGCAGAACTAATCCAATTCAGCCATCAACAAGTTGATATTACTCAGCCACAACTCATTGATGAAGCGTTAGCTTTTTATCGGCCCGATATCATCATCAACTGCGCGGCTTATACTGATGTAGAAAAAGCACAAATAAATCCAGTCGCAGCAATGCAAATCAATGCATTGGCCGTTGAGTATATGGCAAAAGCAGCCTGTAATTATGGAATCAAATTAATTCAATTGTCGACTGATTATGTGTTCGATGGTCGCTCATCGACACCTTATTCTGTGACACAAAAACCATCAGCCATTAATGCTTATGGGCAGTCAAAATTACTCGCCGAAGAGACATTATTGAGCTATCAATCTGCTCTATTTTGTATTGTGCGAACTTCTTGGCTTTACCATCACAGCGGCAATAATTTTGTTACCACTATGCTAAAGTTAATGACGCAGTCACATAATCAACAAACGATAGGATCAAGCGCAGACAACCCCATCAAAGTTGTTAACGACCAAACGGGCAGCCCGACAATGGTTGACGATTTTGCACGTTTTCTGTGGAAACTGTGTTCACAAAAACAATGGTCAGCGATTTACCATTGGAGTAATGCAGGTAAGTGTACTTGGTATGAGTTTGCTCAAGAGATCAAAACACAAGGAATAGCGTTAGGCTTATTACCTCAGTCAATTTATTTACAACCTATTACATCAGAACAATATGCTTCTATCGTTAATAGACCCGCTTTCAGTGTGTTAGACACCCGCTTATCACACACACTCGCCATACCAAAACCTTGGCAACAACAATTAGCTCAATGCCTTAATGAGCTGGTGCTGAGTAAAGTTTGATTGTTTACAGTAAAAAATGAATTGTCATATCAGTGTCATCTTTACGTGCAATAATTTTTACCATCAAGGATGAAATATTTCGCTTTAGCTTGTCATTAACTTTAGGTAAAAAGAGGCTGTACCAACAGAGGTACAGTTATCTGGAATGTTGAAAATGTCACACTCATTTGAATTTGATGAAGATGATGCGCCATGGGGCGATAACATCAAGGGAAAACCAAAATCTAAAAAAGTAAAGCAACGCCGCCGTGATACTAAGCGCCGTTACTTTGACGATAATGCAGAAATGGAGTTCGCGCCTGCTAAGTGGAAATAATTTAACAGGATTTTCTCATCAAGTTTAAAAAGCAAGTTGCCTGCAACTTGCTTTTTTGTTGAAATAAAAATGGCCTTGACGAACTCACGACCATTTAAATAAAACTTTGGACGATGCTAAATCAGTCGTTTACGATGTAACAAGTATTGCCACTTTACAGATAAAATATGGTGGCTAATCCCAAGAAAGTAAAAAAGCCTACAACGTCGGTTACGGTGGTCAAAATAACCGAACCAGATAACGCCGCATCTTGATTAAAGCGCTGTAAGATCATCGGCACCATCACACCAGCAATAGCAGCAACAGCCATATTCACTAAAATAGCACAGGCAATAACTACGCCCATTATCGTATCGTTAAACCACCATCCGGCAATAATACCGATGACAATTGACCACAACATACCATTTAGCGCACCGATACCGAGTTCGTTTTTCATCAACGACATCACGTTACCAGCAGAAATCTGACCCATTGCCATACCGCGGATCATTAACGTTAACGACTGGCTACCTGCAATGCCCCCCATTGAAGCCACAATTGGCATCAATACCGCTAACGCAACGACTTGCGACAATACATTTTCGAATAATCCGATGGTAGCAGATGCTAAAAATGCTGTGAGTAAGTTAATCCCTAGCCACACGGCACGACGCTTTGCTCCCACCACAATAGGGGCGAATAAATCGTCGTGCTCATCCATACCAGCAGTTGCCATTAATTGTGCTTCGTAATGTTCACGCACTAATGCTGTAGCTGTTCGCAGTGTCATTCGGCCAATTAATATACCGTCTTCATCGACTACCGGTAATTCAAGTTCTCGGCTATGTTCAATGGCTTCGGCAGCTTCGATCAAAGATGAATCAGCAGATATTACTCGGCTGTCATCCCATTTTAACACCTGCAATTGAGTATCAAGATCTGCAGTTCTGAAAACGTCATAACGACGCACTGTACCTAAATATTTATCGTTTTGATCGACTAAAAAAAGATGGTCATTACAATCTAAGTCAATACGACGAAAAAAGCGTTGTCCTTGTGCTACGGTAGATGTAAGACTTAATGCCAACATCTGGTGATCAGCATAACGACCGATTTCATTTTCAGAATATTGGTCATATAGTTCGAAATGCTTACGCTGACGTTCACCCATCTGTGCTAATGCACGATCGGTAATGTTGTCAGGTAATGAATCACTCCATTCAATAAGGTCTTCAGGACTTAATTGAGAAAAGAGTAAGTCTAATTCCTCATCAGGCATTTTCTTAACAATGCCTAAACGAGGATCGGCGCGCATTAAGTTTAGAACGTCTACACGCTCTTCAACATCGACTTGCTGCCAACGTTCATAACGTTCATCAAGCGGTAACGATTCTAATAATAAAGCAATTGTGCCTGGTTCTGCTTCAGTCAAGATTTCACTGAACACTTCGGCCTGTTCATCACCTTCGGCTTCAGTTAACAAATGTACCACGTGACTGACATCAGCCTGTGGTTGTGAACTGGTGTCGATTTCATCTTCAGAACTAAGTTCGTTCTTTAATTCACTCATCAGCCCGCCCTTAATTCTTGATAGTAAAATATGCGCAACTATATTGAAATTGGTATTGATAAGCAAACAGATAAATTAGGTTGCCAACAACTTAATTGCCAGCTAAGCACTTTCCCATTATAGTTTACCTTTCATATAAAGGAGCATCACATGACCGCAGCAATTTACCCTATTTCCGTAAAAGACATTCAAGGCAATGATGTTGTTATGGAGAATTTTAAAGATAACGTTTTGCTTATTGTTAATACTGCAAGTAAATGTGGCTTCACTCCACAATACAAAGCACTTGAAGCACTATATCAACAGTATAAAGATCGCGGTTTAGTTATTTTAGGTTTTCCTTGTAATCAATTCGGCAAACAAGAACAAGGTAATGAAGATGAGATCAGTCAATTTTGCGAACTAAACTTTGGCGTGACATTCCCATTATTTAGTAAAATTGAAGTCAATGGCAGTAACAGCCATCCGTTATATCAACATCTTAAAAAGTCTGCCAAAGGCCTTTTAGGTAGTGAGTCGATAAAATGGAACTTCACTAAGTTTTTAGTCGATAAACAAGGAAACGTGATTGAACGATATGCACCAACCACAAAACCAGAAGATCTCAACGCTGTCATTGAAAAACTGCTTGGATAACCATAACGTCAATAGCGTAATTGAGTACCGAGAATCAATGAAAGTGAGTTTGGGTAATTGATGTCATGTTAATCACCCAGATTTTTACCCACAGCTTAGTACGAGACGATATTCATCAATAGCAGTACGTAAACGACATAAATTCATTACAAAAGTGCAAGTTTTAAGTCACTGATAAATAATCAGTATAAAATTAATATCCATATTTTGATAAAAATATACATTTATATTGAACTTTTAAACCATTAGGTACTCAAACTTAATAACAGTGATATTCACTTTTGTTCATCATCTCCCTGGGACTTCTAGCGCGGTCCCCTTGATCGCTAAGTCGATCGATAGGCAATCATTTGATTGCCTTTTTTTATGTCTGTTGATTGCACAACTCAACTAAAATGAGTTGCATGATCTAGCTGAGGTCTAGCCTAGTGATGTGTTTTCTATGTAGAGAACTCAACATGGGATAATTACCGACTATCACACAGAGCTTTGCCTCCTAACTTGAGTGTATTAGCTTGAACTCAACACGCTATTAATGTGTCAATGCGCCCTACTAGCGTAAATTGATAAGTAGCATAAATAGATAAGTAGCAAAAATAGGCAAGTTTGATATTACCAACATGACATAAAACCATTCTCATAGATTTACCTCAGCTTTTATCAAGAGTTGGAGCTGACTAGCACTGCGCATATTTATCACCTCACCTAAACAAGTGATACCGTTTAACTGACAGTAAGTAAGCTAATGAGTTTCGCTAAGTCGATTTCGATATTGAGTGCCCGAAATTTTTCTGTAAAACCAGTACTTAGGATCTCGAAACAACAGATGTGATGTCATGATTAACATCGTTCACATAGCACAATATTCGGTCACCAAAGAAGAATTAAACCCACCGATTATTTATTTTTAAATTTATTGCATTATTTAATGAACTTTTCTAATTAGCGTTAGTCAGAATATAGGTAACAAGTAAGAACATTTACTCGCTAGGCGTCTTCCTCCAACGTTTTAGTGTGTATCCAAAGGTTTGATTACTGACTTTTGTATTTACTTGTCGCGACAGTTTTATGTTCATCATCATCATCCCTATTTGGGGAGTATTAACACGCTAGCGCACTGTTAATCACAACCCACAAAGAACGACTTAGGCAACCAAATTGGTTGCCCTTTTTTTATGTTCATTTTGTGTTTTACACAAATAAAACCAAAATCATTATCATCAATATTTACCGCGACCATATGCATAACTAATAACTTACTTGAGCTCCCCTCAGAACTAAACTAACAGTAAACAACTAATTTAAATAATTAATCCCAAAAAATTAAAAAATTTACAGTATCGATTTCCAGTTCACTTCAATGCTATTTTAGCTTTCAAAAACCTCGCCAGCCCTTCGAAAACATCAGCAAATAAATCAAAAAATCTACTCTGACAAAATAAATGAAAAAAAATTATTTTATTTGTGAACTTTCCTGATTACGCTCGGTCTTATTTATTGTACGAAAAAGATGTAGCTTGAAGTAAGTGCAGCATAATGAGTTAATCTCCTCTCCCGGAGATAAATGATTACACTGCTTAGTGATTTATCCTACTTACCTCAAACTTCAGTTAGGATTGATTTACTGCTATACCGTTTTAATGTTCATTGTTCATCATCATCCCTATTTGGGAAGTATTAACACGCTAGCGCACCGTTAATCGCTCCCTACAAAGAACGACTTAGGCAACCAAATTGGTTGCCCTTTTTTTTGGATTAATTTTGTACTTTTACATTGATAAAACCAAAAAGCCTCATCAGCGACATTTACCACGGCCATATGCATAACCAATAACTTACTTGAGCTCACCTCTGAACTTAAATCAACATAAGCACCTAATTACAAACGTTTTAATAATCGATATTATCGAATCCAGGTTAACTCTAACGTTATTTCTAATTTAAAAAATGCATCCTTCCTCCAAAAATATCGACCGGATAGCTCAAAAAAGTGACTATCACAAAAATAAATTAAAAAAAGTCATTTTCTTTGTGAACTTTCCTGATATCACCCGGTCTTATTTATTGTACGAACAAGTATGTAATGATTAAAATGTAGTTTGAAGTAAGTGCAGTATGATGAGTTAGCCTTCTCCCCCGGAGTTAATTGATTACACTGCTTAGTGATTTATCCTTCTTACCTCAAACTTCAGTTAGGATTGAGTTACTGCTACACCGTTTTAATGTTCATCATCATCCCCATTGGGAAGTGTTAACACGCTAGCGCACTGTTAATGACTACCCGTAAAGAGTTATTTTGGCAGCCAATATGGCTGCCATTTTTTTTGTCTTTTTTTGATGTAAAAAGGTCATAACATTTTCTTGTTAAAAATTGAGTAAATTATCTAACTGAATTTGCAATGAAGGATGATAACCAGCACGGGCTTTTGTATAGATTTCAGCCAACTCTTGTTGATAACCAGCAATTTGTAATTCAACAAACAAAGGTCTTACAAATTTACCTCTGCCAATGCGGCATAAATAATCACTTAATGCAGGTAAGACAGGATCATAATGATTACGGATGGCGACGCGATACCAATCACACGCTATTTCTGCATTAGGACTGTTTGTTAATGTAAAAGTCTCATCTAAATCTAATAACGTAACTTGGCTTACCATTAGCGGTAATTGAGTCAGAAAATATTGCCAGTGATGAACTCGCCAATCGCTCACCAACAACTCACTTGCCAAAGCGCCTTTGACGATAGCTTCCACAGCCAAATCAACTTTATCCAAGCTGCTTGATGTAGGGCCTTTAAACCATAGTGGTAATCCTTGCCCGTACACCCACTCATTGAGTTCTGAGAGGGTTAATTTATCGTGATGCTCCACCAGCAATGTCTGTGTTGCATAATCAATGAACGTTTCGGTGGTAATCGCGCTAAACGAAAAATGCTCAACATAACCAAATAGAAAGCGATCAAATGCAGGCCGCCCTAATCGACTTTCCAGTTCATGAACAAACATCGATGCTTTATCGTAGGTAAACCGATTAAATGCCAGATTAGGATCTTGATCTTGTACATTGGCTGGTAGAGTTTGGTTTGCTAAGGGAGTAGATTCGATTTCCTCTCGCAAACGTCCATACTCGATAACCCATTCAAGTTCTGCCTGCTCTCTACCATAAATAGCTTCAACAATACGATTGGTAAAATAAGTGGTAAATCCTTCATTAAGCCATAAGTCTCGCCAAGTCGCATTACTGACTAAATTGCCTGTCCATGAATGGGCTAATTCATGAGCAACCGTTGAAACAAGACTTTTATCCCCAGCAATTAGGGTGGGAGTCATAAATGCCAGCATAGGGTTTTCCATGCCACCAAAAGGAAAACTCGGTGGCAATACAATCATGTCATAACGGCCCCAAGCATAGGGTCCTAGTATGGACTCTGCCATTAAGATCATTGATTCGGTATCTTCAAATTCTTTAGCTGCAGCTGCAAGCATATCGGGTTCAGTATAAATACCACTTCGAGGTCCAGTGGCTTGAAAGCTTAACTCTCCAACAGCAATGGCTAATAAGTGTGTTGGGATAGGTTTGTTCATGCAAAACTCAAACACACCATTATCTGGCAGTTCTGGTGTATTTTCAGCACTCATTACCGCGCGTAAACCTTGCGGAGCGGTGACGGTCGCATTAAACGTTATGCGTGCTTTTGGGGTATCTTGTAAGGGTATCCAGCTGCGAGCATTAATGGGTTGCGATTGGCTAAACAGATAAGGTAATTTTTTTCCTAGCGTTTGTTCTGGTGTAAGCCATTGCAGCCCCTGTGCTGTTGGTGAGGTACGATAATGGATGACCACCTCAGTTAAGTGGTCCCCCACATCAATAACCAGCTTTTGACCCAATATGGCATTCACATCAGTCACATAATGCGACAACACATTAGCATCGCTGTCAGTGACATCTTCTATGATCAAGTCTCGGCAATCTAGCACTAATGAAAGTGCAGCCATTTTTCGGGTAAACTGTAACCGGGCAACGCCATTAAGTTGCTGTAAGTCAAAATTAACCACAATACTAAGTTCAAGATGATGCACGCATAAAGCATCAGTATTGGCACTCGAATGGTAATCGTGTTGTACGTCCCATTTTGAAGTCACAAAAAATCCTTACTGAGAGAATAAAACATGAAATTTAGCAAAGATAATAGCATTTGCATCTAAAAATATGCTGTAAAAAGTCGCATTAAAACCTCATCACTCAGAGTTGCCACGCTTATCAATTCAAAGCATATAGATTCATTAAGCAGCAAAGTGGGCTCTGCGCAATGCCAAGCGTCGCTTTATACTGCTTTAAACTTAATGGGTCCTATCGAAAAATAGCTTCACATTTAATTTTTACCAGTGTATTGATATCCGAATTTTCGACTCAAATTTATTTTTAAATAAAAATAAGCACTTTTTTTTACCTCCAAGGGAACTAACTTAAAAATGACTAGTCTGAATATATGAACCGAATTTGCATTACTTTATTTACAGCTAGTAGCGTTTTTTTGTTCATCATCATTCTCCTATTTGATAGTAGTAACAATCTATCGACAGTATTGCCCTTAGCAATAGCAGCAACCTCTTAGTTAGGTTGCTTTTTTTTATCTTTTTTTCAACGCAAGAAAACAAAAAAGGCCTCAAAGAGGCCTTTTTAAGTTTACAGAAAGTTCGCTAATTAAAGCTTGATACCCACTTTCTCTAAATCTTTAGTAATCACAGATGTTGGTAATGGCACATAACCATCTTTCTCAACAATTTGTTGACCTTGCTTAGACAATACGAAGCGTAAGAATTCACGATCCATTGGCGATAGGTCTTTGTTAGGGTGCTTGTTTACATAAACATATAAGTAACGAGAAAGCGGGTAAGTACCGTCAGCAGCATTAGCAGCCGTCGCTTCGATAAACTTATCGCCTTTCTTAGAGATAGCGACAGCTTTTACACCAGCAGTTTTGTAACCAATACCTGAATAACCAATGGCATTCAATGACTGTGATACAGACTGAACGACTGAAGCAGAACCAGGTTGCTCATTTACGTTTGGACGGAAATCGCCTTTACATAACGCTTTTTCTTTAAAGTAACCGTATGTACCAGACACTGAGTTACGACCGTAAAGCTGAACGTCTTTTGCTGCCCAGTTACCATCTAAACCGGCATCACCCCAACGGTTGATTTCTTTACCGCCACACTTATGTGTAGAAGAAAAAATCGCATCAATTTGTTCAATGCTTAAGCCTGTTATTGGGTTATCTTTGTGTACGAATACGGCTAGTGCATCAATTGCAACACGTACTGCCGTTGGCTGGTAGCCATAATGTTTTTCAAACGCTTCAACTTCATTAGGCTTCATCTTGCGGCTCATTGGGCCGAACTGAGAAGTTCCTTCAGTTAACGCTGGTGGCGCAGTAGAAGAACCTGCAGCTTGAATTTGGATATTAACGTTAGGGTAAATATGTTTGAACTCTTCAGCCCATAACGTCATCATATTTGCTAATGTGTCAGAACCGACCGAAGACAAGTTACCAGAAACACCGCTGGTTTTTTCGTATATTGGTAAAGTAGGATCAATAGCAGCCATAGATGCTGCTGAGAATACGCCAGCGGCTGTAAGAGTAATCGCGCCGACAAGTTTGTTCAGTTTCATTTTAATGCTCCAGAATTAAGCGTACTAAGTTTTTAAAACGTAGTCAGTATCGACCTCATTGATGACAAGTCTATGACATTGACATGACAGTTGTGTGACACCAGCAGTAAAACTGACTTATTTGACAAAACAAATAAAAAGCCACTTAACATCAACTACTTAACAAAGCTAGATGATAAAAGGTTAATTTATACAATAGATAAATAACCACTAAACACATTATAAACAAGATAATTACTGCTTAAAATTATAGCAATAACGCTATATTATGACATTCATAATAATGGTTGAATTTAAGCAATTTATGCCTTACCAGCGATTGATTCAATCGCTATCCCCCTAAGACTAATTACATTAACATTCCTTAGTTGTTTTGAACTGATTAGGTCATTATTATTAGTTATTTGAATTAAGGTGCAGCAACAAAAAAACAGCACGAATGCTGCTTTTTAAGGATTGCACATCTAGATGCTATCTATTGCCGAACTAACAAGTGCGATGGAATAACAAAACTGAAGATACTGCCTTTGCCATACTCACTCGTCACCTTAAGCTCACTGTGATGATGGTTTAAAGCATGTTTTACTATCGCTAACCCTAAACCACTGCCGCCAGTTTTACTTGAACGCGCATTATCTACTCGATAAAAGCGTTCAGTTAAGCGGTTAATATGTTGTGGAGCGATACCCACCCCAGTATCTGCCACCGAAAACAACGCTCCGGTTGCAACACTTTGCCAATTAACCGAAATCGTTCCACCAGGGCTGGTATAACGTATTGCATTTGAAATCAAGTTGGAGCAAGCACTGCGTAATTGCAATTCATTGCCATGGGTATTCAAACCCGGTTCGCAATTAAACACTAATGTATAGTCGGTGCCAGCAAGGGCTTTGGCCTCTTCTTTAAGAATTTCCATCATCAATGACATATTAACCGTTTGCGATAAATCAATATCCACAGCATCTTCAATGCGCGACAGGGCCAACAATTGCTCAACCATAGATTGCATTCGAGTCGTCTGTTGCTGCATCAACGATAGTGGTTTGTGATTAGGAGAGTCTGCGTCTTCCATGGTTTGCATAATTTCTAAATACCCCTGCAATACTGTCAGTGGGGTCTTAAGTTCATGGGAAACGTTAGCCACAAAATCTTTGCGCATACCTTCTAACTGATGAATTCGAGTGACATCTCGAGCAATTAACAACAATTGTCGATCGCCATAGCTCATTACTCGAATTTCAAGTAATCGCTTATCTGACACCGGAGAAGGGATTTCTAATGGTTCTTTGTATTGCGCTTTCTTTATATAAGTCGAAAAATCAGGATGGCGAATAAGGTTATCAATTCTCTGACCATTATCTTGAGGCCAAACAAAGCCTAAGATTAATTGAGCGAGCTTGTTACACCATAAGATATTATGTTCTGCATCAAGTACTACTGCCGCATCTGGTAAGGCCTCAGCGCCTTGACGAAAACGAGCTAATAAAGTCGCTAACTGACCCACTCGACGGCGATTCTTGCCCTGCAGGCGATATATTCCATTGAATACCCCCTCCCAGCTTCCACGCCCTTGAGGAGGCGTAAGCTTTTTATCTTTCCATAACCAGAAGTTTAAACGAGTAAGTTGACGATAATGCCACACAAGTAATGCAATCGAGCCTAATAGCATTACGATAACAACTTGATTGAATAAAGCGCCGATAAGCATAAATAAAACAAGCAATAAAGCTAACCGGAAAAATAAACGATATCCAGAGTACGAGATAAACATAGGCTACCTAAATACGAAAGTAACGCCGCCAACACATTCAGTGCCGTTACTGATTATTAGGGCTAACGAGGAACCACAAGATAGCCTAAATAGACTATTATGGCTAGACAGCGAAAAAAACAGTTTTTAAAAAGCCCTGCTTAATATAGCAGAACTTTTCAAGCAGCCAATACGAATTACATTCTGGTTGAAAATCGATAACCAGCACCACGAACAGTTTGGATCAATTTATCATGTCCACCCTCTTCTACGGCTTTTCGTAAACGTCTGATGTGCACATCGACAGTTCGATCTTCAACATACACATTGGTGCCCCAAACGTTATCGAGTAACTGCTCACGGCTGTAAACTCGCTCAGGATGAGTCATAAAGAAATGCAACAAGCGAAACTCTGTCGGTCCCATATCGAGCACGGCGTCACCAACGGTCACTCTGTGACTCACAGGGTCGAGTTGTAATCCTTGCACATCAATGGTTTCTTCTAATCGCGTAGGTGCGCTTCTGCGTAAAACGGCTTTAATTCGTGCGACGAGTTCTTTAGGTGAAAAAGGTTTAGTTATATAGTCATCAGCGCCCACTTCAAGGCCTTTGACTTTATCTTCCTCCTCCCCACGTGCTGTCAGCATAATAATGGGGATCTGACGAGTAAATTCATCTTGCTTTAAACGTTTAGCTAATTGGATGCCACTACCACCAGGGAACATCCAATCCAATAAAATTAAGTCAGGGTATGGCTCTTTAAGCAACTCAATTGCTGAATCAAAATCTTCAGCTGCAGCTGTCGTAAAACCATGTTGATCCATCACAAATGTCAGCATCTCACGGATTGCTGATTCATCTTCTACTATTAATATCCTAGCTGTCATATTGGGTTTCTACGTTAATTTGCCACGAGACTATTATTGGACACTTTTGTTACAGATTTATGATCTAACAGCTAATACTGGCATTAAATACGCCTTTTTGTCATAAAAAATTCATTGCTGTTAATGTGATGTAACTTCAAAACAAGCAGCAAGCCGTGATTAAATAACCTGCTAACCCGGTAATTTAGCGTATTCCATTGGCCATAGTGCCAATAAAACGGGTAAATAAAGCTTATCAACACAAAAGAATAACGGTGAAATGGAGGCTAAAAGATATTATTTATAGGGCACTTTAATACCACTGTGAGGTTAAGTAATATCAACTCAAGCTAAATAAGTGGATCACTAATTCCCTTTACTCCGCTATCAGCGCAGCACCAGCTTACAACAGGTATTCCATTACACACCAATACGTTTGTGAGCAATACATAGACTTATTTGAGGTTTCAGACACAAAATATCATCGTTACTATCGACTCCTCTGCTATTTTATTCCAGTGATGAAGATTAAACGAAAAAAAGGGCCTAAGCCCTTTTTTGGTTATAACCTAAATCCACATACTCATTCAGATTAAAATTTGTGCTCTAAACCTACACCGATATAACTATCATCTTGATCATTTGAATCAAATGAGTTGGCAGTGTAGAAAGCAAACAACTTAGTAGGCTTACCTAATTTGTAATCAGCGCCGACAGACCATGAATTACCTTTATTTTCCATGTCTTGGTATTGGGCTTTTAAGGTCACATCATTGATTCCATAAGCCGTGCTTAATACGAAGCCATCATCTTTGATACCACTGTCTAGCTTTTCTTGTTGCTGGTACATACCGCCAATGACTAGACCTGCTATTTTGCCCTGAACCGTGGCGCGAGCAGTGTCGTAACCTTTTACTTTTGAATCATAGGCAATCGCTGCATATATTGGTGTGCTTTTTAGGCCTGCATCACCGTACATAACAGCCATACTCACACCATCTTCACCAGTAATGTTGTCACCAACAACTTGGTCTGAATCACCAGATGCAACATAAGTCACACCTGCTTGGAAATCACCAAACATTGGCGTGTAGTATGTGGCAGTTTGTGCCATGCGGTTTTCACCTTTAAACATGGTCTTCATATCGCCAGCAAGGTCGTTGAACTGGTCGACTTTACCTTGTGAAACTTTTAACATCGTGTCGTTACGACCAACAGATACGGCACCAAAGTTACCTTTTAAACCAACAAATTGGTTACGGGCTTTAAAGTTTTCTTTAGTATCGTCACCGGTATCGACTTCATACTCGATAGTGTAGAAAGCTTCAAGCTTCTGACTTAATTCGAACTCACCAGTCACACCAAAGCGTGATGCATTACTTTGAATAGTCGTTTCAGTTTCATCGTTAACATCATTTGATTGTGCTGTTACATTTAACTTGCCGTAAACTTGAAGAGGATCTGCGGCGTATGCACTTGAAGCTACTGAGACTGCCATTGCAGAGGCTAATAGAGTTTTACAAAAAACGTTCATCATTTCATCCTTTCGACGCTAAATTCGTCATGGTTATTGGTTTGGAACGAGCGGAATTCTGCCTCTAAAATGTTTCAGAAATATTTCACTACTTGATTAATGACTTATATTCGTCGACATTTCAGCGATAAAAATATTCGAAACCTAGCTATAACAGTAGTTTCAGGATGTTAAATTCAATTGTGACAATTTGATGAATTCTGATTTGTACAATTGCAATTAGCCTTGCAGAACACTTTTTTTGGAGGTTTACCGCTTCGCTTCTATCCCGTAAACTTAGCTTATTGTCTTTTTCTTCTTTAATTAATGAGAGCCTTCTATGTGGTTTAAAAATCTCACCTTGTATCGTTTCAACAAACCTTTCACAACCGACACTGAAACATTAGAAAATGCCTTAGCAGATTTCATCTTCTCACCTTGTTCAAGCCAAGATATCAGTAAATTTGGTTTCTCAAATGCCCTAGGTAAAAAAGGGCAAGCATTAGTACACAGCGCTGAAAACCGTCACTTACTCTGTGTCACGAAAGAAGAAAAAATTCTTCCAGGTCAAGTGATCAAAGAAGCGCTAGATGAAAAAGTGGCAGAGATTGAAGAGTTAGAAAATCGTAAAGTCACTAAAAAAGAAAAAGACACCATTAAAGACGAAATCACCACAACATTATTACCTCGTGCATTTTCTCGTCGTAGCCAAACTCATGCTCTTATCATGCCTGAGCTAGAGATGATTTTAGTCGATAGTTCTAGTGCAACTAAAGCAGAAGAACTATTAGCGTTATTGCGCAAAGCCTTAGGCAGCTTACCGGTTATCCCGCTAAGTTATGCCACACCAATCGAGTCAACGCTAACGCAATGGTTACAAGCAGGTGAAGCGCCTGCACCTTTTGAAATGCAGGATGAAGCTGAACTTAAATCAGACTCTGATGAAGGCGGTATTGTTCGCTTCAAACAACAAGTGCTGCAAGAGGATGAAGTACTTGCCCATATTGCAACGGGTAAGCAAGTGCACAAATTGGCATTACATTTTGGCCAGTCAATTGCCTTTTTGATGCAGTCTGATGCCAGTATTAAACGACTTAAGTTTTCTGAAGAGTTTAGAGCAGGTAATGATGAAGTTGGTACTGAAGATCCATTAGCACGTTTAGACGCTGATTTTGCTTTAATGGGCAGTGAGTTAGTGGCTTTCGTCAATGCGGTAAATCAAGCATTTGGTCCTTTAGAGCAGAGCGTCTAATACCATAAGGGTAACCCATGAAACTTTACGGTAGCTTTACGTCTCCTTTTGTTCGGCATTGCCGAATAGCCTTATTGGAATCAACATTAGATTATCAATTTATTGAAACAGATCAGGCTAGCAGCGCAAAGCTATCCCCAACTAAGCGAGTACCTTTTTTACACGATGGTGAGTTATCGTTAACGGATTCTAGCGCTATCTTGCGCTACATCCGTCACAAGTCATCAAAAACGTACCTTGATACCGTGGTAGAACTAGATCAGTTTTGCATGATCAATACTGCGCTAGACAGTTCAATTAACTTGTTTTTCTTATCTCGTGATGGCGTTGATATTGAGCGTTTTGATTACACAATCAGACAAGCCCAACGCATTAACGCAACACTAGCTGAATTTGAAAAATTCGAACTACCGCTGTACGGACCGTTTAATGATGTGCAATTGCGCTTAGGTTGTTATTTAAGTTGGGCGGTTTTCCGCCAACGGATTGATATCGAAGATTATCCAAAACTGAAAATATTTTTAGCCACAATAGAAAAAGAGCCATTTTTTATCGAAACGGCTCCACCGGTGTAATCCTTGACATAAAAATGCCCTGTTATCAGGGCATTTTATTTTCTTCAATGCTGGTATCTCAGTGCTCAGAGCACTGTGGCCCTAGTTGATTTAGTCAGTAGTGTTAATCCACTCACCCTCGTCATTAAACGGCCATTCAACCCCCAACCACGCTTTATAAAACGCTTTGTGCGCATCAGTCACCTTATCCACAGGCGCAATTGATAAGTCACCTTTGGGTTGTTCCGTTAGGAGTAAACTCACTTCTTTTAAACGCTCATCCCTGAATATGCTTAGTTTAATCGTATCACCAACATTAAAATCATTAAGACGTTTAGTTAAACCATCCGCGGTAACCTTTAAACCATTAACCGCAACAATTTCATCTCCGGCAGCAACACCAGCATTCCAAGCTGGGCCATTTTTTAGCACACTTGCAATGATTAAATCGTTATATAAGCCAGACAACATCATTCCGGCATCCACTTCTGTTTTAGGAGATTGACCATAAGTCGTGATCAAACCAGCATGTGCCAACAAGTCATCAAAAGGTAAACTAAATGGTTGGTTTACATATTCAGTCCACCACGACTGGTAATCTTTACCAGAAAGGTTTTTTAAAATAGATTGCACGTCCGCGACGTTATAACTTAATGGAATTTTGTATTGTTGATAAAGCGCTTTATGGACATCTCTATATGAATGAGCAAGTTGCGTATCGCTTAGCAAACTAAAATCAAGTGCCATTGAAGCCAAGTAACCTTCAGAGTAAATATTCACACTGTGATTAACCGCATAATCGCCCCAAGTGCTACTCCACTGGCCTAAACTGGCTTCTGCTACAGATTGGACTTCACGACCTGGGTTATGTTGATTAAGCACAATACGTTGACTTAAATCGTCAAAGAACTCTTTGGCTGTTATCACTCCAGCGCGTAACAATAATTGATTTTGGAAATAACTGGTGGAGCCTTCAGCCATCCACAGTAAATCGGTCATATTTTCCGACTGATAATCATACGGAACCAGCCCTTGAGGTCGGTAAGCTTTAACATTCCAGGTATGAATAAACTCGTGCGAAGCGGTACTAATAAAACGCAAATAATCTTCCCGTTCACGAAAATTAAATCGTGGTAGTTGGATAATGGTAGAGTTGAGATGTTCTGTTGCGCCACGAGCACCACTGGTTGCATGCACCATGTAAACATATCGCTTAAACGGGTAATCAGGCCAAATAGCCGATGCCTGGCCACTGATTTTAGTGAGATCTGCGACAATTTTTTGAGTATCGTAATTGCCTTCGCCCCAAAATACCACGTCGTAATCACGACCATCAGCCTCAAAGCTGACATGCTGGTTTATGCCGGTTTCTATCGGTGAATCAACTAACACATCATAATTGGCTGCTTTAAATGAATGTGATGTGTTGCCTTTATCCATGCCAGAATAGCTTTTCCAACCTTCTGGTACTTCCATGTTGACAGTAACAGGTTGCTGACGAAATTCAGGGCTATACATAAAGACACCACTGGCATCTAAAAAAGCATGACTACTATCAATGTGACGTAAACGCTCACCAAGCTCATTGGCATGCAATTGATATGTAACCTTCACCGATGTAGGTTTAGTTAAGGCGATTTGCCATTCACCGCTGGCGGTACGCTTCCAAGGTAATGACTTCCCTTTACTGTCGGTCGCATTAAACAATCTTACTCCATCTGCAACCGGTAATACTTGATAACGACCCGTTCGCCATACCGGTAAATTAACCGTTAATACGTCCGAATCCGATTGAGGAAATGAAACACTCACTTGAGCTAAATGGTGTGTAGGTTGATTAATATCGATATGGTAATCGACATCTGCAAGTGCTGGCATTGCCCAACTCATCGAAAAAATGACACTGCTGGTTAAAATTGCAAGAGAAGTAGGTTTCACTCTAGGTTCCTTCTGGTATGATTCTATTGTTTTTATTTTAAATTCCGAACAATTATAACGATCTAGACTCATTAACACAGTGGCAATTTGCAACTTAATGAAAAACACTCTCTACGAACATCAGATCAACGTACGTTTATTTATTCATATCACGTGAAATGAAGCCCACGTTAACTAACACTATAAAAGGTATTTCTGACTATGCTGCGTTGCTTTTCTTTGGTCATATTATGTTCGATACTATTAAGTTCAATGGTTTCGGCAAGGGATATTGAGCAGCAAGAAATATTGTTCAAAGAAAATCCACAAAAGCTTTATACAAAGCTAATGAGGGCCACCGAGTTCCCGTTACAATTTTCAAATAATGTGGAGTTTGAGCAAGCCGCTAATGAATTAAGTTACCCTCCAAATGAACTCCATCGTGATTTAGAGCTATTAGCTAGGCTCAATTTAGAAGCAAAACTGACATCACCAACTAAATATCAAGATGCCGAATTGCTCATAACACAATTAGACACGATAGCATCAACCACACTTGAACAAGCTGTCGTCATTATGCTTAAAGCGCGGATTAAAGGGCGTCAAAACCAAGAATATAATCAGGTAATAGTTGAATATAATGATGCGCTGAATATGGTAAACACAGATGTCAGTTTAGAAAGCACGCTGTTTAAATCAACGCTTCATGAACAACTCAGCATGTTACATTCACTGCTCCTTCAACCTACTCCAGCATTTTCTCACTTAAATCGTTACCGCGATATTGCTTACCAATTACACAATAATTATTTTATCTCCGATGCCGAAACCCAGTTAGGTCGTTATTACAATCTTAATGGCGATCAAGCCAAGTCACTACAGCATTATAGTGAAGCATTTCGTTTAGCTAATAGCCTAGACTACCCAGGAATTAAAGCACATACACAACTTAATCTTGCGCGTACATACCGAGATTTAGAACAATGGGATGATGCACTAAAATATGCTCATAATGCGGCCGAAATACTTCAAGCGATAGGCCAAGATGTCTACTTAGCCGAGACCTTAACGGTTATCGCAATGATTTACGCAGGCCAAGATCAATGGAATAAAAGCATTGACTATTATTTAAATGTCCAGCAAGTCAATGAGCGTATGGGAAATGAAATAGCCATCGGACTCACCTACAACAACTTAGGCGAAGCTTACTTCAAATTAAATAATATCCAAGCAGCATTGAACGTAATGCAACGTGCAAATGATATATTTAGGGCTCGAAAAGTAGAACATTACTTAGTACACAACGAACTACTATTTGCCCAAATAAATACTAGTGAAGGCATGTGGAATGAGGCGATTGATCATGCGAGTAAGGCTATTGAACTGGCTAAAAAGAAACATTTAAATGATGTGCAAACAGAAGCATTAGGCTATTTATCTACCGCATATCGAAAAACTAACAATCCCAACGCAGCACTTGCTACAGTCGATGCCATTGTTGAACTGATCAATACATCGCAAGAAAAATCCGAACAAACAAATGATTTCTCTGAACTCACTGAACAAAAACTAAAATTCGAGCTGGGTTTATTGCAAAATAAACTACAACAACAAACTGCGAAAAATAAATACAATCAATTTATCATTTTAGTATTAATTCTCGGTTTTAGTATTGCGATTATCGTGTTGATATTTATCTACAGAAAATTTCAGCAACGAAATACTTTATACCTTAACGCCCAACGTTTAAATACCATAGACCCAATAACACAAGCACAAGGTTACAGAGCGTTTATTCAACGGATAAGCACACTAAAACACACAGAATCTAAAACGCTTGCGTTAGTGAATATTAATAAATTAAACAATATTGATATTCAGCTTGGCCTCACTGAGTCTGTAGTATTAATGCAACATTTTAATAGCCAGTTCTGTAAACATTTAGATACTGAAGTGTTTATCATTCGTTCAGGATTAATTGCATGTTATTTCGATAAGCAATATGACGCAGAAAATATCTTACATGCTGTCATTGAGTGTCTTAAACAATTACAAGAGACCCAATTTACCATTCCTAACTTTGCTAGCCTATCCGCGGTTCAACATGCCAGTATTGGCCACATTAATTTACCATTACTGGGCAACCCAGATGCCAGCATCAGTGCAGAATTACAATTTGAAACATTGCAATTCGCACTAGCTGCAGCAATGGAGATAACAGAGCAACCCGCTTATGTTTCATTGCGACCACTTAATTTTGCACCAGCGGCTGTTTTTATGCGCCCACTATATTTAAATCTGACTCAAGCACTTAATCGCGGCATCATTCGTGCGGAAAGTAATCGGAACACCCAAGATATCAACTGGCCGAAAAACTAATCGTTTAATAAATAAGCAATTGTAGCCCGTTATGAGATTTTGTACGGTAATTGGATTTGCTGCACAACATTATTGAGATAACATTACTATAATGTTAATCGATGATAGGTTAGTTACTATAAATTCCATTTGCTGTCTAAATTAATATCCCAATCACGGCAATAGATGCCTTTAGTTGAAAATGAGAGCAGGCACTGCAAAATGAAAGAGTCAAATACAGCGATAACTCAAATTTCGTTGATGAAGCAAAAGCTCCATGCAGCTAAACTTGCTCTGGAAGAGATTAATACCGATCGCAATGATAAATTGAAAACATTAATTCAATTTATCACTCATCTGAGTCTTGCTTGTAAAGGGCAAAATTTAGAGCTCGATAATAAACTGGCTAAATTGCGCCATCATATGCACGATTTTGAGCAAATTGACGAAGCACTACCAGAACTCGTCGATATCGAAAGATTATTAAAATCTCAATATAACCATACAATGACTCGTTTAGAAGACAGTCGTAATGGGCTCAATCGAGTGATCCGTCAGATCCAACGAATTAACTCTGCTCCAGATAAATTAAAAAAAGAAATCACCTACTTTAAGCAAGAATTAGGCAAACCATTCCATACAGTATGGGAATATATCCCTAAAGTAGAAAAACTGATTTTTTTCTACGAAGAAATTTTAAAACATGAATTTGCAGATGCCGACAATTACGAGATCTTGCCTCACCATGTTCAGCTAGCTAAAGAGCTTGCCGCTAAAATTGCTGAAATTGAATTTAGAAAAGATCAACGCGACCAAATTCTAGTTATAAAAGAAGTGTTACTTGGTGATATCAGCTTAAATAACTTACTGGAATCTTACCAATCGATATTGAGCCTGCTGTTAGAGAATATTGCTCGCGAAAAAACCGCATCACAAGACTTTTTATTTGCCCTCAATGATGCTCTAACTATCGTTCGCGATGTGGTCAATAACACCCATAACAATAACCAACGTTGTGAGCAACTTAAAGGCCAATTAAATAAAGAAATCAATTTACGCGTCAATAACGCCGACGAGTTAGTGGTAGATGCCTATGATCTTAGCCAATTAAAGATTCAACTGACAGTGCAGTTATCTTCACTTCGCGATTCACTGTCTCGTAAAGAGGCATTAGAACAACGTGAGCAAACCATCTTACGTAAATCAATAGAGTCAATGCGTAAAGAGCTCAATTCAATGAGCCAGGAAGCGAATAGTTACAAAGAAAAGCTATTTGAACATCAAAAGCTCAACCTTCTCGATCCGCTTACCCAATTGGCAAACCGTACGGCATTAGAAGATCGCATGGAGGAAGAATATCGCAACCATGTCCGCTTTAAAACACCATTGTGGATAGCAGTTACAGACATAGACCACTTTAAAAATATTAACGATAACTTTGGCCACAGTACTGGCGATAAAACCCTGCAAGTCATCGCTATGGCATTAAAAAATTCATTACGTGATAGTGAGTTTGTCGCTCGTTATGGCGGTGAGGAATTTGTATTACTATTACCTGATGTTACTGATGAGCATATCTCTCAATTATTGAATCGAGTAAGAGAGAAAATCAAAAATATTCCGTTTAAGTTTAAAAATCAGAGAATTACAGTTACATTATCTATAGGTGCTGCACAAGTCATGGAAAACGAAACGCTTGAAGAAGCTTTCGAAAGAGCCGATGCTGCATTATACCAAGCAAAAAACAACGGCAGAGACCGAGTCGTAATTGATATCTAGCCCATCCCAAGACGATTTTCTTTGGACTCGGCATCAAATACTCGAGTCCAAAGGAGTTGCTTATGATAGTAAAAATTAGTCCACGTGGTAGTCTAGATCAGCTTTCTCAATTAGAAGTCGAGCGCCTAAAACAAGGCGCTAAAAGCGACCTTTACCAATTATATCGAAATTGCTCACTCGCAGTGTTAGCTTCAGGGCTTATCAGCGACAGTTCTGAAGAATTGTTTACTCGCTATGAATCTTTTAGCCTTAATATTTTACAGCGCGAAAGAGGCATACAAATTGAACTCATCAACCCTCCTCTACAAGCCTTCGTCGACGGTGAAATCATTGTCGGTATTCAAGAACATTTGTTTGCAGTTCTCCGCGATATTATATACATCAGCAACAAGTACGAAAATTTAAAGCATATTGACTTAAGCAATGCTAGCCACATTACCAATGTTGTGTTTGATATTTTACGCAATGCTCAAGCTATCTCGCCAATGAAAGATCCTAATGTAGTCGTTTGTTGGGGAGGACACAGCATCAATGCAGTTGAATACCAATATACCCGTGATGTCGGCTACCAACTAGGGCTTCGTAGATTAGATATTTGCACCGGTTGCGGCCCTGGCGCAATGGAAGGCCCAATGAAAGGCGCAGCAATAGCCCACGCAAAACAACGTGTTCATAATGCCCGTTATATAGGTTTAACCGAACCCAGTATTATTGCAGCAGAACCACCCAACCAAATTGTTAATGAATTAGTTATTTTACCCGATATAGAAAAACGCCTAGAAGCCTTTGTCCGTTTAGGCCATGGTATTGTCATTTTCCCTGGCGGAGCCGGAACGGCTGAAGAATTACTCTACTTTTTAGGTATTTTATTAAATAAAGACAATTGCCATGCATCCTTTCCACTCGTGTTAACTGGACCAGCTGAAAGTGCAGAGTATTTTACCGTTATCGATGAGTTTATCGGGGCGACATTAGGCGCAGAAGCACAGAGCAAGTATCAAATCATTATTGATGATCCAGCCAAAGTGGCGCAAATAATGAAGCAAGGAATGGAAGAGGTAAAAATCTACCGTAAAGAAAAATGCGATGCTTACCAGTATCAATGGTCTCTCAAAATTGAACCCGAATTTCAATTACCCTTTGCGCCGACCCATGAAGTTATGGCAAATTTAAATCTCTATTTTCAAGAAAACAAGGCAGAGCTTGCCGCTAACTTACGTAAAGCGTTTTCAGGTATTGTCGCTGGTAATGTAAAAGGCGACACCATCAAGTTGATTCAAGAGTTTGGTCCCTTTAAGATTGAAGGTGATGCTAAGCTTATGCTCATGATGGATAAGCTATTAAACGCTTTTGTTAAACAACAACGAATGAAACTGCCAGGAAGCGCTTACGTGCCCTGCTACGACATAATAAAAACAAATGAATAAACTACTCATAATTGACGGACTCAACCTCGTACGCCGCATTCATGCGGTGTTACCTGATGAAAACGATATTACTAGCGTTCAAGAACGTGTTTTAGCTGCATCTAAAAAAATGTTGCTGCAACATCAACCAACCCATTGCATGGTCGTTTGGGATGGCAATGAGCCATCCTGGCGCAAAACACTGTACAGCGATTACAAGAAAGGTCGTAAACCCATGCCAACGGCATTAAGTGATGGCCTAGTAAATATCAAAGCCACACTTGCAGAACACGATATCAACTCCTTTGACGCTCAACCTGAAGCCGATGATGTTATCGCCACCATTGCGATGAAAATGATCAGCAACAAGGGAGAAGTGATTATCGTGTCAACCGACAAAGGCTTTAGCCAGTTACCAACTAAAAACCTCACCTTGTGGGATCATTTTAATCAACAGGTTTTTGATGTTGAACAATATGAAAAGAAACTGGGAATAGAGCAATACCAAATGCTCGACTTTATTGCTCTCGCAGGTGACAGCGGCAATAAAATACCTGGAATTATGGGGATAGGCCCTAAGTCAGCAGCTGATTTACTCAATAAATTTAGAACGCTGGCTAATTTATATCGCTCTTTAGATAACCTTGGCGCCAAGCAAGCACTTAAATTAGCCGAAGGAAAAGAGATAGCCAGAATTAGTTATAAATTAGCCCAGTTACAATGCGATATTCCACTGAATATTAATTTGAAACAATTTAGGATCAATCCAATAACAAACTAATGTCATAATAAGCTAACCGCCACTCTGGATAAAGGATGGGCTATAGCGTTAAAACGAATGTATTTAAAGTCTGCTATATCACTCTTGCCACGGATGTTACCAAGGGTTTTACTTCATAATAGTAGGTTTATGGTAAGCCGATACAATGCAGATAGCGGAACTAAATACTAGATGATAACCGTTTATTATCCAGAGTTGAGCTTACATACAGTCAACGACATTAATACCATAATGGATTATCCAGCTTATGAACAATAAAGTGACATATATCATCGGTGGAATTTTCACTGCCTATTTACTGTTTGTTGCCGTGGTTATTTTTGTTTATGAACCACAGCCAGAAGACAGAGCTTGGGATGATCGCCAGGCGTTCAATTTACAAAAAATGAGCGAAGTCAGCTTTGGTCAAAGCCTTGATGAGATCAGAACATTATTAGGCAGTGCAGATTTTGTCGAAGCCAAAACCGGCATAGATGGACAATATCAAGTGATGTATTACCGTACCCACCATATAAAATCAGACGGTGAAACCACTAAAGAAGAGTGCACGCCATTGTTATTCAGAGATAATCTGCTGATTGCATGGGGACAAGACACTGAAGATCAATATTTTGCTGTGCCAATAACTCATCAAGATCCGCAATAACTCGTTCTATATCTGTGGTATCAATAACAAAAAACGCCCTATCTGTATCAGCATAGGGCGTTTTTTTGTTCATTTAGATAAACATTGATAGCGGTTTAATCTACTTTTTTATATTCCTGATAAGCTTCACCTTGGCGAAGCCAATTAGGGGCTTGCTCACCTTTCAAGTAATGATCGAAGTACTGCTTCATCTTAATGGTATAATCAAGTTTATTGGGATACTTTTTCAAATGATGTGGCTCATCTTCATATTGTAAAAACACCACATCCTTCCCTGCACGACGCATTGCTAGATACAACTCAATCCCCTGCTCCCAAGGCACTGCATCATCTTTATCACCAAACATAATCATCATGGGTGTTTGGATGCGATCAACATAAAAAATAGGCGAGTTTTCAATGTACCTTTGTGGTGCCTTGAACAGACTCTCACCCATTCGACTTTGACCGGTTTCATATTGAAATTGTCTTGCTAACCCTGAACCATGGCGAATACCACTGTAAGCACTGGTCATATTCGACACCGGAGCACCTGTGACTACCGCTTTAAAGATATTGGTTTGGCTTACCGCATAAGCACTCTGATAGCCGCCCCAAGAATGCCCTTGAATACCAACCGCATCAGGATCGGTAACTCCCATCGCTATCAATTTTTGGACGCCAGCGGTCAAGGCTTTAACTGAGGAAATCCCCGGATAACCAATTTCAAAACGAATATCAGGTAAGAAAATCGCATATCCATTATCTGCATACCAAGCAAAGTTAGGTCGATGATTGAGTTTCATATCAGGAAACGCATGCAACCTATCACTCATAAAACGATAGAAATACACTAAGGTTGGATACTGTTTACCGGCTTGGTAATTTGTTGGCTTAATGAGGACTCCATCCATGTTAACCCCGTCACCATCTCGCCAATGTACTAGCTCCGCATTTCCCCATTTAAAGGGTTTACGCTGCTTATCCAGTTGGGTCACCTGTTGGGCGTTCTGTGGTGAGGTATTAGCTGCAATATATAAATCAGGATACAAATCATAGCGCTGTTTCGAAAACACCACTGTCGAGGCTTTATTTGCTCTGGCAAGCAACGTTAATTTACTGTTGCTTTCGGTTAAGCGCTTCACACCCGCTATGCCAATTTGAGCGCTAAAAAATCCGTCTGCTTTTGATAGATGACTATAACCTTGCAATAGTACAGTTTCAGCATCATTCACTACCGCGGGTAACAATTCATCCTTCACTAAGCCAACTAGTCTGAATTGAGTTTTCTGCTTTCGCCCCTCGCCATTGGTTAACATAAACCCTTGGTTAGATGTGGTACTAAACTGCCATACATCATATTTATCATAAACGGTTATCGCACTATCATCGGCTAACCAAGGACCAAATCCGTAACCGGGTGCAGCACTGGGATAGTCATGGTCTTCATCAGCAAAAGGTGTCGTAATATTAGCAGTCAAATTAACTCGACGTTGAGATGCAATATCTAACAGAAATACGTTACCTTGCTGATAATAAGCCAGAAACTTAGCACTCGGTGACAGTGTAGGCATTGCATCACTGGGTTGCTGAGTTAACACAGGAATTTTACTACCGTTGTTTACATCAACCAAATACACATCACGATAAAAGCCTGCCCAGGTGATCATTTTTTGATATGGCACATCAGAACTGGCCAATAAAAAACGCGCTTGTTCACCATAAGTGACATCTGGCACCATTTTATCGGCTAACTGGACTAACTTATTTGAATCTAGGTGTAAAACGGCTAAATAAGTGCGCTTTAATTCTTGCTCATATTCTTTGACTTCTTGAGGCTTAATTTTGGCATCATCGCCATGCCAAATACGTAACTGCTTTTTTGCCGTGATAATCTCTGGATTAAAGACATCATTGGCATTTTGATAATCAGCTAATTCAGCTTGCTGTGCGACTTTGGGGACTCGACCAACATACAAACGTTGGCCGTCTTTTGAAAACTGTAAGCTTGAGTACTGGTTATATGTCCAACCTTCAGACTGAGCAAATTGCTGTTGTTTATTCTGCTCTACATCAATAAGCAACATATCATGCTCACGGCCATAGCGTGTCGAACTCGCGGCACCTTTGGTCACTGCAACATATTGACCATCATCGCTGATCGCTAATGCTTCAATATGTTCATCGCTACTACCATAAAGCTGACGCTGTTTTTGGTCATCCAATGTCACCAATACAACCTGGTGCAGTTGATTTTCACCTTGATTGACGACTGCAACAAAATGCTTCCCAGTTTTATCAAAAGCGAATTGGGTCACATCAGATAGCTGCGAGTGTTGATTGGTAGCCAAATTAATTAACCGAATATCAGCACCTTTATCAGCCTCCTCAATTTCAGCATGAGTCTCATCTTCAGACTTAGCCATTTTTTTAGCGGCAATAGATTCGGGGCTAATAAATTCAGAAGCTTTAGACTCTGAAGCAATGGATTCAACAGCCATAGATTCCGATAATTCAGATTTCGCATCGGTAGATTCAGGCTTGCTAACCTTAAATTTCACCACTAAAAAATGACCATTGTCGCTAAACAAGGCGGAATCTACATTTTCAAATTTCTGCTGTTTGCCATTTTGAGTATTCAGTAAGACCACTTCATGAGGTAAGTCGGCTTTCTTCTCGGTTTCTCGTTCAAATAAGCTCGCTTCAATAGTCGCCAACACAAATTTTCCATCAGCACTGACATTAACATCGGTGCCATTAGCAATTTCATACTGTTTATTGTTCTCACTAAAACGGATTAATGCACGACTATCGCCTCTATCAGGAGTAGCCTGTACTGCAATCACTTTGCCATCATCAGAAATAACAGGCTGTTGTAGGGTTTCAAAATGCATAATGTCATCAAGGGACAGTGCACGTTGCGGGGCCGCATGGGCACTAAATGACAGGCAGACTGCCAATGGAATTAAATTGAATAATTTCACAGTTTTCCTCTAATGGTAACGTTAATTGATTATTGTTATAGATCACCGCAATAGATCATCGTGTTGGATTATCTCAATATTGACCAGTTAACATTAAGCCAACCAGCAAAAAACACGACATGCGACCAAAGTCGTCTTTATAAAAAATGCTTACAGAATAAGCTAATGCTGCCAATAAAACATTGAACCGCCGATAAATCTTCAGCATTAAGGTACTTTACAAGTAAACGATTTGTAACAAAGGTTCATAGTAAAACAATCAAATTAGAATTGACTTAAAAATAACGGAAATAATGTGATAATACTCACTATTTTCTGTAAATAAACATTAAAAGTCGTTAAAATACGCCGCAGAAAAACGACGCTTTTTATCGTCACCTAGCCGTGTCATATATGCGGTCTATCAATTGCAGTAACCACAACCGTGGAAGGACTATTCATGTCAAAACGTACAATAACCGTGATCCCAGGTGATGGGATTGGCCCAAGCATTATCGATTCAGCATTAAAAATCCTCGATAAAGCAGGATGTAACTTTGAATATGAATTTGCTGATGCAGGGTTAACGGCGTTAGAAAAGCACGGTGAATTAGTACCGCAACGTACTTTAGACCTTATCGAGAAAAATCGCATTACGCTTAAAGGACCATTAACCACACCTGTCGGTGAAGGTTTTACCTCTATTAATGTGAGCTTACGTAAAAAGTTCAGTCTTTATGCTAACGTGCGCCCGGTGATTTCATTTAAAGGAACCCAAGCGCGTTATGAAAACATTGATATTATTACCGTCCGTGAAAACACTGAAGGTATGTACTCAGGCTTAGGCCAAAAAATCTCTGACGATGGTCAAACAGCCGAAGCAACCAGTATCATTACTCGTCAAGGTGCAGAGCAAATCACCACGTTCGCATACGAACTTGCACGTAAAGAAAATCGTAAAAAAGTGACTATCGTTCATAAAGCTAACATCATGAAATCAACTTCAGGTTTATTCTTGAAAGTGGCACGTGAAGTGAGCCTGCGTTACCCAGACATCACCACCGAAGAAATGATTGTTGATGCCACTTGTATGAAACTGGTTATGAATCCTGAAAACTTTGATGTTATCGTGACCACTAACCTATTTGGCGACATTTTGTCTGACTTATGTGCCGGTCTTGTAGGCGGTTTAGGCATGGCTCCAGGTGCAAACATCGGTCGCGATGCTGCTATATTTGAAGCGGTACACGGCAGTGCACCAGATATCGCAGGTAAAAACTTAGCTAACCCGACCTCGGTAATTTTAGCGTCGATTCAAATGCTAGAATACCTAGGTATGTCTGATAAAGCTGAGATGATCCGTAGCGCAGTATCGGCTGTTATTGAAGAAGGCGACCGTACGACTCGCGATTTAGGCGGCACTCACGGCACTACCGACTTCACTCAAGCGGTACTCGATCGTCTAGGATAATTCCATATGGTTACGTTAATGACTGAGTTATCTGTCATTAACTAAAAAGCCCCTTATGCAATGTTGCATCAGGGGCTTTTTATTAGCAGTGCAATAGTATTTTTATGCGTAGCTCACACCCTTTTCAGGGAATATCCATAAATGCACGGTCACTTCATCGCGGTCATGATAAAGGTGCTTACACTGCATTTTAAAATCAATTTCATTTTCAGTTAAAATGGCACCAATGGTTTCTAAAATCACGCTAACTTCTTTATAGCGGCTTTTCATGGGTAACTTAAGATTAAAAATAGCTTCTTTAAACCAACCATTAATTGCCCATGCTTCCATTAATTCAGCAACTCGGGCTGGCTTTTCAACCATATCGCACACTAACCAATACACATTTTTACGCGGTGGCTCAAAACGAAAACCATCTGCACGGTAATGCTTCACTTGGCCTGTTTCCATCAATTTTGGATCCATTGGACCGTTATCAACAGCAGCAACCATCATCCCACGGCGAACTAATTGGTAAGTCCAACCACCAGGACAAGCGCCTAAATCAACAGCATTTAACCCACTACGACAACGTGTTTCTTGTTCTTCTTTAGTTAAAAAGGCTCCAAAAGCTTCGTCTAACTTAAGGCTTGAACGACTAGGCGCATCTGCAGCCATTCTTAACCGAGGAATACCCATAAAATGTGGCGAACTATTGTGGCTTAACGAATAACCCGCATACGCTTTGCCAGGCCCGATAAAACACACATGAATAATTGGACGGCGGTCACTCTCAGCGTTAAGCAATGCGCCGCTCTTTTTTAAACCTTGACGTAACGGCACTGTCAATTTGCGACAAAATGCAGATAATTCTTTTGCTTCATTGGTGTCAGGCGTTTCAACGCGTAGCTCACCACATTTTGACAGTGCGGCCAATGAAGCCACAATAGGCCCTACTCGATCTTGTTCAGGCAAATCACTCAACAACTCACCAGCGGCAAACATCTGACGCGCAAAAACTAATGAACTAAGCGCCAATTCCTTAACTAACGTATCGGCACCATTATCGTCAAAACATTGATAGATCACATAGGCATCGTTGATGTTGGTTTTAACAAAACCACCCACATTTAATTCAGTTGCCCGTTGTTGAATTTCTGCCGCACAGTCTTTTTCATAGCCTGAGCGACAAAATAGGAATAGGTTTTTCATTTGGAGCCTTAGCGTAAGGATATTCGCATAATAGCGAGACAATAATCTCGCTATTATACTCAAAAATGCTCAAGGTGGGAGAATTTAGCTAAGGCATTATTCTGCTGATTTTGCATGCCAAATCGCCGCAGCAAATAACAACCACCCCACTAAGAAGCATAACCCGCCCATAGGCGTAATTGGGCCAATCCATTTAGCCCCCGTAAAGGCATAAAGGTATAGCGAACCAGAAAACAATATTATCCCGGCAATAAAGCTATAAGCAGCCCAGTTGATCAACTTAGATGGGATCCAATGAGCAGAAAAAGCCAACGCAATCAATCCGAAGGTATGATAAAACTGATAATCGACCCCGAGTTTAAAAATACTCACTAATTCCGGTGGTGCGATAGTTTTAAGCCCATGAGCAGCAAAAGCACCCAGTGCTACAGCCATAAAACCACTTAATGTGGCAAACAATAATAGACCTTTATTCATTTTACTTAACCTCATACAACATAAATCGACAATGCATCATACTATTGAAGCAAGCTGATTTTCGTGACTTAAACCATCACCGTTAGTATTCATGTAGTGTTAATATTGATGCTAGGGTTGATCAAGCTATCAGCAAAGTAGACGCCGCATATGCGTAAAACATAGCGTTACAGCATTAACCTAATCGGGTAATAAACTGACTAATATTCTCGATGGCATGATCAAGATTGCCCTCAAGGGTATAACCAGAAGATTTTCGCGGTTGCAAACTATGGTCACCATCACCAATCCAACAGACTTCTGCATGTTCACCCAAAGCCCAATTGGGTACTTGTTGAAGATCGCCAAATTTATCTCGCTCACCTTGAACAATCAACATCGGAATTGAATTGTGCTGAATAGGCGCAAGTCGTGGTTCTCCACCTTTGAGGGGAATAAAAGGGTAGCCTAAACACACAATTGCACTAATTTTATTGGCAACATCTTTAACAAGAGGTTGTTGTAATTGATGGTCTGAGCTGGTCAATATTGCCGACATACGGCCACCCATTGACTTGCCCATTAAGATTATTCGCTGACAATTAATAAGACCCAGCGTCATTTTTTGTTGAATATCTAGCAGCACCTGTTCATAGTGCGCGAGTAATTTAGGTGCTCGATCAGGCGGACGGCGTTTACCATCTTGCATATTGGCCTGCATATACAAGAAATTAAATCGGTACACTTGATAGCCTTGAGCGATTAACTTATCGGTCATCGAAGTCATATATTGATGATGCATATTCGCCCCAGCACCATGAGCAAAAACAATCAAAGTGTCACTTTTAGGACCTTGCAAAAGAAAATCATCAGCTAACACTGGCGTATTATCCGGTAAGCAACTCACTACGCGACTCCTCTGCAAACATATCAACCATCCACTCTCTAAAAGCTGAAATTTTACCTATTTCAGAATGATTTTGCTGACACACTAAATAATAAGCATCTTTGCTCACCAGCACCTCAGAAAACGGGCACACTAAGCGCCCTGCTTTGATATCAGGTCTTGCTAGTACGCTATATCCTAATGCCACACCTTGGCCATGCGCAGCTGCTTGTAGTACCAATGAAGAATGGCTAAATATAGGCCCTTGATTGACATTGATGTCAGTTACGCCACATTGCCTAAACCATGCCTGCCAATCTTGACGGCTGGAATCATGTAATAAAGTGTGGAGTTTTAAATCACTAGGCTGAATTAATGGCTTAGGACCATTGAGTAATAATGGCGAACATACGGGAATCAGCACTTCATTACGCAGTTTATCAGCACGTAGTCCAGGCCAATTACCTTGACCGTAATAAATAGCCACATCGACATCATCCGTTAACGAACTGGCATCACTGTCTACCGCCTTAATACGCACATCAATATCAGGATTTTTTTCGCTAAATTTAGCTAAACGAGGCACTAACCATTGAATAGCAAAACTCGGAGACATGCTCACCGTTAACGATCCTACCGCGCTTCGGGCAAGCAGGCGATTAGTCGCCTCGCCGAGCTCAATAAAAATGTCTTTAATGTCCAGAAAATAGCTTTGGCCTTCTTCTGTTAACAATAATGATCTATTTTTACGCCTAAACAGTTTTAGCCCTAAAAAATCTTCTAATGCTTTAATTTGATGACTCACTGCAGCCTGAGTGACAAACAACTCTTCTGCGGCGCGGGTAAAGCTCAAATGTCGTGCTGCAGCTTCAAATGCTTTAACTGCATTCAAAGGAGGTAATCGTCTAGACATAGTGATCAATCTCTCATTTTTTAATTAGTTTTTCTAATGATTATCGTTGTTTTTTGTCGTTTGTAAAGAACACTGTGTTTGGTTAAATTAGCATCATTGAAAATACAGTTGGACAATCTCTACGATGTTACTGGGATAGTCCGGCAAATGTGACTTATTAGCCTGGAGGCTCACCCCCAATGTTCAACCTAAACACTATTTTTGCAGTCGCGTTAACATCCATAATGGGTTTATCTTCTGCTCAAGCGACTGAACTAGAACCTATCGATATGATCGATTTACATGCTGAATTATCGCAAAGCATTGAAGCGATGCAAATTGATATCAATTATGATGTTAACAGCATTTTAGTTGCTGACAATGATGAACAACAAAAAACTTCAGAAGCGGTTCAAGCTAATTAGAGTCAGTTCATCTTAAGCACGTTACTGAGACAATAAAAAACCGCATTAAATGCGGTTTTTTATTGTCTATGATTCGTCGCACTCAAAGCGTATTACTGCTCCAGCTCACCGCTTCAACCAACACGAAAGAGGATAAGTCACCCAAATAGCTCCAAGTCACAACACCGCAAAGACGGTGTCGTTTCGAAGACTTAAGGACGATACACTTTAACGTTAGTATAGCCTTGCTCTACAAGATATAAGGCTTGCAGCTTACTCATCACACCACGGTCACAATACAATAAATACGTTTTAGACTTATCTAAATCGGCAAATTGGGTCGCTAACTTAAAGAATGGAATCGCTTTAACCATTACATTATCAATTAATAATGGGCTACGTTCTTCTTCCTCAGGAGCACGAACATCAATGATTATTTCACCTGAAGCCACGTCTTTAACCGTTTCAGTTTCGGTCACTTGTTGGTTCATTTCAGCTTCAATATCACGAATATCCATTACCACAGCAGATGCTACTACACGGTCGATTAAATCTTCAGAGAATTTCAGCTCTTCTGCTTCAACCTTAGATAATACTGCTTTAACTGTAGGTTTTTGTGAAATCACACCACAATACTCGGGAATAGACTTCGCAAAATCTTCAGTGCCAATAATACGGCTCTGATTAATAATATCTTGTTTATCCATTGCGATAAGCGGGCGTAAAATCAATAAATCGGTACTGCGATCGATAACATTTAGGTTAGTCAGTGTTTGACTAGATACTTGACCTAAGCTCTCACCTGTTACTAACGCTTGAATACCGTATTTGTCAGCAATACGTGTCGCTGCACGCATCATTACACGTTTAAGTACCACACCCATTTGACCGTTATCAATACGCTCTAAAATCTCTTCAACCACGGGCTCGAATGGCACTGACACAAAACGTACTTTGTGAGACTCACCGTACTTTTTCCACAGGTGATACGCGACTTGCTTAACGCCAATTTCGTGCTGAGCGCCACCTAAATTAAAGAAACAGTAATGGGTACGAGCGCCTTTCTTAATAAACTGAAAACTCGACACACCAGAATCGAAACCACCCGAAATAAGTGACAACACATCTTCTTGTGTCGCCATAGGAAAACCGCCCAAACCTTGAATGCGACGTTCAACCATGTAAAGCTTATCTTGATTGATTTCAAGATTAACGGTTACGTCAGGGTCTTTAAGTTTTACCCCTAGCGCCTCAGTGTGTTGATTTAATCCACCACCGACATAACGCTCAACATCAATTGAATTAAAGTCATGATTACCAGAACGTTTTACGCGCACACAAAAAGTTTTACCGGCAATTTCATCACGGTATTTAGGCAAAGCTTGCTGATAAATATGATCGATCGAATCAAAACTGTACTCACTCACTTGCACCACATGAGCAATACCTGGAATACAAGCTAGTCGCTCTGCAAAAACGTCACACAATTCAGGTTTATCGCTCGGTACTTGCACGATGATACGATCGTATAACCGTTGTACTTTTGCACCTTCATCCACATTTTTAAGCACATTACGTATATTAGTTTCAAGCATTTTGGTAAAGCGCATTCTTACCGACTTGCTCTTCATCATAATTTCAGGGTACAGCTTTACAATAAACTTCATGGGGCGTCCACAGGTATAACCATCACAATAAAACTACACTCGATGTTACTCGGTAAAGAGATAGTAATACATTGATAATAAATAAAAAAACAGCAAAGCTCTGTCTACTCGGTTAGCTTAAGCCATCAAGCGCAGAGTAAAGCGTATGCAATAATTTGCGGATTATACCAAAGGATGCCTATTAACCAAACATATTCACTTTGTTTATCTGTTATTCGTCATAGGTCGAGACATAGTTGATAGTGTTCGGCTTGTGAATATCGATAGCTAAAAGCCATTTTATGACTAAAAACCATATTGCTAGAACAAAAAAACGCAACCTCGTTAATCTACAGAGATTGCGCTTAACATTTGATGGCAAACTATTTAGTCACTATTATTTCATTCGACTCTTTAGCTTTACCTTGCTCGATAGAGATTTCAACACGACGGTTTCGAGCTTGATTTTCATTGGAATCATTGGCGACTAATGGTCGATTAGATGCCTCTCCAACTACTTTCATCCTGGATTCATCAAAACCAGAGACTCTTCTTAACTCATGAGCTACAGCAACAGCTCGTTGACTTGAAAGTTCCCAGTTTGAGCTGTAAAGCTCATTATTGATATCTGCACCATCAGTGTGACCTGACACAGTAATAATGCCGGGAACATCTTTTAATAACTCACCAATAGAGCGCACAATCGGTTTGAACTTAGGTTGTAAAAAACCTGAGCCAGAAGCAAAAGAGCCTTTCTCACGGATACGAATAATAATTTGTTGGCCTAAAGATTCAATTTCAATGGCACCATCAACAATTTCTTCATTGAGTTTTTCAGCCATTTTTTTAACTTGATCATTAATGTTTTCTTGCGAAGAGGCTGCGTCTTTTTTAACAGCTTCAGCTTCTTGTTGCGCTGTTGCGGCTGCATTGCCACCACGTTGCTCACCGCTTTGCTTTTGAGTACCACCAGCACTGTCTTCTTCACCAGCCTGATATTCTATCGTCGGTTGAGTCATTTCATTGGTTTGTTGATTAATGATCTCAATGGGCGTGGGATCGGGGCGACCAGGGCGGAATTCAAGCGCAATAACAGACGTCCCCTTAGGAATGTCTTTCACTTCAACTTTATTTTGCACCCCGAATGCATACTTCATAGAGCCAGCAATTTGTTTAAACTTCATCACGTCCATTTCAGAGAACGCTAGCAACAACACGAAGAAACACATCAGCAACGACATTAAGTCTGCAAATGTGGCCAGCCACATAGGGGCGCCAGCGGGTGGACAATCACACTTGGCCTTAGCCATGAGTTACTCTCCGTCCGTTGTATCAATTTTTCGCAGACTTTCAGCTAAATAATTCTTCAAAAATCCTTCAATAACTCGTGGGTTCTGCCCATCTTGAATCGCTAAAACCGCATCCATAATTAAATTACGATTAAGCAATTCTTCGTTCATTCGTAATGATAATTTATCCGCCATCGGGATGGCGATCATGTTGGCAATCACCGCACCATAGAGAGTCGTTAACAATGCCACTGCCATTGAAGGGCCAATGGATTTGGGGTCGTCCATGTTAGATAGCATCGCCACTAAACCAACCAAAGTACCAATCATGCCCATTGCAGGTGCCACATCGCCCATGGCTTTAAAAATACCCACCCCAGTTTTGTGACGTTCTTCAGTTAATGCAATGTCTTTTTCTAATGCGTTACGTACCACATCACCGTCATGGCCATCAACTAACATATCAACGGCTTTTTGCATAAAGGTGTTGGTAATAACCGCTTCTTCTAATGCTAAAAAACCGCCTTTACGGGCAGCATCAGCCATGGTTACAGCTTGTTCTATCAAGTCTTCAGGCTTATCTAATTTAAACATGAAGGCTTTCATACCAATCTTTATTGCACCTAAAAATTGCTTTAGGTTAAATTTCATCATCACCACAAATAAAGAGCCTGCCACAACAATCAAAATTGACGGTACATCGATAAATAATCCGATACCACCACTGGTGATCATTGCACCAATAATAAATGCAAAAGCACCGATAATACCTATTAGGGTAGCTAAATCCACAACCTCTCCTCAATCGCAGTCATTACGCTGCTTATTTGTGCTACTTCCACCGTGCTGTTAGCGCACGTTATACGACCCGAATAATCCGTCAGCATTTTGTGTTGATAACAATGCCCATCGTTATGTATTACAGCAAAAGTTTCAATACTATTTTTCGCTAGTAATGTTAAATCATGACTTGTTATCGGACAAACTTGGCTCAAGTTTAGCTTGTTTTTGTACATTCTAAACAAAATTCAATAACAAAGCGTGCTGTTGAGCAAATAACCAGCGACTGTATTTGACCGATACGCTGGGCTGATATACCTTGTCACACGCTGAATGAAAGGAATATAACTCGTGGCTAAAAAACCTGAAAATCTCAGTTTTGAACAATCATTAACTGAACTTGAAACCATTGTTGCTCATTTGGAGCAAGGTGAAGTGTCGCTGGATGATGCACTTAAACAGTTTGAGCGCGGCATTAAGTTAGTTCGTCAAAGCCAAGCCAAACTTGAGCAAGCACAGCAAAAAGTCTCTATCTTATTAAATGAAGATGATGCCGAATTAGCGTCGTTCACTGTAGAAAGTGAATAATCGTCAACATAGTGTGTATTGAATAATAGGTATTGATACGTGTTAGCTGAAGCAATAACAACATACCAAAATCGCGTTAATGGAATTCTTAACCAACATTTAACGCTGCTCGATGACGCTGCACCAGATTTAAAAGCAGCGATGCTGCATGGTGCGCTATTGGGCGGGAAACGCATAAGACCATTTTTGGTCTACAGTGTAGGTGACATGTTAGGTGTTAACATTAATGCACTTGATAAAGCCGCTGCTGCCATTGAGTGTATTCATGCCTATTCGTTAATACACGATGACTTACCGGCAATGGATAACGATGCTCTTCGTCGTGGCCAACCTACTGTGCATATTGCATTTGACGAAGCCACCGCTATTTTAGCCGGTGATGCATTACAAACATTGGCTTTTGAAATTATCACAGCCCCTTGTAATGACTTACATCCGAAGCAACAACTGGCGATGGTCAGAGTACTCGCGAAAGCATCAGGCTATCAAGGTATGTGCGGTGGGCAAGCGATTGATTTGAGTGCAACAGATCACAATATAAATTTAGACCGATTAACCGAATTACATAATAAAAAAACCGGAGCGTTAATCAGTTGTGCGGTTGAGCTTGCCTTAATTGCTGCTGACGTACCCGATGAGCATTACAAATTAATGATGAAATATGCCCATACGCTTGGGCTAGCTTTTCAAGTGCAAGATGATATTTTAGATATTACCGCTAGCACCGAAGAGCTAGGCAAACCACAAGGCAGCGATCAGCAATCGAATAAAAGCACTTTCCCGAAACTATTAGGTCTCGATGGTGCCAAAGCCTGTGCAGAACAACTAATACAAGATGCACTATCAGCGCTGACTAAATTACCATACAATAGCCAGTTAATTGCAGACTTCGCCCACTACATTATTGAGCGAAGATTATAATAAAGAGTCAGACAATCTCGCTATGAGCTTCGATATTTCTAAATTTCCAGTACTAGCGAAAGCTAATACACCAGAAGAATTAAGGAAGTTACCTCAAGGTTTACTTCCACAAGTGTCTGATGAACTCAGACAGTTCTTACTTCAGTCTGTTGCTATTTCTAGCGGACATTTTGCTTCTGGCCTAGGCACAGTTGAATTAACTGTGGCACTTCATTATGTCTACAATACCCCTTTTGATCAGTTAGTTTGGGATGTAGGGCATCAAGCTTATCCACATAAAATCCTTACCGATCGTCGTGAACAGATGCACACCATTCGACAAAAGAATGGCTTACATCCTTTCCCATGGCGTGAAGAAAGCCCATACGATACCTTTAGCGTGGGTCACTCTGGTACCTCTGTTAGTGCCGCATTAGGCATGGCGATTGCGGCAGGGAAAGAAGGTGTTGGTCGAAAAGTGGTTGCTGTGATTGGTGATGGTGCCATGACAGGGGGAATGGTATTTGAAGCCCTCAATCATGCTGGCGACTTGCACAATGATATGCTCGTGGTACTGAATGACAATGAAATGTCGATTTCTGAAAATGTTGGCGCACTGAATAATCATTTGGCGCAACTGATGTCAGGTCGTTTTTATACCACCATTCGAGAAAACAGTAAAAAGGTCCTTAAAGGGATGCCTGTCATTAAAGAAATGGCTAAGCGTACTGAAGAACACCTTAAAGGCATGGTTGTACCTGCAACGCTTTTTGAAGAGTTAGGGTTTAATTATATTGGCCCAATAGATGGCCATGATGTTGATTCGCTCGTTGAAACCATGCGTAATATGCGCAACCTCAAGGGTCCACAGATACTGCATATCATGACCAAAAAAGGTCGTGGTTACGAACCTGCTGAAAAAGATCCTATCGGTTGGCACGCGGTGCCTAAGTTTGATCCCAGCCAGTTTAAGAAACCGACAACTAAACCAGGTTTGCCTACGTTTTCACAAGTATTTGGTAAATGGTTATGCGACATGGCCGCAACAGACGACAAGTTAGTCGCTATTACGCCCGCTATGCGTGAAGGCTCAGGTATGGTTGAATTTTCACAACGATTCCCAAGCCAATATTTTGATGTTGCCATTGCCGAACAGCATGCAGTTACATTAGCAGCAGGTTTTGCCTGTGCAGGACTAAAGCCTGTAGTCGCTATTTATTCAACTTTTTTACAGCGCGGATACGATCAACTTATCCATGATGTGGCTTTACAACGTTTACCAGTATTATTCGCCATTGACCGTGGTGGCATTGTTGGTGCAGATGGCCCAACTCATCAAGGTGCATTCGATTTAAGCTTTATGCGCTGTATTCCGAATATGATTATTATGGCGCCATCAGATGAAAATGAATGTCGCCAAATGCTCTATACCGGTTATTGCTATCAAGATGGGCCGACTGCAGTACGTTACCCTCGTGGTTTTGCTACAGGGGCAGAACAAATTGACACCATGACGATGATACCCATTGGTAAAGGGGTGTTAACCCGTCAAGGTCAAAAAATTGCCATTGTAAACTTTGGTACCACACTAGAGGCTGCTACCGATGCAGCTGAAAAACTGGATGCAACCATTGCCGATATGCGCTTTGTTAAGCCACTAGATTTAGGCTTGCTTGAACAACTTGCCAATAGCCATGATGTTATCGTTACCGTTGAAGAAAACGCGATTATGGGCGGTGCAGGCTCAGGAGTGATTGAAGCATTACACAAAATGCGGATTGTGAAACCTGTGTTACAGATTGGTTTACCTGATGAGTTTATTAAACACGGTGCACCTGATGAAATCACCGCAGAGTTGCAACTTGATGCCCAGGGTATTTTGGCGCAAATCCAAGCCTTTATGGCTTAATATTTAGCTATTCCTACTAGCAGATGATCAAAAAAGGACTGAAAATTCAGTCCTTTTTTGTGGCTAACGTTCTAGTTATCATAGTGTCGATAACTAGATGAATAACACTATGTCAATAGCACTACAATGCTATTGACTACAACGCTAGAGTCAACAAGCGAGTATTGAGATTAACGTTATCGTTAAGCTTCAACATCCACACTGCCACCGCCTTGAGATACCATCACCATCGCTGGACGCAGTAAGCGGTCATTCAATAAATAACCTTTTTGCATTACCATCATCACAGTGTTCGCAGGATACTCAGCACTTGGCTGCATGCCAATAGCTTGATGATGTTCAGGGTTAAATGCTTGGCCTTGTGGATTAACTTGAGTCACACCAAACTTCTCAACCGAGGTTAAAAAGCCTTTCATGGTCAATTCGACACCTTCATAAATCGCTTTAGTCGCTTCATCTTCAGGGTTAGTTCCCTGTAAGGCGCGTTCCATATTATCGATTACAGGTAATAGTTCGTTAGCAAACTTTTCCAAGGCAAACTTACGTGCTTGCTCGACATCTTTTGCCGCGCGAGTACGAATGTTCTGTGTTTCTGCCGCTGCGCGCATTTCAACATCTTTACGCTCAGCTAACGCAGTTTCAGACTCAGCCAATAGTTGCTCTAGTTCTTCAATTCGAAAATTTGCTTGGGTTAATTCATCCATCAAACTTGCCTCATCAACTACGATTTCAGGAGTTACCGCTTCTTCCACTTGATCTTGCGATGTGTTGTTCGATTCGTTGCTCATTTTCACTCCAGCTAAAAAATGCGTTATTTCGTATTCTACGACAATAAATAAAGTGGCCATTTACTGATAATTTAACAGCAAATCTCACACTTTTAATAAGTTTGAGTATATTATGGGGATCAATTCTTATGTTTCAAGGCCTAAAGGCATAACAAACTCGAATATGACTAAAATGTTCCAGACTATCGGCCTCATCGGTAAACCACATCATCAAGGGACTAACCTCACGTTAACTCGTTTGCATCATTGGTTAAGCATGCAGGGCTTTAAGGTGATCGTTGAAGGACGTGTCTCTGCAGAGCTAGGAGCAGATGTGTGCTCAATGGACCTACTTGAAATGGGTGAGCATTGTGACTTAGCCATCGTAGTGGGTGGTGATGGCAATATGCTAGGAGCAGCCCGAGTATTGGCTCGTTTCAATGTTGCAGTGATTGGTGTAAACCGGGGTAACTTAGGCTTTTTAACCGATTTACCTCCCGATAACTTCGAAGAGGCCTTGTCTAAAGTTCTCAGCGGTGAATTTGAAACTGAGCATCGTTTTTTATTGGAGGCTGAAGTTCACCGCCACGGTAAAATTACTGCCAGTAATACCGCCGTCAATGAAGCAGTACTTCACCCTGGAAAAATTGCTCATATGATCCAGTTTGAGGTTTATATAGACGAACAGTTTATGTATAGCCAACGCGCTGATGGCATGATCGTGTCCACGCCGACAGGTTCAACAGCTTATTCTTTGTCCGCTGGCGGTTCAATATTAACCCCTAATCTGCAAGCACTTATTTTAGTGCCCATGTTTCCTCATACCTTGTCTTGCAGACCCATTGTAGTCGATGCCTGTAGCACCATTAAATTAGTGGTATCACCTGAAAATGGCGAAAACCTTGAAGTCAGCTGTGATGGTCATGTCCATTTAGCCGTATTACCCGGTGATGAAATTTTTATTCGCCGTTCAAATGAACGCCTAAGACTCATCCATCCAAAAGGTCATAATTATTTTCACGTATTACGTAACAAATTAGGTTGGGGAAGTAAACTTTTCTAACAGTTTGAGCTCGGTCACAACCCTATCACTTTTCTAGTGAGCCCCTTCACATTACCAAATGCTAATTAATTATATTGTAAGCCAATCGATAACTCGCTTGGTTTTACTTTATATGAACTGCCACATCCCTAAAAAACGTGACCTCAAACACGCACTAAAAACCTCGCATCAGACTCGCTTCACAGTTCTGTCGGCTAATGCACTTTCTCGTGTGTTAGATGATCTCGATCAACACTTTTAACACTTAAATAACGTCTATTACGCCCTAGTTAGCCAAATGCTAACAAATAATAACAATTTAGTACCCACTTATAGTGATACGAGGTATGCATGACAATATTACAAATACTAGCAAGCTTAACCCCCATTATTAGCGTAATGGTATTCTTAGTGCTTATGCGCTTACCAGCGTCTAAAGCAATGCCCATATCCATGGTCGCTACAGGCCTTGTAGCAATGTTTATTTGGCAAATGGATACGCAACTTCTTGCGGCATCTGTAGTTGAAGGTCTTCTCGCTGCGTTAACGCCGCTGACCATTATTTTTGGCGCGGTATTTTTGTTAAATACCCTTAAATATTCTGGCGCCATGGACACGATTCGTTCTGGCTTTACCAACATCAGTGCAGATGCACGTGTTCAGGTGATTATTATTTGCTGGTTGTTTGGCTCGTTTATTGAAGGTTCTGCAGGCTTCGGTACTCCAGCAGCCATCGGCGCACCGCTACTAGTATTATTAGGTATCCCACCCATTGCTGCTGCCGTAGTGGCCTTGATTGCTGATTCAACATCAGTGTCATTTGGTGCAATTGGTTTACCAGTGCTATTTGGGATGGAACAAGGCTTAACGGAAGGCGGTGTAAACATGGCAGCAGCTCAAATTGCTGAACATGGTGGCACCTTCGCAGGTTACGCACAGTACATTGCTAAACACATGATCACCATAGATTTAATGACAGGTACATTAATTCCGTTAGTGATGGTTTGTGTATTAACAGGCTTTTTTGGTCGCAACAAGTCAATTAAAGAAGGTTTACAAGTTTGGAAATTTGCAATATTTGCAGGTTTTGCCTTTACCATTCCAGCATGGTTAATTAACTATTTTGCTGGTCCTGAATTCCCTTCTGTTATCGGCGCACTTGTGGGTATGGCGTTAGTTATCCCTGTTGCGAGAAAAGGCTGGTTACTGCCATCAACACCTTGGTGTGACTTTACCGAAAACGACAATAAATCAGAAGAAGAGCTCGCGATTAATCAAACACCGGTTAAATTCTCACAAATTGCCGCTTGGTCTCCATACATCATTATGGCTGCGCTATTAGTCTTATCTCGTGTCGTTGCTCCATTTAAAAGCTGGTTACTCGGCTTTAACATCAGCTGGACAGGTTTATTAGGCACAGAGCTTAAAGCTGGCTTTGCTACATTATATGCACCGGGGATCTTCTTTGTTGTTGTATGTTTATTCGGTTTTATCTTATTTAAAATGAAACCAACTGCGATGAAGCAATCAATAACCGTTTCTTGTCGCTCAATGTTACCAACAATCATTTCACTAGGTGCATCAGTACCTATGGTGAAAATATTCCTAAATTCAGGAGAAAATGGTGCAGGTCTAGCTTCAATGCCTGTTGCATTAGCAGACCTACTGGCCAATAGCATGGGTTCAGTTTGGGCTTGGGTTTCACCTATTGTCGGTATTTTTGGTGCATTCCTATCGGGTTCTGCGACATTCTCAAACATGATGTTCTCAGGCTTGCAGTATTCAGTTGCAGATAATATCGGCATGAATCACGCCATCGCGTTAGCGTTGCAAGGCATTGGAGCCAATGCGGGCAACATGATGTGTGTAATGAACGTCGTGGCTGCTGCTACTGTGGTAGGTATGGCTGGTCGTGAATCTGAAATTATTCGTAAAACAATGCCTATCGCACTGGGTTATGCCCTAGTTGCAGGCACTATTGCTGTTATCTGGGGTGGATTCTAATTAACGATAAAGTTACTTATATTCTAACGATAACAATACAACAGCAGGCACAAAATGCCTGCCGTTCATTCGAGTGTAAAGAGAGCATGTTATGACTATTAATTATCAAGTAGTGATGGATACGTTAACGTCACAGCTCGGCAGTCACGCCGTATCTAATGATCCAGTGCGTCGTTTTGCTTGGTCAACTGATGCCAGTTACTTTCGTATCGTACCTGAAATTGTGGTACACGCAGATACTCCAGAACAAGTTAAAATAACCCTTAATATCGCCAGAGCACATAATGTGCCCGTAACCTTTCGTGCTGCCGGTACCAGTTTATCTGGCCAAGCAATTGGTGATGGCATTTTACTTATTTTGGGTCATGATGGTTTTAGAAACATTGAAATTAGTGAAGATAGAAATTCAATCACTCTAGGTGCTGCGGTCATTGGTTCAGATGCCAACATGGCATTAAAACCTTACAATAAAAAAATTGGTCCCGATCCTGCCACACTAGCCTCTGCGCAAATAGCCGGTATGGTGGCAAATAATGCATCAGGCATGTGTTGTGGCACCGCACAGAACAGCTATCAAACCATTAAATCAGTTAAATTAATGCTTGCCGATGGTACTGAACTTGACACAGGTTGCCCGCATTCAAAAGCGGCATTTGGTACGTCGCATCCTATGTTGCTCACAGCATTAACCGATTTGGCACAATTGACGCAGAATAACCCAACACTGTCAGCTCGGATCCATAAAAAGTTCTCAATTAAAAACACCACGGGTTACAGCATTAATGCATTAGTGGATTTTAGCGATCCATTTGACATCATTAATCACTTAATTGTGGGCTCAGAAGGCACACTTGCGTTTGTCAATGAAGTCACTTATCACACGGTTGAAGAAGCGCAATTTAAAGCTTCTGCCATGGCGGTGTTCTTCAATATGGAAGATGCTGCCAGCGCAATACCACCGATTAAAGGTGATAGTGTGGCCGCAGCAGAATTACTTGATTGGGCATCAATTAAATCGGTTACCGGTAAAACTGGTATGCCTGAATGGTTGAGTGATTTACCAGAAGGTTCAGCCATTTTACTCATTGAGTGTCGTGCTAATGACCCAGAAACGTTAGCGCAATACACTCAAGATGTGATCACAAAAATCGCTCACATTGATACTGAACGTCCTATTGAATTCAGCAATGATCCCGCTGTATTTGGAAAATATTGGGCCATGCGTTCTGGTTTGTTCCCGATTATTGGCGGTGCTAGACCTAAAGGTACATCCGTTATTATTGAAGATGTTGCATTTGAATTACAGCATTTGGCCAGTGCAGCGGCAGACTTAACCGCATTATTCCATAAACACGGTTACCCTGAAGGGGTTATTTATGGCCATGCTTTAGCGGGTAACTTCCACTTTATTATCACGCCAACATTTGCCTCACAAGATGACATCAATCGTTTCCAAGACTTTATGCAAGATGTCGCTGAAATGGTGATCAATAAGTACGATGGTTCTATGAAAGCAGAACATGGTACTGGTCGAGCTGTAGCCCCCTTTGTCGAAATGGAATGGGGCACTGACGCTTATACGTTAATGAAGCAAATCAAACAGATTTTCGACCCAAGTAAATTGTTAAATCCTGGGGTAATCCTCAATGATGACACGCTAGTACATGTAAAAAACATCAAACCTTGTCCAGTGGTAGATGACTTTGTCGACAAATGTATTGAATGTGGATTTTGTGAGAAAACTTGTCCTACATCGGCGCTAAATTTCTCTCCTCGTCAACGTATTGCGGTACTACGAGAAATTGAACGCTTAGAACAATCAGGTGATAAAAAAGCGGCAGCAGAAATGCGTGCTAGCTCTAAATACGATGTTATTGATACCTGTGCAGCATGTCAGTTGTGTACTATTGCTTGCCCTGTTGATAACAGCATGGGTCAGTTAGTGCGCAAATTACGTACACCTTACATCACCACTACAGAACAAAAAGTACTCGACTTCCAGGCCAAGCATTTTGGTGCAGTAAACCAAGTGATCAGCACCGGTTTTGACATCTTAGGTATTTTGCACAAAGTGACTGGCGATGGCATTACCAACTCGTTGATGAAAGCGGGTCGTTTGATTACGAAAGAAGTGCCTTATTGGAATCCAGACTTCCCTAAAGGTGGCAAAGTGGCTAAGCCATCAGCCCACAAACTGGGTCAGCAAACGGTTTTATACTTCCCAGCTTGTGGTGGCAGAACCTTTGGCCCAACACCAAAAGATCCTGACAACCGCACCTTGCCAGAAGTGGTTATCACTTTACTTGAACGTGCTGGCTATAATGTAATTATTCCAGAGAATACCCGTCATTTATGTTGTGGACAGATGTGGGAATCAAAAGGTGATTTTAAAAACGCTGATGCTAAGCGTGATGAACTGATTGAAGCACTGAGTAAATTGTCTGAAAATGGCAAAGTACCTGTGGTGGTTGATGCACTATCTTGTACTTATCGCACATTAACGGGTAATCCTAAGGTCAAAATAACTGACTTAGTCGAGTTTATGCACGACGAATTGTTACCTAATATGGCTATCACCAAGAAATCGAACGTCACCTTACACCAAGGCTGTAGTGCCCGTAAGATGAAATTAGAACCTAAGCAACAAGCTATTGCTGATGCATGTGCTAATCATGTAGTGTTGCCAGCAGGCATTAGTTGTTGTGGTTATGCGGGTGAGAAAGGGCTTTATAAACCTGAAATTAATGCCAGCGCACTGCGTAACATTAAGAAACTCATCCCGGCAGAAACAAAAGAAGGTTACTACGCTAACAGAATGTGTGAAGTAGGCTTAACCCAACACAGTGGTATTTCTTATCGCCATTTAGCTTATTTACTAGAAGAATGTACTCGTTAAACTAACGGACAATCACAGTAAATAGCGTAAACAATAAGGGCATTGATATCATATCAATGCCCTTAATTTTTGTTTGCATACTTAACACTAATTCTCATATTCAACGTTAATTATTGGACTCAACGAATTGTCCTATCCAATCAAATTGTCCTATCAAAACGAACTTTCCAACTCAGACTAAGCCTATAAACACGCCAGTAGCTGTTGCTGTAATCGTTGATGTTCAAGTGGCATATCACTAATAATTTCAACCCGGGTATCTAACGCATCATCAAGCTCATTAAGCATCAACTTATCATCCACCATATTGACACTCAACACCCCATCATAGGTGATAACAATAGCTTTTAATCTCAGCACATTTTCCATTTTAACCGTGTCTACCCACGCCATGAATTGCTCAAAATGAAAACAATGTTCTGCTGAAAATACCCAACCACTACTGTAACAGCCTTCACCCTGGTTAGTTTTGTGAATAAACCCCGTTGGAGAAAATTCAGGAGTATCGATATCGCTCAATGGTGGTTCGTTAGACAGCCAGTTATCCATAAGCGTTTTCCGCCCTAATAGCCGTTGTCCCGCTTGCACCGTTTGATACTTTGTCGGGGTATTTAAGCGCAATAATAACTGTTGGATTAGGTCAACATCAGTAAAGTGATTATCAACACTAATAAGTGGCGTCTTCTGTAAATGTAACGTGCTGAGGAATTGCTGTAACTGTACATGATCTGTTTCAGTGTAATGCTGTGCTTTGTTGGCCAACAGCACATCCGCCATTTGTAATTGCTGCGCAAACGTACCATGATTTTGATAGCGCGGATCGCTGACTTTACGCGCATCAACCAGACATACACTACTTTGCAAAGTAATAACATTTCGATAATATTCAGATGTTAATAACTTCACGATTTCGGCAGGATGTCCAAGCCCAGTAGGCTCTATCAATAACCGGTCCGGTTTAGTCTGCTGAATAAGCTGATTTATCGCGACTTGAGTAGGTAAGCCAGAGACACAACACAGGCAACCACCTGGCACTTCTTTTATGACAATACTGGCAGGTTTTGCTGGTGTAGCATCAGGATCACTATTTTCATTACCAGCAGCGGTAGCATTTAACAACCCGCCATCAATACCTATTTCGCCAAACTCATTTACCAGCACGGCCCACACTTCGCCTTTGGGCTTATGAGCTAATAACTGGCTAATGAGTGTGGTTTTACCCACGCCCAGAAAACCAGTAATAATATTGGTGTTAATCGGTTTGGTGATCATTTTTTCGCTTTAGCGTATTTGCCCTTTCGAGTAGGCTTCACATCAGTTTGCGATGGCTTACCACGTTTGTATTTAAGTACCTTTTTCGGTTTCTCTGCCGCAACATCGCGATATCGAGCAGGTAATGGTGCCCCTTCCTCGTATCCTGTCGGCACCAATATCGGCAATGACTGTTCAATAAGTTGTTCAATCGCGCCAAGCAACTCTAGCTCTTGTGGACTCACCAGAGAAATCGCTTCACCGCCTAATCCCGCACGGCCAGTACGCCCTACTCTATGAATGTAATCTTCACATTCTTCAGGTAATTCAAAGTTAATGACTCTTGGCAGAGCTTGGATATCAAGTCCTCGAGCGGCCAAGTCGGTAGCGATTAACACCCGTAATTGACCGGTTTTAAACTCTTCCAAGGCACGATTTCGAGCCCCTTGGCTTTTATCACCGTGAAATACCGATGACTTAATGCCGTCTAAGCTTAACTCACGGTATAAATGATCTGCTGTTTCTTTGCGGCTGGTGAATACCATAACTTGCTGCCAGTTATGCTTACCAATTAATTCAGATAACAGTTCGGCTTTACGGCGGGTATCCACTTGGTACACTTGCTGGACAACATTAGCGGCTGTAGTTTGGGTTTCAACATGAACGTATTCAGGGTTGTTTAGCATTTTAGCGGCAAGGGTTTTAACGTCTTCAGAAAAAGTAGCAGAAAACATCATAGTTTGGTGTTGTCTGGCGATTAAACGCTTCACTTTTTCAATATCTTTAACAAAACCAAGATCAAGCATGCGATCAGCTTCATCAATCACTAGGTGGGTAACAAAAGATAAATCCAATTCATGCTGGCCAATAATGTCAAACAATCGTCCTGGCGTTGCCACTAAAATATCTATGCCTTGCTCTAATGCCTTACGCTGAGGATTGATACTCGCGCCACCATAAACGGCTAAGCTGGTCAGATTGATAAACTGGCTGTACTTAACTAAATTTTGCTCAATCTGAATAGCTAACTCACGAGTCGGAGTCATAATTAATGCGCGTAAACGATTTGCTGGTAATAAGTCTGAATGATCTTGATTCATCAAATGGCTTAGTAAAGGTAACGCAAAAGCAGCTGTTTTTCCGGTACCGGTTTCGGCACTGGCCAACACATCTCGGCCATCTAGCGCTAGTGGGATCACAGCTTGTTGGACAGGAGTAGCAGTTTGATACCCAGATTGATTAACCGCATCTAATAATAATGGCGGTAACCCTAGCGACGTAAATGACATAACAGACCCAATAACACAAATAAAAATAGGTCGCTATTGTATACTAATCTAAACATCATTAACTATTACATTAGTAATGGCATTAGCCATATCATCACGATGGATCATGCAGGATTTGAATTAAGAGTCACTGCATGAGCGTTATATCTGCTGACTAGCCTGCAATGGTATTGCTTTCTCCACTAAATACTTTTGTTCAAAATCATCACGGCACAAGGCATGCGAAAATAAATATCCTTGGCCATAATCACAGCCAGCAAACGCCAATAAACGCCGTTGACTTTCGGTTTCAATACCTTCAGCAATGACTTTGATGCCGAGTTTATGCGCCATTGCGATAATGGCTTCACACAAACACATATCATTATTTTTGGCAGCCAAACGACCCACAAAAGATTTGTCTATCTTAAGGTAATCAACATTATATTTGGTTAAATAAGGTAAGGATGAATAACCAGTACCAAAATCGTCAAGCGACAATTGCATACCAGCATTACCATAAGCCTGTAATTTAGCCTCAACATTAGGTTCAATGTCATGCAGTAAACTTTCAGTGATTTCAATACAAATGCTATTGGTTGGCAGTGCGAGCAAAGACATCTGTTTAAACCAATTCTCAACATCGGTAGACTCGTCTTTAAACTGTACAGGTGACATATTAATACTAATTTGAATATCGTAATTAAATTGTGCCTTCCATTTAGCGGCTTGTTCGCAGGCTTGATAAAAAGCCCAATTACCAATGTCGATTATCATCCCTGTCTCTTCAGCAATAGAGATAAAATCTGCAGGTGGGATTAACCCCATGGTTGGATGGTTCCAACGTATTAACGCTTCAACCTTGATGATCTGCTGACGGCTTAAATCCACAATAGGCTGATAATACAACTCAAATTGCTGCTGGATAATCGCCACTTTAAGGTCTTGAATCAACGACATTCGCTTTTGTGCATTGTCTTGCATTGCGGAGGTAAAATAATTAAACCGATTACGACCATGGGATTTTGCCGAATACATGGCTTGATCGGCATTCTTTAATAATGCTTCGGTTGTTTTGGCATCGTCTGGAAATAAAGTAATACCAATACTGCCACTAATATAGGCCGTTTGATCACCTAATAAATAAGGCTCGGAAAGTCTTTTAAGTATTTGTTGTGCAACACGTTCGACTCCATGAGTATCTTCAAGGTTAGTTAACACTATGGTAAATTCATCACCACCAAGACGGGCAACAACATCGGTTTCGCGCACGCAATTTTTTAGACGTTCCGCCGTCTCAATTAACAATACATCCCCCATATCATGGCCCAACGTGTCGTTAATCTCTTTAAAATAATCCAGGTCTAAAAACATCAATGCAAAGTGATTATGCTGTCGGTCAGAATGAAATACTTCTTGATTCAAAAATGTTAACAACATCCTACGATTTGGCAAACCGGTGAGTGCATCATAATTAGCCTGGCGCCATATCAACTCTTCAGTTTGCTTTTTCTCGGTAATATCGGAAAATAACGCAACAAATCGCGCACCCTGCGACTTTGTTCGGATGATTGAATTAATGGTTAATAAGATAAGGTAATTTTCACCATTTTTACGGCGCATCCACACTTCACCATGCCAATGTCCCTGCTGACTAAGCTGTTGGCTTAATTGTTGATAAAAATGTTGGGGTTGAAGATCTGTTTCAAACATACGTAAATGCTGATCTTGTATGTCTTGTTGACTGAATCCAGTGATAAAAGAAAATGCAGGATTTGAATCAATGATAATGCCCTTTGCAGTAAACACACTCATGGCTTCACTGGAGTTTTGATATACAGATGCTGCAATACTTAGCGAATCTTCAACCTGCTTGATATCAGTAATATCGCTATGAGTGCCACACACTCTAAGCGGTTTACCTTTATCATCAACATCAACGACCCTTCCAGTTTGCAAAATCCATCGACTGTCGCCGTCCATGTTAGTTAATTGATATTCTACACGTTGGCTTATGCAGCGGCCTTTTACAATTTCATTAATGCTGCGAAGAAACTTAAATTTATCTTTTAGCTGTATCGCATTTATCCATAGTTTAGGGTGTAGATTAAGCTCTTCCATTGAACAACCTAAAATGTCAGCACTGTATCGATTAGTACTAATACGATTGTGTTGTACATCCCAGTCCCACACTCCTAGCTCACTGCTATCAAGTACTAGCGCAAGCTGTTCGTTACTTTGTAATAAATCTTGCTCGGCTTGTTTCTGATGAGTGATATCGAGAAAACCAGCAATCACCAGAAAAGTATTGTCTTGAACATGACGGCGGCAGGCAATAGTCACATGGGTATAAATGACCGAACCATCTTTAGCAATAAAACGCTTATCAATTTCGTATTCATTGAGTTCGCCTTTAACCATTTTCTCAAATAATAATAAATCTTTATTCAAATCATCTGGGTGTGTTAATTCAGCCCACGTTAACGCCTTTAATTCATTTTCGCTGTAACCGAACATTCGACATAAATAGGGGTTAACTCTCAACCAATGCTTAGTTTTAGTGGTAATAGAAATACCAATGTTGCCAATATCAAATTGATTGTTAAAAAGAAAATCCTCTTGTAATTTGACTTGTATATCGCGCCCACGAAACACTATTTTGGCAAGTAAATGACCGATGATCATAGTCAATAAAGGTAACACCATCATAATAGGAAGTGACACGGTACGCAGAGCATCTAACGCTTGATCAAACGGCAATAAAAATAGCCATAATAGCAATAGGGAATGAACAATAACGCCAAGAAGGTAAAATTCACGATAACTAATTTGATCCAATTCATGCCGACGATATCGACGCCATATTAATCCGATTAGTGCACTACTGCTTAACGCACATATACCAACCCATACTGCAACCCCGCCCAAATGATAACGATAAAGCGCCATGATAATCGTTGCGACAAGAGTTGGAATTCCGCCAAAAAATAGACCACTTAAACAGAGTACGACCGTGCGAGCATCAAACAATATGTCCTGTTGATGAACCAAGGGATCCATCATAATAACAACGCCAATAGTGCCAATAACAGCACCCATTAAAAATTGCCATAAAAAAGGCGCCACCTTACGTTGATGCGTAGGAGAGAGTGAGTAAACATAAACTAGCGCGAGTAATAGCGCTGCATTTTCTAAAATTGAGAAAAAAACATTTAGACTAAACATCTATACATTTCCCTTATTCATCCTTAACAAGCACAGTAGCATCCAAGCTATCTCTATTTAGTATAGTAGAAGTAAACTAACACTATGATTTTTCGTCTTTATACCGTAAAGCATTCTATATATAAAGAGCATAATATTCATCAGAAATATCGGTAATATTATTTGAAAAAAAATAGCGATCCTAACCCGCGCTACAAAATGCTCAATAATCGACCAGCCATAGTGTCGATGTAAAACAATACCCCCTAGATCACAATTACTTGAAAAGTGTCGCATTGGTAATAAAACAACCTATTGATTGTGACTTATTCGACGTTAACGAGCTTCACGTCACATAATACCTGCAACGTTATTGGTATGTTTACTACAGAGAAAACTTAATTTTATAAAAAGGACAATTCATATGGCGACTAAATTCTTTATTCCAAGCGTTAACATTCTGGGTCAAGGCAGCGTAGATGAAGCGATTAAAGACATCAACGCATTTGGATTTACCAAAGCACTCATCGTCACCGACAAACCATTAGTAAGTATTGGTTTAGTTGCAAAGGTTGCAAGTAAACTCAATGCTAATGGTATTGAAGTGGTTATTTTTGATGGCGTTCAACCTAACCCAACAACAGGTAATGTTGCAGCAGGTCTTGAGCTATTAAAAGCCAATCAGTGCGATGTAATAATTTCTTTAGGCGGCGGCTCACCACACGATTGTGCAAAAGGAATCGCGCTTGTTGCGACCAACGGCGGTAATATTAAAGATTACGAAGGTGTGGATGTATCAACTAAAGCACAAATGCCTTTAGTCGCAATTAACACAACCGCTGGCACGGCAAGTGAAATGACCCGTTTTTGTATTATTACCGATGAAGTACGCCACATTAAAATGGCCATTGTCGATAAAAATACCACACCAATTCTATCAGTGAACGATCCTGAACTGATGCTAGAAAAGCCAGCATCACTGACTGCTGCAACTGGAATGGACGCATTAACACACGCAATTGAAGCTTATGTTTCTATTGCAGCGAATCCTATTACCGATGCGTGCGCAATTAAAGCCATCGAACTGATCCAAGCTAATTTAATTAATGCTGTCAAAAAGGGTGATGACATCCAAGCCAGAGAAAACATGGCTTATGCACAATTTTTAGCAGGCATGGCCTTCAATAACGCTAGCCTTGGTTATGTGCATGCTATGGCACATCAACTTGGTGGTTTTTATGACTTACCGCACGGGGTTTGTAACGCCTTATTGCTACCCCATGTACAAACCTATAATGCTCAAGTCGTGCCAGCACGCTTAGCTGATGTAGCAAAAGCTATGGGTGTAGATACTGCAGCAATGACTGATGAGCAAGGCGCTAAAGCGGCCATTGACGCCATTAAGCTATTATCAAAAGCGGTTAACATTCCCGCTAATTTAACTGAATTAGGCGTAAAAGCAGAAGACATTCCAACCTTAGCAGACAATGCTCTAAAGGATGCTTGTGGCTTTACTAACCCTAAGCAGGCAACACACCAAGAGATCTGCCAAATTTTCACTAACGCTTTATAACTAACTTCTGCGAGGGATATTAAGCAATTATCAAAAAGTAATTAACTTAATTTGAGCTTAATTCATTTTGTAGCACAGCATAAAGCCCGTATTTGATTACGGGCTTTTTTTATCTGCCGTTTAATGTAAAAAACCAACAATGACAACAGCTTATTTTTAATTTAGTAAAAAGTGATGCTTAGATCTAAGTTCTTGAAATAAGGATTGACCAATATAAAAAATAAGGTCTATAGTGAAAACACTTAGATAGCGAATAGGTAGGTAAACAATGACAGCAATCACTCATATATATAATTACACCGTTCGATGCCCGCACTATAAAGAAAACGAACAAGTTGCAACATGGCTCAACCATATCGAAGTAAACCAATCTTGTGAAATTGCACTAGATCGTATCACTAAATGGCACAACCTCTCTGGTACTAAATCATTTGAACTAGACGATTTTGTGGTTCGAAAGGCCGATAATGAAGAAGCTTATTTTGCTATGCAAAGTAGCCGCCTTAAGCATGATGGCCATGCCCTTGTCACGTTTAAAATCTTTTTAGACAACTGCTGCCAAGATGCTTCTCCGAATCAAATAATGGAGCATTTAATCGATGATTATCAACAGCGTATCGCTAAAGTCGAATAATACATCAAGTCTATTTACCATCAACATTAAGGAGCTATCATAGCTCCTTATTTTTTGCGGTTTTATGTTGAATGGCTATAATTTATTGCCCTTTCGCAACCTACGCTTACCAGAACTCCCCCCATAATAATATCAATATAATTAAGCGGCATTGGCTCGCATACCATGCGGGATAGGTAATCCATTTTCATTCACGTTGACAAATACCATCTTATCGATAAAAGCAATTGGCGCATGATTGATTTTATTACGTATTTTACAGCGAACGGTGACTGAACTTTGTCCTAAGCTGACGAGTTCAAATCCAAACTCAATGATATCGCCCGTTTGTGCCGGTGCCATAAAATTAATTTCCGATATCACTTTGGCAATATGGAATTGGCTGCGCATTTGGCAACTGGCAAAAATAGTTGCTTCCTCATTAACCCAGCTTAATAACTGACCACAACATAAGCTTTGAGTGCTATTAAGATGAATAGGCATGATGATATGACGTGAGAAATATTTCATAGTGACCTCATTATCTGACTTATTAATTTTGCGTTGTTAAGCGCATACCTCAAAATAAGTAGCAACGATTAAGCCAAGTATTTTTAACTTTAAAAATCAGTAAGATAAATATAACGCTTAATAGAATCGTTATCAGAATGCCCAAAATAAATGCATCTTCGCACCAAAAAAGAAAAAGCCACACTGAGTGTGGCCTTTAAAATAAATATTAACGGATAATGGTTAATGAATAGCTGTTAACGAATAATTTTCTTCAACGTATTCACAAAAACATTGATGTCATTCGCACTAATATTGTTATGCGTCACCAAGCGCAACTGTCGGCTCGGACTGATGATAATGCCTTTATCAGCCAGCTTGGCTGTAAGCATTTTAGGGTCGATATGTTCTGCGAGTGTGGCGAAAACCATATTGGTTTGTACCAAACTAACATCGACAGTTAACTCATTCATTTCAGCCAACAACAAAGCCAAGGTTTTTGCATTATGATGATCATCTGCTAAACGGTCGACCTGCTCAGTTAATGCTAATTTAGCCGCAGCAGCAATAATACCCGCTTGACGCATTCCACCACCGAGCATTTTACGCCATCGCGTCGCTTTACCAATTAACCGCTCATCACCTAACAGAATAGACCCTATTGGCGCGCACAAGCCTTTTGATAAACAAATCGATACAGAGTCAAAGTATTGGGTTATGTCGGCAATGGCTATGCCCTGTGCAACCGCAGCATTAGCAACCCGGGCACCATCTAAATGGATTTTAAGCCCACGATTAAAGGCAAGACTTTGTGCTTGAGCTAAATAATCTTGGTTTAACACCTTGCCGCCAATGGTATTTTCTAAGCTCAATAACCGTGTTCGAGCAAAGTGAACGTCATCAGGCTTAATCGCAGCTTCAATATCACTTAATAAAATACTGCCATCAGCTTGATTATTCAAAGGCTGAGGTTGAATGCTGCCTAGTACCGCTGCCCCGCCACCTTCAAACTTATAATTATGAGCTTGTTGGCCACAAAGATACTCATCTCCACGCTCACAATGAGACATCAACGCCAATAAATTAGCTTGTGTACCAGAACTGACAAACAAAGCTCCATCAAAGCCAAACATCTCTGCGGCCATATCTTGTAAATTATTGACGGTCGGGTCATCACCATAAACATCATCACCTACCTCCGCTCTCGACATGGCTAAACGCATTGCTTCTGTCGGCTGAGTCACCGTATCACTTCGAAAATCAATCATGCTGCATCTCTATCCTCTCTCGCTCAACTTTATCGAAGCTAAGCAACTATTTCGCCGCTGATGATATTTCTGTTAATGCCGCTAAGGCAGCATCGTAGTCTGGATGTTCACTTACTTCAGTCACTAACTCTTGATATTTCAATATGCCTTGAGGATCAATAATAAAAATTGAACGCGCTAATAAACCACGGTCTTTAATTAACAAGCCATACTTTTCGCCAAAATCACGCCATACAGAGTCAGACAACACTTTAATTTTATCCACATTTTCGGTTTGGCAAAAACGCTTCTGAGCAAACGGTAAATCTTCGCTAATGGTTAACATAACCACATCAGCATCATATTTAGTAAACTCTTTATTAAATCGCTTGGTTTGTAATGCACACACACCAGTATCTAAACTCGGTACTGCGCTAATCAACACGGTCTTACCTTTAAAATCACTCAGGCTAACCGGATTAAACTTTTCATCTACCACAGTAAATAATGGCGCAACCGTATTAATTTTCGGTATACGTCCTTCTAAAGCAACAGGATTACCGCCCATGGTAATCATGGTTTTTTCGCCGGCAAAACTGGGGGCGCTCATAACAGATGAAGATAATAATGTGATAGCTGCAAAGGTTGAAAATAGCTTCATGAAAAACTCCTTGTATAAAAAAACCAGCCAATGCTGGTTTTTTAAAATATTAAGTTGCCTGCAAGATTATTTTGCTGGAACTTCTTTCACATGTAAATCCATTTGTGGGAATGGAATTTCAATATCAGCAGCATCTAATGCATTCTTGATTTGCTCAAGTAATTCAAAACGCGCAGTCCAATAGTCTGGTGTTTTAACCCACGGACGTACAACAAAGTTAATTGAACAATCAGCAAGCTCAGCTAGACCGATAGTATAACCAGGATCTTTTAACACAAACTGGTTATTATCTAAAATATCCGCTAATACCTTCTTAGTTTTAGCGATGTCAGCAGTATACGAAACACCAATAGTTAAATCGATACGACGCTTTTCTAGTGCTGAATAGTTAGTGATAGTGCCATTCATAATCGCTGAGTTAGGCGCGATAATCACTTTGTTATCACCAGTACGTAAACGTGTTGAGAAAATCGTAATCTCATCAACGACACCGGCAACACCAGCGGCTTCAATAAAGTCACCTACGCGGCATGGACGGAAAAGCACCATCAATACGCCTGATGCAAAGTTCGAAAGTGAACCTTGTAACGCTAAACCAACAGCTAAACCCGCGGCACCTATAACAGCAACTAGTGACGCTGTTTGCACGCCAACTTGACCAAGCGTGGCGACAATAGTAAATACAAAAACCAACATCCACGCTAAGTTTGCGACAAACGAAACGACTGTTGCATCAACTTTGCGACTAGTCAGTAATTTAGTTGTGATGCGTTTTGCTACACCGGAAAAATACTTACCGATGAGAAAAATAACAATAGCAGCTAGCGCTTTAAGACCATAAGTCATCAAAAACTCAGGAGCCTGTTCCACTAAAGCATCTAAACCTTCTATATGTTCCATTTCTTTCTCCATTTTAATAGCAGTCTTATTCTGCCGATATAATAAATTCTACTCGTCGATTACGCTGACGCCCTTCTATAGTGGCATTATCCGCGACCGGATTTTTGTTACTCATGCCAACGATCTCAATCGACGTCGGTTGAAATTGGTACTCATTTACGAGTAAATTTTTAATGGTGGCAGCGCGTTTAAGTGATAATGCTTGGTTAACAGCATCACTACCGATATTATCGGTGTGTCCCTCTAAACGAATTGCCACTTGAGGATGTTGCTCAATGTATTGTTGCACTCTAACCAAGGTTGGTCTCTGAGTTAACAACACGATTGATTTATCAAAATCAAAATACACAGGTAGAAGAATAGACCCAAAACAATCTACTGCCACAGAAACATCTCGTTGTTGACGACATTGTTCAGCAATAAGGGCCGAATTATTTGTTACTGTCGCGCCTAATTCAGCTTCATCAAACTCAGCATCATCTTCGGCATCTTCATCAACAACCAATAATTCAGTATCAATACAACCATTTGCCATAACAATGCTGTTAATAGGGGTATCATTACAGGCATCTTTTTTATCAGGAACGCCGTCAAAATCTGTATCAACCCATGCATGGGCAGTGCAGATAAAACAGCCAATTAAGATCAATGTCACCGTTCGAACAAAAGTCATAAATACCTCTTCGACATGACATCGAAATTTGTTAATGAATCGTATTTTAACTGTTTATGACTTAAATTAAAAGACAACACTTTATAATCAATACCTTGCACAATCACGTTTAACTCAAGTGTCACTAAAGCGTGATATAGGTATCAGCACCATGCCTGAAAACCTTATTAACTTCCAGTCAACTTAGCAACAAAAGCAAAACAAATCGCTAACATTGCCGGTAGTTGATTGTTTATATTGACACATTTTATAACAAGCTTAACCTCTCTGTTCCCCGCATTAACATTGACTTTATCGGCATGAAAAGGGTATATAAGGTTAGCTTTTTGATGTTTGGTTAACATTCAGCGTCAAACTGACATTATTTATTATAAAAAATAAACAATAAAGTTGCTCAGTACTGCGTAATCACGGTCAAACACTCGATATTTCAGGTGTTAGTTGATAAAGCAGTCATAGACAACTCTTGCAAACAATTATTTCTGTGACGATATTTTCTCACAGGCAATCACAAGCTTAAGGTGGAAGACTTAATGAGTGACGCAAAACCACAAGGTACATTGTTTGGACACCCTCAGGGGCTGTTCTTACTTTTTACAACAGAACTATGGGAACGCTTTAGCTATTACGCAATGCGTGCAATTTTAGTACTTTATTTGGTAGATAAAGTCCAAAGCAATGAAGCAGGTGGTGGTTTAGGCTGGAGCCAAGCAGACGCATTATCACTATATGGTACTTTTACCGGTTTAGTTTACTTAACACCATTAATTGGTGGTTGGTTAGCTGATAACGTATTGGGTCAACGTAAAGCCATTTATATTGGTGGCTTCTTAATGGCAGCGGGTCAATTTACGCTTGCAGCACCACATAGTTGGATGCCGGGTTTAGAAACCATGATGTTTTATATTGGTTTAGGGACGTTAATTATAGGTAACGGTCTATTTAAACCAAATATCTCCACTATGGTAGGTGATTTATATCCTGCTGGTGATCATCGTCGTGACGGAGCATTCACCATATTTTACATGGGTATCAACTTAGGTGCAGCTTTGTCAGGCTTTATCGTAGCTTGGGCTTACACTTCATTTGGTCATGAAGTTGTAATTGGTGGTGAAGAAGTATTTATCAACAACTGGCAAGCAGGTTTCTTCTGTGCAGGTGTTGGTATGATTTTATCGTTAATTATTCAGTTTTTCTTTGCGCAAAAATTACTTGGCGACATAGGTGTCGAACCGGCAGCTAAAGTAGAACAAAGAAAAAATGCAGCTAAAGGTGAAACCAGAAGTGAACCGCTAACGAAGATTGAACGTGACCGTATTAAAGTCATTATGGTAATGGGATTATTCACCATTATTTTCTGGGCTGGCTTCGAACAAGCAGGCGGATTAATGAACTTATTCACTAACAATTTCACTGATCGTATGATTGGTTCGTGGGAAGTACCTACCACTTACTTCCAATCACTCAATGCTATTTTTATTGTTGTTTTTGCTCCAGTGATTGCCTCTATTTGGATCCGCTTAGGTAAAAACGAACCTAACTCACCCGTTAAATTTGCGTTAGGTTTATTCTTACTTGCCATCGGTTTTTTATTCATGATGGGCGCAGTATTCGAAATGGGCGGCGACGCTTCAGTAAAATCAAGCATGTGGTGGTTAGTAGGAGCTTACTTCTTCCACACCATGGGTGAATTATGTTTATCACCAATTGGTTTATCGATGGTAACTAAACTGGCTCCACTGCGTATCGCATCATTAATGATGGGTGCATGGTTCTTATTTATTGCTGCAGCAAACAAAATTGGCGGCCTAGTAGGTTCGTTAATTGGTCATGGCGGAGAAGTCGAAGAACAACTCGCAAACGCAATGGCAATTTTTGCTGGGATCGGTATTACCGCTGTCGTCTCAGGTATTATTTTATACCTAATGTCAGATAAATTAGTTGACTGGATGCACGGTGCAGAAAACAAAAATGATACTGAAGAAGAAATTTTAGAAGAAGAAATTGCAGTCACGGCCGAACATGAAGGAATTCAACGTTAATTGGTTCTGATGTAATTGTTATTCTTAATAAAATCCCCTCCAAGTTTCACTTGTGAGGGGATTTTTTTATATATCCACATCATCCTGCTAGGATCGCTTCGCTACTAGAACGGACTTCGTCCTGCTAAAGTCGCTTCGCTATGCTGTTTGCTTTTATAGCCTCTAGCCGCGAAGCGTCCTAGCAGCGCAGCGCTCTAGGTTTCTAGTGTCTAGATAGTCTCTAACAATGATCAGCGACACGCTAACTGCATAAAGCCACCCGCTTTAATATCAGATTGATAAACAAGCCCTGTAAAGCGGTTCTCAAGCAGTTGTTGTTTATGCTCATAAAAATGCGTACCAATACAAATCTGTTCATCCCGTAATAAGGTTCTAGTTTGCATACTCGGCTTATCCCACCCTGAACTGCCAAGAGGTGCTGATTCGGGCAATGCAAGAGGAGTAAGTTCATTACCGTTGCGCAAATAACACCTTAGTCCTTTACCTGATTGTCCGATTGATAATTGGTAGCCGCTTAAATCGAGGCACACATAGATAATATCGGTATTAATATGTAACCCAGACTTCACCATACGCTGATGAAGATACGACAGCATATTATTAGGCTCGATTAAGGTATTGCTTAAACCATTTCTAAACAGCTTAAGTTTCTGATTAATAAAACTGCGCAATAAGACACAGCCAAAAGCAGCGCTATTATCCTCAGGTGAAAAGTGTGCCATATACATCACTAAATGATGTTCCCCCACCATAGTAGAATCGATGAAGTAAGCACTAACATCATTATTTTTAAATAAACTGTAATTGATTTCGGCTTTAGGATAATAAATATGCGAAGCAGGAAATAACTGCTGCTGAACACTTTTGGCCGCTTGAGCATTTTGCTCAAGTAAAGATAAGTTATCAGTGAGCTCTTGATAAGATAACTCATTCATTTCTTGTAAATGCGATTGCCCAGAAACATTCATCGGCGTAGCGGCTGACATCATCGCTTGGATGATTGCCTGCTCAATAATAAATAAATCAGCAATAGGTTTAGTCAGATAATCACTGGCACCGATGCGCAATGCTTCAACAACATCAGACATCACATCATTACCAGAAATAACAATAGCGGGTATAGCAGGATTAATATCCTGCATCTGTTTAAGCATAGACAAACCATGGAGACCTGGCATGTTTAAGTCTGCAATAACAATATCAAAAATAGCATCGGAAAAAAGGGCTATGCCTTCATCTCCATTACATGCTTGTTGAACCCGAGCACCTTGTCCCTGCAAAAAATCAGCAACGACATGGCGAAATATCGGGTCGTCTTCAACGAAGAGGATCTCGACATCAGTAAGCGCCATACAACAACCTCGCAAACTACACTGCCGAGGTGCCTGTATGCCTCGACTATTCTAGTTCATCTAAATATTCGTCAAGTAACTCATCATCCGCTTGACTAGATGGCACATCACCATCAAAAACTTTGTAATCCATATGCTGTAAATAGGCATCTTTTACAAAAGCATAAGGATCAAGAGCATTGTCTAATAATCTTTCTTGATCAATGGCTTTAGAACGTGCATCTAAGCCCTTTAAGCCCCATTTTAATACTGACTGCCACATCGTTAACTCTGATAAAGGAAAGTATAGACCATCCACCCAATCTGAGGCGATTTCTCTTGTCACAATAGGGCCATAAAACGGCGCCATAAAATAGGGACCATTTGGTGTACCGTAATAACCTAACACTTCGTTAAAATCATCTTGCTTACGGTGCATCCCCATCATGTCAGCAACATCGACTAGACCCAGTAAACCGATGGTGGTATTAACCGTAAAACGACCGCCTGCATTAGCAGCCCACCCCCACTTTCCTTGTAAGGTATTATTCACCAGAGAGCTAGGTTCCTCTAAGTTATAAACAAAATTATTAACCCCTGTTCTGACAGGATTAGGAACATAGTCTTTATAACCATGAGCAACCGGGCGAATAACATACCTATCTAAAAACAGATAGTTAAAGTCCCACATTGTGCGGTTAACTTCTTCAAATGGATCGCGAGGATCATTATATTTAATTTCAACCGCAGGTCGTGATGATGTGGTAACTTGAGGTGCTTCGGTTTCGGCATACGCGGGCATGCTAACTGCAACAAACACCTGAAGTAATATCCATTTATACTTCATATAATTCTCTTTAAAATGACAAAAGGTACTACTCAACAAACTGCTATTTTTGTCTTTTTATTAAAGCAATTTTTGTTCAAGTCGATATAATTTAGCAAGCAAGTGTAAGGCTGTTATCATTCACTATTTAGCAATCAGACCTTACTCATACGTCTTTGTTACCAGCAATCATTCACTATTATGGTAATAAAACCCAATATGTTGTCCCAATAAAGGTAACAGGGAGCTAAGGATACTGTGCCATTTGACAATATCAATCAAAAAATTGTAAATGAAGTTGATATTGTTCACTGACAAGTAGATTGATTTCAATAGACAAACATGTTCGTTTGATAGGATTTCTATGGCTGTACCAACAACGCTCCCTCAAAAACCGGTCAATACCGTCACAATCAAACCTGTTGATGTCAGTCCACAGGCGCTGACTGAACGTAAACAAACTCAAACCGATAGTACTTCTTTGCCAGCAAAAACCTCAAATGAAAAATCTGTTGTATCCAACTCGTCGACCACAAAATCAGATTTAGCAGCAGTATTATTGCCTGTAAAAGTGGGGCAACCACCAGCAAGCGCACAACTCGACATCAGTATTGAAAATCAACAGTATCAACTTAACAAGACCGCTGAACTGCAAAAGTTATTACAACAGACAGCGCAAGTCGTTATAACAAGCGATCAAGCTAAGCTTGTGGCTCGTGCCGTTTCCAGCGTAAATTTACCCGTAGCCCAAGCAGAAGTCATCAACAGCCAAAGTACCTCGCCTGCAATTCCAACGGCTTCTGCAGGTTCAACTGCCACACCACCCGCCCAAACGGTGGCGACTCAATTAGTGCTGTTGGCACAACCTATTCAACTTGCCTTACCACAAGGTCTCGAGGAACTAGCAAAACAAAATGGTGTTTCAACACAACAACTCGCATCATTGGCAGCCAGAGTTCAAGGTTATCCTCTGCCAACTGCAATAATAGACCAAGGGAAATTGACCTTTTCTGGTGGCACAAGCATTCAATTATCGCCCAATACCGCGTTAAACTCAGGCCAATATCTAGCTAAGGTCGTGGTACAACATCAGCAATTGCAACTTACACTCACGCCAGTCATTGCAGAAATAAGCGTTAATTTAACGAAACTTCCGGCACCACCTCAAGCGGCCCAGACACTTGAATCAGCAAACATCATCATAACTAAAAATGAACCTGCACAAATTCTCAGTCAATTTCTAAAAAAGCTAGAGTCTACACCACTGCCAATCATTGATAATGCGGTAAAAGGAAGCGATGTCCAACAAAAAACGCCTAATGAATTAACGCCGTCTTCGGCCAAAGTCGGCCAAGACAGTACTGCAGTAAAAACCTTGACTCCGGTAACACAACAGCAAAGCTCATCCGGACTATCACCAGAATCGAATCTCGCTAAAACTGGCAGCAATATGGAACAGCAAGCCAATCTAGCCAAAAGCGCTGTTAACAACACTGTAGAGCAAACAGCATTACCAACTAAATCAGTAGCGGAACAAAATACTCCCAAAGCAAACACCACTTCTACGATAGACAATAGCGCAAAAAACAATCCACCAAACAACCCTGCATCAAACAAAATGAACAGTGACAGTGACCCAGCACCAATAGAAGTGCTGAATAAAGCGTTATCAAAAGCAGGTGCGATGCCAATCAAACAGCAGTTAAGCCAACAAATTCCACATAATCTAGCCAGCGAACTGTTTAAGCATCTACCACAAATTAGCCCACATCCATTAAGTGCATTGAGTGATCCGGCATTACTCAGCAGTGAGCTATACAGTTTAGCTGCGCTTAATCTTGCCCATACCCAACTAGGTCACTCAACTAGCGCACAGCCCTCACCACTGTTTTCAGGTAGTGCTATCACAACCTTATTCCAGTTATTATTAGGGGTGAAAACAAAATCAACAGGCTCAGGGATCAGCGATAAACTTCAAGCGCACCTTGCGCAGTTGCAACAACGAACCTTGAGTAAACTCAGTGCGAATTCAGGTCTATTAGCAGCATTAGATAAGCTAGGAGGCGCAGACTCTTTGGCACAATTAGCTAACAGTATTGCGCTGTATCAACATGCAAGCACCGATCCCAATCAAGCCATGACTTGGTACTTTGCTCTACCCTATTCAATTAACCAACGCGATGAACAATTTGAAGGTAAATTTGAACAAGAAAATGATTCAGACAAAGATAAAAAAGCAGGATGGAAACTACAACTCAAATTTAATTTAGCCCAAGGATCATTATTGATTTGTGCTCATAAGCAAGCGGAGGTGCTTGATATCCAATTTAAAGGCAACAATCAAATGCTACTTACAAAAGTAGAACGCTTTAACCAAGCACTGTCAGATAAAATTACTCAAATTGGTTTTACACCAGGTAAGCTCACAACGCAGTTAGCCCAAATTCCAGCGACGTTATTACCTGGCGATCACTATTTAGTCAAAACAAGAGCTTAATAGAGAACATGATGAAAGATGACTCGAAAAAAATACAGCAAGCAGTCGCACTCAGTTTTGATGGTAAAAGTGCCCCAAAAATTACAGCTACTGGTAAGGACTTAGTTGCCGAGGAGATGATATTAATCGCTAAGGAAGCGGGGATCCATATCCATCAGGACCCACACTTAAGTGAGTTTTTGCAGTTATTAGAATTAGGTGATGAAGTACCGAAAGAGTTGTATCTATTAATCGCTGAATTGATTGCATTTGTGTATATGTTGGATGGGAAGTTCCCTGAACAATGGGATAATCTTCATCAAAAAATTGTCGCTCAAGCTTAACTCCTTTCAGCTACAAAATTGTCAAACCTAGATCATCTAATGTTAATGCTGTAAAAATTGGTAAATCAAGCTCGCTGTTATCATTATGCCACCGACTCCCAGTCCACCGAGACACAATCCAGCCAAACGGTCTTGGTCAAAATCAAGCCAGTCATTAAATGCTGCATAATAACGCAGCGATATCCCATACAATACAATGAGGACTAAAGAGATAAAACTATACAAATAGTGTTCTGGATAGGCAAACGTCAGCAACGGAATAAATGCCAACAGGTAATCACAACCCTTTTGCTGTACGTCAGTTCGATACACAATATACGCATCAATACACATTTGGATTGGAATATATATGGCTAGTAAACCTAACAACCAAATGAAATCCATCACAACCTCTGTATCGGGCAGTAAGGAACTGAAACGCTAATATTGCAGAAAACTATCGTGATATAAATACTCTCAAAAAAATCAATCTCACTTAAAATCATATCATCAATAACAATGTCATAAATGACAATAATAAAAGCTACAACAGAGCAAATTAATCGATGAAGTATTGCGGATATATGGGGGATATAAAGTAAGCGGTCAATTAACCCCACATACCAATAAAAATCAGCTTTT
>TARA_R110002167_G_scaffold29239_4_pt1 | contig 117559 bp, 99 predicted proteins | sample TARA_R110002167 | Tara Oceans TARA_R110002167 (sample SAMEA4398238) | marine metagenome | biome: Polar Biome; feature: [MES] marine water layer (ENVO:01000295) within the mesopelagic zone...; material: water (ENVO:00002006), including particulate matter (ENVO:01000060) such...
CTGATTACCGCCCTGCTGGCCTTGACCGCTCTGCTGGCCACCTTGACCTTGCTGACCTTGCTGGCCTTGCTGGCCTTGCTGGCCACCCTGACCTTGTTGACCTGACTGACCTTGTTGACCTGACTGGCCTTGTTGACCTGACTGGCCTTGTTGATTCTGACCGCCTTGTGCCAATTGCTGTGTCTGTCGATTGCCGCCGCGCTGGTTCGCCATGCGCTCTTCCATCTGTTGTTGCTGTAGCTGCTGTGCGAGTTGCTCGGACAACTCTTGTGAGCGTGCCAGCTGCTGTCTCATCTGAGCAATCGAGGCATCGCTCTGCTGGCCCTCACTAAGCTCTTGGGCCTGACGCTGTAGGTCCTGCATCTGTTCCATTAGCTCGGCAGCGTTTCGAGCAGCCTGTTGCACGGGGTCATCAACTGTGGGGTTGTTGGCGCTATTCATCGCCTGCAAACTACCGCTTAACTCTTCGAGCGAATCGCCAATTTCGTTCTCGATATCGACAGCCAAGTTCACCATGCCATTGCTCAGCACACGTCCGCTAGTGTTCATCTGCTCGCGAATCGGGCGAATAGCACGGCTAGCTTGTTGCGCTTGGCTCAGCAACTGCTGATCTTCGCTCTCGCCGCGCGCAATGATTGCCCTGAGCATCTTCTCAATCTCTTCCAACTCTCTGCGCTGCTGCTGTTGTTGCGAGAGCAGCTCCTGCAGCTCCTCGCTGTCGCGCGCAGTCTGACGTGTCTGGCCTAAGCCCTGTTCGCGATTTGCGGCTTGTAGGCTCTGCTGCAACTCACGTTGTTCCTGAATAAGTTGCTGGCCTCGCTGTACGACATTCTCGGCCAATTGATTAACAGAGCTGTTCTGCTCTGCGTTCATTTGTCTTTGTTGCTCACGCAGGCTTTCTAACGCGCGTTGGCTGCGCGCCGCGGCCTGAGCGGGAGACTCCGCTTGTGCCGCCTCGGCCATTTGCTGTGCCGCGCGCTCTAATTGGCTCTGCTCTCCTGCTGGCTGACCAGCACCGCCACCGGCAACTTGCGACTGCCCACTCTGAGAGGACTGACCGCTCTGCCCGCCTTGCTGACCCTGCTGACCCTGCTGACCTTGTTGGCTTTGTTGACCCTGCTGGCCTTGTTGACCTTGTTGCCTCGAGAGCTGTTGCGAAAGTTGTGCGACCTCTTGGCTCAATTGCTCTTGCTCACGTTGCAAGCGTTCGAGTTCGCGGCGTCGCTGTTCCTCATTCATTTGTTCCATACGGCGCGCTAAGTCGCGTTGCGCTCGCGTCAATCCTTCTTGGCGACGGGCCAGCTCCTCGAGTTTGTTGGCTTCGGCAGAAGCCTGCTCGCCACCGCCGCCAGAGCGACTCTTTGGCGTCTCGTATCGGTTCTCTAACTGCCCCATCTCCATTTCGAACAACTCGCGCAGGTCTTCACGCTCTTGCTGAGCGCCGCCTCCGCCACCACCGCCGCCGGCTTGTTGGCTGCTGACATCGGTGCGATTAATATCGGCTTCGGCCTTCAGAATGAATTGCAGGGCGACCTGCTCGGGCTTCAAAGCGCTGGTGATTTGTTCCATCTGTAATTCGGCAATCGCGTTATTCATCTGCTCGATCGCTTGCTGCAGGTTCATCACTGCGTTGTCATAGCTATCATCCGAGAAATTGAGGCGCTCGGAGAGGCGATCAATGGACTGTTGTGCCCGTGCAGTGGCCTCCGCTTGGGATTCGGCGATGATGCGCACGTCGTTGCTAAGTTGCGCAGGATCAGATTCAGTCACTTTATTGCGTAGCTTCCAAGTCGCCGCGATGATGTCTTTCTGAAGAGTGACCAATGCGCTGCTCTCGCCGCCTTGCGCGCCACCCTGACCGCCACCTCCGCCGCCTGCGCGTCGGAACTCCTGATCGGTAGGAATCACTTGAAGGAAATAAATATCCGAGACGACCTCGGCGGGGCCTTTCAGCCCATTATTATCTGCGAGGGTTAAGTAATAGCTTACGAAATCCCCAGGTGCCACATTGAGATCTTCGAGATAGATCATCTCGTTGCCATCGATGTTCCGCGTCTGCTGCGGAGGAAGAAAGTCTACCGCCACCTCATCAGCGCCGACGACGTTATAGTGCAAAGCGAATTGACTCAGACCATAGTCATCGTTAGCTGCAACGGCTAGAACGACTTCCTCTAAAGGCATTACGTCTTGGTCACGACCGGGACTCTTCAGAGTCAACTCTGGAGGCTGATCCTCGATGGAGCGAATATAGTAATCGAGGGGATCTTGGCTCTCCAAGTCATCAAAATCAACGGCATTGACTCGGTACACACCATCGCCGGCTACGGTGATCGTGGCGCGACCAGTGCTGCCATTTACTTCTAGCGGTAGGGACTGATAGATATCATTGTCTTGAAACTCGATAGTTGCAGTTGCCACATTCTTGTTGAACGTAACTAGCAGTTCTACCTCGGTGCCCTCAGGGACGAGCATATCGCCGCTATCTTCTTCACTGAAATCCTCGATGCCCGTATAGGCGGGGTGTTTGTAATCGAGATCGATTTTCTCAACCTTAGGTAGGTCGTAGAGACTGATGCGGAATTGCTCCGAGCGTTGCTCACCGTTCTGCTCGAAGTTAACGTAGTAGACTAAGTCTTCCTGCACGGAGGGGAAGAAATAACTATAGCTTGCGCTGTCGCTGCCACTGCCATCTTGCTGCATCGACAATTCGCGCCAATTCACATTGTCTGTCTGTACGCGCAGTGCAATCTCGCTAGGCGTGGCATTGCTAACACGCGCCACAATGGTCGCCGAGTTGCCGCGCTGCATCGCTATGTCACCAGGCTCTACGCTAATTAGGATTTCGCGGGGCGCTTCGATGACCGCTACTGGGGCCTCAGGCTCGAGTCCGAAAGGCCAAAAGAGACGACCAGCGGCGGAGTAAAGGAGGTCGGAAACCAACAGAGCCACAACGGCGACTCCCATCACGGCCACCGCGGCGCTGAGGGAGACCCAAGATCGGCCGGAAGCCGTGACTTCGTCGACACGTACCTTCTGCTCTTGCACATGAGTTTCTGCATCCGCCCACAATTGCCGCACAAACTGGGCGGACACACCGCGCTCTGCCGCAGTGCTTTCATCGTTGCCGAATTCTAGTGAGGTCAGTAGGCGTTGCTCGAGGTCGGGTATCTTACCTTCGACGAAGTGGGCCAGAGTTTGGTCATCGGACTGCATACGCGCGATGCGCTTACTAACATACGCAACTGCTGCAATGACGCCTGCAAGCATAAGTCCAAAGAGGAAGATGTCGCCCGTTCGAGTAGGGCTCCACCACAGCTCAACCGCGCTGAGCAGTAGGGCAAGGATAATCGTACAAAGGGTGGCAATACTTACGTGATGCAACACGAACAGCCGATTTCGGCGACGTCGAATTGTATTGAGTGTCTGGCGCAAATTTTCGAGAGTTGGAGAAGCCATAAAGAATCTTCTTAACTGTGCAATTTAGATGAGCGTCACTAGCTGATGTATGCCCCACTGCCTTCTTTGATACGCCTCGATACTGGGTTTAGATGACCCTCGGACGGCCCAACTATCCCATTAACAATGCAACAAAAGCAAGTCAATCTGCCTGCCAAAAGCGCCGCAAGGAGCCAATTCCAAGACATATGTGGAGTGCTGTTGAATGATAGGCACTGCTGCAGAATGACTCACCGCACAAGCTTAGACCGCAGTGCCGCGACAAGTCTTTCCTCAGCCGTCAATCGTTTCAAGTCGATAGAATGGAGAGTCTTTGGGGAACACATGAATTGGAAGCGCCGTCATGCCCTCAATGAGGCCTGACAAATCCCGAAACGCCGTGAATCCTTGCAGCGTCTGCAAGGTCGGTTCGGGTAGTTTGCATTCGCCGCTGCGATGCAGCGCCAATGCCGCGCGTGGGCTCAGCCAGCGGTGCGCTAGAATCTCCTGAGCATCAACCCGAACGGGCGTTGGGGCGGCGACTACACACAGGAAGAACCAGGTGGAGAAGCGCCGAGACATGCCCTCAGGAGTAGTCCAATGAGCGAAATGGAGAAGCGCTTCGCCACTAATATCGAGGCCAGCCTCCTCCTGAGTCTCTCGAACTGCGGCGCGCTGCGCGGCCCGATACTCTTGTTGGCGCTGCGCATCCGGATAATCCTCCGGATCGATTCGTCCACCTGGAAACACCCAGCAATCTCCATTGAACTTGAGCGCGGCACTACGCAGCAGCAGTAAGACCTCGATATCTTCCTGCCCCTGACGTACCACCACGACAGTGCTGGCCGGGGTTGGCATCATCGCGATGCCTCCTGCTCAGAAACGTCCATCAGCTCGCGGCGCGCTGATCGGCGTGGATGCGTACAATCGAGTCGCGCTGCGCCAACAATTCCATGCGGGTGCGCAGCCCAGGCAGCTCGTTGTAGCTATCCCACGCTAGCGATATCTTGGTGAGCCGGGCGACGACGCTCATGGTGAAATAATAGTAGATGTCCGCATAGGTGAGCTGCGCCCCACACACATAAGGTCCCTCTTGGAGAATCGCGTCGATAGCCTTGAAGCCGCGCTCCAAACTCTTGCGGACCTCCTGTTTTAGCTCGTCGTTGGCTGGGCGGTTAAAGAAGGCATCGCCGTAAAGTCGACGCGCCGGCAATTCGACGTAGAGCTCCAGATAACGCATGAACTCGCGTACCTTAGCGCGCTCGAAGGCATCGGAGGGATAAAACGAGGGACCAATGCCTAGCTCCTCAAGGTAATCGATAATCACGCTGGTCTCGGTAAGAAAGCCCTGTTCGGTCTCTAGGCACGGCACTTTGCCCATAGGGCTTATCGTCAGATAGTCGGGCTCCTGAGAAGGCTTAGTCACAACTTCCTCGAAGTCCATGCCCTTCTCTAGCAGCACCATCTTCACCATATTGTAGTAATTGCTTATCGGAAAGCCGTGTAGCTTCATGATTAATCCCCCTTGTGAAAAACGTTTTATGCGTTACGAACTCCTCGTAACTGATGTTTGAGCACTTTGCCCGATGGCGCAGTCGGTAACTGCGGTAAGAAAATGATAGTAGCTGGTCTCTTATAGGGCGACAGGGTCGGCTTGAGGAAGGCGTGCAACACACTCTCCGTTAGCGCACTGTTCGCCTTGCGCTGCACATAGGCGATCACGTGTTCGTTACCGTCTATGGCTTCCCCAACGACAGCACAGAGCACTACATCGGGATGCATAGCGATTGCGGCCTCCACTTCTGGCGGATAGACATTGAAGCCAGAGTGAATGATCAACTCCTTGCTCCGCCCGGCTATGTGGACATTGCCAGCCTCATCTAAGCGCACCAAATCGCCGGTGTTCAGAAAGCCCTCGTCGTCGATTACAGCCGCGGTAGCCTCTGGATTCTTATAATAGCCGCGCATTACATTCGGGCCGCGCACATGGAGCTCACCGACCTCACCCAATGGGACTTGCTTGCCATTGCCATCTAGCACCCTAAGCGTCATTCCCGGCAGCGGCCTACCAACGCTGCAATTGTCCAATTTCTCATTCCAGCGCACCTGACAGATAGTGGGTCCGCTTTCGGTCATGCCATAGGCATTGAGTAGCGTAACTCCTAGCAATTGTTCCGTGTCGCGCTTGATGGTGGGGTCTAAGGGTGAACCGCCAGAATAGAGGAAACGCAGGTGTGGCATCTCGTCACTGCCAAGATCATTGGCACGGGCATACTCGATAATTCTTGCGAACATAGTGGGTACACCCATCATGCCGGTGACGCGTCTCTCGCGTAATGTGCGCAGGCTACTCTCGGCATCGAAGCGGTCGGCGAGCACTAGCTCTGCCCCCAGATAGAGCGTTGCGAGGAACACAGCAGAGAGTCCGAAAATATGGGAGATCGGCAGCACACAGTAAATCCGGTCCTCCTTAGTCATACCGCGCAATACACTGGTAACTGCCGCGACGAAGAGCATATTACGATGACTCAGCATTACGCCCTTGGGGTCTCCTGTAGTGCCGGTGGTATAGATCATCACGCACACTCGTTCGGACACAGGGAGATCCGCCTCGTCGAGTGGTGCGCTTGGGCCGCCCTGCAGCAAGCCTAGAGGGGCCGTAAATTGCGTGACTTCAGTATGCTCTCCCTGCTCACGCAATTTAGCCCAGTGAGTCTGTGCGGCGTTAGAGTCTAGGAAACATACCGTCAAGCGCGGTTCGCAGTGCTCTAGGATCCTTTTGATCTCGGGCTGCGCTAGGCGCGCATTGATCACCACGCTAACAGCATCGATCTCGCTAAGCGCTAAGATCCACACTAGTACCGCTACACAGTTCTCATTGATTAATAAGACACGATCGCCGGCCCCTACACCCCGTTCTCTCAAGAAGTCTTTGCAGGCATCCACTCGCTTTGCCAATTCGGCGAAGCTGCACTGCGTGCCTAAATGATCGCTAAGCGCCGGGGCGCTTGGGCGCTCTTTCTGTGCACGACGTAAAGGGCCGCTGATTCGCTCCGGTAAGTCTTGTAGTAACTGCTCTATTGATTGACCGAGCATGGCGAGATCGTTAGATTGCATTTTTTCCTGCATGAATCATCCATTATGAAAGCATTGTTACTATCGGCGTATGACGCGCAAAGCCATGGCGTCTGGCGCAAAAATCTCAAAACAATGTTTCCGAATATCGAGTGGGTCGAACTGCTCTTGCCAGCGCGCTACTTCCCTTGGCGCGTTCGCGGTAACAGCTTGAGCTGGGCATTTAACCATCGCGATGTGCTGACTGACAACTACGATCTATTGCTCAGCACCTCTATGACCGACCTATCGGCACTACGTGGCTTCGTTCCCCAAATCTGTAGCATCCCCAGCATCGTCTACTACCATGAGAATCAGTTCGCCTACCCGAGTAACCCTGACCCACAGGCACGGCCAGTGAACATGGTGGAGCCGCAGATCCTTAGCCTCTACACTGCGTTATGCGCCGACGCAGTGGTGTTCAATAGCGAATATAATCGCAGTAGCTTCTTGGACGGCGCCACCGCCCTGCTTAAGAAGCTGCCAGACCACGTGCCTGAGGGGCTATTACGCTGCATAGAACAGGCCAGCATCATTCCCGTGCCGCTAAGCGATGACTTGTTCGATGACGCGCCTAAACGGCACGACAGCGACATCCTCGAGATTGTCTGGAACCACCGCTGGGAATATGACAAGGGACCGCAACTATTACTGGCGATCGTCGAGCAACTAATCGTTCGCCAGTTGCCCTTCCGCCTGCATTTATTGGGTCAACGCTTTCGAGTGGCGCCAGCGGAGTTTGCGCAGATACAGCAACTTCTTGATACCTACTACGCCAATACGGGAATAGCCGCAGGGCATTGCGGTTTCGTAGAGCCGCAGGAAGACTATTTCCAATGTCTGCGCGACGCCGATGTCGTTCTTAGCACCGCCGCTCACGATTTCCAAGGCCTCTCTATATTGGAGGGCTGCGCATTAGGCTGCGCGCCACTGGCGCCACGACGCCTAGTCTATCCGGAATACCTGCCGCACGAGTGCCTCTTCGCGGATTCCGCAGATTTGCAGGAAAGCAGCAATAGTGCTGCGAACACTCTGCAACATTGGGCAATGCTCAAACGCGCCGGCCAAACTCTGCCCAGCCCAGTGCTAGATCAATTTCGGCAAGGCAGGCTGCAGGGTGAATACCAAAGGCTTTTCGAATCAGTCTTAGTAAAATAGCGACGCGTGGCTAGCTAGCCTTGAATAGGGAAAAAAGGCTTGTGCTGTCATTCCTATCGAGGCTAAAGTCTCGCCAAGAAATTGGGTGGCAAAGCCAGAAATTAAGACCATGGAGTTCGCATGAAAATTATCCGCAATACCATCTTCGCACTGAGCACACTTGCCGCTGCGATTACTTACGCCCAAGAAGAGCCAAGCCAAGATACAAGCGATGCCGCGTTTCAGACCTGGCTAACTGAGTTCCGCGCAGAGGCTCTAGGTCGCGGCATAAGCGCCGCCACATTGGACGCCGTTATCCCAACCATCGAACAGCAACGCCGCGTCATCGAGGCCGATCGCAATCAAGCGGAGTTCGTGCAGACCTATGCCAGTTACTTAGACCGAGTGAGCGAACGACGCATCGAGATGGGCCAAGAATTACTCGCCACTCGCGGCGATATGATCAATGGCGCAGCCCAGGCCTACAACGTCCAGCCGCGCTTTGTGGCAGCAATTCTCGGCATGGAGAGTAACTACGGCACCTTCCCAATCACCGAGCCGCTGTTCAATGTAATCGCAACGCTAGCCTTCGACTCACGTCGCGGCGAGCAATTCCGCAGCGAGCTATTTGCTGCATTTGAGATAGTGGACAAGGGCTACGCCAGCCCAGAGGAAATGAAGAGCTCATGGGCTGGCGCCCTCGGTGCTCCGCAATTCATGCCAGGGAGTTATTTGCGTCTCGCAGTCGACCAAGACGGTGATGGCAAGCGTGACCTCTGGACGATGGGGCCAGATGTCATTGGTTCCGTTGCAAACTATTTGAAATCTACCGGATGGCAAGACAACCAGACATGGGGCAGAGTCGTAAGCCTGCCACCGGGCGGCGAACAATCCCTGCCAGCCCCACAGAACACAGGGCTTTCACCCGACGCTACCTGCCGACGCTATACTACAATGGGTGTGTGGCGAGACCTCAATGATTGGCAAGAATTAGGTGTGCGCAAGGCCGATGGCAGCGATCTGCCAACCCGCCCACTTGCGGCTGCTCTCATTATTGGGGATGAAGGCGACGACAAAGGCTATCTTGTCTATCGCAATTTCTGTTCGCTATTACGCTACAACCCCTCGTTCAAGTATGCACTCGGGGTTAGTCTTTTATCAGATGAGATTGCGAATATTCGCGACTGAATCAGGCGCCACTATTGCTCTGCGCCGGCACCGGCGCGAGCACTGGGAACACAACAGTTTGGCCTATCTGGACTTGCCTAAAATTTAGCTCTGGATTGTATTGCTGTAACAACCACATTGGCACCGAATACTTGCGCCGCGCCAAATTGGCGATATTGTCGTTCTTAGCGACTTTATACTCATCGACATTCTCGATGCGGTATTGGCGGAAGAATTCCTGCTGCTCTTCAAGATGATACTGCCGACGCTTTAGCTCGAACTCTGCAGAGCTTACCTTGGAGAAATCCAACTGTAGACGTCGCCCTATAACGACAGGTTGCGAGTTAGGCATCTTGTTTAACCGGCGTATATCGGCACTTACAAGGCCTAGCCATTCCGCATAATGACCTAGTGTTTCTGACGCCTGGATCTCGATAGTATTATTCTCTGCAACACCGTAGTCCGATGGATCTGCGGCTAGATCATTGAGCAACTGTTCATTGCGCTGCTCTATGCTGCGTGTGTCCTCGAAGCTGAGCGCCAAGGCCTCGTCTCCTGCCTCATCGCCCCCCTCTAGAACCGCTTCGTCAGCGTTCAGAGGCGGCATCAACTCTTCGATCATCGCTATCTCAACTGGCTCGGGCACGGCTACTTGTGTTGGCTTCACCACTGGCTCTGGAGAACTCACATAGACCACGGATTGCGCCGTAGCGGGAGACTCACCAGGTAGCTGTAATTCCTGACCCGGATAGATGAGGTCCGGGTGATCGATATTATTCGCCTGTAGTAAACTTAGCTCACTCACATCGAAACGTTCAGCTATTGAAGAGAGCGTATCGCCGCGGCGCACGGAGTAACTGTCGTCATTGCTGCGCGTGGGTGCACTGCTCGCGGGTGCAGATGCGGCTATCTGTGCCGAAGTCTGCCCAGTATTCGCCTCCGTGTCTTGGGGGAGGAGTAAGCGCTGGCCGATGGAGATACGGTGGCTGTTGCTGATCTGATTGAGTGAGGTCAATTGCGCAACCGAGGTCTTGAAGCGCCTCGCGATGGCGGACAGGCTATCGCCCTTCTGGATTACGTAAGCGATATCCGGCGTCTGTATAGGGAAGCGTTCGTTACTAGGAACTCTGGCTAACAAGTTGTCGATAGGCCCGCGCAGCTGCTCTTTTTGTACCTTGACCACAAAGCCCTTGGGTATACGCTTACCACCCTCCCACACCACTGGCCGCAGCGCAGGATTGTCGAAGCGCAGATGCTCAAGTGTTACGCCGAGCGCATCTGCTAGAGTTTGTGCCTCGACGAAGGAGTCCATCTCGAATTCTTCGTATTGCGGACTAGCGTCTAGTTGCAGCACACCGAACAGGGTCTGCGCTTGACGCTCTACGTCGAGAACAGCGAGAAATTGCGGGTAGAAATTACGCGAGGCGAAGCCGAAACTCGGTCCTTTGTAGTTGGCGATGATGTCGTCGATCTTATTGCTGCCAGTGTCGCGCACCGCTCGACTCATGCCACCCGTGCCATGGTTATAGGCTGTTAGCGCCAAGGGCCAAGTGCCGAGGATGCGGTAGTTATACTCCAACAAGCTCATTGCCGCATAGGTAGCTGTATAGGGGTCCATACGCTCGTCCACGATATGGTCAATGCGCATGAAGCGTTGCCCTGTGGCGCGCATGAACTGCCACATACCGGCAGCGGCCACACTCGAATAAGCACCTGGGTGGAAAGAGGACTCAACATGGGGCAATGCCCCGAGTTCGATCGGCAGATTCTTAGCACGCACGACACTGTCGATGTGGCTACGATAAGCTCCGGAGCGAATCAAACCCTCTACAAAACGATCGGATTGACCCAACTGGAAGCGTACATTATTGGCCGCGGTCGACAAGGTATCGTTACTGACCGAGTTCGGCCAGAGGGATAGCACTTGCCGCTCCAAGTCACTAAGCCCGCTGCGTTTACCGCTAGCAAGCACTTTTAGAGCATCCTGGATCCGTGTGCGCTGGCGCTCGATCTCGGGGCGATCATAATCCACACGCTGATAGACGATGGCGAGGTTATTGGAATCGTGCAGAAACCCACTCTCGGTATCTACCTCGGTATACACGCGAGTCCAGAACTTGATTGCTGGCTCTAAGGCTGCGGGACGCGGCAACAGCTCTTGCGCCTGAGCCGTTAAGGTGGCCATAAGGCTTACCACAACTAGCAACGCGCACTTTCGCAGACTCTGTAGAGACACAAGACTCATAAGATGGTTTTCTTGATGGTTTGCAAATTGGACCCGATTTATGACATTAAATTCCCGCAATTGTGCGGCCTATACTAAAGGAGGAACCGCGTTTGTGAAAGGACTAAACCGTGCCTAAAATAGGTGGATTTTATTGATTTAATAATTGCTCTATACTGCGTCCCCCTTGCCCGGATAAGCGTTGACGATGACCGAGATAAAGAAGCAGGCGCAGGCTAGCCTGGACAGCCTCTACCGTATATTCACTGTCCCAGAAGCGCCAGACTCGACTCTGGGCAAGATAGATATATCGATCTCCCAGAACCTTGCGGGCTTTCTCCAAGAGCATATTGTCGCGGCTGAGCGCGACCTAGATCTTATCGAGAAGGACTTCTCGAACCCCTTTATTCCTCAGCAGCCCAGCTTCGTATCGGACCAGATCGACTTCGTGCTCGACAAAGTAGTTGCGCAGTCTGTGCATATCGCCTCCCCTAGCTTCGTGGGACATATGGCCTCGGCACTGCCGTATTTCATGCTGCCGCTCTCGCGCATCATGACGGCGCTCAATCAGAACCTCGTTAAAGTGGAAACCTCGAAGGCGTTTACGCCGCTCGAGCGTCAAGTCATTGGCATGATTCACCACTTGATATACGAGCGAGACAGCGACTTTTATAGCAAATGGATGCATGACCCCGCTCATGCTATTGGCAGCTTCTGCTCGGGCGGCACCATCGCAAACCTGACGGCCCTATGGGCTGCCCGCAACACGGTGCTGCCCGCAAGTAAGGACTTCGCTGGTATCGCGCAGGAGGGGCTCGCCGCTGGCCTGCAACACTACGACTATCGCGCCCTAGCGGTCCTCGTCTCCGAGCGTGGCCACTACTCTCTTGGCAAGGCGGCGGACATACTCGGCATCGGTCGCCGCAACCTCGTCGCGATCGAGACCGATGCAAACAATCGCATCCGCCCCGACCTACTCGCACAGCGCTGCGATGATTTGCGCCGTGCAGGAACTAAGGTAATGGCGATAGTGGGCGTTGCAGGTTCCTCGGAGACAGGCAGCATAGACCCACTCAATGCGATAGCGGACATCGCCCAAGAGCGAGGCATTCATTTTCATGTGGATTCAGCCTGGGGCGGACCAACTCTCTTCTCGCGCACGCATCGTCGATTACTCGCCGGCATAGAGCGGGCAGACTCGGTGACCATCGATGCACACAAACAGCTTTACGTGCCAATGGGTGCCGGTCTCTGCGTGTTTAAGCGACCGGAGACGCTGGCCAGCGTAGAGCATCACGCCGAATACATCATTCGCAAGGGTTCGAAAGATTTAGGCAGCCATAGCGTTGAGGGCTCCCGTCCGGGCATGGCAGTTCTTGTACACGCAGGTCTGCACATCATTGCCCGTAGCGGCTATGAATTGCTTATCGACGAGGGCATTGCGAAGGCCAAGGCCTTCGCCGAGATCATTAAGGCATCGAGCGATTTCGAACTAATAAGCGAGCCCGAACTCAATATTTTAACCTACCGCTATCTGCCGGAGGCGGCCAAAGCCTTGCTAGCGAGCAACGATAGCGCACAGCGCAGCGCCACCAATGTGATCCTGAATCGGATCACTCGTCTAATTCAGAAGACGCAGCGCGCACTGGGCCTGTCCTTCGTGTCACGCACACAACTCAACCCCCAGCGCTATGACCGCGACCCAGTAGTGGTGTTTCGCGTAGTGCTGGCTAACCCTTTGACCACCATGGCTATTTTGCAGGATGTATTAGAGGAACAGCGTAGGATTGTGGCGGACCAAGCGGTGCAAGAGGAGATTCGATCACTCTCCTCTTTGCAAGGGGAATAGCGGCTAGCGTTGAGCCGCTATGGAGTGGAGTCTTGCGAGCTGTCTTTGATTGGCACCATCAAGTCTTCTTTGCTGACATTCAAATACAGCAACAAGCTAGAGGCGATATACACCGAAGAATAAGTACCAATCAGAATACCTAGGGTCAGAGCGATCGCGAAGCCCTGAATCGACTCGCCGCCCAGAAACAGCATCGCACACACCACTAATTGGGTAGTCATCGCCGTGATAATCGTACGACTAAGAGTCTGGTTAAGTGACACGTTAATCATTTCATAGGGCGTACCCTTGCGCATGATGCGGAAGTTTTCACGAATACGGTCAAACACCACGATGGTATCGTTGATCGAGTAACCGATAATCGCGAGCAAGGCGGCAAGCACCGTGAGGTCGAATTGCAAACCGAAAAGCGAGAATATACCCAGCGTGATGATGACGTCGTGGAATAGCGCGATAACTGCCGCAATAGCGAACTTAGATTGGAAACGGATCGCGACGTAAATCATCACGATACCCAAGGCCACTAATAAGCCCATGCCGCCACTCTCGGCGAGTTCTTCGCCAACGCGAGGCCCCACGAATTCGAGTCGGTTGATAGTGAGCTCTACGCCCGAGCCATCGTCGAGCGCCGCGAGGATATCGTCACCAAGCGAGACTAACGAGTTCGCCATTTCCTCTTGACTGACAGTGTCGTCAATAGGCAATCGAATCAAGACATCTTGGTCAGAACCAAAGGCTACCACCTGCGCATTGGGATAACCTGCGGCGCGCATGCGCTCTGTGACCTCACCCACGGCAACGGGTTGCGAATAGCCCACTTCCACCAAGGAGCCGGCAGTGAAGTCTAAACCCAGTTCCAGCGAGTTGATTAACAACGAACCAATGGAGATGACAATAGCCGCTATCGAAGCGATGCCAAATGGCTTCGCCAAACTCATGAAATCAAATTGTCTACTCAATATGGCCATACTTTTCTCCAGCACCTGCCCTTTAATATTTCAATGCTTCACTACAAACCCTTGCTGGGCTTGTTACGCATATTTTCCTATCGATAGCTCTTTGACAGCTCGACCACCGTAGATCAGATTGATCAACGCGCGCGTTACGATAATCGCCGTGAACATCGAGGTTGCGATACCGATCATCAGAGTCACCGCGAAACCCTTCACAGGCCCCGTACCGATAGAGAACAACACGATGCCCACCAAGAGCGTGGTGACGTTGGCATCGACGATGGTGCTAAAGGCGTTGTTAAACCCAGCCGAGATCGCGCCTTGCGGCGAGAGCCCAGAGGCAAGTTCTTCTCGAATTCTCGTAAAGATCAGTACGTTCGCATCGACCGCCATGCCCACGATCAAGACGATACCGAAGATACCCGGCAGGGTCAGCGTAGCAGAGATGATCGACATGATCGCAATTAGCAGCAGTACATTCACCGCTAGGGCAACATTGGCTACTAATCCGAATATGCGGTAGTAGAAGACCATGAAGATCAATACCAAGCCGAAACCGAGATAGACCGCCTGCGTGCCCTGCCTAATATTCTCGGCCCCTAAGCTTGGGCCAAGTGTCCTTTCTTCGACGAAATACATTGGTGCAGCAAGTGCGCCAGAGCGTATCAGCAAAGACAACTCATTCGCTTCTGTAGTGGACAGCCCCGTAATGACGAACTCGCGCCCGAGGGCCGCTCGAATAGTCGCGTGGCTAATGAGGCGCTTCTCTTCGTAGGTTTCCTGTACCTCTGTCACTTCGCCATCGGCGGCAGTAGTAAAGGTACTGCGGGTCTTCGTCTCACTCAGGACGATGTCCATGAGCGTGCCGATATTCTCTCGCGTTACGCGGCTGAACTGTTCGCCGCCCTGGGCATCAAGATTGATAACAACCTGTGGCAAACCGGACTGATCTAGTGCCGAACGCACATTGCTCACGCGGTCGCCCTGTAGGATCACGTCGTTGCTGACATCGATCAACTGACCTTGGTACTCATAGGTAGTGTAGGAAGTAGAAGGCGCGCCGGGCGCAGCTTCCAAATGGAATTGCAGAGTCGCGATGCGTTGCAGTATGCGTTTAGCCTGTGCAGTGTCTTGCACACCAGGTAATTCCACAACGATACGGTTCGAGCCTTGCTGTTGCACTACTGGCTCGGAAACACCGAGGGAGTCCACACGATTCAAAATAGTGGTCTTGTTCGCGGCGATAGTATCGCGCTGCAATTGCAATATGTCGGCATCCGACAGACTTAACTCGAGCGAGAAAACTTCGCCTTGTTCGCGGGTAACGTTCTGTAGGTCCGCGAAATTCTCACGAATCAAAGAACGCGCTTCGGAGCGGGATTCCTCATTGTCGAATCGCGCGACGATGAGATTGGAATTTTCAAGAGACAGAGAGCGAGAGCGAATTCGCTCACTGCGCAGTATCTGGCGAATGGTGCTGACATTATTCTCCATGCGACGCTGCAGTGCCGCGTCCATGTCGACTTCCATCAAGAAATGCACACCGCCTTGCAAGTCTAGACCAAGGCTCATCTTGCCAGCATTGATCGCCTGCAACCAACCCGGCGTCGTGGGCGCTAGGTTCAGGGCAGTGAAATAGCCGCTACCTAGAGTACGCTCGATGATGGCTTTGCCGCGCAACTGATCTTCGAGATTACTGAAGCGCACTAGCCCAGTACCGCCGTCCACCTCTTCGCCGAAATAGCTCACACTCTCCGCACTCAATGCGTCGGTAATTGCGCCTAAATCGAACTGGGTAATGTCGCTATCTTCATGGCTGACCTGTACGGCAGGGTCGTCGGGGTAGAGATTGGGGGCGGAATAGATGGCCGCCATCAACACCACGAAGACGACGAGCAGGTTTTTCCAGAGTGGGAACTTATTCAGCATCGATCTAAACTCTTGTGAGAGGCGCGCTAGGCGCCTGTGAAGCGGTTACTGAATTGACTTAATAGTGCCCTTTGGCAGTGCGGCGGCAACAGAAGCTTTCTGCATGCACAGCTCTACACCATCGGCGACTTGCAAAGTCACGTAGTCGTCAGTCACTTTGGTGACCTTGCCCAGCAATCCACCACTGGTCAGCACTTCATCACCCTTCGCCAAGCCTGAGACCAATTCCTTATGCTCTTTCGCGCGCTTAGATTGCGGACGCCAAAGAATTAGGTAGAACAGGACAAACATGCCCCCGATAAAGATGATGTTGAAGGTAACGCTCTGCTGAGGGCCAGCATCCTGTGCGTAGGCGGCGCTGATGAAAAAATCCATACTGATACTCTCTCGTTTGTGTTCTTGTGATGAACTTATGTGGGGCCAGCTGGGGCCATTTCAAGACACTAAAGCGGCTACTTTTGCCTGCCTCACTGCTCGTTTGTAACTGGCTCGGAGGCCTTCTGATTCGCGTAGTAGGCCTCAATAAAGGCGCTCAATCTACCCTGTTCTATAGCCTGACGCAAACCTTGCATCAGTTTTTGGTAATAGTGCAGATTGTGGATCGTGTTCAGTTGTGCACCCAGCATTTCCTTACATTTATCGAGGTGATGCAGATAGGCAACGCTGAAATTTTTACAGGTGTAACAGTCACATTGAGCGTCCAAAGGACCGGTGTCATCCTTATAACGGGCATTACGCAAGCGCACTAAACCAGTACTAGTAAACAAGTGAGCATTACGCGCATTGCGAGTAGGCATTACGCAGTCGAACATGTCTATGCCACGCAGCACAGCCTGGATAATGTCGTCTGGAGTACCAACTCCCATTAGATAGCGCGGCTTGTCGGCCGGCATCTTGTCGGCGATCAAGTCTAAGACCTTGATCATCTCCTCTTTTGGTTCACCGACAGAAAGTCCCCCAATGGCATAGCCATCGAAGTCCATCCCGGCCAGTGCCTTTAAGGACTGCTCACGCAGCTCTGGATACATGCCGCCTTGGACTATGCCAAAAAGAGCCGAGGGGTGATCTGCATGAGCCTCTTTGCAGCGCAACGCCCAACGTAGTGATAGTTGCATCGACGTCTCTGCGTCTTTCTCTGAAACAGGATAGGGAGTGCACTCATCGAACTGCATGATGATGTCTGCGCCAAGCTCTTGCTGAACCTTGATGGCGGACTCGGGCCCAAGAAACACCTGCGCCCCGTCTACTGGAGAGCGAAACCGTACGCCTTCCTCAGTGATTTTACGCATATCGCCGAGACTGAAAACCTGAAAACCGCCAGAGTCCGTGAGTATGGGTTTATTCCAACCCATAAACTCATGCAGGCCGCCGTGTTTGCGTACGATCTCTGTGCCTGGGCGCAACATCAAGTGAAAGGTATTGCCCAGTAAGATGTGCGCACCGGTGTCTGCGACCTGCGCAGGAGTCATGCCCTTCACTGTGCCATAGGTGCCTACCGGCATGAAGGCGGGTGTTTGCACTTCGCCGCGCGGAAAGCTCAGAGTCCCTCGGCGCGCAAGCCCGTCTTTGCTGTGTAAATTAAATTGCATATAGCCTCTGTTTTAGTGTTCCCGCGTGGCGTGGAATTCGATATCCGGCCAACGCTCTTGCATCAACGCGAGATTGACGCGGCTCGGCGCTAGGTAGGTAAGATGGTCGCCACCGTCCATCGCGATATTGTCGTAGGCCTTCTTACGGAACTCATCCAATTTAGCGCGGTCCTTGCTCGTTACCCACCTGGCGCTGTAAACGCTCACGGGCTCATAGATACAGTCGACCTTGTATTCGTCCGCGAGGCGGAAGGCGACCACCTCGAACTGCAATACACCCACGGCGCCCACGATCAAATCGTTGTTCTTGGCGGGCATGAAGACCTGCACAGAGCCCTCTTCGGACAACTGCTTCAAGCCCTTCTGCAATTGCTTAGTCTTCAACGGGTCCTTCAGGCGTATGCGTCTAAATAGCTCCGGCGCAAAATGGGGAATACCCACAAAACGCAGCAACTCGCCCTCGGTAAAGGTATCGCCGATCTGAATCGTGCCGTGATTGTGGAAACCGAGGATATCTCCCGAAACCGCCTCTAGTGCCTGTTCGCGCTCACCGGCTAGGAAGGTCACGGCATCGCTCACCCGGATCTCTTTCGCCAGGCGAGTATGAGTCACCTTCATGCCTCGGGTATAAGCGCCAGAGCACACTCTAAGGAAGGCGATGCGGTCGCGGTGATTCGGATCCATATTGGCCTGAATCTTAAAGACGAAGGCAGTGAACTTCTCTTCCAGCGGCTCCACCAAGCGGGTCTGAGTTTCTCGTGCTATTGGCGATGGCGCATACTCTACAAACTCGTCCAGCATCTCACGCACGCCGAAATTCCCTAACGCCGTGCCGAAGTACACCGGTGTCATCCGCCCAGCGCGGTACTCTTCTAACTCGAATATATTGCTCGCTCCGCGAACTAATTCGATCTCCATCTGCACGTCATCGAACTCGTCTCCCAACAACTTGCGAGCCTCTGGACTGTCTAGCCCCTCGATGCGAATGTCTTCATAAAGATGATCTGCCTGACCGTGCTGATACACATGGATGGTGTCCGTATAGAGGTTATAAACACCCTTGAACTCCTTACCCATGCCGATAGGCCAGTTGATAGGCGCACAGCGAATCTTGAGAATCGTCTCGATCTCATCGAGCAACTCGATCGGATCGCGAGTGTCGCGATCCAACTTATTGACGAAGGTGAAGATCGGCGTATCGCGCAGGCGACAAACATCCATCAGCTTGATGGTGCGCTCTTCCACGCCCTTGGCGCCGTCGACTACCATGAGTGCCGAGTCCACGGCTGTCAGCACACGATAGGTGTCTTCCGAGAAGTCTTCGTGTCCGGGCGTGTCTAGCAAGTTGACCATGCGATCGAGATAGGGAAACTGCATCACCGAGGAGGTAACGGATATCCCACGCTGTTGCTCCATTGCCATCCAGTCAGAGGTGGCATGACGATCGGACTTCTTGCCCTTAACGGTACCCGCTTTCTGGATTAGCCTACCAAGCAGCAACAACTTTTCCGTGATCGTCGTCTTGCCCGCGTCGGGGTGAGAGATAATCGCGAAGGTGCGGCGACGATTGATATCGGCAGCTAGTGCACTGTGATTCATGTTGAGGATTCCTATACGGGGCAATGCGCTAGATGGCGCTCGAGATCCCCTACAAAACTTGTTTTTGTGCCCTGGCTAGTGCGCGCAAAGCCGCGAATTATACCCGGGTGGAGAGGCGCTGCACAGCATAGCGGCAGCATTGCTGAGAGTCGCTAATGCACCGTTGCCGAGACTGGACGCCCGGTGGTGATCGCGAAATCGGGGTGCAATAGGTCTGCACGCTTTACGAGGAGTAAATCATGGCGGTTGAGAGTATCGAACTCGCCGATAGATTCGACATCGACATCTTCCAGAAGCACACACACTACTTCCTCGCCGTCGATATCGACAACTACGCAGCGCTTGAATCCAATCAATGTGTTCAGAGAGGCAAAACTGCCGATATCACAGTCATGGGCCGGATAAAAACCAGTAGATGCTTTTACTACAGAGGACGAATTGTAGGCCATGCCGAAACCAGCAGCGGCTACGATGTGAATAATATCGATGATGGCTGGGTCAGTGAGGTCGATACGGACAGTATCGTTTGCGATGACGCGCTTATCATCCTGCTCGTGGGCGACAAGCTTGAGGAATAGACTGATGTCGTCTTGATTCCATTCCAGCATTTCTTCAGTCTCTGCACGAGAACTGTCAGAAGCAAAGCTGACGACGCTAGTCTCAATGGTGAGATCGCGGCGATCATCTTCGGATTCGTAAGGGACTACCATAGATACAGCGCAAAGTCCGTCGCTAGACTCCGGACTCAGTCGCCACAAAAAAGGGATGTTACCAGTTAGTTCAACCATTGCCTGCTACTGATTCAGAGTGATGATACGCGAGTACGATAGCATCTTTGCCCATAGTAGATAAAGTGCAAATCTGGAACTAGTCTCGCACAGTGGCCACTTTTGGTAACAGAAAAGCGAGGTATTTGTTCCATTTTTGCACAGCACTGTTTTAGGAAATCTACCATCGTCAAATTTATGCGAATTCCCTCTTCTAAGTGGTTGACGCCAAATTATAAGTATGAAGGGAAAATGCTGTGAATTGTTTTCCACAGATTCTGTGGATAAGTCCGTTGATAACTTGAAAATAACCGCCTGAAACACTGAAATTCTAGCGCTTAGACTTAACTTGTTTGTTTTTTGATCAAATAGTAATACCCTTATTATTCAATAACATAGTTAACTATCGAACGTTCCCAGAGCGAAAAACACTATATTTATAGGAGAATAGTGACAATTTCGGAATGTATGTGCATAAAAAGGGGGCACATTTAAATTTCTTGTTAAATAGCCCCCCTTTGAGCGCTGTTTTCATTGGGTTTTTTTACTCTATAATCGCCATCCGAGCAGCTTATTAAGAGCGCTCAGTTATGAGGTAGTGCATTTTGAAATCACTCAGATTTTCCATTCTCTCTGGAGTAGCCGTCGCAGCCAGTCTCGTAGTCGTGTTCTTAGTCATCGATTATACGACTCGTGCTCGTATCGAGCGCATGGTCCATGACACACTCAACGAGATCAGCCTGCCATTACTGGAGAAAGGCAACCCAAGCTTACTGTTTGCACAACTAGATGAAGGAGTGCAACTGAGAAGCCCTAGTATGACGTTTATCACACAGTATCTGCCTTTGATTGCCTTAGATGCGTGGGAGGGCCAAATTGACGTGCCAGCGTTCTATGCCAATGGGACTCCCCAAGCCCAGCTGAGTGCTCGCGCTCATTACTCGCGCGGCGTAGCGGATGTGCGTGCATCGCTTGTGTACCATGATGGTGAGTGGCTGGTGCGCGAATACGAGGTAATGCAGGGCCCTGCCGCCCAGTAGCCCCTTAGCGAAAGACTAGGCGATGTACTACGGGCAGAATTGTCACACCTATCAACAGCGCTATCAGAAGATCGTGGTCGATCTGAATACCACCAAGCATTTCCGGCGGCAGATTGATAATGACGCACAGAAGCGCTACAACGCCCACGAGTAGCCAATTGCGGTGTGCCAGGAGGGCGGTGACAGACAATGCGAGAACCCCCATCGCTAGATAATTCGAATCTAAGCCCAGCTGGGCTAAGGTTTCCCTAGCAATCGTGACCCCAAGGGTTATAAATAAAATAGCTGCGTAAAGTGCGAACTTGAACATGGGAGACACCTCAGTCCAGCGAAGAATACTCGCTGAGTACTGACTATAGCGGCAAGCCCAGAACTTACTTAGAGGCAATGTGTGAAAGTTTGAACGGCGTCATGAAACGCGGGAAATGAAGTCAGGTTTTGACCATTTTTCGGCTAAAGCGCTTACTCAGCGACCACTCTGAGCAATTGCTTATAATCACTTAAGCCCATGAAAATCTTATTAATCCCGTCCTGTTTGAGGGTGCGCATGCCGTCGCGCAGTGCCTGCTTGCGCAGGTCATCCAAGTCCGCTTTGTTATAGATCATGCTGCGCAGCTCATGGGTACCCGTGAGCAACTCGTGTATGCCCGTTCGGCCCTTATACCCAGTACCCCCGCAATCGTCGCAGCCGACTGCGCGGAACAAACGGACATTATCTAAATCCACGCCCAGTTCTGGAAACTGTTCACGACCATATGTATTGATCAGATGATCGAGATCATGTTTCTCTGGGCTGTACTCTTCCTTACAAGCCCCACACAGGGTGCGCATAAGGCGTTGCGCCAAAACCCCTAACAGGGCGTCGGAGAAATTGACTGGATCAAGACCAAGGTCGAGAAGTCGGGTGATGGTCTCCGGCGCAGAGTTAGTGTGCAGAGTCGAGAGCACCAAGTGACCGGTCAAGGAGGCCTCGATACCGATACTCGCGGTCTCGTGGTCTCGCATCTCACCAATAAGAATAACGTCAGGGTCTGCCCGCAGAAACGCGCGCATCGCAGTAGCAAAAGTGAAATTAATCTTAGGCAGCACTTGTACCTGCTGCAAACCCGGCTGAGTGATCTCCACAGGGTCCTCAGCAGTCCAGATCTTTCGATCCGGCGTGTTGATATACCCGAGCACTCCGTGCAGCGTGGTAGTCTTACCAGAGCCTGTAGGGCCAACCACTAAAAGCAAGCCATGGGGGTGAGCCGAAAGCTCAACAATCTTGTCGTAATTGGGCTTGGAGAGGTTCAGTTTCGCTAATGGCATCGCACTGCCCGCAGCAAGCAAACGCAGTACCGCACTCTCGCCGTTGACTGTTGGAACAGTCGCCACTCGCAACTCGAGCTTCTTGCCCCGTACTTTGAGCTTACACTTACCATCTTGAGGCAAGCGTCTCTCTGCAATATTGAGCCGCGAAATCACCTTTATGCGCGCAATTAGTGCAGAGGTGTGCTCCTTAGGGACCTTCAATAGTTCGCGACAAATACCGTCGACGCGTATCCGGACATTACCCGCTGACTGATCCTTACCGGGCTCCACATGAATATCCGAGGCCCCTAGTCGATCCGCCTCTGTAATGATGCGATTAACCAACTGGATGATGGCGGAGGTTGCGGCGAGATTTTCCTCTTCGCTCTCCTCCTCGGACTCTACTTCGACAGCGCCTTGCTCCTCGAGCCGCGAGAACACGTCGTCGAAACCCGCCTCCATATCGGAGCCGTCATCATCTCGAAGATACTGCAGTATATGTTCCGGCAATCCTACACGGAACGCATAGTTACGGGCATTGAGTACGCCCTGAATCTCCATGATGCGCTGATAATCGCTCGGATCATCGATGAGGATCACCGCCTCGTTCTTGTCCCCCGCGATTGGCAGCCACAAATTCTTACGTAAGTAGCTGACACCGATGTTCTCGAACAGCTCGGCTGGCAGAGTTACGCCTGCCTGATACTTCATATAGGGAACGCGATAATAGAACTCGAGCGATGCGCCAATGGCATCAGCCTCGATGCTGTAGTCCTCCATGAGTATGCGAGACACAGAGCCCCCATACAGGCCTACTTTATTTTGCACTTCTTCCAGCTCCTGGCTGGAAATTTTATTCTTCTGTACTAGGAAATCGTATGGCCCCTGAGTGCTCTGCAGTTCCGAGCGAAACTGCTTGGCCAGCATCTGCGACACCATCATCGCGTGCTTTAAATCGGTCTTGCTGAAATCGCGATCGCCCTCGAAATTAATCAACTGCAACACGCCAAGCAGAATGCCGTCCTTGATCGGAACTACGATCATGGACTTCACCGCCCAACCCTTAGCATCGCTAAAGCGGCGGTCGAATTTGAGGCGTGGATGAATATCGAGGAGTTCTTGCTGATCAAGCACGTTGCGGATGACTAAGGCGCGCTGGCTAAGGGCAACATAGCCCGCTAGCGAGGTTGGGCTAAAGGGGACACGAATCTCGGTGCTGTTGTCATCGAGGGGATCTCCCCCTTTAAAGCTGGCCAAGACTTCTTTGCCGTTCTGTACGCATTGGTAAATCGTGAACAGCCGCACGCCCAACAGGTCCAATAAAGACTGCTCCACCTCTTTCATGGCCTTTTTGAGGTGTTTGCTCTGTTTAAGCCGTTGATAGACCAGCGACAGGCCGCGGACGAACTCGTCCTGAGGCTCTGGTTCCTTCGCTTCAACCACTTCTGCTGTTTGATTCAAATTGTTCGACCGTGCTGATTTAATTGAGTTTTCGATACAGCGCCTGAAGAGGACTAACTATAAACCGCTTTCTCTGGCATTGCCGATCTGTGTGCTAACATCCCCCGCTGCAAGCTTTCTAACCCGCAAATAGAGCTCAATCTAGTGGCGGACCTTGGCCTAACTGAAGAAGAACCACATACCGTGCACAAACTCGCCTATTTTACTGCCTTAATACTGACATTCGTTACTGCTTGCTCACAAGCTCCTAAGAACCCGATGCCAACCCTCACAATGCAGCAAACACAATGGCTAGGCGAACGTATATTCGCTAACGAGTGTAACCTGAAAATACCGTGCTTAACCAGTTGGAACGCGGGCGAGGACTTCCCCTCGCTCGGAATAGGTCACTTCATTTGGTATCGGGCCGACCAGCAAGATAGTTTCGTTGAGAGCTTCCCCGCTCTGCTAAGCTTTTACAGGAGCGAAGGAGTCCCACTTCCGCAATGGCTAGAGGAACTCCCTGGTCAACACTCCCCTTGGCAAAACCGCGCAGAGTTTTTGGCAGATCAGCAAGGCGAGCGCCTACAGTCCCTGCGCAGCTTTCTCAACGATACACGCGACACGCAAGTGAAGTTCATCATGAGGCGGATGCAATCCAGCCTGCCAAACCTACTCGCAAACGCCGAAAAACCTGAGCAAATTCAATCACTTTTCTACGAAATCGCGGCTACAGATCCTCCCTTAGGCATGTATGCCCTGATCGACTATGTCAATTTTAAGGGCGAGGGCACCGCGTTATCGGAACGCTATCAAGGACAGGGCTGGGGCCTACTACAAGTGCTAGAGACACTTTCCAATACTCGCGACCAGTCGCTTCTAATGACGCAATTTGCCGCGGCGGCTCGAGCGGTTTTAGCTCGACGTGTCGCCAACTCGCCTAGTGAACGTAACGAGCAGCGCTGGCTAGAGGGCTGGAATAATCGCACGCACACTTATGAAAGCTTGCCCTAAACCGATACCGATCCCGGCCTAAATTCGCAATCTTATTGATTTTTAAAGAAAATCGGCCGATATTGACTACAACTCCCCCTGTTGCGAAGAAGCAGACCTCTGGTGGGCTCCCCAACGAACCTCTCATTTACAGGAGGTACTTATGAGCCAGAAAGATGCAGAACAAGCACAAACCACGCCGCAGCTAGAAACCGTTGAGCACGTCAGCGCCGCCGTAAAGGGGCAGAAAAAACTGCTGTTAGGCTTAATGGCACTTAGTGCGATCTCTATGCTCAGCGCGGCGTTCGCAATCCTGATAACGATGGGCAATGGCGCTCCTGAGGAGGCCGAAATCGCCACGCTTCCCCAAGATACAATAGTGCGCCAATTGGATGGTCGAGTTAACGGCCTGTCCGAACGCATCGACGAAGTCCTCGCACTCACGCAACAAACTCAAGACGATCTCGCACAGCTTTCGAAACAGCTTGCCGCAATCGACGTGAATGACGAGCGTAATGTGATCATTCGTATGCAAAGACTGTTGATCAAACAAGAGCAAGACTTCCAAGCCTTCGTGGACTCTTTGGAGGACGGGATGTACAACTTCCACATGATGATCCCCCACTCCGGTGGCTGGTGGGCGGAGTACAAGACAGAGTTGGATGCAATGAATGAGATGAGTGTGGCGCGCGAAAATTACGCCAGCGCACTGAGAGACAATTGAACGGGATAGGATTAAGCAGTAACCTTGGCGGCCTCAGCTGCGCCCTAGCGCATCGACAATCCTCTTTAAGAGCTTGCCCTATCCTATGAGTTACGAAAGATCGAACATCCAGAGCATGACCGGCTATAGCTCAGGAGAACAACCTCGCCAGGCCGATGTCATAAAACTCAACACCAATGAGAACCCCTACCCCGCCACTAGCGCGGTAGACAGGGCCCTCAAGGCAATCCATGTTGAGGACCTTCGCCGTTATCCGCAGCCCTATGCCAATGCGTTTCGCGAAGAGGCCGCGCGGTATCACCAGCTCGATGCTGAGAATATTCTTGCCACCAATGGCGGCGATGAACTCATCCGCCTCGCGATCACCACGTTTGTCGACCCAGGCCAATCCATCGCCATCGGCGAACCAAGCTATTCACTGTACCCCGTGTTAGCCGCCATTCAGAATTGCCCTATCGTCAAGATAGATCTGCAAGACGACTGGCAGATGGGCCCAAGCTACGCCGATGCATTGAATGACAGTGGCGCCAAATTGGCGTTTATCGTCAACCCACACGCCCCCTCTGGCCTGCTTACACCAGTGAGCACACTGCGCCAAATCGCCAAACGCTTCAAAGGCGTGTTAGTTATCGACGAGGCCTATGTCGATTTCGTCGATCCCGAACTCGGCTATGACGCTGTGAGCCTCGTGAAGGAGTTCTCTAATGTGCTGATCCTTCGCACCATGAGCAAGGGCTATTCCCTCGCCGGCTTGCGCTTTGCCTACGGTATCGGGTCAGAAGAATTGATAGCACCAATGCTATACAAGACGCGCGACAGTTATAACACCGACTTCATCTCACAAGCATTGGCCACCGCCGCGCTTAGTGACCGAGCAGAGGCCGCACAGAGTTGGCGCAAGGTGCGTGAGGAACGCGCCCGTGTAGAGCAAGCACTTCAAGAGCTAGGATTGAGTTGCGCTCCCAGCCAAAGCAATTTCCTGTTGGCGCAACTCCCGAGCACGGATAAGCGCTACGAGAACGCAGATATCCTGGCCCGCGAATGCTATCAACGCCTAAAGGATGATGGCATTTTGGTGCGTTATTTTGATATGCCACGCCTGCGCGACAAGCTGCGCATTACGATCGGCACTGCGCAAGAGAACTCGCGGCTACTGCAACAACTTGCGTCCTATCTACGTCCGAGTTAGCGAGGCCCCATGGCCAAAGACTTGTTAGGCGACATTCCCCTGCAAGCTCCGGTGCAGACGCGGCAGCATCCATGCCCCGAATGTCATAAGCCTATGCGTCGGATCGTAGGGAAGAAAGGCCCATTCTGGGGCTGCACCGACTTTCCGAAATGTAAGGCGACCCTGTTCGATAAAGACGGCAAGCCTTCCAAGACAGCCGATGAACGCTTTCGCTGCCCGGTTTGCACCCGCAGCATGGTGCGCACCGAGAATAGTCGTGGTTTCTACTGGTTCTGCACCGGCTTCGACAAGGGTTGCAAGACACGGCTCAAGGACGATAATGGCATGCCCGCCAAAGCATTTCGCTGCACTGCCTGTGGGCAGCTGCTTCGACGCAGGCGATCAAAGAACGGATATTTCTGGGGCTGCAGTCAGTTTCCCGAATGTCGACACACTTGGCCCGACAAGAATGGAGAGCCCGTCTTTAAAGAAGAGACGCGGCGCTAAAGAGAAAAAGTGAAATTACCTCGTTTGAAAATTAGCAAGAATACCCGTGCAACCCTCGTTGGTTTGATGATTGGTGTCGCCTCACTTTGGGCCCTCACAATGGCCTATGATGAAGCGCGCGAAAACCTCTTGAGCTTCTTTTTCTACACCATTGTTTTGCTATTGCTGATCGCAGTTTGCGCAATTTGTGTGGTTGCAGCAATCTATCTTGTTAAGAAAATAGCACGACGCCTTTTTGCAAAAGACGCGCAAGACAAGCCTGAGTAAGTTCTTCTAAAGAGGCAGTAAACGCGACAGAATTAACGCATCTTCGCGCACTTGTTCGCCTGGGTTGGCGGGGTAGTAGTGACGGCGCTCCCCCACCTGCACGAAGCCAAATGCCAGATATAGGGCGATCGCAACCTTGTTTGAAGGTCGCACTTCTAGGAAACATACCTTCGCGGCATTCTTCGCGCCTTTGTCTAAGAGGTGTTTCAGCATGCGTCGCCCATAACCCATTTGGCGGAAGTCGGGATGAACACAGATAGTGAGGACATGGGCCTCACCTGCACCGACGGACAACACTCCATGCGCAACGATGCGGTCGCGAGTCGCCAGCACCCAGCACTCATAGCCAGAGCGTAGGCAGTCAGAGAACACGCGCTTCGACCAAGGATTTTGCAACGATAGATTCTCGCTCGCCACAACTAAATCCAAATCACTCGCTCGCATCACACGAACAAAGACATTGAGCGCTGGCTGTGTATTGCTAGGGCCGAACATCAAGCAACGCCGTCCTGTGAATCACCGCTCGAGCCCGAGAGCTGACCGCGCAATGGTTGCAATGTCTTCCACACGGCTTTCTTGAGATCGGGCACTGCCTCCATCGCATTCAGACTATGGGTGAGTACCACGTCTACCTCATGACGAGGATGCTTAAGCTGAGGCCCTTTCTCTGCCAAGAAATCACGAGGGAAAAGTAATTGTGCTGACTGCTCCGCAAAGACAAGAAGCGTCTTCACTGGTAGCAAGCGCAGGCGTTTAGACACAAAGCCTTCGAGAGTCTGTCGAGCGTTCTCGCTGTTCAAGTCCGCAGGTGCGCCCTCGAAAATTGGCCACGTGAAAACCATAGGATTTAAGTTACGTTCCGGCACATCTACCCCAAGGGCCTTCAAGATGTCCGCCAATAGTTTGCGGCAACTTGGCGATACGCTTGCCGTCTTGCTCCATGGCAATTCGTTGATAACGGCAAATTGCTCGTTTATGGGGAAGTAGGCGAAAACGAAGCGTACCTCCTCACCCTCTAGCACAGGCTCCGGATCGCTAGCGGCGTTCTCTGGCACTGCCGCCTCTGCACGAGGAGCGGGCGCTGGTGCGGGTGCAGGTGTTTCTACAGGTGCTTTCGGGGCAGCCGGCTCAGTCGGCGGTTTTGCTACCAGCATACTGAGAACGTCCTGAACATTGGCGGGTGCATGGCTACTAGCCACGGGCTTAGGCGCGCTCGCGTCCACTAGACTCTGGCTTAAGAAACCTTCGGCATATTGGCGCACTGGCCTTGCGCCGGGCAAAGGCCGACGCGGGAAATAGGCTTGTACGCCCATAACCTTAAGGTATGCCAATCTCTGAGATTCACTTGCGACCATCTGTCCACTCAACTCGTCTGCGTATGCCAAGACGCGATTATATGCCAAAGATGTAGGAAAGGCTCCCCAGCATGTCATGACGATTGTAGTGCGCAATCAAAAATGCTTGAATCCGTGCAGGTAAAAACGTTAAGGGGGATATATGAAAGCGCTCGTTTGCCATAGTTATGGCACATCCGAAAATCTCGTGCTCGAGAATGTAAATGATCTCGTTCCAGACAAGGGGCAGGTCTTAGTCGAAGTCTTCGCCGCATCCTTGAACTTTCCTGACACTCTGCAGATTCAGGGCAAGTACCAATTCCAACCACCTATGCCCTTCACTCCGGGCTCCGAAGTCGGCGGTATAGTCCGCGCACTAGGGCCCGGGGTTAGTGAGTTTCAGGTGGGTGATCGCGTAATGGCTACCCCTTCCATCGGGGGCATGGCCGAGCAGGTCGTAGTTGCCACCTCAGGGGTACGTAAAATCCCCGATAATATGGATTTCAAGACTGCGGCTGGATTCGCCATGGTGTATACAACCTCTTACCACGCGCTAAAACAGCGGGCGAATATTAAGCCAGGTGAGACACTCTTAGTCCTAGGTGCTAGTGGCGGAGTAGGCATGGCCGCAGTAGAGCTAGGCAAGATGATGGGCGCACGGGTTATCGCCGCTGCAAGTAGCGATGAGAAGCTCGACTTCGTGCGCCAAGCAGACCCTGACGAACTGCTCAATTATGGAGACGGTGAGCTCAAGGAGAAAGTGAAGGCCTTAACAGACGACAAGGGGGCAGATGTCATATACGACCCCGTAGGCGGTAATCTCTTCGATCAAGCCACGCGCTGCATCAATTGGAATGGGCGCATCTTGGTGGTGGGTTTCACCAGCGGACGAATCCCCGAGTACAAGGCCAACCTCGCACTCCTCAAGGGAGCCTCGATGGTGGGGGTTTTCCTAGGTCGCTTCCGCAAGGAGGAGCCCGTGGAGTATGAAAAGAACTTTGCCGAACTGCTAGAGTTCTATCGACAGGGCAAGCTCAAGCCAATCATTACGCAGACTTTCGCAATGGAAGAGTATGTTGCCGCCTTCAATGTCTTTAGTGAGCGCCGCGTCATGGGCAAGGTAGTCCTGCAGATTCGCCAGGAATAAGCGCTTATTGTGACGCCCTACCGCGGTAGATGGAGGGCGTCACACCATGCAACTCTTTAAAGGCTTTGTTGAAAGACGATAAAGACGCATAACCTACATCCAGAGCGATGGTCGAGATCGCGACTTGTGTCTCGGCCGGGTCCTGAAGGCGGCGCGCAGCCTCTGCAATACGATATTGATTCAGGTATTGATTGAAGTTGCGATAGTGCAGCTTCTGATTAATCAGCCTGCGCAGACGATACTCCTGCATGGAGACATTTGTCGCTAGCATCCCAATAGTGAGCCCAGGTTGCGCGTAAAGCCGCTCCGTCTCCATGACCGTGTGGATACGCTCGACCAGAGGCCTATCCTTATCCTTCTCCCCCATACGACTTTTCAAGGAGGGCAGCGACTGCTGCGCTGCGGGCTCGATCAACTGCATCGAGTCGCCATGCAAGCGGAAGGTTGCGAGGTTAAAGAACAAAATGAGCAGAAATATACTGCCAATATAGAGGCTGTTTAGCGCATCGCTAGAGGGGCTGAAGAAACCAGAACCTACTATGATCGCCACAATAGAGCCCATCGTGATCGCGAACGGCACGCGAAAGCGACGCCGCGTCTCCACTAGATCTCCACCCAATCCGCGCACTGCGGTGTACACAACATGACAGGCAAAACTGAGCATGACTAGTTGCGTGGAAACGTAGATAAGCCAAAAACCGATATCGGTATAGGGGCCAGTGATATTGCCAAACGCACGCAACACTATATAGGTCACTATAATGGCCCAGATTGACTTGTCGATCTTCGGCTCATCGACGAACAAATAGCGCGTGATAATCCATAACAAGGCCGGAGCAGTGATCGCGAGCATATTCAGAGGAAATTCGAATAGGCGCGGCCCGTTGTCTATTTCGGGCAGTGTCGAGGCGATATAGGCTATTAGGCACAAGGCATAAAACGACATCAACCGCCCAAGCAATTGCCGACGGTAATAAGTCAAATAAAACAGGGCCATGAAGATTAGCTGGGAGATCGCAAGGAAACTTGTGGCGTATTGGAGCAACTGCATAAGCGATTCACTTTTCTAATTTTATGCGCTCAGGAAGATAGTGGAGCACCTCGCGCTTTGCAAGTGTTGCGGCAAGCTGTTCATCAATAGGACACTTATAGCAAAGTTTTACACACAGTGGAAACCCAAGCCTGTGCATCTAAAAGTTGCGATCACGCTCAACTCGGATGGATCAAGGAGTCACATTAACCGTGACATACTGATCGTGAAACAGCCCACCGTCGTCGGCACGCGCCCACAGCACATAAGTGCCGGGACGGTCGAAGACTGCATTGACTGTGTACATGCCATCTTCAGGCACGGGGGGTGGAACCCAGACAGAGCCCCAAGGGGAATTTGCAGAAGTGCGAGTATCTTCCCAAGGCTTCACTTGGGGCGGGTCGAAATGCACACTGCCTTCGCCGCGATACATGTTCCAAGAAAGGAACAGGCCATTAGTCTTGCCAACCGTGACGCGAGAAGGGGGTCTTAATAGATACTGCGTGTTGGACTCCCCCGGCAAGTTTCGAATCTGTGTTGTCCGAGGCTTAGGGAGACCGTCATCTTCTACATGAGTGACTAAAGTCAACGTTTCGCCAACTCTGATATTGCGCACGATCTCGTTGCCTACGCGATCACCTTGCACGGTCACGACTGGAGGTATATTCGAGCGAGACTCAGGGCTACTCGTGCCCGCACCCAGCGAGCCAGTCTCCGAAGCAATGACGACGTTGTCGACCACATAGTCACGCGCCAGGGTCGCGTAAGCAATACGCGTCACCCCATTGACAGTCATGGTCCAAGCCAACTCCTTGTCGCCCCAGTCTGCGGGCACTTGCACCTTAAAGGTAAATCGATTGCGACGGGGAAGGAAGTGCGTAGGCTGACCCCTGTCTTCGAGGCCGGGTGAGAAGAAATTGTTTTCGCCTACCGGTATATCCAGTTCTTCATCCCAGTTCTCGTTATGGTAGCCAAAAATGAACGAGAAGCTGCCATCGGCATTCTCTTCCCAGCCCTCGTAGGCAGGCTCGACATGCTGCCCCTTGCGATAAGTGTCTTGTGCAAACACTGGAGACAGAAACAGGCTGGCAATTAGGACTAAGGCCCAAGTGATGCCGCCAATCAGACGAGAATACCCGCTTTTTGCAAACTGCATGTGTATCACTCCCTGAAAGCCTTGTGGGCTTCTTTTTAATTGTTATAGGCCGATCGCATCAAAGCACCTCGCCACTGAAAACGTCTCCCGCAAAGCGAAATTTTCTAGCTATAAATAACAACTTTAATGATTTCACTTTGCGTCAGGCCGAATCAAAGTGAAATTAATGAACCTAATTGTCGCATTGAGAACAAGTTTCATCGATGAAGGTTTAGTATTTCCCCTAGCTTGGCTAAGCTGATGCCACTATGACGATTAGCTCTTACAAATAGGGGCTGGCTCGTGCTATAAAACCCGCGTTTTAGTAATAGAAGAAGGGCACATGAAAAGCTTATTTCGCACAGAATCCTTACTAGCCAAGGGCATATCTCGCCTCGCTTTTGCCCTATGCCTTGCCTTTAGCAGCGCACAGTACGCTCAGGCGCAACACATCATGACGATCAACTCCAATAGCGACGTTGAGCTGGAATCATCGCCTGTTGACGATGAGGTGTTCGAAAGCGCGCCAAAAGAGCTGATGCTGCGCTTTAGCACCTATGTAAAACTAGTCAAGCTCACCATGAAGAACCCAGAGGAAAAATATGTAAACATCGGGTTTCGCTACGACCCAACCGCGAGCCGCGTATTCTTTCTCGACCTCCCAGAGATCCCCCCTGCTTTGTACTACACCATCGAATGGACGGCGATTGACCCTTCCAATCTAGTAGCACGCGGCAGTTTTAACTTCTCTTTTGGCCCCGATGCAGCACCACCCTCTACGCTGATCCCGGAAGAGGAGGAACTCGATCCCTTCATGGCACCGGATTACCGCCTAATCGATCAGAGTTTCTGAGCCAGCCTCCCGGATAGGGAGGCTTTGCTTAGCGCATACCCCTACAGATCAATCGATTATTCGAACGTTTGCTCGACTTCTTGATTCCCACTCCGTGAACGTATAATGTTTCAGTCACTTGAGCCAAATGTAGTAGCTTTTGTAGGCCAACAACCACGCCTAAACCGCTCACCTTTGCAGCTTCTCTACGTCACTAATTAACGCGATCAATTGCCGCCACGGGGTTACATGCTCAGCCACGAAGAAATATTGCAGGACCTTCAATCCCTCAAAGAAATCACCCTGCGCCACAAGGCACCCGAGGCAGAACTTGCGGTGGGCACCGCCATAATCAACGGGGTCGAGACGCCGGTGTTTAGCAAGGTGCCCGACAATCTAGGCGGGGTCTATCGATCCGCGGCAATGCTGCATCCCCAGCTGCCCTTCCTTGTCTATCAAGACCAACGCTATAGCTTCGGCGAGACCTACGCTATGGCAGGGCAGCTAGCAAAAAGCCTAGAACTACGTTTCGGCATCGCAAAAGGCGACCGCGTAACAGTTTGCTCTCGCAATAACCCCGAGTGGTGCCTCGCCTACATGGCAATCACCATGCTTGGGGCAATCGTGGTTCCAATGAACTCATGGTGGCGTGGCAGCGAAATGAGTTTTGGTATTGAGGATAGCGGTAGCAAGCTCATCTTCGCCGACCAAGAGCGCATTGACCGCCTGGCTTCATTAGAGAAACCAGTGAATGCGCAGATCATTGCAATCAAGCCTGCGCCACAAAGCCCCTATCCTGAGATTCATGCGCTGATCGAGGCTGGCGCGCAAGGCCCCGCGTTCGACCCCGCTGCGCACCCTATAGCAGCCGATGACGATGCCTCGATCCTCTACACCTCCGGCTCCACAGGCAATCCAAAGGGAGTGCTATCCACACACAGAGCTATCATAAACGCTATCTATACCTGGAAATTCGCCAAGGAGATCAATGAAATCCTGCGTCCAGAGCTGCGCGAGGCCAACCCGCCGTACCAAGCTGGCATCCTAGCCAATGTGCCGCTATTCCACGTCACCGGCAATCACGCTCAATTCCTCTCGAGCTTCTTGTATCAGCGCAAGTTCGTAATGATGTACAAATGGGATGCAGAGCAGGCTTTGCAACTTATCGAGCAAGAGCGTTTATCAGTTCTACACGGCGTTCCCACGATGACCTGGGAAGTAATGAACTCCCCCAATTTCGACAAATTCGATCTGAGCAGCCTGCGCAGCGTGCAAAGTGGAGGCGCTGCCCGCCCACCAGAGCATCTGGTCATGATTGAGAAAAAGTTCTCTGAGCAGGTGATACCCGGGCTAGGCTATGGGCTAACAGAGACCAATGCCATCGGCGCACTGATCACAGGCAAATTCTATCTGAGCAAACCCCATAGCACTGGTCGCCCAACGCCACCGGTTACCGCCATGCGCATAGAGGATGCACAAGGGCGTGAATTGCCCAATGGCGAGATCGGCGAGATCTGCATCAAAGGCGCCACCATCATGAAGGGCTATTGGAAGCGGCCTGAAGATACTGCAGCGGCAATAAAAGACGGCTGGTTTCATACCGGCGATATCGGCCTGCTGGATGAGCACGGCTTCCTAGTCATCAAGGACCGCGCCAAAGACATCGTGATTAGAGGAGGCGAGAACATCGCCTGCGCAGAAATAGAGTATGCCCTTGCCGAACATCCCGCGGTTTGCGAGGCGGCCGTATTCGGACTACCGGACGAAAGACTCGGCGAAGTTGTGGGTGCCGCAGTCATGACTATGCCTGGCGCAGTATTAACTGAAGGAGAGCTGGGCGCCTTCCTCGCCGAGCGTTTGGCACAATTCAAGCTGCCCTGCTTCTATCGTATCCAAAGCGAGCAGTTGCAACGCATCGCTAGCGGTAAGATTGCCAAGAAGCTTATCCGCGAGGAAGTTATCGCCTCTTTGAAAACCACTAGCCCTTCCTAGCTCTCTGGCGCAGTTGAATGACAATTGCGCCAGTGTTGCCTTCGTCATGATCGAAGTCCAAGACCTCGCCCGAGTGTTTCAACCAACTTAGCTGCCGATGAACCTCGTCCCGAATCAGCCCCCTCCCGACGACCAGTCGAACCGCACGCGCATGACCACTGCGCGCCTCATCTAATGCCTGCTGTAGCTTGTGCAGAGCCACAGGTATCGTCTCGCGTTGATGCGCGATATCGGCATGCAGCACCGACCCATCGGTCTGTGCCGCTAGATCCGCATCGCACTTTGGACAGTGAGTGACGTTTCCGTCCACTGCCATGCCGCAATCAAGACATGCTCTAAACAAACTATGTTCTCTCCTAGTGTTTAAGGGGGTGGACAGTATAAACGCCCTAGTTTTTGTCACAAGCCCGTCACGATGCACTGCTATGTTGCACACCCAAATGCCTCGAAAGCCTTGCTGTGATTGGCCTAGAGCAAAACTGAAAAATAATTAACCTTGCTATTGCATTCTGCGATTTTATAACCATAATTCGCATCGTAAACACCCCGCCGGAAGACCTTGACAAAGGGCAAAAGGCGGATAGCAAAGTGCCGCTGTGAATGACGATCATATCGCTTAACACTGCTGCACAAACAGTGAACGAGTAAGTCCGACTCAACGCGATTAAACAAGAGATTAATCACATGAAAAGTCATCAATGGGATGATATAGCCGATACGTCAAAAGACTTTTTTGATTCTGTTGCCTTCATGCCAGAGACAGAACTCGAAGAGACAAATGACAAGCACCTCAACAAGCGTCGTCTCACCGAGCTGCGCCGCCGAACCGAGGAACGCCTCGATTGGAAGCGCATGTATGGCGACTCGCAATTCGACGATGATAACGAAGAGTTTAATCTTCGCAGTAACGTCGAAGTAGACGATTACAACTTCGATGACGACATAGACGAGCACTAATCCGCCGTTGCCCTGCATTTGTCCAACCCTCCTTGCAACAAGGAGGGTTGAGAATCCTTAGCCCCGAAATTTTAAGCCTGCCAAACGATTACGCGACAAACCTATTGTAGTAACTAGCAAGCGCGCCGAGAGCTTAACAGCACCACCGCAATCGAGTTAAAATTTCTGTTCACCTGATGCCAGAACTAGTGTACTGTTTCGCCCATAAACAAGCCCATTTAGTGGTATTTCTTCTGTAACCCGGTTCCCCAAATCATGACCTATTGTGTGGCAGTAGCCGTAGATGCGGGCATGGTCTTTTGCTCCGATTCACGTACCAACGCGGGCATAGACCAAGTAAGCACTTATAGCAAAATGTATCGTTTCGGCGTGGATGGTCAACGCCAATTCGTCATCCTTACCGCCGGAAATCTTGCAACTACCCAAGCCTGTATCGCGCAAGTTAAGCGCGATATTAAAGAGCGGGCTAACGTTAGCTTACTAACGGTGGAGTCCTTGGCAGATGCAGCAGATTACCTCGGTGACATCAGCCTCGCCCAGCAAGAGAAGCACGCCAAGACTGGCAACTCCTTCGAAGCGAGCTTTATCATTGGCGGGCAGATTGCCAATAGCAAACATCGCATCATGCTGGTGTACCCGCAGGGCAACCACATCACTAGCTCCAAAGACACACCTTATCTGCAGATTGGCGAGAGCAAGTACGGCAAGCCGATCCTAGATCGCATTCTTACCCCAGATCTAAACCTCGATACCTGCGCGCTTTGCGCAATGGTGTCCATGGACTCGACAATGCGCAGTAATCTAAGCGTTGGCCCGCCCATCGAAACGCTTGTCTATCGCACAGACACGCTTACGCTGACAGATCCTCTGCGCTTTAATGAAGACAGTGAGTTCCTACGTGAGTTAAAACGCAGCTGGGATCAGCGTCTCAAAGACGCCTTCCGCCAAATGCCACCCTTCGCGTGGGCTGCTAGCTGGGATAAATCCTCTGATGAACAAAGCGGAGTTTATTAAGCGTATTGGGTGAGAGCACGAAGGGATAAGAGTCCCGCACCCCCATGCTGCGATTCAGCGCGTTCATCGCAATAGACACCTCGGTAGACCAAGCCTCAAGACAACGCTCGATATCCGGCGTTGTCCCTGGATTGATCAAACGCTCTTGCAACAAGCCAACCTGCCACGCCGTCTCCAGACAATCTGTCATGTGCAGATAATGCGCCCAGCATTCCGCCCAGTCCTCATGGGGATGCATATCGGCATAGGCGCTGACGCGATCGCTCTCCCCTTTCATCTCCGCCATTTTCGCGTAATGCTGCTCTAAGGCTTCGTCGTAATCGGCGCGCTCGTCTCCGAACAGCGCTCTAAACTCTTTAAAATGGGCTGGCTTGAAGATCAACTTATCGAAATAGTAATGCCCACTCTCGTGTCGAAAATGGCCAAGTAAGGTGCGATAGGACTCGCCAAGATCCTGACGTGCTTGTTCACGATTGATGGCATCGGCTTCCGCCAAATTAACGGTTATCAAACCCTGTAGATGACCAGTGAGCACATGCTCTTCATCCGCCATCGGGTTCGAGCGTTGATCCTCCAGAAAGGAGAATGCCAAGCCTGCCGTATGCTCCGCCTTGCCATCGACCGGCAAGCCTAGTGCGAGCAATGTATAAATCAAACGTCGCTTGGCCTGCTCCATTCGCCCCCACCATCTGCGGCGTCGGTTCGCTCGATAGCTGGAGTCAACATCGGGAATGGTGTCGTTCAAATTGCAGGCGTGGCAGAAGTTTTCCTGTGGACTCGTTACCAGCCAATTACACACCTGATATTCGGTGTCATTGAAGCAACGACGATACTCCGCACCGGACTTAACATCCGTCCACATTGGCAAACTGTCGGCATCGAGATTCTCGACTGGCTCTAGGGCGAGCAAGTCTGACCGAATGGGATCATAGCCAAGGGGACGTTTACAGGACGTGCAAACTGTATTTTCAAAGTACAGCGTTTGCCCGCATACGCACTGAAAGTCTCTCATGCAATTAACTCTTTGGGATCAAGCAGATTGTTGCTGTTGCTGTTCGCTGACGACTGGCAGGAACCAAGTTTCGGTAATACGCGCGTGAATGCTAGCAATCTCAACCTGCAACTCATCGATATATTCAAGAAGACCGCTCTCCAGCAACTGCGGAATATTGGCTTCTTGCACATACTTCTGTGTGGCCGACACTTGTTGCTTTGTCGCGTCATTATTGGGAAGGAATTCTAAACAGGTCTGCAACTTCGACAGGCAATGAAGCACTGCGCGGGGGAACTGTTTATCTTGCAAGAGGAACGTCACTACGTCTTCGCCGTTAACTCGATCAAGAACATGTTGACGGTACATCTGATACGCACTAATTGAGTGCAGAACACTCATCCAAATCATATTCGAGTAAGGCCTTGCCGCTGGCTCTAGCGACAACCCCGGGTTCATCAGGCTGGGCACAAGCGTTAACGAACCTACATCGACGATACGCGTAGTCATGTCGGCCCGCTCTAGGCTTCTTGCCATGCGTAGGAAATTATAACCACTATTGTGACTCATCGCGCCGGCAAGCAAGCCTGCGATCTGCTGGCAGTGGGCGATGATCTCTTGTAATAATTGATGGCGCGGACCACGGGCGGTTGCCTTGCCCATACTATCGCGCGTAAAAAGATAGAGGTTGTTGATCTGCTCCCACGCTTCCGTAGGAATAATCTCTCGGGTAGTACGCGCGTTCTCACGCGCTAAGGAGATAGAACTGATAATTGAAGAGTAGTTACTCTTGTCGGACATCAGAAAGCGATTAACAGATCTCTCGTCCGTCTCTTTATGTTTCTCATCAAACTCATCTTGCGTGCCGGTGATCTCTACCAGCGTATGCCAGCCTACTCGTGCCCCGCGCGGCAGGTCCAATAAGAGGTTGGAATAGACTGTAAGTAGACGCGCTGTATTCTCTGCGCGCTCCAGATAACGACCCAGCCAGTAAATGCGTTCTGCGACTCGCGATAACATTATGCGTCATCCCCATCTGAAACGATCCAAGTGTCCTTACTGCCGCCGCCTTGCGACGAATTCACGATGTAAGAACCCTTGACCATTGCCACGCGGGTTAAACCGCCGGGAGTTACGTAGGTGTCGCGCCCTTGTAGGATAAAGGGGCGCAAATCAATGTGCCTAGGCTCAGCGTTACGCTCGCCAATCACAGGAGCAGTAGAGAGTGAAATCAAGGGTTGGGCCATGTAATTACGTGGGTTCGCCTTAATCTTCAATGCAAATTCGGCGCGCTCTTTCTTGCTAGCCTGGGGCCCCATAAGCATGCCGTAGCCACCCGACTCGTTGGCGGGCTTAACCACCAGTTTATCTAGATTCTCGAGCACATACTTACATTGTTTTTCGTCAACACAAAGATAGCTTGGTACGTTCTCTAGCAAAGGCTCTTCGCCAAGATAGTATTTGATCATGGCTGGCACATAGGTATAGATGACTTTGTCGTCAGCTACCCCTGCACCCGGTGCATTGGCCAACGCCACATTGCCCTTTAACCAGGCACGCATAAGACCAGGCACGCCGAGAGCGGAGTCTGGGTTAAATGCTTCGGGGTCTAGGAATAGATCGTCGATACGACGATAGATGACATCCACTCTAGAGAGCCCATTAATGGTGCGCATATACACGCAGTCATCAGACTCTACAACTAGATCGCCGCCCTCTACCAATTCGGCGCCCATTCTTTGTGCCAAGAAAGAGTGCTCAAAATAGGCAGAGTTATAGATGCCGGGGGTTAAAACCACAACCTCGGGATAGTCCGCCTGGCGTGGCGAGATAGCCGCTAACATATCGAAAAGTTGCGACGTGTATTCGGTAATAGGCTGGATGTTATAGTTTTCGAATAGCTCTGGGAAAACACGCTTGGTTACTTTGCGGTTCTCCAGCATATAGGACACGCCCGATGGCACCCTTAGGTTGTCCTCGAGCACGTAGAATTGCCCGTTGGTATCGCGGATTAAGTCTGTACCGCAGATGTGTGCCCAAACCCCATGGAGTGGTTTCATGCCGACACATTCTTTACGGAAATTTACAGATTTTGCTATAAGCTCGGCGGGAACCACCTTATCTTTTAGAATCTTTTGTTCGTTATAGATGTCATCTATAAAACAGTTCAAGGCGCGTAATCTCTGCTCCAATCCTTGACTTGTCTTCTGCCATTGTGTTTCTGTAATGATTCGAGGGATAATATCGAACGGCCACTCCCGGTCGATATTGCCAGCCTCGCTATAGACAGTAAACGAAATACCCATTGCCTTGATGGCAAGCTCAGCAGCAGTTTTGCGTTGCTGTAAATCTTCACTTTTCAGCGAGCTAAGGTACTGCGCCAGAATTTCACCTGACTTGCGAGCGTGCCCCGGCGAACTAATTAGTTCATCGTAAAAAGCGCCAGGGTTATAAGTATTCCAGTCAATTTGCATATATGAGCAACATTACCTTATGAGCATTAAAGTAGCAATACGCCATCAAACGACATATCGATTCGATCGATTGGTGGAAATTTTACCCCACGTTGTTCGCCTTCGACCTGCACCACATTGTCGAACGCCTATCGATGCCTACTCGCTCAAAATCGAACCAAGCAGCCATTTTATTAACTGGCAGCAAGACCCATTTTCTAATCATTTAGCCCGACTCGTTTTCCCGGAACCGGCCAAGGAATTATCGGTCACTGTCGAACTTATCGCCGACATGACGGTTATCAATCCCTTCGACTTTTTTGTCGAAGATAGCGCCCAACACTTCCCCTTTAAATACGACCCCCAACTGGCCAAAGACTTGGCGCCATACTTAGAAGTAAAAGAGAATGGCCCGGCTATGAAGAAGTGGCTTAAGGGCGTCGACAAAAGTCATCAGGCCATTGTGACTTTTCTCGTAACCGAGAATAGCCGAACACAGGCGGCGGTAAATTATGTCATCCGCATGGAACCAGGCGTGCAGACCTGTGAAGAAACCCTGACCTCGGAATATGGTTCTTGCCGAGATAGTGCATGGCTGTTTGTACAAACTCTTCGCCATATGGGGCTTGCGGCTCGCTTCGCCTCCGGCTACTTGGTGCAACTCACCGCAGACGTAAAATCTATCGACGGCCCAGGCGGCACTACCGAAGACTTCACAGACCTACACGCCTGGACCGAAGTGTATATTCCAGGTGCCGGCTGGATCGGCCTAGACCCGACCTCCGGACTATTTGCAGCCGAGGGTCATATCCCATTGGCCTGTACTCCGGACCCAGTAAGTGCAGCCCCAATCACCGGCTCAACAGGGGTCTGTGAAGTTGAGTTTATTCACGAGAATAGCGTTACCCGTATCCACGAAGACCCCCGCGTCACCAAACCCTATAGCGCAGAGCAATGGCAAAAAATTGACGCCCTAGGAATGGAGATCGACGCAGAGCTCAAAGAACAAGATGTGCGCCTTACCGTTGGCGGCGAGCCTACCTTTATTTCCATCGACGACATGGAGAGCGAGCAGTGGAATACCGCGGCACTAGGCAAGGAGAAACGCAAACTTGCTGGCGAACTCCTGCACGCCCTAAAGAAGCATTATGGACCCGATGGTTTAATTCATATTGGCCAAGGCAAATGGTACCCAGGTGAGCCACTTCCGCGCTGGGCATTGGGCCTTTTCTGGCGGACCGATGGCAAGCCGCTCTGGCACAACCCTAAGTTATTAGCGGATGAGCGTACCAGTGGTTCTGCCACTACCAAACACGCCGCTACCTTTGTCTCCGCGCTAGCGAAACGACTAGGCATTAATCCTAGCTATATTCTGCCCGCGTTCGAAGATAAAGCTTGGTATTTAAAGCGCGAGTCCGAGTTGCCAGCGAACGTATCGCTATGGGACAACAAAGTAGTAGACCCGCTTGAGGCCGCGCGCATAAAGCGCGTCTTCGCCCATGGGCTCGACAAAGAGAGTGGCTATGTTATGCCACTTTCCTCTAAAGAGAATGAAGGCGATATCAAGTGGATCAGCTGCCGCTGGTATTTCCGCAAAGAACAACTTGCCCTAACGCCGGGAGACTCTCCTGTCGGTTTTCGCTTGCCATTGAACAGCCTTCCATGGCAGGTGCCCGATACGTCAGAGGATGAGCATGAGAAGGATCCTTTCGCGCCGCGCGAAGAGTTAGCTTACCCCCTACTTTCAGAGAGTGAAGGCAGCGACTTAGAGCCCGTTATTGCTGAGGACGCGCGCATATTCCATACGGCAATATGTGCTGAAGTCCGCGACGGTCGACTTTATCTATTCCTACCTCCACAAACCGACCTAGAGCGCTACGTCGCCCTGATCGCCGCGATCGAGGCAACCGCCGACAAACTCACTTGCCCCGTCATAATCGAAGGCTATGAGCCACCGAAAGACCCGCGCCTACAGAAGCTGTTAATCACACCAGACCCCGGCGTGATAGAAGTGAACGTCCAGCCCTCGAGTAACTGGCCAGACCTCACCAAGCTCATCCATATCCTCTATGAGCAAGCGCGCCAGAACCGGCTCGGTACCGAGAAGTTTATGCTTGATGGGCGCCACACCGGCACCGGCGGTGGCAATCATGTGACACTCGGCGCTGCCAAGCCAGAGGACAGCCCCTTCCTACGTCGACCGGACGTACTCGGCAGCCTCATCCGCTATTGGCAGAACCACCCTAGCTTGTCTTATCTATTCTCTGGGCAGTTTATAGGCCCCACTAGCCAAGCTCCCCGCGTAGACGAAGCGCGCGACGACAATCTATACGAGCTAGAGATAGCTCTACAGCAACTAGAAGGCATCGGCAGCGATCAGGTCTGGTTGGTGGATCGCATACTGCGTAACTTCCTAGTCGATCTTACTGGCAATACCCACCGCGCCGAGTTCTGCATAGACAAGCTCTATTCACCAGACAGCTCCAGTGGTCGCTTGGGCATCGTCGAGTTCAGAAACTTCGAGATGCCTCCTCATTGGCAGATGAGCGCATTGCAAGTGTTGTTGATTCGCACGCTCGTTGCACACTTCTGGAAAACGCCCTACACCAAGCCCCTCATCAACTGGGGCACCGAGCTGCACGACCGCTTCATGCTGCCGCATTTTGTGTGGGAAGATCTAGGCTGGGTTATCGATGACATAAACCAAGCAGGATATTCGTTCAACCTAGATTGGTTTGCGCCCTTCCAGGAATTCCGTTTTCCTCATTACGGCACCATCCATGTCGCGGGCATACAGCTAGACTTACACCGCGCCATCGAGCCTTGGCATGTCCTTGGCGAAGAGTCCACCGGCCAAGGCACCGCACGCTACGTAGACTCCTCAGTAGAGAGACTACAAGTGCGCACGCGCAATATGACGGGCAACCGTTTTATCGTCACTTGCAACGGCCGCAAAGTCCCAATGCGTAGCACCGGCACGGAGGGCGAATTCGTTGGAGGCATCCGCTATAAGGCATGGGCGCCTTGGTCTGCATTGCACCCGACTATCGACGTTCATTCGCCGCTAGTCATCGACGTAGTGGACACCTACCACAACCGATCGCTGGGTGGTTGCACCTATCACGTCTCTCACCCAGGCGGCCGCAACTACGATACCTTCCCCGTAAACGGCAACGAGGCCGAGGCGAGGCGCGTGGCCCGTTTCTCGAAACACGGTCACACCCAGGGCGATATGGAACTCGACTTAGGCGAGCCCCATGAGGCACACCCTTACACCTTGGATATGCGGTATAAGAATCGCGGATAAAAAAAGGCAGGATTGAGGAGTAGTTCTAAATTCGTCAATCCTGCCTAAATTTATCGGCAAACTTAAACAGCGGCATAGAGCTTCGAGAAAAACAGCAAAAGTCCACCTAAGTAACAGAGCGCAAGTCCACAGGCAGCCACCTTCTCATACACTGAAGACTCAAAGACTGAGTGTTCTTTCTCATTCTTAATACAGAACCACATATAGACAAAGCCGGTCACGAAACCACCAGCGTGAGTATAAGAGTCTATTCCCTCGACGAAATATTCCAACGCCACTTGCACCGCGATGAAGAATAGAATCCAAGCATTAGAACTTGAACTAATACTGCCAGGCAAATAACGCAGGAGCCTAAGGCAACAATAAGCCCCAAAAACCCCCATGATCCCACCCGACGCGCCAATAATCGCGTCATAGGGTGATAGCGCGAGCGTGAATAAAGACGCCAAGAACGCCGACAACAGCAAGATACATATGAAACGATAAAGGTCGACAACCCGCAGCAAGAATTGGCCGAAAAGAGCTAGAGAAAGAATATTCATAGATATATGAAAGTTGTTCAAATGCAGAAAAAAAGATGCGGCTATTCTGTAATATTGCTCTCCTGACAGTGCATTCTTAGTTAGAGCTCCAACATCCAAGGCACCATGAAAATCCACTTGCGAAAAGTATTTAAGTTGCAAAAATACAATCAACCACAATCCCAAGACTAAAAGAAGCAATACATTCTGAGCCCAATCTATTGGCCTAATTGACAGCAGTTTTCTATCTAAATTATCCCTATTCAGTTCAATCATTGAACTCACACTATTCTTGAAACGTCGATAGTCTTCAGCAATTTTGAAATCGCTTACCCCAACGTGAATAATGCTTCCAGTCCGAAGCCCTACTAGTACGCCAAATTCATTTTCATTTATTTTCATTTCCTCAAGGGTAGAGATTGACTCAGAGCCAACTTTCCTAACCCAGAAAAAAAATCTAGGGAACTCAACTCCGAAATCAGTAATAGTTATTCGAGGACGCACTTTAGATTTCATAAAAATTGCGAAAGGAAAAACTAGAAAGACCATACTTAAAGAAAAATAGTAGTTCACTCCTTGCTCGAAAAAATAATTTAATGTTTCGAGAGTACTGAGATACGGAAAACCAATAAAAAGCACTTCCAAGCAAACGAACAAACGGAACGCCCTAAATCTAAACCGCCACTCATCCAATTTTAGTTCCTGCTCTCCTAGTGAACCTTGCACAACTATTCGATTCGTTGCCATTTCTAAAATCACTCCAACCATATTTGGACTGATAAATTCCCGATTGATGAAATAGCGCTTTTGAACGCTATTTCATCACCTATAGTAATCTCACATTTAAAATACAACAGACCGATCCACTACTTAAACGTTAATGCCACGCCGCCTAAGAAAGACAAACCCGCCATAGTCCCTACTGCAATTGGAGCCACTGCAACAGCTGCGCCTAGCATTGTAGCTCCCCAAGTAGAACCGAACGTAGATGCTCCTATTGCTACCACCGTGGCGAAGAACGGAGCGGCATCAAGTATCATCCCTCCATTCACCTGTCCCACTTCTTCCATACTTAATTCACGCATTTTGGATTCCCTCCTATGGATTCCCTTTGATTAAAGTGTTTGCAGACTGCAATTAAAATCTAGCTCAAGAATCGAAATTCGACCAGTTATTAAGGACTGAATATTTATCACTGCAATAGCTAACGCCAACTCAATATTGAATTGAGAGCGCTAGTTAGCTGAGGGGAAGAAACTCTATCGACACTCACGAAACTTCAAGTCGAATTGTTAGGACAAAACTCGAAGGCATAGACCCCACATCACGACTGCCCACTTGATCTAAAGACGTGAGTTTGGTGTTCGCTTCTGTGTACCGTCGCCAGCATGGTCGATGAATTGCTCCTGCATTCTCGACACTCCCGCCATCCATGGCGGTCGGATGCTGGCGTCGAGCCCCCAGGGAAGGGTTTACGGTCGCACGGAAGCGAATACCGAACTCATGTCCGACGCTGAACTAATAGCGCGAAAGTACAGACGGCCAAATTCTTCGAGCACTATTGTCATAATTAGGTGGAACAGCAATGCGACACTCCCATCGCTACAAGTCGAAGCGCCAACACAAAAGTCGATGACTAGAGCAACGTACAGCCTAGGCTAATAATCACAAATAGGATTCTTGGCGAGATACTAATCGATCGAAGACTCATCACGGTAGGGCCGCGCGATAGAGTTATCGGCGCCGTACACAGGGTCACTCTTCGGCATTTTTCGAAACATTAGATCGAAATGCTTCTGCACGCGCGAGATGTTCACCAAGCCTATGCCGCTGGAGAAGCCAAACCACACATAGAGCCCATTCATATTGCGAAACATCGCAGGGATGATCTGTGGGCCCGCGATGGTGCCTTCGAGATAGTGCTGGTATAGGATCGGCACGTCGTCCAGCGTCACCTTACCCACAAACAGCATTGGAATGATCTCGGGCACGCCGGAGTTGATGGCGCTGCGGATGAAGTTCACGTTCTCTACGAAACCGCGCAGATAAGAAAGGTCCTTGGTGAAGACGGAGCCGCCCTCTAGTGTGCCACCACGGAACACGCGCTGGGTGATGCGATAACTTTCGCGTTCGCTAAGTCCGCGAGCGACAAAGAACTGATAGACCTCGATAAAACTAGCACCCTGTTCGGCGATATCTACGGCGATTACGCGGTCGCTCACCTTCAAGGCGCGTTTTGGGTAAGAGCTAAAGGTGAGTGTCTCCATCAGCACCGCCAAGCCTTCCTGACACGCTGTTACGCGCGGCGACCCAACGCTGAGCCAAGTCGCGTAGGGCTGCTTGCGGCCATTCAGGGTAGTGCCAACATGCACCCAACCCTCGTGAACCTCGAGGATCTGCAGGTCGAACTCGCTGAACTCTGAGTCCTGGTTGATCTTGATATAGTCGCCACCGGCGGCCGCATCAGAAACAATGCCGTCGCTAAGAATCACTCGGATGTCGCCCGGGGGGAAATAAGGGTTCAGTTTTTGCTGCAATATTTCTACGGCATCGCTAGCGGCTATGGTTTTACCGTAAGGCCTACTGATGTGCTGCGCAGCTGGCAGAGAGAAAATCTCACATAGTTTTTCGCCTAGTTTGCGCAGGCTTTGCCTGTCTCCGCGCAGCTTGTCAGAGGCAGACCCATACAGCTCTCGGCTAACGGCACCGAAGCGCGGCGTACCGCGTGCCTCCAATAGATCAATCACGAGCAGATACTGCTCTATAGTCGCGCTCATGATGCTGCCAAGCCCATCGTTGCGCCCTAGCTCACGGCGCACGGCTGCGCGCAGATCCTTGAACTGACCGCGCAGCGTGTCGGGCTGAAAATTCAGCGTGATCCGCTCGTAATAGTCCCGATCCACTGGGGGCAGCTGGGTGCCGCCAGAGGCGAGGAATTCCTGCTCAAAGCGGGCTGGCCATTTAATCGCATCGAGGATGCGGATGGGCTGCTGAAGCGCAATCAAGCGGTCGGACAACACTTTTACTCGTGCCTGATAGTCGGCTTGGCTCATAACACACGGGCCTTGGAAGAATAGACTGGATTCATGAGCTTAAAGCAATTTCGAGCCCTAACCTAGAGTTTATCGCCACGGAACATGCCATGAACTTAGAGCGAACCAAGAAGAATAATTGCGATATTCAGCGCTAGTTCACATTGCGAGGGCTATGATAGCGCCAATGGTGTACATCGACCCGCACCCTTGTTTAAAGTATGAGTCGTGTTTCGCAATAAAGGAGATCTAAAGATTATGAACGGAGTGAACTTGAAACTAGCGTGTGCGTTGCTTGCCACAGGCACCTTGCTTGCAAGCTGCACCACCATTAACCCCTACACTGGCCAGCAACAAACCAGCAGGGCTGTCAAATATGGCGCTATCAGCTCAGTAGTATGTGGCCTTGTCGGCGCTATCGAAAACGGCCAGCACGCGCGAAATGCAGCTGCAGGTTGCGGCGCTATCGGCGCGGGTGTGGGTGCTTATATGGACGTACAAGAGGCAGAGTTGCGTCAGGAGTTGCAGGGTACCGGTGTACAGGTACAGCGCAATGGCGATCGACTCGACTTGATAATGCCTGGCAATATCACGTTCAACACCAACGAATACTCACTGAGACCACAGTTCCAGCCTGTATTGGACTCGGTGGCAACCGTACTGTACAAGTACAAAGACACCCGCCTACAGGTCTTCGGCCATACCGATTCAACTGGTAGTGCCGACTACAACTACAACCTGTCTAATCGTCGCGCCACTAGTGTCGCCAACTATCTCGCTTCGCAGGGTGTAGATCAGAATCGCATGATCTCCCAGGGCATGGGCCCAGATCAGCCCATCGCGTCGAACGACAACGAGTCAGGGCGTGCGCAGAACCGCCGCGTAGAGCTGCAGATCGTCGCCGCTCCTCAGTAAGCTGGCTCTTTCAACAGACCTCTACTAACCCACGTAGAGGTCTTGTTGTAATACCCTTGAGATTTCCACTTGGGCAATGCGCTGCTCCTCCACCTGCATAACGGTGAAGATAAAGCCGCGCAGTTCCAGCTTCGCGCCAACATCCGGCAACTGGTCGAACTTGCTCATCAGGAAGCCTGCAATCGTGGAGTAATTCTCGATATCGTCATCGAATACACTCGTCTCGAGCACTCGCGAAAGTTCGTGTAGATCCGCATGTCCCGCCACAAGCCACTCGTGATCGCCGAGTACCTCGATGGCAGGGGTTTCGTCCTCGTCGGGGAATTCTCCGGCGATGGCTTCGAATACGTCGATTGGCGTGATCAGGCCCTGTATGGTGCCGTACTCGTCCACCACTAAGACTAATTGACCCTTGGATCGGCGCAGCGTCTCGATAAGCGGCAACACGGCAATCGAGTCAGGTACGAATATTGGTTTACGCAGCTTCTCGATAACGGTGATCTGTTCGTTAACGGACAGATCGTTGAGCAAGTCCTTGGCACGGCCAATACCGACTATCTCGTCTAAACTGCCACGACATACAGGGAAGAAGCTGTGGGGGGTATCGATGAGCATCGTCCTAATCGCCTCGATGTCGTCATCGAGATTCACCCAGGAGACGTCTGTACGCGGAGTCATCAAAGAGCGCACAGAGCGCTCGGCAAGGGTCAACACGCCCGTTACCATATTGCGCTCTGCCACGTGGAAAGCAGCTAAATCTTCCGTCGCTATCTTCTCTTCAAGTGTCTCGGCCTGGTCATAGGCGCGCCCACCTAGCAAGCTCAAAACTGCCGCCGCGGTGCGCTCGCGCAGGGGCATACGGGCCTCATGCTTCTGTCGATTCAGACTGGCGACCTGGTTGAAAAACTCGATGGTGATCGAGAAGCCAATCGCGGCGTAGAGATAACCCTTAGGGATATGGAAACCAAAGCCTTCCGCAATCAGGCTGAGACCAATCATGAGAAGGAAACTAAGGCAAAGCACCACTACGGTAGGGTGATCGTCTACGAACTCTGTCAGCGGCTTAGAGGCCAGCAGCATAAGGCTAACGGAGATGATCACGGCAGTCATCATGATCGCGAGATTGTCGACCATGCCCACCGCAGTGATAACGGCATCGAGAGAGAATACCGCATCCAGAACGATGATCTGCGAGACGACCAACCAGAACCCCGCGTATACGCGATTCTCAACCTGCCCGCGCATACCGCCTTCGAGACGCTCATGGAGCTCGGTGGTCGCCTTAAATAACAGGAAGAAACCACCGGCCAAGAGAATCAAGTCACGCCCGGAGAAATCGAGCCTGAAGACGCTGAACAAGGGAGTGGTAAGAGTCACTAGCCACGAGACGCCGCTGAGCAAACCAAGACGCATTACAACGGCGAGGGAGAGTCCAGTAACCCGGGCACGATCGCGCTGATGAGGCGGGAGTTTATTCGCGAGAATGGCGATGAAAACCAAGTTGTCGATACCGAGAACTACCTCGAGAATAATCAAGGTAATCAACGCGATCCACGTCGACGGATCTAACAGGAATTCCATACTTCCTCTATCATTAATACTGGGCAGTGGAGTTTAGCTGGGTTTCCCCGCCAACGGAAACAGCATCTTACGTGCATCTAGCAAGGCATCAAACTCTTTCTCACTAAGCAGCCCAAGTGCCAGCCCCGCCTCCTTGAGGCTCACATCGTGGGTCTGCGCATACTTGGCAAGCTTTGCCGCTTGCTCGTAGCCAATCACAGGACTCAATGCGGTCACTGACATCAAGGAGCGCTCCACGGACCGGAGCAGGTTTGCCTGGTTAGGCTCGATGCCCTCCAGACAGTGTTCACGAAAACTCGACATGGCGTCGGCGAGCAGCCGCATCGACTCCAGCAAGCTGTGAATAATCAGCGGCTTATAAACATTCAACTGGAACTGCCCCTGGCTTGCGGCCATAGTCACTGCCGTATTGTTTCCCATTACCCTTAGGCAAACCATGGTCAAGGCTTCTACTTGAGTAGGGTTCACCTTGCCCGGCATGATCGAACTCCCTGGCTCATTCTCAGGTATACGAATCTCCGCGAGCCCGCAGCGTGGCCCAGAGTTCATCAGGCGAACATCGCTCGCCATCTTATATAGTGAGGTGGCCAAGACCGTAAGTCGACCGTGCAAGTCCGCTAGCGCATCATGCCCGGCTAGAGCCATAAACTTGTTCGGCGCTGTCTCAAACGGCAACTCTGCTAGCTGGGCAATTCGCAAAGCCACATTCTTAGCCCAGCGCGGGTCCGTATTAAGGCCCGTGCCCACAGCACTGCCACCCAAGGCAAGCTGAGCCACACCCCTCATTACCGTCTCGAGCTGTTCCTGGGCATAAGCTAGCTGCGCCTGAAAGGCAGAGAACTCTTGACCCAGTGTCACGGGGGTCGCGTCCATCATATGGGTGCGCCCACTCTTGATCTGATCGGCAAACTCGCTACTCTTACGCCCAAGTTCGTCGATCAAGGCCTGTAGGGATGGCGCAAGACTGCCTTGCCAAAATTGCATAGTGGCAACATGCATAACCGTCGGAAACACATCGTTGGACGACTGCGCCATATTGACATGATCGTTTGGGTGCAGAGGAGAGTTACTGCCCCGAGACTGCCCTGCTATCTCGTTTGCACGGTTGGCGATCACCTCGTTCACATTCATATTGGTCTGTGTGCCGCTGCCGGTCTGCCAAACACACAAAGGGAACTGATCGGCATGTTGACCCGACAGTATCTCGTCGCACACTTTCACGATTAGCTCGGCGCAGCTCGCATCCATAGCGCCAAGAGAGAGATTGCACTGCGCAGCCGCTTTCTTAACGAGCGCGAAGGCCTTTATGAAATGCGGCGAAAACTTATCAGTTCCGATAGCGAAGTGCTCTAGTGAGCGTTGCGTCTGCGCGCCCCATAGAGCATCGCTAGGCACGCGAATCTCGCCCATACTGTCATGCTCTATGCGGTAGTCTTGTTGCACGCTCATCACAGCCTTACTCGAGCAATTGATCGAGTACGAAAGGCATGATGCCACCGCGCGTGAAGTAGGCTAGGTCGTCCTCAGTATCCAAACGACACTTCAACGCACACTGCTTCTTCTCGCCCTTGCTCGTCACAATCTCCATTTGCACCATCTGACCGGGGCTTAGGGAGTCGAGCCCGAGAATATTGATTGTCTCGCTACCATCGAGCCCAAGGGTCTTGCGGTTTGTGCCCTCCTCGAACTGCAGAGGCAACACGCCCATCCCCGCGAGATTAGAGCGGTGAATGCGCTCGAAGCTCTCTGCCACTACTGCCATAACACCTAGTAAACGCGTGCCCTTCGCCGCCCAGTCGCGGCTAGAACCGGTGCCGTACTCCTTGCCCGCAATAACAACAAGAGGCGTAGCACGCTTTTGATATCGCATCGCCGCATCGTAGATGCTCGTCTGCTCCTTCTCTGGGAATATCTGGGTATAACCACCCTCGACATTGCTAAGCATCTCGTTGCGAATACGGATATTGGCAAAGGTGCCACGCATCATTACTTCGTGATTGCCGCGGCGCGCACCATAGGAATTGAAATCCGCCTTATTAATTCCGTTTTCGATCAAATAGCGACCCGCTGGCGTGCTCTTCCCTATCGCACCCGCTGGCGAGATATGGTCGGTAGTGACCGAGTCTCCCAATAGCGCGAGTACGCGCGCCTCTTTGATATCACCACGCAAAGGCGCCATGTCTTCCGAAAAGAAGGGAGGGTGCTGAATATAGGTAGACTTTGGGTCCCACTGATAAGTCTTGGACTTGTTAACAGGCAGCGCATTCCATTCGGGGTTGCCGTCGAAGACCTTGCCATAGTCGCTGGTAAACATCTCCCGACTAACCTTAGCCATTGCGGTGCTAATCTCGGCACTGCTTGGCCAGATATCCTTCAGGTACACAGCATTGCCTTCTTTATCGTGGCCGAGTGGCTTGCTGCTGATATCGATATTCATGGTGCCTGCCAGCGCATAGGCAACCACCAAGGGTGGCGAGGCCAACCAGTTGGCTCGCACCTTAGGATGTATGCGTCCCTCGAAGTTGCGATTACCCGAAAGTACTGCACAGGCAGTGAGCCCCGCGACCTCTATTGCTTCCTCGATATCCTTGTCTAGGGGGCCTGAGTTTCCTATACAGGTGGTACAACCATAGCCAACCAAGTTGAAGCCAAGGCTGTCGAGCGCGTCTTGTAAGCCCGCGCTTTTCAGATAACTAGTCACCACCTTCGACCCGGGAGCTAGCGAGGTCTTTACCCAAGGTTTGCGCTGCAAGCCTTTCGCTATTGCCTTTTGCGCCAGCAAACCTGCTGCCATCATCACGGCAGGATTAGAGGTGTTCGTACAGGAGGTGATAGCAGCGATCACGACATCGCCATCGTGTAATTTGTAGTCCTCGTCTGCCACTGTGATGGACTTACGAATATCGCCTTCCAACAGGTCTTCAATGACCTTAGGAATCTTAGGCAATAACACGCGATCCTGCGGCCGCTCTGGGCCAGCCAAACAGGGCAACACTTCATCTAGATTCAAGGATTCATTGCTGCTATACACAACGTTCTCGTTGTCGTGGCGCCACAGCCCCTGCTCTTTACAATAGGCTTCCACAAGCGCGATATTCTGCGCATCTCGGCCGGTTAACTCCATATAGCGCAGTGTCTCGGCGTCCACGGCAAAGAAACTGCACGTGGCACCATATTCGGGAGACATGTTCGCAATCGTGGCGCGATCCGCAAGTGAAAGCGAATCCAAGCCTGGGCCATAGAACTCAACAAACTTGCCGACCACACCGTGTGCGCGCAGTTTTTCCGCTACGGTTAACACAAGATCGGTTGCCGTAACTCCCTCGCGCAGGGCCCCCTCGAAGCGAAAGCCTACGACCTCAGGAATGACCATTGCCGTTGCTTGGCCAAGCATAGCCGCCTCGGCCTCGATGCCACCAACGCCCCAGCCCAAAACGCCTAGTCCATTGATCATGGTCGTATGACTATCTGTACCCACTAATGTATCTGGATAGGCGATCTGTCGCCCATCCACCTCGGCAGAGAAGACTGCCTTGGCGAGAAACTCAAGGTTTACCTGGTGGCAGATGCCCGTGCCCGGTGGCACGACGCGAAAATTGGCGAAGGCCTCTTGGCCCCAACGTAGGAATTCATAGCGCTCGCGGTTGCGCTCCATCTCGATCAGTACATTGTCTTTGTATGCCGAGTCCATTGCGAAATGATCGACTGTAACGGAATGGTCGATCACCAGATCCACCGGGCTAAGGGGATTAACCCGCGCAGGGTCTCCGCCACGCGCCGCCACCGCATCCCGCATCGCCGCCAGGTCAACTACTGCCGGCACACCGGTGAAATCCTGCATCAACACCCTGGCGGGCATGAAGCTAATCTCATGGGTGGAGCTTTGAGTGTCTGCCCACGCCAACATAGCTTTAACATCGTCTACTGTGACCGAGGCACTGCCTAGGCGCCTGAGTAAATTCTCAAGCAGTATTCGCAAGGTAACGGGCAAGCGTTCGGAACCAGTTAAACCCAGCTCATCGAGCGCGCTTATGCTGTGATAGTCGTAGTCGATGTCGTTTACGCGCAGAGTGCGCAGAGTATCTAACGCCGACTTTTGCGTGGCGGAAGCTTGAAGTCCTTTTGAGCGTGAATCCGGTCTTGTAGTCATAATGAAACACCTATTTTCAAGGTACATTGATCTAAACCTAGTCAACGAGGAGTATACCCTAGCGGTGGCGAGGTGCGATAATCACCCCATGCTCGTGACCCGAAAATCGCCAGAGAAACGCCAAACCGCGCAGATGAAGAGAATCCTGAGAGTTCCTGTTTACCACACTCTGCTGTCAATCGCCTTCATTGCGACTATGCAGCCGGTGTACGCCCAAGCGCCTGCTCCGAGCATTCGGATCAGTGGGGCGGGAGAGCGCCTAGAGGAAAACATCCGCGCCCACCTAAACGTAGCGACCGAACGCTGCAGCACAGAGCTGCGTAGGCTCAACCGCCTACTGCCACAGATCAACTCCGACATCGAGCGAGCGCTGCAAGCCCTAGGGTATTACGGCGCAAGCTATAACAGCGAGTTCATCGACGCCAATGGGTGTTGGGCACTCGATATAGCGATAACCCCGGGAGAACCCGTCTCTTTCGGCGAAATTAGCGTTGATATCGCGCCAGATGACACTAGAACTCTCTCTGAGAACGATCCTTTCGCAAACTTCCTAGAGGAATCGCCTATACGCACGGGCAGTCAGCTAGTACATAGCGATTACGAGAACCTAAAATCCTCGCTAAGCGCAATAGCGGTAGAGAATGGCTACTTCTCCGCCCGCTTTATTCGCTCTGAGTTGCGCGTCGACCTGCAACGTAAGCTCGCCGATGTGCAAATCGAGTTCGACCCAGGGGTGCGTTTTCGTTTTGGCGCGATACGCATCACGCCGATAGAGGCGCTCTCGGAACCCTTTATCGCCCGCTTCGTCCCATTTAGGGCCGGTGCTCCCTATTCAACAGATGCACTCATCGAGCTGCGTGACAGCCTGAACAATAGTCAATACTTCAGTGACGTAGCGGTGACCCCACAGCTAGATTCATCGCTTGTCACAGGCGCTGCAACTTCGCGCGACGTGCCAGTGAATATCGACTTGAACATGCGCCCGCGCCGTAGCTGGTCGACCGGCATCGGGGTCACCACGGATATCGGTCCACGCCTGACCTTGGCTTATGAGGATCGCTACCTCAATCGCTCAGGACACCGCTTCAATGGCGACGCGGCGCTCTCGCCACTGGACCAGCGCGGCAATCTTACCTACAACATACCGTTGAGCGAACCGAGCACAGAGAGCATTAGCTTCTCGACGGGTCTAGTTGGCCAAGACAACGACACCTTCACCACCGACACCTTTAAGGTCGGGGTGAGTTACCGTTCCAGCGTAGACGCCTGGTTTCTAGGCGATGACTGGTTGCAGAATATTTTCACCAACTATCAGCACGAGACCTCCGAGATCAACGACGTGGTCGAGAGCTACAACCTCACCATTAACGGTATTAACTGGACCAAGACGCAAGCGGACGACCCCATCTATCCCACCCATGGCTGGCGCCTGTTTACACAGGTCAGTGGCGCCTCTAACGCGCTATTCTCAGACCTGAGTTTCGTGCAGCTGTATGCGAGCGGTAAGTTTGTGCACGACATCGGTATCGGGCGCTTCCTGATTCGCTCGGAGATCGCAACGTCGATCGTCGGCGGTGTGGAAGAGCTGCCAGTGACTATTCGTTATTTCGCCGGTGGCGATCAAAGCGTACGCGGTTATCAATATGGCAGCATCGGCGCCGAGAACGATGAAGGCGAAGTAATAGGCGGTAAGCACTTGCTTACCGGCAGCGTTGAGTATGATTTCCAAGTGCGACCCGGTTGGCGTGGCGCGGTCTTCTATGACACCGGCAACTCCTTCGCCGACTATACCAATTTAGCCCTGAAGTCCGGTGTCGGTCTCGGGGTACGCTGGCAATCTCCCATTGGGCCTATCCGCGTGGATTTGGCAAAGGGGCTGGACGAGGGCGGCGGCTTGCGCCTCCACATCACCATGGGTCCCGATCTATGAGTAGTGAGGACCAGATGGAACATCCGTCGCAGCAGGTGGCGCCGACCTGGCGAGCTCGACTCATTCGCATAAGTGCTATCAGCGTGTCTTTGCTGATGATTTTTTTGGTTGCCGCACTTGCACTCATTAGCGCTCTCGTCGGAACCAACAGCGGCAGCGCTTGGCTCCTGAATTTCGGCTTTGCGCAGCTGCAAAGCGAGACGCGGGAGATTAGTTTTGAGCAAAGCCAAGGCGCTCTGCTCTCTGGCATGCGTTTTCAAAACTTGCGCTATCGCGATGGCGAGAACGTCATTTCGGTTGCCAGCCTACAGAGCAGCTGGAACCCCATGAGCCTGTTCTCCGGAGAGTTCGTATTCGACCAACTCAGCTTCACCGGCGTGGATGTGGATTGGCATAGTGCTCCGACGCCCGAGAATGCCGAGCCGGTGAACCCAGACCCATTCGCTGGAATACTACCGCTGCCACTGAACATCGCTATCAATAGGTTTGCGCTGCGTGATGCCAACATCGCTTTCGACGAGGCGGCCTATAGTATTGACTCATTGACGCTAATTGCTCGCCTCACGCAACGCCACTTAAGCCTAAACAGCCTGCAATTTTCCGCACCGCCCGTGCAGGTATCGGGCTCCATAGAGACAGATCTGCAAGAGGCCATGCCCTTAGCACTCGACCTGAACTGGCTCTATAACGGACCAATACTGGAGGGGTTTGAAGATGCCAGTGGCGAATTGCGCCTCGAGGGCAACCTGAATCGCATTAGCCTCAATCACGAGCTAATCACACCTGCGCAAATTAGTAGCCGCGGCGAGATAGAGCTTAATCTACTAAACGCTGATACTGGCGAGAGAAGCTTTCAGCTGAATCATCGCATCGACCCTCAAGTCCTTAGTTCCGCCGACCTAGCCGGAGGACGGCGCCTGCGCATCGATTCCGCGCAAATCACCACAGAGGGCAGCCTAGAAGCGGTTCGCCTCTCCGGCGATGCTAGCATTATCGCCGAAGACCCCCTAGGCGAGGTCATAGTCCCTCCCTTGGATCTGCAGTGGGCCACGCACTGGCAGGGGCAGACTCTAGCGGTAGAAACACTCATGATGACAAGCACGACGGGGCGTATTGCTGCAAACGGTTCGCTAGATTGGCAGGACGGCTTTAACCTAGACGTCCACCTAGACGTGGAAGAACGCAATGGCGAACAGTACCAGCCCTTTCTACCTGAAGGACTCATTATTGGCGCCTTGAGCGGAAGTGGCGATTTGCGCCTTCAACAAAGCGATAGCGGTTTCGCCGGCGAGTTGCGCATCATCGATGTGACTGGCGAACTCAACAGCTACCCCCTTAGCGCACAAGGCAATCTGGTTTACGGACAAGACGGCTTACAGGTCGACGATCTGCGCGCCGCTAGCGGCAGCACGACTCTCTCTCTCAACGGCAACTGGTCAGACAGCATCAATCTCGATTGGGAAATAGACGCCTCGAACATCGGCACACTCTCCCCTCTCCTCTCTGGCAGCATCGATGCGACCGGCACTCTACGAGGCACCCCAGAAGCACCACAGATCAACTTCGACGCAAGCGGCAATAGCCTCGATTTCGCAGGCACTCGCATCGACAGCTTTAGGGCCAAGGGCGAATATCTTAATAATAGTAATATGGTCGAGATAAACACTATCGGCATCGAGACCAGCGGCGAGAACTCACAACGCATCGACTCAATCGCCATAACGGCACAGGGCACCCCAGCAGAGCACCAAGTGACACTCTCAGCGCGCGCGCCATTAGGAGAGTTCGACCTAGCATTAAGTGGCGCAGTGCAATTCGAAGAACCAATCCAATGGACTGGCAGCATTAGCAACGGTCGTATACTCACCGACCTCGGCCTGTGGCAACTCGACGGCGAGCCTACGCTAAGTGCAAGCGCCCAGACTGTCACGCTAAGCCGCCAATGCTGGCTTCAGGAGCAGAGCACTCTTTGCCTAGATGTAGACTGGGCTAGCACTGGCGAGCTCGTTGCGAACGCTCAATTACTCGACTACCCATTAAGTCATTTCAATGCCCCTGTTTCCGGTGAGCCGAGCGGGCAAGAGGGCGCCGTGTTGCTGCCACAACTACCCGAGGGTAGCCGCGCCGAAGGTAGCCTGAGCATCGAGGCCAGCGCGACAGGCTCGCTCTCTGCAGACCCATCGGCTCTTGAGCTGCGTTTCAACGTGAACGCAGGCGAAGGCATGATCCACGTAGAGCCTGTGATAGCGGAAGTAGACGATTTAGCCGCTGTGGAGGCCGAGCCACTAGAGCCGCAGACCTTCCATTGGCGCAACGCTGAGATCTATGGCACACGCACAGACAACGAGTGGCAGATCACTAGCACACTCGATTTCTATCAGCCCAATCTCGCCGATAGCGGTATGTCTGTGCAGGGCAACGCTGACGCGCAACTGACGGTACGCGCAAACCAAGATTTAGACGGTCGTGTAGACCTCGCCTTTGACGATCTAAGTTGGATAGAAGCCTTCCTACCCTCTTTACAGAACACACAGGGGCAACTGCAGGGGCTTACGCTCATATCCGGCTCGATCTCGGCACCTCGATTCGGCGGCAACCTCGAGCTGACTAATGCCTCGGTCGATATACCAGACTTAGGATTAGAGTTGCGGGATATCGCGGCCAATGTTACGAGCGACATCAATCAGACCGTGGCGATACAGGGACATGCCACCTCGGGCGACGGCACTCTGCAATTTTTCAGCGAGATAAATGCGCCATTAGCGCCAGAGCGAAGCTTCGAAATTAGCATCGAAGGCGATAACTTCACGATCGCTAACGATGCAGAGATTCTGCTCAAGATCTCACCCGACCTTCAGGTCACAGGCACTTCAAAAAGCCTCAATGTCACTGGCACGCTTACGCTTCCTGTCGTCGATGTTCAGCTCACGGAGTTGCCCGAGTCTGCAATCGATGTTTCCACGGACACCGTCATTGTGGACAACGGCCCACAAACCCCAGTTGTTCGCAATGCGGCACAGGCAGACCGAGGAATTCTAAGTGAAATGGACTTGACCGCCGAGGTCTCCATAAAACTGGGAGACGAGGCCCGTTTCAGAGGTTTCGGCTTGGATGCACAACTTGCTGGCGCCTTAGAGATAACCCAACGCGACACGGGTGCACCACTCACCTATGGGGAGTTGACGGTCGTCCAAGGCTATTACGAAACCTATGGCCGCCGCCTCGATATCGAACACGGCAAATTATTGTTCTTCGGCAGCCTTGGCAACCCCGCACTCGATATTCGCGCCGTTCGTCAGACAGAGGACGTGAAGGCTGGCGTGCAGATGAACGGAACCCTGCGCAACATCCGTAGCCAGTTATTCTCCACACCCTCACTGCCCGATAGTGACATCTTAGCCGTGCTAATCACCGGCAAACCTTTTGCAGAGATGGGCAATCAGGACAGCAACGCGCTGGCCGGCGCTATTACCACACTCGGTATTAATCAGGGCAAGTCCTTCACCAATCAGGTGCGCTCGCAGCTGGGCCTCGACACCTTGGCGATCAATAGCACTGGCGACACCAGTAACAGCAGCCTTACTCTAGGCAAATACCTCACGCCTAAGATCTTTATTCGCTACGGCGTCGGCCTATTCGAAACGGAGTCCACACTCTCTGTGGATTACAGTATTAGCGACCGCATCAAACTAGAAGCGAAATCTGGTAGCAGCCAGAGCGTCGACATTAAGTACACTGTTGAACGCTAGCGGCACTCGCTGCTAGCCCCTTGAAATTTTCACCTGCGTCCCTATCATTTACTTGCTAGCACGGAGCCTTCGGCCCGCATCCAGTAATTCATTTCGTGAACAATCCTATGAGGTGAAGAGATGCAACTCAACAAACGTTCATTACTCATTACTGCAATCGCCTGTGCTGCCCTAGTTGGCAGCCTCTCTATCGGCATCGCACTTGGGCGCTCTCCAAGCCTATTCAATGCTCAGCAGCAAGACAGCAAGCAAGAGACTCGAGAGGCGATTCTCGACAAACTGGAGAGATCCGCACAGCAACAGGCGCAGAGTCAGCCAACCTTCTTAGATCCATTTACTGCTGCTAATTTTGGCGGCGACCCTTTTGCCCAGATGCAACAGCGCATGGATCAGTTATTCGGGCGCATTGGCCCAAACCCTTCACTCTTTAGTTTCGGAAACTTGGGTTTAGGCGCAGGTTTTGCAAATACTCCCCCCGCTCAGATTGAAGTCGAAGAATCGACGGACGAATATCGGGTGGTGATTTCACTTGCCGAAGGCAGTGATGTGGAACTGGCAACCGAGCTTGATAACAACACGCTTTCGATTTCTGCGCAGGTCCGCACCGAAGTACAAAACAATAGCAACGGACGGGCGTTGAGCAGCACAAGTATGAGCCAATTCTCGCGCGCCATTCCCTTTAACTCTCCGGTGGATGCCACGGGAATGCAGACCGAGAAATCGGACTCGGAAGTCGTGATTAGAATTCCAAAGCTGTCATAAGCTCATAGGGTCAGGCGCTCGGCTAACGACGCGCCTGCAACCACCAATACAGAGTGGATGACACTAACTCGGCGGCGTCTTGCTGCACAAAGTGGCCAGCGCCGGGAACAGTCACGATCGTAGTATCCGCATCGATCCAATCCCAAGTGTTGTTCAGGCCATCGGAGTGCAGAGCCGTATCGGCTAAACCATGGAAGATCAGCACAGGCATCTTCAAGTGGGGGACGGGTGGCGGCGCAGGGATCTCGGTGCTCGCCTCTCGCAAGGTCGGGTAATTCTGCTTATAAAAAGCCAGCATCGCGTCGAAATCGGAAAGCTCGAACGCTTCGATATAGCGTTTCCTCGCCTCGGGATCCGTTACCCAGCCGGAGAGTGTCTGTGGCGTCATAGGCATGCCGAAGAAGATGTCCAGGTCGCTAGGAGAGCCTGCCTGAAATCGCTGCGCATAGGCGGTACTGGCGCGCTGGGTAGGGTTGATTGTCAACTCCCGCAACTGTCCCACTGGATGAGGGAGATTAAGAATAACGAGCTTGTCCACCATCTGCGGGTAGTTGAACGCGAACTGCCAGGAGACCGCCCCGCCCCAATCATGCCCCACTATGATCGCCTTCTCCTGCCCAAAATGACGGATCACTGCGGCCACATCAGCAATCAATAGGGGCATGGCGTATTGCTCTTCCCCCTCTGGTTTATCGCTGCGGTTGTAGCCGCGCTGGTCTATAGCCACGACCTTATAGTCCCCCTTGAGGGCGGCCATCTGCTCTCGCCAGCTATACCAGAAATCCGGAAAGCCGTGGATCATAATGACGAGTGGGCCTTCCCCAACACTAGCATAGTGAATGTTGACCCCATCGCTATCCGCAAAGCCGTGCTCTACCTCATCCCAGATGTCCGCACGGGCCACACTAGGCGCTGCGAAATTGAACATCGACATAAGAAGTGCGGCCAACCCCATTCTTCTCTTCATTAGCATTGGTCTATCCCCCTTTTACATTCGTATTGAATGAACATCATAGTGAGTTTGCCAACAGCTGACCATCGCCTAGATGTCGACACCGAAAATAGGCTATTCTTCGATGCCTTGTGAATTACAGATAGGACTCCTTGTTAATGATCCAGACCGCTCAGACCAGCATCAATAACTTCTTTCGCATGGAATCGGCCAGCGGCATCCTGCTGATGTTCGCCGCGGCTCTGGCCATGGTCTTAGCTAACTCCCCACTCGCCAGCTGGTATGGCTTGATCATCGACACGCCGGTCCAAGTCAGTGTTGGCGAACTTGTCGTCGCGAAACCATTGCTGCTTTGGATCAACGATGGCTTGATGGCGATTTTCTTCTTCTTAGTGGGGCTCGAACTCAAAAGAGAGGTCATGGAGGGCGAGCTGTCGAATATGCGCAAGGTCGTGCTACCAGGCTTTGGGGCGATTGGGGGCATGTTGGTCCCGGCAGCAATCTACCTATTTATTAATCGCGGCGATGCCAACGCCACTTCAGGCTGGGCAATACCTGCTGCGACGGATATTGCCTTCGCACTCGGCATACTCTCCTTGCTAGGCTCACGCGTCCCGATAACAGTCAAAATTTTCCTAACTTCCCTCGCTATCTTCGACGATATCGGCGCAATCATTATCATCGCAGCTTTCTATACTGCGCAGATTTCCTTCTTTTCCTTACTTATCGCGGGCCTGTGTATCCCGCTGTTATTTGCGCTCAATCGCTATGGGTTAAGCTCGCGTACCATCTACCTCGCAATCGGTCTGGTCATGTGGGTTGCGATGCTGAAATCAGGCGTTCACGCCACACTTACCGGCGTCATATTGGCTCTGTTCGTTCCCATGCGCGACAAAACCGACCCGGATGCGCGACCATTGCAGGAATGGGAGCACGACCTGCACTCTCTGGTCGCCTTCGTCATTCTGCCAATTTTCGCCTTCGCTAACGCGGGTATAAGCCTTGCGGGCGTCGGCTTCGAGCAAGTCATGCACGGCGTCCCCTTGGGGATTACCTTAGGGCTTTTTGTCGGCAAGCAAATCGGCGTGTTTGGCATGTGCTGGATCGCGATTAAGCTGAAGCTTACGGATATGCCGGAGGGCATGAACTGGGTGTCGATGTATGGCACCGGCATCTTATGCGGGATCGGCTTTACTATGAGCCTTTTCATTGGCTCGCTCGCCTTCGAGAGTACAGGCATCGATAGGATCTTCGACGAGCGCCTAGGCATTCTGATCGGCTCGCTTCTTTCCGGAATCTTTGGATATTTATTGCTGCGTTACAGCTTTAACAAAGACGCGAAAAATTAGGCGTGACTCTTTCCAACTACCGCTTACACCGCTGGACCGGCGTCGCCCTTCTAACACCTCTATTAGCATGGTGCCTGACAGGCTTAGTGTTTCTCATTCAGCCCGGCTATGGCGCTGCCTATGAGGCTTTGCCCGTAAGAAGCTATCCGCTAACCGAGGTGCTGACGATTACGCCAAAAGAGAACTGGCTAGAATACAAAGTCTTGCGCACGATAATAGGCACCCATCTACTGGTACGCAGTGAGACCGGTTGGAACAATCTTAATGCTATAACGCTCGCCCCTTTCGAGGCCGACGCGCAACAGCGTCGCACACTAATAAGTGACGCGATCGCACTCAAGACCGAGCGCTATGGGCAGTTACTCGAGAGCGATGCTTCCCCCTTTCGCACCAGCACTGGCGCTACAATAAGTCTGCAATGGGACACCCTCAGCCTTTATCAGAATGGCGTCGATACACAATGGATAGACCGTATGTATCGCGTACATTATTTACAGTGGACGGGAATCAAACTATTGGACAAAGTTCTGGGGGTTTTCGGTTTATTGCTCTTAATTGTCATTAGCGTGACAGGTGTTCGTCTGCTCCTGCGTGCCAATACCGCGGAGCAGACGAAGCCGCGCCCGCTTAACGCAACGCAGCGCTAGTAATCTCGAAGCTGGTGGTACTGCCGCCCAGAGTGGATGACATCTTAGTCGCCATGGAGAAGGAACCGAAGTCGCTCACCTCAAGCAAGACTGTAGTGTTTGCGCCATCCCCAATCTGTAGCGCTAGAGTCTGTACATTCAAGCCGGAGATAGTCCGAGCTTGAGTTTTCTGAGAAACCGCGGCGCTATCTTGCAGCGTGTCATTCAGTGCAGCCCTTACCGAAGGAGCATCCGCAGCCTTGAGCGCGATCAACATCCCACTCACGAGTCCCGCCCCTACTGCGTTAGAGGCTGGCATTAGGAAGTCATAGCCATTCTGGCGAAGTTTTACAATCGTGCCTTGAGCATTTACCCACATCTTATAGGACACTGGCGCGGAAAGATTATTGCCCGTCAGAGTCAACGCAACGACATCGGCAGTAGCCCCGTCGACCTGCTCTTGACCCTGCGCCTCTAGCGCAACCGCAGCTTGCAGATTTGCGAAGGAAGTCACTGTTCCATAACTGAGAGTGATAGAGCTGAAGTAGCCAAGCAAGTCTCTTAGTGTATTGTTAGACGTGACGCTCTTAAATAGCTGACTAGTTGAACCTGAGCCAGAGCTACCATTGCTATTACCTTGTAGCGCCACTAATGCATCGGCCACCGTACCCTGATATTGCACAGTATTACCAAATGGTCCGCCAAGTAAGTATAAATCTGGCCCATTTATGCCCACGTAGACGCCGCTTGCAGAATAGTATTTGTAAAAGAAACCATCGAAAGTCCGCCAGCTCGTAGCGCCGGTGAAAAGCTCTGGATAGCGTTGTTGAGCGAGACCAATCAATGTAATTGCGCTTTGGCTGACCACGCTATCACTCACCGCCGAACCCGGCAGATCTTGTGCCATAGCATTGACTGAGACAAGAAGCGCAAGTGCCCCTAGCGCATTCCTCAAAACTGACATCACCTTTAACATTCCCTAGCCCTCACTGCGTAGTCCGAAGATACCCAGCACACTGGGTTTGGAGAATCTTAGTCAGGTCTGCCACACGGCACTACCCCATGTTATGGGGGGCTAAGGCCTCTCGAAGGGCAATAAAAAAAGGGCGCCTCCCGAAGGAGACACCCTTTACTTTACTGCGCCGGTTAAACCGGGATGCGCGTATCGCTCTTACATTTCGTAAGTAACACGTGCGTAGACCATGCGGCCTGTTGGGTCATATAGAGTTGATTCCATACCACCTAGCATTGGCACTTTCTGTGGCAAGCGGTCGAACAAGTTACGTGCACCAACAGTGAACGCGAACTCGCCGCCCATAACTTCCAACTGGCTGAAGTTGTATGACGCATCTACGATTGTAGAAGCATGCAACTCAGAAGTAGCGCGGTAGTTGCTGAAAGGCAACAGACGCTGGAAGGAGAATGGGTTTGCATCGAATACCATGTCGTCAATGTAGCGTACAGTGACGTTTGCACTGTGCTGGCCCATCAACCAACCCATGTTCAGATTGCCTTTCCACTCTGGCATTGGAGGTACCGCACCAGTGTTGTCGTTCTGCAGGCCTTTGCCTTCTACTACAGGACGGTCAACAGATAGCTGGTACTGGTAAGAATCGACATAAGTCGCATTCAAACCAACATTGAACATGCCGATGTCGCCAACAGAGAAGCGGTAAGACCAATTCAAGTCATAAGCTTTCACAAGCATGCTTGACGCATTCGAGTCGCCTGAGTAGATGCGATCGATCTGTGCCATGTTGTTCGGGTCACGCACGATGCGCTTGTCCGAACGTGGATCAGCATTCCATGCAGCAACTTGTGCCAACGTAGGCATGCCAGGACCGGCAAAGCCAGTCGCTTGCTTGAAGTTGAAGAAGTCAGCGCTCAATACATCGTTAGTTGTAGAGGCGATGATTCGATCGGTGAAGTCAGTCTCACTGTAGTCAACAGACACCATCATGCCTTCGATCAAGTCTAGCTCGAAGCCAACGCTCAATGTATCCGCAGACTCAGGCACTAGATTTGGGTTACCGCTCGAGCAGTTAGCCGTGAAGGCTGCAAATGTAGTGAACGGGTCAGCCACGTTTGTCAGACCACAGGACTCTGGATCGTTCAACTGCGACAATGAAGGCGCAACGAATGAGGAGCCCGCGCTCGCACGCAGTGTCAGACGGTCGATTGGCGTGTATACGATGCCGTACTTAGGATCAGTAGAGCTCTGACCAGTAGAGTAAGCCTCGTCACGTAATGCCAAGCTCAGCTCTAGGTTGTCGAGAAGTGGCAATGAAAACTCTGCGAAGTATGCATCTACAGAACGACCATCGCTATTCGGGAACAGTTGCGCACCGATGAACACATCACCAGTCAAGCTGTGCAATGAAGGCACGTTGCTGAAACGATCTTCACGACGCTGATAGCCAAATGCTGCGCCGATAGTGCCGCCTGGCAATTCGAAGCCGCCTGGAGAGATTACACCGTTCAACACTAGGTCGAATGTCTGCAACTTGTCTTCATTGTTAGTGCGATTCTGTACATAAGTAGAGTCAGCAACCGCCTGAGTGTTCAGGTTAGAACCGTCAGCAGAAACGAAGGGGTTGAAACATGCTTCACGGTCATTGACCACGTCACAGTTCAAGCCTTGTGTCAGTGCAGCCATGCTGAAGTTGTTCGCCAAGCTCTTATCCTGCTGATAAGAGAAGGTGTATGTCGCATTACCACGCCAGTCGTTCAGGTAAGGCACTGCGAAGTCAGCCTTGAATGCTTGACGCACACCGCGAATATACGCATCGCCTACAGTTGCGCCATCAGCACCTAACTGTGAAGGCAATGTACCTTGCTTACCCCATGGACGCCATGCGCCGAAAGTCACGTCTTCGTTGAAAGCGATACCGGCAGGATCAAGGATCACTTGACCATTGCCGTTGCGATCAGGCACGCCGTCGCCGTTCGCATCTGCTGCAAACAATGGAGCGCCAGTCGAAGTTACTGCGCGGAATGGGTTGCCTGGCAACTCACCACGAATACCTGGCAATTCGCTTACGCGACCACCTGGGTTAGAAGGCGAGCCACGGTTGTAGTTACGACGTGAGAAGTAGCTAGTCTGAGCACTGATGCTCAAGTCTGGGCTTACGTCATAAGACAGGTTAAGGAATGCTGTACCAGTGTCTTGCTTTACACGGTAGTCCCAGAATTCACCGAAGTCATACCAACACTGGCCACCGAAAGTGAAGCCATTTGGGTTGTTGCCAACTTGCGTTGGATCTTCGCGCGTACCGCCACAGTTAGGATCAGACTTGAGTGCAGTTGTGCCCGTCAAGTTGCCCGCTGCATCGCGTTTTGGCACGAGGTAACGACCTGGGTTTGGAGTAGAAGACGAAGTCAAACCAGCATTCATCTGGTCAGGACGATCGATCATCTTTAGGCGACCGTTAGTACGCCAATCTGCCGCAGCAACGATGTTGATGCCGTTCCACTCAGTACCAGCCAAGAAGCTGATAGTAGTGTCTTTGTAATCACCACGGCTATCGCCCTGTTGATAAAGCTCTACCTTTACACCGTCGTAAGAAGTACGTGGCACGAAGTTCACAACGCCAGCTACCGCTTGCGAGCCATACAGTGCCGCAGCACCGTCTGTCACGATGTCAAGACGCTGAATAGCGATCTGTGGCAGGAACGTGTTGACGTTGTTGCTGATAGTACGCATGCCATCAACAAGAGTCAGAGTAGCACCCTCGCCAAGGCCACGTAGATTGACGCCAGTAGCTGTACTAGATGCGCCAGTCAAAGAGTTCTGAGTGACCGATGAACCCTGGTTGAAGCTCAGGTTAGCGACCACGTCGCCCATGTTAGGTGTACCCTCAGCTGCAAGGTCATCTGCAGTGATCTGAGTGATTGGAGATGCAGCGCGGAAACCTTCTGTACGACGAATAAAGGAGCCAGTAACAACTACTTCTTCAACTTCAGGGGCTTGGGCAAGTGCAGCGCCGCTGATTTGCAGCAAGGAAATGGAAATGGCTGCACAAAGCAACTTTTTCTGTGGAAATGGACTGCTAAACTTCATATTGCGACCTCTAAGATTTTATTGTGGCCCCCCGATCACGATCTCCGCTGTTTCATAATCCATTAGCGGCGCCGGGTGGTCGTTTGATTTAGAAAAAAGGCTGCCTGTAACACGTCACAACTACTAGAAATTACATCCTATGCGACACCAGAACCGTATATTCAGTGGACGGACCTATGCTCTAAATCGACTTTTACTCTCCCTCGAAAAAACCCAAACGCAAGGCGTGGGTATTCCGGGCGCTGAATATAACATCGGGGAAGCTCATGTAAAGCAAAAACTGACATTAAGTGAGAATGCAATTAATGCTTGACATGATAATGGCGGGTATGTGACCCCTTTAGACAGGGACTATTGACCCCTATTGAATTGTTTCAGATATTTGACAGGCAAAGATACTTCAGTTCCAAGTACTCTTCGATGCCATATTTAGAACCTTCGCGGCCTAGGCCAGATGCCTTGACACCCCCGAACGGCGCGACTTCCGTGGAAATTAGCCCGGTGTTGATGCCTACCATTCCGTACTCCAACGCCTCAGCCACGCGGAACACCTTCGCGAGGTCTTGAGAGTATAGGTATGATGCCAAGCCGAACTCAGTATCGTTCGCCATTTCAATAACTTCCGCCTCTTTCTCAAAGCGTATTAAAGCGGCAACGGGGCCAAAGGTCTCTTCTTTTGCGAGCAGTGCGCTTTGCGGAACATCCACGAGGACAGTGGGCTGAAAATAGAGCCCACCCTTTTCGTGGGGCTTGCCTCCAAGGGTCAGTTTGCCCCCTTTGTCTAGCACATCCTGAATATGTTCTTCGACCTTCTCCATTGCCTCTGAGTTTATCAAGGGGCCAAGATTCACTTCCAAATCAAGGCCGTAGCCAACTTTCAGGCGATTCACAGCAATCTGCAACTTCTCGGCAAATTCGTTATAGACACCGGACTGCACGTAGAAACGGTTTGCGCACACACAGGTTTGGCCGTTATTACGGAACTTGGAGACAATAGCCCCCTCAACTGCGGCGTCGATGTCGGCATCGTCGAAGACGATGAAGGGCGCGTTACCACCCAATTCGAGGGATACTCTCTTAATGTCTTGGGCGCACTGCGCCATTAGCTCACGGCCGATCTGCGTGGAGCCCGTGAAGGAGAGCTTGCGCACAGTGGGGTTACTAGTGAGCTCTGCCCCTATTTTCTTCGCGCTACCGGTGACTACGTTCAACACTCCCGGTGGGACACCCGCGCGTAGAGCTAACTCCGCCAATGCCAGCGCCGAGAATGGCGTCTGGGAGGCGGGTTTCACAACCATGGTGCAGCCCGCGGCTAGAGCAGGAGCCGCTTTGCGAGTCAGCATCGCGGCGGGGAAGTTCCAAGGTGTTATGGCCGCGGTTACCCCGATGGGCTGCTTGATAACGATAATGCGCTTATCGGGCTGATGCCCTGGAATGGTGTCTCCATAAACGCGCTTCGCCTCCTCGCTAAACCACTCGACAAAAGACGCAGCATAGGCAATTTCGCCGCTTGACTCAGTGAGCGGCTTGCCCTGTTCTAGCGTCATTATGCGGGCAAGATCCTCCTGATTCTCCATGATTAGCTCGAACCAGCGCCGCAATATGACGGCTCGCTCCTTGGCCGTCTTGGCGCGCCATTTAGGCAGGGCGAGCTGCGCTGCCTCTATGGCATGGCGCGTCTCCACCACCCCCATACTAGGCACGGTGCCGAGCAGCTCACCAGTGGCAGGGTTGTGCACCTCCAGAACGGCATCATTAACAGCACGCTCCCACACACCATCTATGCAACAGCGTTGGCGAAACAGCTTGATGTCTTTGATTTGCGGCTCTGAATTTGGCATAAGAACTCCTATTGAACTTGGCTACGATCGATAAAACCGGCATGGTTTGGCATCTCGATCTTGGGCAAGCTGGCACTATCGAGAACAACGTCTTCGTCCACGAGGCCGTTTAAGTGAAGAATGTACGCAACGAGCTGATAGACCTGCGTGTCACTCAAAGATTTGGGCGCAGTCGGGGGCATTGCGCGGCGCACATAGTCGTATAGCGTACTGGTGTAGGGCCAATAGCTACCCACTGTCAACAACGCGGGTCTAGACGTAGTAGAGCCTCCCACAAGACCGGGCACACCAGCCCCGCCCTGTCCCTCTAGCCCGTGACAGGCAGCACATTGCTGCGCATAGACCTCTTTGCCTTGTGCGGCAGTGCCGCTTCCGCTTGGAAGCCCCTCGCCATCGGGACTGATAATTAAATCCCAGCCCTGTAGCTGCTCCTCGCTAATAGCCTTGCCCAAATGGGGCGTCTCCTGCGCGGCAAGTGTAGCGCTAAACAAGGAGCCAAACGCTAAGGCGATCAATACTCTACGCTTAGGCATAAACATTCTTCACCTCCCCTTGGGCGGACACAGACCAACTTTGTATGCCGTTGAAATGATAGCGATTTATCGCATCGTAGTTGGCGAGAACCATCGCGCGTGTCGGTTGCACTTGCCCCGCCGAATCCGTCGCCCTGCTCTGCAATACTGCGGGCCCGCCCTCCCATACCCATGGTATGCGGAAACGCGTCAGGGCCAAGTCCTGCCCGGTACCGTCTAGATGGGCATCGGCCCAGCTGCGCCCACCATCGGCAGAAACTTCGACCCGACTAATGGCCCCACTACCTGACCAGGCCACCCCCGAAACCTCATGAAGACCCTGACGACGTAGACTCATCTGCCCTGAGGGAGATGTAATGAGAGATTTAACACCCATAGGAAAGGTGAACTGCAGAGCCTTCCCGTCCGGCAACAAGTCCGTGTACTTGGAAGTCTCATCGCGAAAATTAGCAGGACTGTCGGCCAGTTTTATCTGGGTAAGCCATTTAACGCTGACATTGCCCTCCCAGCCCGGCACAAACAGGCGCATGGGATAGCCTTGCTCGGGCCGAATGGGCTCGCCATTCTGATATAGCGCTATAAAGACATCGCGCAACGCCTTGTTCAGCGGGATAGAGCGGCCCATGCTAGCCCCATCGGCACCGGTCGAAGTCACCCAAGTGGCTCCCTCCGCTATACCCGCCTCGTCGAGCAATGTGGCAAGGCTCACGCCCGTCCACTCGGAGCAGGAAAGCAGGCCGTGGATGGCCGCAGCGCTACTGTCTCCAGCCGCAGCGCTGGTATTCGCGCCGCTGTTACCCGAACACTCGAGGAAGTAGATGCGGCTTTGCATCGGATAGGCAAGCAGGTCTTCATAGGAGAATTCGAGCGGCTGACGCACCATGCCGTGTATCACTAAGCGGTGCTGGGCAGGGTCGATAGCCGGAATCCCAGAGTGATGCCGCTCGAAATGCAGGCTGTTCGGCGTGATATTGCCTTGCAATAGATGCAGCGGGGTACGAGACACGCCGGACCCCGGCAACACCGCATTCGGCGCTCCCGCTAGGCGTTGGTAGGAACCGGCAAAAGAGGAAGGGCTTCCGTAGCCAGAGGGATCACTCCCTGGCATCTTCGACCAGGCCGGAATCTCGACTCGTGAGCTATCTGCAGCCAATACAGAATGAGAGATAAGTCCCCCCACCCCGGCAAGGCCCAAACCAAGCAGATGGCGCCGATTAATCAACCCATTTGCTGCTACACGCTCCAAACTTTCTTTATTGTTCTGATTATTGATTTCGCTCATGAGAACCTCATGCTGCACTTGTTGAAGGAAAAGAATAGCTGCTAGTGTTAACGCTCGAATCCAGTGGACTGATCAAAAGCCTAAATGATGCACTACTCAAAAGCCATAGCGATTAGCACGCTAGATTTGCTTGTTTTGCGCAAGCCCTCAGCCAGCAGTTTCGCCGCTTAGGAGCCCGTAGAAAAGCACAAATCCAGCGTAACCGCTCCACCTCAGTGCGTTGCCCTGAGGTTTCATAGTAAGAATTGCACAATGGGAGAGAGAGTATGGGCACTATTACATTTCACGGCGCCGCACAGGAAGTCACCGGCTCTTGCCACTTAGTAGAGTCTCCTGCCATTGGCCGAGTTCTTCTAGATTGCGGCATGCGCCAAGGCGGAGATGCCTTGAATCGCATTCAAGACGAGGGCTTTCCCTTCGAACCCAACAGCATCGATGCCGTCATACTCTCCCATGTCCACTTAGACCATTCAGGTTTGTTACCCACCCTAGTCAGCCTAGGCTTTAGCGGTCCGATCTATTGCACTCAAGCGACTAAAAGCCTCCTGCGTATTCTGCTCGAGGACGCCTCAGGTCTCTACCACCGCGATCTAGAGCACGAAAACCTGCGGCGCAAGCGCAGTGGGCGCCCCCTATTGGAAGAGGAGTATTCCGAGAAAGATGTTGAGCAAGTACTTAAGCTCTGCGAGGGCAGCCCTTACCGCACGCCAGTTAAAATTACACCCGACGCTACGCTATGTTTCCAAGATGCAGGTCATATCCTGGGCTCTGCGATTGTCGAACTAGAATTAACTGAGAAAGGGCAGACTCGACGCATAGTCTTCTCTGGCGATTTAGGTAAATCCGATTCAGTCCTGATGAACGACCCAACGGTCGTAGAACATGCCGACATCCTCTTGATGGAAGGGACTTATGGCAATCGCAACCACCGCAGCATGGACAACACACTGGAGGAGCTTGAGCAGATATTGCACGAGACTTGGGAGCGCGGCGGCAATGTCATGATCCCCTCTTTCGCGGTTGGCAGGGCCCAGGAAATCATCTATCACCTAGGGTGTCTCTATCACGCCGGCAAACTGGATAATTGGCAAGTCTTCCTCGACAGCCCCATGGCGATCGAGGTGACTTCTGTCTACGATAACTGGCTCAAGATACTAGACAATGAAGACGTGCGCTGTCTGGACAAATTTGGCAAAGAGTCTCTCGAAAAATTCCTACCTACACTTAACCTGACCAATAGCTCAGAAGAGTCCATGGCGATCAACAAAATCAAGAAGGGGGCGATCATCATTGCTGGCAGCGGCATGTGCACAGGTGGGCGTATCCGCCACCACTTCAAGCATCGCATCTGGAACGAGAGAAATACGGTACTGATCATTGGTTTCCAGGCCTTCGGCACCCTAGGCCGTCGCCTCGTCGATGGTGAGAAGAGCTACCGCATGTTCGGAGACGAATTTATCGTGCGCGCGCGCATCGAAACCCTCGGGGGCTTCTCTGCTCACGCAGGTCAGAGCGAACTCATTGAATGGGCCACCCAGTTCAAAGACAAACCTCGCTTGATTCTCGTGCACGGAGAGGCGACGGCGCTGGAAGCACTATCGCAGAAGTTTTGGGAAGATCATGAGATTCGCTGCACCGTGCCTAGCTTGGGTGAGAGCATTAACTTCTGAGCAAACCCATGACGACACAGTTGGAGAACACAGGGCAAACCGAGTCTGCTGCGCGAGTAAGTGCTCCCTATGCCCTTTCCGAACAAGAACTCCTAGCGCAGCTTAGCAGCACTCGGGAAGGACTAAGCGGCAGCGAAGCAGAGGCTCGCGTGCAGCGTTACGGGCCCAATCTACTGCCCGTAGCTGCTAGCACTCCCCCATGGCAACGCCTGCTGCGGCAATTTCGCAGCCTCTTCATCTACGTACTGCTTGGCGGTGCGCTCATCAGTTATTTCCTTGGGCACTATGTAGACGCCGGTGTCATTCTTGCCGTCGTCCTCATCAACGGTCTCATTGGGTTTATACAGGAAGGCAAGGCAGAAGCTGCTCTAAATGCCATTCTGTCCATCAGTACTACCCACTGCCTCGCAATGCGCGATGGTGAATTACTCAGTGTTGCTAGTACCGCTCTCGTCCCTGGCGATGTCGTATCGTTGCAGGCGGGCGACCGAGTCCCCGCCGACGTGCGCCTCCTCAACAGCAAGGATCTGCGCAGCGACGAATCTGCCTTAACCGGTGAATCTCTCGCCAGCGAGAAACTCTGCGATGTAGTTGCGCAGGACTGTCCACTCGCAGAGCGTCACAACATGGTCTTTATGGGAACCATGATTGTCGCGGGCGCAGCGACCGGAGTAGTCACCCATACCGGCACTGAAACCCAGATCGGCGCAATCAATACTCTCGTGAATAGCGTGTCGATTCAGCCAACGCCCTTGCAGCGACAACTAACCGCGCTAGCCCGCAATCTCACACTCTCCGTACTTGCACTGACGGTGCTCATTGTCGCATTCGGGATGCTTGCCCATGGCTATAGCTTCGCCGAGATGTTGCAGAGCGCTATCGCCATCGCAGTGGCCGCAATCCCCGAGGAGCTGCCCGCCATCGTCACGATTGTGCTCGCCTTCGGGGTCATGCGCATGGCTCGCAGCAATGCACTAGTGCGCCGCCTACCCGCCGTAGAGGTCCTCGGCTCTGTCGATATTATTTGTACGGATAAGACCGGCACTCTAACGGCCAATGCCATGACTGTGAGGGAGATACGCACCGCGGGTGTAGACATCAATGCCAGTGGTGAGGGCTACGAACCCAAGGGTAACTTCAGTACCCACAGCCCCGAATGGGAGGCCGTCCTAGAGAGCGCTGCGCTAGTCAGCATGCTCTGCAACGACGCGAGTATCAGCTGCGACGATAAGAGTCAGTGGCAGGTCAACGGCGATCCTACCGAGGGAGCGTTGCAAGTATTCGCCCTAAAATTAGGGCTCGATCAAGTCTCGACAAAGTCCAGCTATCCACGCGTTGATGTTCTCCCGTTCGAGACTGAGAGGCGATACATGGCAACCGCGCATAACGTTTCTGGCAAAGGCGCCATGATCGCCTTAAAAGGCGCGCCAGAGAGTCTCCTGCCAATGTGCCAAACTCAATCTGGACCGAACGGAGCACAGCCCATCGATGCGCTAATGTGGCAAAACAAGATTGCCGCATTGGCGGCAAGAGGCATGCGCGTCATTGCCCTCGCAAAGAAGATAATCCCCGCGGAGCGTATAAATCTAAGCCACGAAGACGTTGCGCAAGATATGGAAATGATAGCGCTTCTCGGCATCAGCGATCCGCCGCGCAAGGAGGCCGTGGCAGCGATCGCACGATGCCACGACGCTGGCATCCGCGTAAAAATGATTACCGGTGACAATCCATTAACTGCGTCGGCAATCGGCAAAGAGTTGGGGCTGAATACGACAAAGGTGTTAACCGGACAGCAACTAGACGAGATGAGCCCAGAGCAATTGGCAGAGGCTGCGGAACAGGTCGATATCTATGCCCGTACTAGCCCCGCCAATAAACTGCAACTGGTAGCAGCATTGCAGGGCCGCAAGCATGTGGTGGCAATGACAGGGGACGGCGTCAACGATGCGCCCGCACTGCGCAAGGCCGATATCGGCGTAGCAATGGGCATGAAGGGCACCGATGCCGCACGAGAAGCCTCCGACATCGTGCTCACCGATGACAACTTTGCCACCATCACTCAAGCGGTAGAGGTTGGTCGCACGGTGTATGACAACACCATCAAGTCGATCCTATTCATGCTGCCGACCAATCTGGCCGAGGCCAGTATTGTGCTATTGGCGATCCTCTTCGCCTGGGAGCTTCCTATCACTGCGCCCCAGATACTGTGGATCAACATGGTGACCACGGTGACACTTTCACTTGCGCTCGCTTTCGAGCTGAGTGAGCGCGACACCATGCAACACCCACCCCGCCCCTTCGGACAAGGGCTCATCACCCCCTTGCTGTTGCGCCGCCTGTTACTCGTGGGTATCAGCGGCGCTTTTGTGGTATTCGCTCTCTTCCTTTGGGTACTCGATCACCATGGCTCCATAGAGCGCGCACGCGCAATGGCCGTTAACAGCATAGTGATGATCGAGGCTTTGTACCTTCTCAGCTCACGCTTCTTCGAGCAGAGTATTTTGCACTCTGACATGCGTCGCGGCAGCCGGCCCGTCCTAATATCCATAGCTTTGGTGTTGCTCGGGCAACTCGCCTTCACCTATCTCCCCATATCGCAACGGATATTCGAGGTAAGCGCAATCTCCCTTTTCGATTGGGTTCTAGTGACAGGCAGTGCAATGGTGGTGTTAATATTAGTTGAAATAGACAAGGCCTTAGCGCGGCGCAAAAGCGCTACTGCAAGAACTGCTGCAGCCCCTCAAGTATAAGAGGCGCCAGATCGATTTGATTGCTAGGGTCGGCGATGCTATTAGTCGTCACAACCTGCAATCCCGCTGCTTGCATTTGAGCGAGCGCACCCGCTGCAAAAATCCCATGCACACCGATACACACGGGCGCTCGCATACCGCTTTCACGCAAGTGTGCAGCGGCCTGCATCATGGTATGGCCAGTACTAATTATGTCATCTACAAGCACTGGCGTGTGATCGAGAAAGTCCGCAACATGGGGTACGGAGACACGCACCTCGCGATCACCGAAGCGCTCCTTACTCAGCACCTCGAAGGGGCAGCCAGCAGCCAGTGCCACCTTGGTGGCCCATTGTTCCGACTCTCCATCTGGCCCGATAACGATGGGCTTATTCACCTGCCCACTTAACCATTGCGCAATGGGCTGTACTGCACTCAGGGCAGTAGACGGTATGCTATAAACCTCGTTGAGTGCGTGTATACGATGCAGATGCGGGTCGACTGTTAACAACCAGTCGAATTGCTGGCTAAGCAAACGGGCGAAATACTGCGCGCTGACGCCCTCGCCCTCATGAAAGCGTTTATCTTGACGCATATACGCAAGATAGGGAGCAACTAAACCGATACTGTGTACGCCCAAGTCTCGCAGCGTACCCACCAACAGTAGTAGTGGCAGAATCTTCTCGTTAGGCTGATGTAACTGGCAGAGGATTATAATCTGCGCATCAGCCACATCGCTGAGCACACGAATATAACTTTCCCCATCTGGAAAATTTCGCAATCCCAGAACGCCTTTCTCAAAACCACCACCGGCGAGAAGCGACTCTCCCAGCTCTTCTTGGCCTGGCATAATAAACATTATTGGTTTCATACGAACTCTTCCTCGATATGCAACACGTCGAGATGAGACTGATAGAAATCGAGCGCATACTCCATCTCCCCTCTCGCCTCCGCATGCAAGGTCATTAACAACTGCCCCTTCTCCACTTTATCGCCAAGGCGGACATGTAGATCTATACCCGCGGAGACGGCATTGGGTGCGCCTGCGAGACTAGCTAAGCGAGAGATCACGCGATTATTGAACAAGGCCACGATGCCCGCCTTGTGTGCCGTAATGGAATGCTGGAACGGAGCAACAGGGGGCGTTTTCAATCCTCCCTGCGCTTCACAAATGGCCACGAATTTCTTCCAGGCATCGCCATTGTCTAGTGTCTGCGTAGCCAAGGCTAAACCGCGCCCTGAGGGACAGGCATTGCCCATCTCCAGCATAGTCGCCGCAAGGGTAAGTGCCCGCTCGCGCAGATCCTCTGGCGCGCTCTTCGTGCGTTGCAGCACAGCCAAGACATCCCGCGCCTCCAGGGCCGGACCGACGCCATGACCAACGGGCTGGCTACCATCGCTGATGAGTATCTGCACCTTCATGCCCAGTGCCGCCCCGGTCTCTACCAAGAGATCGGCCAGCATTTGAGCCAACTCTACGCTGCGGACTTTTGCAGTGGGCCCAACGGGGATATCGATGAGAACATGGGTAGAGCCAGCCGCTAGCTTTTTCGAGATGACCGATGCAACGAGCTGACCCTCACTGTCTAGGTCTAGCGCGCGCTCCACACGAATGATGATGTCATCGGTAGGGCTTAGGGAAACGGAGCCGCCCCAGGCCAGACACGCCCCTTGTTCCTGCACCACTTCTCGCATTTTCTCGAAACTTAACGCAACCGTTGTGAGGGTCTCCATGGTATCGGCGGTACCCGCCGGCGAGGTGATTGCACGGGAAGATGTTTTGGGCATCATCAAACCGTTCGCCGCGACAATGGCCACAACGATAGGAGTGGTGCGATTGCCAGGTAGTCCCCCTACACAGTGTTTATCTAAGACTTGCACCCCCTCTCCCCAATCGAATTGCTCCCCGCACTCCACCATCGCCTTGGTGATGGCGATCGTTTCGTCGAGATTCAGATTATTGCCCGCGCAGGCGGTCACATAGGCAGCCAGTTGTATATCGGAATACCGCGCTTCGCTTATATCGCCGATAATAGCTCGCGCGGCCTCCAGCCCCAGCGTTTTGCCATAGAGTTTGCCACGCACAAAACTCATCGACTCGACTGGCAGCGCATGTTTGAAAGTAGCCTTGTCGCCCTCTTTTGCCTTAAGCAGCTTCCACGCACTATCGCTTAATCCCGCCTTCTGGTGGCTGAGTAGCTCACCCGTTACGATATTCAGAGTCGCGATGACGCTGCGCCCGTCAATACACACCCGTACCCGGCCCTGAGCACTGAAGCCCTCTGAACGGACTACATGGCAATCACTGCGCATATACACCACGGGCTCTTGATGAGTGTCGATGCCCGCTTTAGTGAGATACAGAAAGTTTTCATCCGGGGAATCGGCCGTGCCCTGCTTCGAATTCACAGTACTCTCCTAGTTGGGTAGACCCAATATTGAATTCGCCGCGGCTACAATCGCCTGCCAGGATTGACCATTGGCTTCCTGCATGCCGGCGACGCTCAGCGTTCCGCCACGATTACGGTAGCCGAGCACGCGGGTTTGTGCGATTCCTGTGTCGAGACGGCGCAGCACACCGGTCATGACCTCCGCATGGGTATGACAGACAATCAGGCGCGTCTCGACTGGAGGAATAATGCGCGCTATGTCCGCATCGGAATGCACGTAGTTTGCCTCCCGCGCGTCTCTGGGGATGCGAAATCTGCCCGGCTCTAGGATGGCCACGACCGAGCAATCCACGCCTTGCTCACGCATCACCTGTGCCGCCTTGTTGGCCGCCTCCAGTTGATAGGCTCCTACTGCCAAGAACTGCAGAATCGCATCGCTATCGTGCTGCAATACCATTGCGCCGTCCTGCACCGCCTGCTGAGCCTGCGCGGCACTGCAAAAATAGGGGGTCACATTTTTCGGCGTTACCACGGTTGCTACTCGGCCGGTTTGTTTATAGAGCGTCCCCATTAACGCAACGGCGCTATTGGCATCGAAGGGGAAGTACACAGGTGCCACGTCTGCCATTTCACCTAACCACGCCTCACAAAGTGTCGGGTCTTGATGTGACTGTTCGTTTTTACCGTTCTCCCAAGTGTGGGAGCTGACCAGCACAGGCACCGACAGCCAGCGTACACGCCGACCCGTTTCCAAGATATGCCGGGCAAAGATTACCTCTTGTCGCATCGCGCCCAGCATCTTGACAGCGAAAGCCTCATAACTGACAACAAGATTCAGCCCTTGTTTGTTCGCAAGCGCCGCGCTCACCACGGCCTCTTCGTTGAGAGCTGTGATCACGGCGCCGTGTAAGGATTCGGAGACTCCGTCCTCGGGAGAGGTAACTCGATGCTGAAGAAGGTCCAAGCTCTTGTTCATGCGATTACTGCGCATCTCGTCCGGGTTGCCAACTCGAACCCGCATATTGGGATTAGCAGTGGCCAAAGCGCAGAACCACACATCGATCGCTGCCATCGGGGCAACGGCTGTGCCGGGAATTATTCTCTCAGGAAATGGGAGAACAGGAGATTGCACCTTCAATTGACGCAGGCAGTGATCCTTCTCCTGCACTCGCCCCTGTGCACTATGCGTTTGCAAAGACTCGATTGCCACGGCCAACTCAGCAGGGGCAACGAATAATTTTGCACAGCCTTCGTTGAATAAAGTGCGGCTTTTCTCATCGCTGGCGCAGCTGCCTGGCAACGGCAGATTATGCGCAGCGTTGGTACCCGAACCCGGGAAGCCAAAGCCCTTTACCGTTTCCGCAATCGCATAAGGCAGCAATACTGGATAACTACGCTCCCCCGCATCAATCTCCTTATGCTGAGTCTTGAGTCGCTGCGCCATGCTTAGGATTGCCCATGCGAATGCCGCCGGATCACGCCCATCGATATCCACAGGCTCGAAGCCGTTTAGTCTTAGATGATCGCGAAACCAATGCACTCCTCCAGACTGAGACATGGTCGTGCGTTGATCGATACGACGGCCATTGGCAATCATGATGGGCATCACCAACCCGGTGTCTTCGCCACGCCACCAGCGCGATGCCCAATCGCTGCCGCGCTGTTCCTCGAAAGCCCCATCGCTGAGAAAACTCACCAACTCCTGCCCAGGCAATGGCATGTGGACATACTGCAGGCCAGCGAAACCGAGATAGCCGCCCTCGCTGATACCACCGGCGGTATACACATTCACATGACTCCCCAAGGGCGCAACGGGCCGCCCATTGGCGCCGATCTCATAACTGTAGAAATCCTGGCAAAGCTTGCTCAGCCCCTGATCGGAGCGCGGGTATCGGGCCTCTTGTTCAGGCTCGAGATTGCGCATCAAGATATTCACGGCATCGATCGCCGCCACACAGTGCCCTTGTCCCATCATCCAAGCGCGTGTGCTGCCACTCAGTGCATTGGCAAGTAGGTAGCCTACATAAGCGGGCACCATATTAAGCGCCCCTCCTGTATGCCCCTCCGGCGTAAGCTTGAAATCCTCTGCGGCTAGTGTGCGCCCATCGAGATGCACCTCTCGTGCATAGGTCATGTGTGCGGTTAGCCACAGCCCCATGCTCGACAGCCTATCGGCAGCAAGAAAGAGCGCCCAGGCTTGCTCCCGCTTGCAAATGCCAGCAACATCCAATGAATCCACTAGCTCCTCTACTGCTTTCACAGTATCGGGCCTATGTTCGATGGCGCCATAACCGGCGAGCCAAACTGCCTTATTGTCACTCATGCCACGTTCTCCACTAGCGTCGTACCTAAAGACTCACACTGCCTGAACATCTCGTCGAATGCATTGACCGGCGTCAAGCAAAGGGTAATCCAGCCCACCTAGCACAACTCGTTCTCCTTTTTTTACTGACAGGCTATTCGAAAACATTTTATGATGAAGACTCTCGACTAAACTCTTTCAAAAAGAAAAACATCTCAATGGAACTACGCAACTATTTATCTCTAAGCCATGCCTTTCCATTGGTATTTTTGCTCGGTTGCACGCCAGCTTCACCTCCTACAGTGGGAGCAACTGTCGCAACTGATGCGGCGCAAACGACATTGAGCTCCGCAGCTATCAGCACGCCGGGCATTCCCCAATTCGCTCCCGCAGCGCTCATCAATGAGGCCAGTGATTTAACACAACGCTTCGTGGGCACGCTATTGCCAACACTACAATCCGCTATGCAAGAAGGCGGGCCACTGAATGCGATCGACGTCTGTGCGCTGGAAGCACCAAGAATTGCTCAGCAATTGAGCGAAGAGTCCGGTTGGGATGTGACACGAGTCAGCTTAAAGGCTCGCAATAGCAGCACTGCCGTGCCGGACTCATGGGAGACACAAGTGCTACACATGTTCAATCAGCGTCAACAAGCAGGGGAATCAGCTGCCACACTGAATGTTGCGGAAACTGTGAATGGCAACTTCCGCTATATGCAAGCCCAGCCCACAGCACCGCTTTGTCTGACCTGCCACGGCAACGAGGTAAGTCAGGAAGTGCTCAGCGCCATTCGTGCCAAATACCCAAACGATCTCGCGATTGGGTATCAAGCAGGCCAGGTACGCGGCGCTATTTCGCTGCGCAAACCGATGTAGCGTTCGTCTTAAACGCGAATGGTAAACACGTCGCAGTGAATGCCGTGAAGTACAGCATTGGCGGTCGAGCCTAACACTGCGGCCTTCACCGCGCCTTGGCCATGGCTGCCAATTACAAGAAGGTCTACCTTGCTGCTCTCTGCCAGACGCTTGATCTCGTAAGCAGCCTTACCGCGGGTGAAGTGCACATCCTCCGCATGGATATTAGGAAATTTAGCCTTGAGCATGGCTCGGGTACTCTTCGCCACTTCGGCTTCGAATTCGTGCTGCGCTTTCTCGAAATCCCCCATGTTCAGCTCGTAGGTATAGTTACCCACTAGCGTTTCGAACACTTGGATAACACTGAGCTTTGCGCCAGAGGCGAGCGCGACAGCGCGCTCTACGATTCTTGCCGACTCATCTGATCCATCGATAGCAACCATGACATGCTTATAGTGATTCATAGAACTCTCCCACGTGAACTAGCCTATTGTCGAAACTCGTCTTGAATCTTCATCATAGGCTCTGCAACGCGCACTCACAATGAATGGACGGCAGTGACTATACTTAAATCGACGGGCTTTGATCTGCCGCAAACATGCCGCCGAAAACACTCGACGGCATGCGCTGGGCGTGGCTTACAGGAGGTACATCGTCGCGAGCAGACCCGCGATAGACATCGTGATCGTATAGGGCAAAGCGAGGATCACCATGCGACCGTAAGAGAGACGAATCAGCGGTGCAAGAGCCGAGGTCAACAAGAACAGGAATGCAGCTTGCCCATTCGGTGTTGCAACCGATGGAATATTTGTCCCGGTGTTGATCGCCACAGCCAGAAGATCGAACTGTGCACGATCGATACTGCCAGCCAAGAATGCCGACTGCACCTCGGTGATGTAGACAGTGGCGACGAACACGTTGTCGGAGACCATAGAGAGCACACCGTTGGCGATATAGAACGCCGATAGCTGGGTAGAACCCTCCAGACTCAGCACATAGTCCACGACTGGGGTGAAAAGATGCAGATGATGGATCACCGCCACGACTGTAAAGAACACCACCAATAGGGCGGTAAATGGCAGGGCTTCCTGGAAAGCGTGTCCCAGACGGTGTTCGTCAGTGATGCCTGTGAAGGCCGTAGCCAGCACGATCACTGCAAGTCCGATGATACCAACCTCGGCCAAGTGAAAGGCTAGGCAGAATACTAGGAAGAGCGCGACCGCTGCCTGTATCCACATATTGAGGATGTCTGACCTCGTCAGTTTCGCAGTCTGTGCATCATCATAGGACTGCAGAATTTCTCGTACGGTGTCCGGCAAGGTTGCGCCATAACCCGCAATCTTAAACTTCTCCACAAGAATCGTAGTGGTAAGGCCCGTAGCCAGAACTACCATCGAGACTGGAGCTACGCGCAGGAAGAACTCGACGAAATCCCACTCCATGATGTGTCCGATCAGCAGGTTCTGAGGCTCTCCGACGATAGTGCAAACCCCACCTAATGCGGTACCAATAGCGGCGTGCATCATGATATTGCGCAAGAAGGCACGAAAACTCTCCAAATCTGCTCGGCTAGTGTCCTTGATGCTGAGATCGTCGGTAACATCGTGGTTCTCTTTGTCGTGATGAAAGCCCGAGGCCACCTTGTGATAGACCCCGAAGAAGCCGGAGGCCACCGCGATCACTACCGCCGTCACCGTCAAGGCATCCAAGAACGCCGATAAAACGGCACCCATGATCGCAAACATCAACGACAGCATAGTCTTGGAGCGCACGCGCAGCAGGATCTTAGTGAAGCAAAACAGCAGCATTTCCTTCAAGAAGGAGATACCCGCCACCATGAAGATCAGCAGTAGGATTACCGGAAAGTTAGTGTGCGCTTCCTCGTAGACAGCCTCAGTCGAACACATCCCTATCACCACTGCCTCGAAGGCAAGCAAGCCGCCCGGCTGCAGCGGATAGCACTTCAACGCCATCGCGAGGGTAAAGATAAATTCGGCTATTAAGGTCCACCCCGCTATAAACGGGTCGACGAAGAAGAACAGCACTGGATTGAGAATAAGAAAGCCGACGATTGTCTGCTTGTACCAATCGGGCGATGCGCCCAAGAAATTCTTTAAAAACGTTTGGCCATACGAAGCTGTCATGAGCATTCCTCAATACATCTTAACTATCAACAATTAGCGCCCCTTGAGGCGTGGCTTCCTGTGAAAGTCACGTCCAGGAATGCCTTCCACGCAACGCAAACGGAGTCTATCCGAATTTCTGGAAAAACTTTCATTAGAAATGAAATTTTTTATTACAGACATGAAAAAGGGCCTGTCAGCTAGCTGACAGGCCCTTGGCTACTCTCTCGCAAATAGAGGCTAGAGTAGGTAGATTGTCGCCAACAAGCCGGCTATAGACATCGTGATCGTATAGGGCAAGGCGAGTATTACCATGCGGCCATAGGATAGACGTATTAGCGGAGCAACACCGGAAGTGAGCAGGAACAGAAAGGCTGCTTGGCCGTTTGGCGTGGCGACCGAAGGAATATTCGTGCCTGTGTTGATCGCAACTGCCAATAACTCAAACTGCTCTCGCGAGATACGGCCAGCTTCGAACGCCTGCTGTACTTCGGTGATATAGACCGTAGCCACAAACACGTTGTCTGAGACCATGGACAGCACACCGTTCGCAATATAGAACGCTGACAGCTGAGCATGTCCCTCCATCGCTAGAACGAAGTTAACGACTGGCGTGAACAAGTGTAATTCGTGAATGACACCCACCACGGCGAAGAAGACCACCAATAGCGAGGTGAAGGGTAGTGCCTCTTGGAATGCGTGACCAATACGGTGTTCATCCGTAATACCATTGAAGGAGGTAGCCAAGACGATTACCGCTAGACCGATGATGCCAACCTCTGCAAGGTGCAGGGCCAGACATACCACTAGGAACACTGCCACTGCGGCTTGAACCCACATAGTCATGATGTCGCGCTTAGTAAGCTTTGCGGTTTGCTCTGCGTCGTAAGCCTCGAGGATAGAGCGCACATGCTCGGGCAATTCAGTACCGTAGCCAACGATCTTGAACTTCTCAACAAAAAACGTGGTGGCTATGCCTACGAAAAGAACCGGCAATGAAACCGGCATCACACGCAGATAGAACTCTACGAAGTCCCAGCCCATGATGTTACCGATCAATAGGTTCTGTGGTTCGCCCACGATAGTCGCCACGCCGCCCAATGCAGTACCAATAGCGGCGTGCATCATCAAATTACGCAGGAATGCGCGGAACTGCTCTAGATCATCGCGACGATGCTCTTGCACGTTACCATCATGGCTTGCGTCATGATTATCCGCGTCGCTCTTCAGGCCAGAGGCAACCTTGTGGTAAACCCCGTAGAAACCGGTAGCCACCGCGATGACCACGGCCGTAACTGTCAGGGCATCCAAGAATGCCGAGAGCACCGCTGCGACTAAGGCAAACAGCATAGATAACGCAATCTTGGAGCGTACACGCAGTAGAATCTTGGTGAAGGTGAACAGCAGCATCTCTTTGAGGAAGGAGATACCTGCAACCATGAAGATCAATAGTAGGATTACAGGAAAGTTAACTACGGCTTCATGGTAGACGGTTTCCGGCGATGCCATGCCTATCACTATGGCCTCGAATGCTAACAATCCCCCTGGTTGCAGCGGGTAACACTTCAACGCCATTGCGAGCGTGAAGATAAACTCGAGGATCAAGATCCACCCTGCGATGAACGGATCTATCATAAAAAACAGGATAGGATTCAGTATCAAGAAACCGACGATGGTCAGTTTGTACCAATCGGGCGAAGCACCCAAAAAATTCTTCAAAAACGCCTGACTATAAGTAGAAGCCATAAATTTTTTCCTTAAAAGCTTTTTCTTTGGGGGTTAGAAATTAACCCTTGCTGATTTTCAGTCGAATCTTGTCTAATCAATCCCTGCGCTGCACGAAACCGCATATTTAACCGGTTTTAGAAGCTAAGCTATTGATATTTATTGTGTAATTATCAGACCCGGACCATGTACGAGGAACCTTCTCAGGCCAGCATAATAGTAGAAATATCAGCGATATTGCCAATGTTTTCGGCCATTTTGACAATATTTCGGCTCTGCTAGGACGCGCATACTGTTTATATAGAGCGTTTATCGTATGCAATCGCACCTCGCATATAAGAACCTGAAACTGTTGCTTTTCATACATGGAATTTCTCACTGGAATGCCCTAGACTCGCTACGAGTCCTACACCAGTGTCCTACCAAGGGAACTATCAATCGAACCTATGGCAAGCTCCCTCGCAAACCACAATGAATCTGCTGGTGAAAAACTTCTGCAATACTCCGACGCAGTTGTCTTTCTCGCCACTCTAGTATCCTATGTGTTATTGACTCAGGTATCGACACTCCTCTTCAATCCGGAGACCAATGCTGCAACCTTCTGGCCCGGCGCAGGCCTGAGCCTTGGTCTTTTATTGATGCTCCCAAACAGACAGTGGATCTGGGTCATTGCGGCCGTCGCTATCGGCGAATTGGCTAACAATCAATTGCATGACTACCCGTTCGCGGCTAATGTCTTTTGGGCCAGCAGCAACTGCATAGAGCCCCTCCTAGGCGCCTCTTTAATACGCCGCTCAGGTAACTCTGTTGGAGCCTTAGCGCCACAAAGAAATATGTTCCGTTTTATCGCTTACGGGGTCCTATTAGCTCCATTCATTGGCGCCAGCATCGGTGCTATTGGCGCCTTTCAGGTTTTCGGCACGCCTATCGTAACTACTTGGCCCAAATGGTTCATCGGAGACTCTCTAGGCGTGCTAGTGGTGGGCCCATTAATGTTAGCTCGTATAAAACTGAGCAACCCCATCTTCTGGCCAAGAGAACAAATCGTCTTTGCGCTGCTGCTACTCGTTACCGGGTCATTGGCCCTGCGTAATTGGAGCAGCTTCCTCGACATCATACTACCCTACTTATTTTTGCCCTTTGCGCTATGGGCGGCATTACGCTTCGGCGTTCGGGGCACGGTACTGACTATATTCTCTATTGCGACCGCTGCAACTCTGTCCATGAATTTTGGCTATGTTCCCGTTCAAACTGAGCTATTTACAGAGATCCATGGCGTCACCATGATGCAAGTGCGACTGCTTGTCGTCTCCTCCACTGCCCTTGTGGTCGCCGTACTTACACACGATCTCATCCAAGGACTAAGCAACGAAAAGCGTCTTTTGCGCCAAGCACATCGTGACGAACTGACTGGCCTCTACAACCGTGCCGGGCTGAGCTTTCGCGTCGAAAATTCGATACAGCGCCGTCAATCGGACAAACCCTTACACTTACTTATATGCGACCTAGACTCCTTCAAGCCTGTAAATGACCGGCATGGCCATCTGGCGGGCGACGAGGTATTGGTTGAAGTAGCCTCAAGGCTTAGCGCCTGCATCCGCGATGGCGATGCGGCCGCCCGCATAGGCGGAGACGAGTTCGTAGTTCTACTCGATAACAGCGATTCTCAATCCGTCACGTTTATCGCAGACCGAATAGTTGAGCAGATGACCAAACCCGTACGAGGCAGCTTCGGTGTCGTAGAGTTGTCGATGTCGATTGGCATCACACAATGGCAAACCGAAGGCGATATCGAAACCGCTATGCGAGCAGCCGATAAAGCACTGTATCAAGCTAAAAACGAAGGCAAGAATCGTTATGTCTGGGCCCCAAACCTAACTTAAAAAAATGGGGAAGCGCGTCAACACTTCCCCACAAGACTCTACTACTCACGTCTAACAAAATAGCAATACGCAGCCTTACTCTGGCATGCGTGCCGCTCTAACTTCCACCTCGACTAACCAACCATCGCGCACCAAGTCTGCCACCTGCACGAAGGAACGCACTGGCTTCATCGGATTGATATCACTGCCGAAGAACTGCTGATACCCGGTGTTAAAACCTGCGAAATCGAGCATGCCATCGTCACCTGCCGTGGCAAATGCTCGTACCTGTACGATATCTTCCAGTGACCAACCCATGTTTTCCAAAGTGCCTTTAAATGTAGTGAAAATATCGATAGCCTGCTCTTCCATCGAACCCCAGCTACCATCAGCTTTAGGTTGGGCGCCGGCACCACTTAGGTAAAGTGTCTCTGCACCAGGTGGTATAGAGATGACGCCGTAGAAATTGCGGCCCTCGTTGAAACGTTCGATCTGAGCGGGCATCTCGCTCGCTGCACTCGCTGTCTCCTGCTCGCTACAAGCGGTCAATGCAAGCATGCCCGGCAGTGCGATTGTGAGTGCCAAACCGCGAAAATTAAAAAGATTGTTCATTTCCTGCTCCTCGCCTTAGCGGCCAAGTGTGTTGATGTAACTTACGATATTCATGATTGCGGCCTCGTCTTTAAGCATCGACGCCATCGCAACCATCTGTGAACCGAAACTATCCCTTGGATCGCGTCCGCGGTAACCGGCCTTGAAATTCTCTAACTGAGTTTTTAGATACCAGTCGCTCTGCCCTGCTAGAGCGGGGGCCGCAAACGCCTCGTTGCCCTCCCCCTGAGCGCCATGACAAGCCGCACAGGTGGCGTACAGTGATCTGCCAGCCTCGGCATCGCCCTCCACGGTGATCTGCGCAGGTTTATACTCCCAGCTTCCAACCCAAGCCACGATGTCGGCGATACTGTCATCACTTAATTTAGCCGCCATCGGCTGCATCTCGGAACCCTGCACATCCATTTTGTGCGTCCCGCGAGTGCCAGCACGGAACGACTCTAGTTGTCGTTGTAAATACCAAGGCTCCATTCCAGCTAAACGCGGCGCAGAGACACCCTCGTTCCCAATGCCATCAACACCGTGACAGGTAGTGCAATAGCGGTCGTTGTAATACTGCTCCTCGGCCTGCGCGAGGCCTTTTGCGCTGAAGGCACAAATCAGCACTGCAGCACTCCATACCAAAATAATCTTCATCAATAATTCTCCATAAGTTCGCGAAGGGGCCTAGACACCCATGTTTCGTGCGCGCTGATCCATATCTGCCAATGCCCAGTGCGCCGAGGCTATCGCGCTCTCTTGCCAAGCACCGTGGTAACTCACCTGATCACCAATGAAATAATGGCGCCCCCCTGGAGTAGGTTGTTGGAGACGATCGAATAATGTTTGGATCTCATCAGTCCAACCCCCGAAGCCCGAACCCCATCGGCCGGAGCAACCCAGCATATGATTCATGCGGTGCCAGGCGATCGTAATTGGCTTCTCGACCATCTCTCGATAATTGGGATGCAGCTTTTCACCTTGCGCGAGAGCAGCCTCGACGCGTTGCGCCTGTGACATCTTGGTGAAGTGCATGCCGCCGCCGAAATTGTAGGCGGCGAGTATGACTCCCTTCGCCTTATGAATGCCGTGAGGTGGATACCAGATCTGCTGTATCGGAGCATTGATCCAGCTTATGCCGCCATAGATATCCTCGTCTTCCCAGAAACGCTTCTTAGCCTGAAAAGCCGATTTATAGGCTTCGCCACGTTTGATAGAACTCATCGACTCGAGATAGTCACTCGGATAGTTATTAGGAATACCCGTCATCAAGTGAGAAGGAATACAGTTGAAACAATAATCGGCGGAGATGCTCTGCCGAACACCATCGCGCTCAAAGCTGACATCCACACCATCCTCTTTAAGCGTAATTCCCGTGACTGGTGCCTTGTACACCACTTTATCGCGAAGAGCTCGCGTAAAGCCCTTTATCACCATGTCCATGCCACCGACCGGTTGCATCAACATCGGTCCGGTCTCGCCCTCATTAGCAGTGAAGCTCAAACCCAGCATCTGGCTTTCCATGAGTTTCTTGAAGGCCACCATATCCTTCTGTATCCCGTGGTCTAGGAAACCACCGCTTACATAACCGGCCCGTGAACTGCCTTTGTAGAGCATGTTCTCGTTGAGATCGCCAAACTGGGAAATTAGGCCAAGAATCTTCTCAGACTCTGTGTCGGAAAATGGCTGATCTAATTGCGCACTGGTATAGCATTTCGCGAAAAGCTCTGCCAAGAAACCACGCACGTTGGTGGACATCTCACCATTACGAATCCGCGCGCCACCGAGCATCGCGTCATCTTGCACATAGGCAGTCTTGGACTCGTTTATAAACATCTCAAGCTCGACGCCAAGCTCCTTGCAGTATCCGAGTAGATTACGATGGGTGCTAGGAATGCGCGCCGCTCCCGCATTGAAATACATATGAGGTTCGTTGTCCCATTCACACACTTGATTGTTACCGATCTCATCAACAACATCGCCCGAACGAACCGTCATCACACGGCCCCCGGCGCGGTTCGATGCTTCCAGCACCGTGCAGTCGTAGCCTGCTTTGGTCAACTCCCACGCTACGGTCAGTCCAGAGATCCCTGCGCCGAGCACTAGCACTTTCCCTTTACCCGCGATTGGTGCCGCGAGTGATAAAGAAGCTGCCGATGCCGTCGTAGGCATAAGGCTTAAAGCGGAACCCATTTGAATCAAGGCGCTAGTACCAAAAGTGGCCCCTAACAAATTCATGAATTCGCGACGACTGACAGAGTTGCTCATCTAAAAAGCTCCTAGTAATTCCATTCGAAAGTGAGCAAGCACAAGGAGGCAATGCCCCCTCGTGCTTGCGACGGGCTTAGAAGTCAGCTGTCAGACGTAGGTAGTAATAACTGCCATCCCAACTCACTGGTGTGCCAGTAGGGTATAGAGCACCACAGCAGTAATCGCCGAGCTTGTCCTTCTGTGGATACTCGTCGAATATGTTGCGCCCACCGATCGCTAGAGTGAATATTTCGTCGAACCGGTAGCGCCCCTCGATATCGAACTGCACCACTGGGTCGTATTCCTGCACAGTCAATACACCCCCGACAGGATTTGAGTTCTCGTAGGAGCCATAGATGTTCGCTCGGCCCATCAGAGTGAGATCACCGACCATGTGTCGCGCCATAACCACACCGCGCCACTGCGGATCACCATTTTCGAAATCATAAGTGTTCTCTGCGTTCAGATAAGCACTCGGGTCGGTTTCGAATTCACTCTTATTAAAGTTCATCGAGGCCGTTAGAATGGTCTCTGAATCACTGGTCAGTGACAGCGGATAAGTAGCAACAATATCGACACCCTGTGTCTTGGTGTCGAAAGCGTTGGCGAAATAGAGCACCCCGCCGATCGACTCCGCACCTGGAATGCCAGCTGCAACCAACGCTTCATAGTTGGAGTAGGCAGAACCAGAGGTGGGGTCAGTTGACACATCACGAGTGGAGATCGCGTAAGTACGGTCCTCCATGTCGATGCGGTACATATCCACAGTTAGGTCCAGCTCACCGAAACTGCCCGTAATACCGAAGGTGTAGTTCGTTGCCAGCTCGGGAGTCAGCGGAGAGGAGCCTAGTGCCAGTGCCACATCGCTATTGGCTGGGAACAGCCCAGTCGCAACAGGCAGACCGTTGGGCAGACGCGTGGATACGTTAATCGTGCCTTGCTGACCTGGAGTGGGTGCACGGAAACCAGTACCGTAGGAGGCACGCAGACCAAAGTTATCTGTGATATCGAACTTGCCAGCGACCTTGTATACCAACTCTGAGTCGAAGTCAGAGTAGTCCTCGTAGCGCATCGCCCCTTGCAGGAACAGGTTCTCCGATACATTTCCACTCAAGTCCACATACGCCGCGTAAGAGTCACGCGAGTAAGTTTCCGAGAACTGCGGAGAGTTGCCCGGAAAACCGTTCGAACCCACCCCTACCACTTTATAGACAGGGTCGCTGCTGCTAGCGCAGTTTAGGTTTGAACCACCGGCTATCGCTGCGGAGCCCGCCGCTGTAGGCGTCATATCTGCCGCACATAGATTCCATGGATCCGGTGTCGCATAAGGACCTGGCGCGTAGGAGGCCACATCGCCGCCCACGACCTCATAGGACTCATCCATATAGCTAGCGCCGAACGCCCACAAGGCCTCGCCCATCTCGTAGGAGAAATCGGCTTGGTACTGCACTTCCTCGTTGACCAAGTCGCCAGGACGGAAACTCGTGGGCGAGTCAGGCCCCATAGAAGGGTTGATCGTATTCTTGAGCGTGTACTCGACCTTGCTGCTGCCGCCACGGGCGCTCAAGTCATAGGAGATGCCACTGTTCAACTCACCGCGGATACCGCCAACTATAGAAGCGTCGAATACATCCCCGAAGAAACGCGGCGTGAAACCACCGGGGAACTTCTCCAGTGGGCTATAGATGGAGCCGTCGGCACGACGCAGATCTTCGATAGTGCCATTGTTAGGATAGCGGTAGTAGAAGCCACCGTCAGCGGAGCTAGCCGAGTAGTTACCGAATGCGTAGAGCTCTGTGCCGCCACCTAAGTCGTAGCCGCTATTGAAGAACACGCGGACAGCTTCGGTGTTTGGCGTTCCCCAAGGTTGCACATAAGGACCTTGGCCGATGTTCGCATCGGACACGCCCGCCATGAAGGTTGGGTCAGTTGTATAGGCCGCATAGCCGGCATTGGGATTGTAGACCGGGTTGTTAGGGTCTAGGCAGAACCAAGACTCACAGTATTGTTCGCCGCGGCTAGTCGCTTCAGATTCGCTGAACTCGCCAGAGATGCTCAAGAAGCCACTCTCGCCTAGGGGCAGACCTATATTGCCTTGTACCGTGACTTGATCGCCATCCCCCTCTGAGTAGCCACCAGTGTCTACTGTAAGGCTTGCACCCTCGGTGTTGTCTTTGAGGATGAAGTTAATTACGCCAGCGATCGCATCGGAGCCGTATTGTGCTGCAGCGCCATCACGCAGTACTTCTACGGTTTTCAGCGCCGCTGTGGGGATCGTAGCGATATCAGGCCCCTGTGTACCAGATCCGCCGATAGAGACTAGAGCTGCACGGTGACGACGCTTCGAGTTCACCAACACCAGTGTTTTATCGGTAGGCATGCCACGCAACTGTGCGGGACGTATAAATGTGCCGCCGTCGCTGATCGGCTGGCGGGAGATATTGAAGGAGGGTACCAGCGTCTTTATAACGTCATTGGTATCGGTGAAAGCGACCTCACGAATCGTCTCAGTATTGAAAACATCGACTGGAACCGGTGAGTCGGTCACCGTACGGGGGCGAGCGCGTGAACCTGTAATAATGATTTCTTCTAGATTAGCCTCGGAATCTTGCGCGATAGCTGTCGAGCTGATTGTTCCAGAGGAAAGACCTGCGATTAATAATGCTAGTAAGCGTCGGTTAGTGGGAACCATTGTATTCACTCCTTCATGTGGGATGGCCTACTACAGTGCAGATCGAATGCGCCACATCCGCTCTGCAGCAGGATTGTGCGAATTATTCGCCTCCTAGCCCATGAAATTCCTTCCTACTTAGTCCCCAATTTCTCCCTTAGCGGGGAGAAGCGCGGGAGAATCGGGCCTAACGCCTATGGCTGGTATCTAAATTGCACTACTCCAGTAACGGTGCAGCAAAAACCAAGGATTGCGGTTTGCGCGCTGAAATCGCGAGAAGAAATGACCTAATTGAAGGCGGGCGCACCAATTGAGTGCGCAACGTTACAATCTTGGAGAGGGCATGACTGGGGCTGAGATAAATCGCATTATTACTTTGGGACCATTCGAGATATCGAAAGGTAGTTGCACCATAACGCTCGGGGAGGTGGAGAATAAAGTCTCGCCTCGCTGCATGGATGTATTGATTTACTTGATCGAGCATTCTGATCGCATCGTGAGTACCGAGGAGCTGCTGCACAAATTCTGGAGCTCCGTGGCATCGGACCACGCGATTCACAAGGCGATTGCAGAACTGCGCGCCGCCATGGGCGACAGCGTGCGAAGGCAGCGCTATATCAAGACAGTACCGAAACGCGGCTATAAACTATTGGCCGATGTACTGGCAGACAGCGCTACAGTGATTCCAGAACCTGCAAGCTTACTGAGTCGAATGCGGCAGAAACTCGACTTAGTCGACACTCGGCAATGGTTGGTCGGCATTGCTGCCGCCGTAATACTTTCGGGGCTAGGATGGCTAGCGGAGTCCGAGCGCACTCAACGACAAGTTGATCAGCTAGTAATTGGCGTGTCGCCATTTCGATTCGAAAGCAATGGCGGGGATAGCAACCGCTATTTGGTCGATGGCTTAACCAGCACCTTAATTAACGGACTCTCTAACTTAGGTCCTATGGAGGTATTAGCCATAAGCGATACCGACACCTCCTCTGGCCCAACACGCTTCGGTATCAGCAGACTCCCCTCCCATCTCACTCATGTTCTGCAAGGCACCTTAATTCAGGCGGACGAGCGCCTGCGCGTGATCATTAACTTGGTTCGCACCGACGATGGCGTCTACGAATACTCGGGCCGCTTCGACATGAATCAGGGCGAGTTGTTCAACATCCAAGACACCATCGTCACTAATATTGTGGGGGCTCTGGCAATCCACTTAGATGACGAGCATCGGGCCAATATGCTGGACTGGGGCACTAGCGACGCCATCGCTTACGACCGGTTCATGAAGGCTGAGTTTCATAATGCTCAGTTCAACCCCGATGATTGGCAGCTTGCAATAGAGTATTACACCGAAGCCATCGAGCTTGATCCAACCTTTGTCAGCGCACACCTCGGCCTAAGTGCCGCTGCGAATAATTATTCAGTGTTTGCGAAAATAGCCGAGAAGCAACGTCTTATCGATCTGGTCACCAAATCCCATAGAGCGATTGCTAGTATCGATCGTGAACATCCCGCTCTAGTCTCTATAAGAGCGATCGAGTTACGCATGGCTGGCAATGAGTATCGCCAAGAAGAAACCGTGTTGCGCCAGCAGATTCTCTCTGGCACACCGCCTGATTTCGCCATGGCGCATTACGCATTATTACTGATGAGCGCGCGACTGTATGACGAGGCTCAACGCTTCCTAGACAAGGCCGCAGAGGTTGGTCCATTTAAAATATCACCCGATGAGATTTGGAGTTATCGCATTACCCTTTTGCCACCAGCGCAGGCGATACCCGCGCGCAAATTACAGCTATTGGAAAGACCCAAACATGTAGGCTTCCTCGGCAGCGTAGCGCGAGACCTCACCGCTATCGGTAATTACCAGGAGGCCATTCCCTTTCTCGAGCGCCAGAAACTCGCAGATAGGCAAGGTCCTTCCGCCGAACTCACTACCTTGATCGTAGATACCGCTAGAGGCGCACTGAACCGTGAGAACGCGAGCTTCCTGCGGGAGTTCGATGATGATAAAGATTCCGCCTACTCCAACGGAGTTGCCAGCTTCATGCTGGGAGACTTCGACGTCGGGGCCCATTATTGGAGTCAGATTCATCCACTACAGAAACGCTGGCTTCTCAATCTCGCACATGCACAAGAGATTTATTTCCCTGCAAGAATACTGACCAACGAGCAATATATAACCTTATTGGAAGAGCTAGATGTGGGCAGGTCTTGGCAGCGCACCCTAATGGAAGGTGTGATGCTGCTAGAGGGGGTCACTGGTGTCGGCCTTAGCGAGACGGCCTATACGCACTATCAACAGGACATTTTCATGGCCCGCAACAATCTCTGGGCTGAGAATGTTTGGCCCGTGGATGCGAGCATCGCGGGGGTAGCGCAGAGCCAATAGCCACTGGGCAATATTAGTTCGATCAGACGCAGCGCGCTTGAGACTTTCCAAGCAGCGGCATTACCGCTATTCTCGACTTCGTTCTTTTTTCCGGTGAGTGAAGTCCAAAGCCTATGAAACCCTTCTTTATTTTGCTTCTGATTGCGAGCATCGTCGCGTGTACGCCTTTGAGCCAGGCTCAGGAAACCGTTCTCTACGAGGTGTCGTTCGCCAATGCGGTACATCACGAAGCTCGCATCAGCGTGACCTATAACGATCTGCCTGCAGACCTTGAGGTGCTGGAGATGCGCATGAGCCGCTCCTCTCCGGGACGCTATGCATTGCACGAATTCGCTAAAAATGTGTATCAGGTCAGCGCTGTGGATCGCGACGGCAATCCTCTAGAGATTTCTCGCCCCTCGCCCTACCAGTGGAACATCGCCAACCCCGGCAGCTATGTGAAGCTTAGCTACACTCTATTCGCCGACCGCGCAGATGGCACTTACTCGCAGATCGACCTTAGCCACGCGCATTTGAACATGCCTGCCACCTTCATGTGGGCGCGTAATTTCGACCACCGCCCACTACGAGTGCGCTTCACCGAATTCAATACGGACTGGAAGATTGCGACTCAACTTGTACCCACCCCTCGCTCTAATGAGTTTACTGCACCTGACTTGCAATACTTTCTCGACAGCCCCACCGAAATCAGCGACTTCTCCTTGCGAGAGTTCAGCGTGCAATCCCAAGGGGAAGACTATCTAATTCGCCTTGCAGTACACCACGACGCCAGCGAAGAGGACGTTGACGAATTGGCGCAGATGGCGGAGCAAGTAGTGTATGAGCACATGGCGGTGTATGGAGAACTCCCCAACTTCGACCATGGCACCTATACCTTCATCGCGGACTATCTGCCCTATGTGAATGGAGACGGCATGGAGCATCGCAACTCCACCATCCTGACCAACTCGAACGGCTTGACCGACAATGCCTCCGCGATGCTCGGCACTCTTTCTCATGAGTTTTTCCATAGCTGGAATGTCGAGCGAATCCGCCCTCTCTCTCTCCAGCCCTTCAATTACGAAGAGGCTAATCTCTCTGGGGAGCTATGGCTAGCCGAAGGGTTCACTCAGTACTATGGCAACCTACTCCTACGCCGCAGTGGCATGCGCACGGAACAGGAATATTTGGAGATCGTGCAGAGTTTAGTCAACTCCATAACACACTCCACTGGGCGCGATTTTTTCAGCCCCGTCGAGATGAGCATGCAGGCGCCGTTCGTGGACGCCGCAACCGCATTAGACCCAACCAACTTCCGCAACACCTTCTTCACCTATTACACTTACGGCGCCGCCCTGGCCTTATCGCTGGACCTCACGCTGCGTAGCGACTACGACTTAAGCCTTGACGATTATATGCGCGCACTTTGGCAAGACTTCGGCCGCACCGAAACCCCCTACACATTAGATGATCTACAGAATACTCTGGCACTTACCACCGGAGATTCGGCATTCGCCTCCGACTTCTTCCAACGCTTTGTTCACTCCAGCGACCTACCAGACTATGCGAGCCTTCTGGCGAATGCGGGTTTACTACTACAGCTAGACTCCCCCGAACAGGCGAGCCTTGGGACCATAGAGTTAGATTTCGCGGACGAGAAAGCCACGTTGGTAAGCCCTACGCTAGTCGGCTCGCCCCTCTACATTGCGGGACTGGAGCGCGGCGACCACATACTCAAGATCGGGCGCTACAATATGCGCAGCGAAAGAGGCTGGGACCGATTGCTACAGCGCGTTAGCTCAGGAGACACGCTTCCCATCGAGTACGAACAACGCGGAGTGACGCGCACGAGCGAGGTCACCTTCATCACGGATCCCGCACTGATAATAGTGTCCGACGAGAGCGTGCAGCGGCCGTTATCACCACAGGCAAAGGCCTTCCGCGAGAAATGGCTAGGCAGCCCAACTGGCCAATAGGGGGTAACGAGATGTTCGCCAAGCTAAGCAGAGCCGCTATATTGTCTTGCTCCCTTGGCTTGGCCGGCATAGCCAGTGCACAGGCTCCAGATTGCCTAGATGAGCCAGCAGCCTTGGACTATTGGCGGCCCATCGCCGCTGCGGCTAACAGTGTCGACGCGAACACCTTAGCTGAGCCACTGTTACAATGCCTCAGGTCGCCCAACCCCGAATTACGTGACGATATCGGCTACGGCCTTTTCAGTGTTTGGCTGCGCAATGCACAACTCTCTGTCGACCGAAAACAGTTCCTCTTGCAGCAACTCTCAGCCAATCTAAGCCCTGCTACTAGAGAGCTTAGCCTGCAACGCTCCTTCTCCGCTTTGATCATCAGCGAACTATTACGCGCCGACGCCATAGACGCATTCATGACTACAACACAGCGCGAACAACTTCTACAGGCCAGCGCGCAGGCCTTGCGCGACGAACAAGACTTTAGAGGCTTCGAAGATGAGTTAGGGTGGGTGCACTCGATTGCGCATTTAGCAGATGTGCTGTGGCGATTCTCTCTACACCCGGCGCTGAGCGAGGACCAGGCAGCGCTCATCCTTATAGCTATAGGCAGCAAGGTGAGCGCAGCAGAAAGTTTCTATCATTTCAATGAAGGAGATAGACTGGCCAGGCCAATCGCTATTCTGCTAAGACGTGACGCTTTAACGAGCACCGCTTGGCTGAATTGGTTCGCGGGCTTCGCTAAGCCTAAGTCAGTGAATACCTGGCCCGAGGCATTCGGCAGCGCTGCAGGGCTTACGGAACTACACAATACGAAGCTCTTTATCCGTGCACTCTCCGACCAATTACAGGGAGTTGATTTGCACAAGCCGGTGCAAGAAAAATTGGATGAGCTGGTGGCCTTGCTCACCGAATTAGTTTAGGCATATGGCCCACTCACGCCGTAGGTAAAATCTCCAATACCAACTCCGGAGGGCGACACAATCTTGCCCCTCTATCAGTCACAACGATGGGCCGGTTTAGCAAAATGGGGTTGGCGATAATCGCATCTAGTAGTGCATCATCTCTGATAGCCTTGTCACCTAAACCGAGCTGCTTGTAGGCTTCCTCACCACTGCGCAAGACATCGCGCACACAAAGTCCCGTGGCCGCAATAGTGTCAAGTAGCACCTCTTTACGCAGGGCTGTGCTTAAGTAGTCGATTATCTCTGGCTCTATTCCGGCCTCGCGAAGTAAGGCGAGTGTCGCACAGGATTTACTGCAACGGGGGTTATGGTAGATCTGGGGATTCATGTACTTCTCTCATTCGGGTTTAGCATACTGGGCGAGCTGCAATTATAGCTGCGCCACACACACTCTGTCTTTGCCGCTGTTCTTTGCATGATAAAGGGCCCTATCGGCACGACTCATCAAATCGTCTAGGCTGTCCTTCTCGCCATTGAGCGAAGTCAGGCCGATGGAGACTGTAAAGTAAAGTAGCGTTTCGCCGCCCACGACGGGCACTTGTGCGGCGCTCAAGGCAAGGCGTAGGCGCTCTGCGACGTCTAATGCACACTGCTGAGGTGTTTCGGGAAGTATAAACGCAAACTCTTCGCCGCCTAAGCGGCTGTTAATGTCCACCGAGCGTAGAGTTTTCGTACACACCTGCGCTAGGACTCGCAACACGTCATCGCCAGCTTTATGTCCATAGGTATCGTTTATTTTCTTAAAATTGTCGATATCTAACATAAGAAAAGACATGGGGTGCTTGTAGCGAATAGTACGGTTCATCTCCCTCTCCGCCAATTCCATAAAATATCCGCGGTTGTTTAGCCCGGTTAGGTAATCTGTTTGTGCACGCCTCTCTAGTTCCTGTTCTAACTTCTTCTGTTCGGTTACATCGTGAACAACACCGTCGAGCCCCGTCACATTGCCAGCGTCATCGAAAAGAGGAGCTTCATTGATCTCGCACAGGCGCTTGCTGCCGTCCTCATGGTGAAGCTCGATCAGAAACGGCACCTGGCCTTCGCCCTTCAGACCCAATTCCGCCAATTTTATAGCTTCCTTATTTATCGGATTCTCCGTAAGTAACTCTTGAAGTGTCTTCAGCCCTTTGCTCGGATGCCAGCCTAACATCTTGGTGAAGGAGCTACTGACATAGGAGATATGCCCTTGCGCATCACGCGAATAGAAGCAGTATTCCTTGGCCACATTCTCGACCATCCTTTCGTAGCGTTCATGCACGTCTAGCAGTTCTTTCTCGGCATTGCGTAGCTTCGTAATATTGGTCGAGAAACCTACCAAACCATCGCTGCCATCGCTTTGTTTTACCGGTATCTTGACCGCCCAATAGTGTATGGCGCTTCCCTTGGGGTCATAGAAAATCTCTTCGCCCGCAAACTTCTCACCATTCTCAATAACCTTGCTGTCTTTCTCCCAGAAGTAATCCGCGACAACCGGATCCATTAGCTCAGTATCTAACTGGCCAGAGATATCCTTAGACTCTACCCCCATCAGCTTTGCCATTTCACTATTGCCATAAATGAACTTGCGATCCCAGCTCTTCATATAGACCAATGCTTCTATATTGTTGAGGATGGCGTTGGACAAGTCGCGTTGTTCTGCTAGGGATTTCTCGAGGAGTTTGCGCTCAGTGATGTCTGTGGAGATACCACACATCCCTACGATTTCGCCGCCGGAATTACGTATAGGAGCCTTTATGGTCCAATAGTAACGAGTCTCACCGGAGGGTTTGACAATATTTCTCTCTTCTAGCTCAATCTTCTCACCGTGCTCTGTGACACGGCGATCATTGATCCGAAGCTCGTTAGAGACTTTCAAATCGAAGAAGTCGCTGTCATCGCGACCGATGATCTCTTGCAGGCTTACCCCAAAGAGTTCGCAAACCAGGTTGTTGGCATAGGTGTAACGTCCCAACATATCTTTGGTAAAGATATAGGCCCCAACGCTATTGACCACTTCACGCAGGCCGAGGAGTTCTATCGAAGTTTGCGCCATGGACTCACTCATGAGGCACCTTTTTCATTTAGGGATATTCACTTTATATCACATCATGCACCAAGAATAAGCACAGGGCATAAGGGAACAACGAGCAGGATTCGCAATAGTAGACATACAGCCCCATCTCCCTAAGCTGCAATGTATCGATTTCACTTGATAAGCCCTGTAATTGACGGGAAAATCCTTGCTTAGCGAAACCCCCAAAGCGGGACAATTTAAGCGCTCTGGTTCTAGCCCTATAGGAGAAGGATATTGAATATTATCAAGCCCATAAGCCTTTTTATCGCACTGTGCTGCACAGTCTCGCAAACATATGCCGACAGTGTTTTTACGTACGCGATGCTAAAGCTTCCCTTCGAAGTACAAAGCGAAGAGTCTTGGTCTGAGGTGATCTCAAACCAGCAGCAGTGGCAGCAGTTCTACTCCGGAAGTGCAGATCATCTCACGATATGGCCCGCAGGAAGCTACACAGCGCCTCAGATCGATTTCGACGCCTATGATATTGTCGTTGGCGGTATGAACTATAAGTCCTCACACAGCGACATAATGGTGCAGTATCTAACTGAGAGCAGTAACATAACTTATCTTGGTATTACTATTGTGACTCCGGGCAATTGCACAGTGACAATGGATTTACGCTATCCAAACATCGCTATTCTGGTTCCGAAGTTAAAGAATGAGCTCAAAATTTCGACACGCGTGGCGGATTATTTCTGCCCCCAAGCTTAAGCAAAAAGCGGATAGATTCGATTTTGTCCAACTTGATTTAGCCAGCTCACCCTATTCGAGAAATATGGTATGGAAGACTACTACCTAGATGAGAGAGGGCTCGCTTCCTACTTCGAGGCACAGTGGCTAGACAAAGTACGCGAGTCCGGTTTCACCGAGCCGCTTCTAGCAAACTCTAAGCAAGTGCCGGACTCATTTATTGCATCTCTCTTTTTCCTAGCGGCTGCCGACTTTATCGATGTAGGTCTAAGCAAAGCATCGCTAGCGCCCACAAACCTTCTTGAAGTTGGGCCTGCACTCGGTCGAAGTTGCTATGAGCTAATTAAGCGCACCTCAACACTTCGCAATGTGACCCTTGTCGAGCCCTCTGAGCGACTTTTCCTTAACATGAGAAAACTCCTCATGGAATCGGGCACATATGATTTTCCTTATATCAAAGGCTTAAAGGAATTAGCGAGCATTGAGTTCGATACAAGTGCTATTGTGGCCAGTTGTTCTCTCATCCGCTTCAAGTCTATCAACGCTGTGTTCGATTCGAAGACAACAAGCGACGACTTCGACATGACTGTTTGCCTAAACGTCGTAGATCAATGTGAAGAACCTTCTAAATTAGTGAGAAATTTACAGGCACGTACACGTGTCAACGGAGTGTTGGTTCTTTCATGTTCTTATCAATGGTCGAGTAAGCATTTGAAAAACCCTGACGACGCAAGCGCTGACATCAATCAGTATTTCAATGCCAATTGGACGAAGATAGGAGAAACAGAACTCGAATATCGCTTCAGATTCAATGAGCGTTTCTCTCGACTTTTTCTGTCTCATGTTGTGATGTATATGAGGACCGGCTGACATTCGGCGGCTCACTTCAATCATGAGTGCTTAGCGCAAAACAACAAACTTCTAGGAGGGCGAAGGATGCAATGGAAAAAAGGACGCGGACGACTTGCTGTCTTCGAACCACTTCTAGGGTCTTGGATAAGCGAATCAGACTCTCCTAGAGGCCCCATTAAAGTGGTGCGCACCTTTAGCAAGACTCTGGGTGGAAAATACATAGAGTTGCAGGCTTCATGGCAGTTCAATGAGTCGCACTACGACGAGTTGGCTTTGTTCGGCGTTGACGATGATAAGAAGCTCAGCTTCTGGTCGTTCACATCCGACGGTAAACGCTCAACAGGTGTGATCGTGGAAGCCAAAGACATCCACCCAGTAGCGCTAGCCTTTCAAGCCAATATGCCTGCGGGTGTCGCCCGCCAAGCCTATTGGCCTGACCCAGACGAGGGCTTCCACTGGGCAGTAGAATCCCAAACCAAGAAAGGCTGGAATCGCTTCGTGGAACATCACTACCTTCCCGTCCGATCAAAGGGGTCAGAGTAACTTGAAGATCAAGTTACTCTGACCCCTTTGATCGATCGGCCCCTTTTAACAGGGCAGACCTTCAACAACATTACTTCATCCCGGTGAATAGATGACTGATGCTATAGATTATCAAGAAATATTTCGTGAGATTGTGTCGGGGTTTACCGACGCTGATGACCGTGGTGATGTTGCAGCATACATTCCGGAGCTGGGCAAAATCGACCCACGAAAACTAGGAATACATCTTACAACTGTGGAACAAATTCACTATAGCTTCGGCGATTCTGACGAGAAGTTTTCGATTCAAAGTATCGCAAAGGTATTGTCACTCACCTTGGCTTTGAAGATATTGGGCAAGGATATCTGGACCCGGGTAGGGGTTGAGCCATCCGGCTCGGCTTTCAATTCATTAGTGCAGCTAGAGTACGAAAAAGGCATCCCCCGAAATCCATTCATTAACGCTGGCGCAATTGTTGTTTGCGATATTTTAGTTAGCTGCCTAACAGATCCAAAAGTCGAATTACTTGAGTTCATCAGGGAGACATCGGGAATTCCAACTATCGACTATTGTTCGACTGTAGCCGAATCGGAGAAAAGAATGGGCTTTCGAAACATAGCCCTCGTTAATTTTATGAAAGATTTTGGCAATATCCACAACGATGCAGACCTAGTCTTGGATTTGTACTTCCATCTGTGCTCCATTGAGATGAGTTGTAAAGAAATAGTTCAAGCCTTCTTGTTCCTAGCCGCTGACGGTATAAACCCGGTGACCAAGACGACGGTTATTAATTCACAGCGCAGCAAGCGTATCAACTCACTCATGCAGATGTGCGGCTTCTACGACGAGGCTGGTGAATTCGCCTTCAGAGTGGGCTTGCCAGGTAAAAGCGGTGTGGGTGGAGGTATAGTCGCGGTGCATCCAGGAAAGTTCTGCATCGCGGTGTGGAGCCCCAAACTAAACGAGAACGGGAACTCCCATAAAGGCATGAAGGTGTTAGAGGAGGTAACTACTAAAACCAAGTTCTCCATATTTTGAAGCTATTCAACATAATTGAAATCTGCGGGGCCGGCGCGGCGCACTAAAATCACGACATCCCCCTCCAGTGGAACGTCCCAAGAGTGCGGCATGGTGGCTGGAATTACGATGTAGCTTCCAGTCTTGACCAGTTGCGTGCTATCGCCCAACTCAAGAGTGACTGCGCCGCTGACCACTACCACGAACTCATCGTAGCTATGCCAGTGCAGATCGAAGTGTGAGCCAGCAGGAAACATTGCGTAGTAGGTTATACCGCCGGTTACCGGGTCTACACCCTGCTGTGCCGTGCGCACCCCCAAGGGCGATCCATTACCGCCTCCGGGAGGACCCCAATTGATCTCATCGAGATCCACCACATAAGGAGCGGTTGAAGTCTGTGCAAGCACACTAGAGCCTGCGCTAGAAAAACCTAAGATCAGAAAACTGATCACCAATATACGCCAACTTGAATGTCGGATTGCGAGTGTGTTCATCGATTAACTACCTGTATTCGATCAAAGGGATCAAAGGGGTCAGAGTAACTTGATCTTCAAGTTACTCTGACCCCTTTGATCCCTCTGACCCAGCTGATCCATTTGATCCTAGAACGTTGCCAAGGCATTGAACGGACTCGCAGTCCCACCCGGGATCGGGTTGATCTGTATGGCCGTCAAGAACTCCCAGCGCTGCAAACGCGCGGCGGTTTTAGAGACATCTTCTAGATAGCCGTTGTCCACGATGGGCAGGCCCAAGTTGACCTGCGTTAGCTGATGAATCGGCCTGCCAATCCCAGTCACTCCGGAGGGTTGCACGTCGTTAACCGCATCTCCAACTAAGATCGCCACGTCTCGCGCCTTGAGCCAAGGCAGTACCGAGGCATGCAGGCCCGCACCGCCCTGTCCATATTGCCATGGTCCCTCGGCATCGCGCATCGCCCAGCGCCCAGTACGCACGAACAGTGCATCGCCACTGCCGATCTTTACTCCGGCGAACTCTTCCCAAGCCTCCAAGTCCGACACATAGATCGGCGTGCTAGGATCTAACCAATCCAGGCCACGCATCAGAGGAATATCTACCAATACGCCACGCGTAACATAGGAGGTGCCCATGCGATCAATGGCGAGGTCCTCACAGCCCGTGGCGGTGAGATTCTGTGGATAACCATTGAAGATGATGTACTCGCCATCGATCTCGCTGCGGTAATGACACAACGCATCGATGTGGGAGAGCATGCCGTCGTGTAGAGAGAAACTTATCTCGTCCAATGCAAAGGTGGGCTCACCCGTCACCGGATCTAGCCTGCTCATGCGATGTTCGGTCGGACCGAAGCTCTGGCTGTCCAGGGCCTTTTCTAGGGTCACGAAATGCTGCAGGGTTACCGTCTCACCAGTTTGCACTAACGCCGCGGCCTGCCGTGCTTTTGCAGGCGTTATCAGGTTCAAGGTGCCACGCTGATCATCCGGCCCCCAACGCCCCCAATTGGACAGCTCCTGCTCCCACACTTTCAGAGTATCCAAAGTGACTAGATTAGCGGGCAACTGCGTGGATGGGTGAGCCTGAAAATCCTGTGCGAGTACGCTTGCCGGCACAGTCAATACGATGGCGAGATTGAGGGTGGCCCAGAACTGCCGAGAGTTAGCGAAAGGACGTCTATTCATTGGTGTAGCCCTCTGGATTGAGAATTGGCCTAGGCTTGTGCGAGCGACCAGCCTAGTGAAGACCTTGTTTACCACATTGCGTCATAAACGGCCAACTCAGACCGCGTAGAAACTCCGCGCATATAGTGGGATACTCTGGCAACGTAACGACAAAGCGAGCTGATATTGTCATCGCCATAATAAAACCCATGCCGAGGCAATCATAAAATGATCCTCGACGAAGTGGAGAGCATCGATGAATAAAACAATGCACGGATTCGTCCTTACTATCGCGGTTTTAGCACTACCTGCCCACGCTCAACTCGAACCCGAGATGCTATTAGTGCCCGCGGCTTGCGTAGAGCTTGGCAGTTTGTTGCTAGACCAACAGAATAATCCCCTGCGCGAGGAGTGCTTGGAACCTTTCTATATAGGCAAGTATGAAGTCACTTTCGCGCAGTTCGACGAGTTCACTCGTGCAACAGGGTTAGCGCCGCGCAACGACCTTGGTATTGGCAGAGATACCCTACCGGTGATGGATGTGAGTTGGGACGATGCAGTAGCCTTTGCCGAGTGGTTAAGCCAGAAGACCGGCGAGACATACCGCCTCCCCACAGATGCCGAATGGGAATACGCCGCACGAGCGGGCGCAGAGTTTGGTTTCAAATATCACTGGGGGCCAGAGGCTCTAGAGAATCACGCCAACTGCAGAGATTGTGGAAGTCAGTGGGATGGAAACATGGCGGCCCCTGTTGGCAGCTTTGCGGCAAACAACTTCGGACTGCATGACATGCATGGCAATGTGTGGGAATGGACGGCAGATTGCGGGATCGTCAGAAGTCCGAGCGAGGCCGGCGATTCAGAATGCCGAGTTGGGACAGTTCGCGGTGGCTCATGGGATGTACCCGCAGCACAAATTGCCTTTACTTTCCGCGCCCAGCAGCAACGCAGAAGGCCGACCCGAGACACCGGCTTCAGGCTAGTACGAGAACAATAGAAAAAGAGCGCCACATCCATGCATGTACCTGCAGACATAACTCTCCGCACAGAACGGCTTATGCTGCGCGCCGTGGATTTCTGCGATATCGACCTAGTTTGGGACGCAAGTCGCTTCGAGGGTTTCAACGATGGCATGACTTGGGATCCGCCAGACAGCCGCGATGAACTGACCCAAATTACCCAGCGCAATCGCGACGACTGGCGTGACGGCAATTGCTATATCTTCACCGCTTGCACACAAAACACCAACATCGCGATCGGCCGTGTGGGCTTACACAAGGAGGCTGAGCCTAACACTTGGAACATAGGCTTCTGGGTGCACCCTGATCACTGGGGCAGAGGCTATGCGCCAGAGGCAGCCCGCGCCGTGTTAGAGTTCGGCTTCGAAACACTGAACGCAGAAAGAATCGAAACGGACCATGCTACTTGGAACGCCCGCAGCCAAAGCGTAATTGAAAGTCTCGGCTTTGAGTTTGTTCGAGAGAACCCGGCAGGTTTCTACAAGAATGACAAAGCAGTGGCAGTGCTAGAGTATGTGCTTACCGTGAATGGAGCCAGATCATAGTGGAAGGAACGGAAGTACAAAGACATATGAGGCTCGCTATGGAAGAGGGGCGCAAGGCAATAGCAGAATGTGCTGACAACCCTCCCGTTGGTTGCGTGCTAGTGCTGGACGGCATTGTGATAGCGAAAGGACATACCAATCCGCCCGGCAAGCCCCACGCAGAGGCCATGGCAATCAATCAGCTCGAAATGATAGGCGACGATGTTGAAGCCTATGTCACCCTGGAACCTTGTTCATTTCACGGCAGAACCCCCTCCTGCGCCGAGGCACTAATCAATGCAGGAATTAAGCGCGTCTATGTAGGCATGATAGACCCCGACTCACGGAACAATGGCCGCGGAATAGCGCGCTTGCGTGAGGCTGGCATAGAAGTTCATGTCGGTGTGCTCGAACAGGAGATCGCATTAGAACTACGCGGCCACCTCGGCAAGGCACTATAACGACCTTGGGAAAAACCGATCAAAGGGGTCAGAGTAATTTGATCGATATGAGTCCCGCAAATCGATCAAATTACTCTGACCCCTTTGATCGACTCTGACCCCTTTGATCAAAAACACTCTGGACTGCGGATATAGACGTGTAGTCCCGGATATCCGAGCTAAGTAATGAAAAACATCACACTACTAGCCTTGTCAGGCAGCCTACGCAGCGCGTCTTATAATACTGCGGCCATCAAGGCACTGAAGAACCTAGCGCCAGCTCATATTAAGATAGTGATCGGTTCAATTGCGCAGCTGCCTCTATTCAACCCCGACCTTGAGGGGCAGCACATTCCCGCCTTGGATGAACTAGTGTCCACAGTGAAGCATGCCGATGGCTTGATCATCGCTAGCCCGGAATATGCCCATGGAATTAGTGGACCGATGAAGAATGCTCTCGATTGGCTAGTAGGCGGCGTTGAATTCCCCTATAAACCTATAATGCTAATCAATACTTCGCCGCGGGCACAACACGCACAGGAGGCCTTGCTAGAAGTGCTTACGACCATGTCTGGCAATATAGTCAAAGGCGCGTGTGTTTCCATACCATTATTGAGTAGTGAACTAGACAGCGACGGCATCATAGGCGATAAAGAAATTTCCGAAACTTTGCTCTCCGGACTCGAAGAGTTCCGTGTTGCAATAGAAGCCCAGAGATCTGCCTAAACCTTATTTGAATTAATGAGTAATTTGAGATGACAAAACACCGCATATTTACAATGGAGTTCGCCAAGGTCTATCCGCTCTATGTGCAGAAGGCGAAACGAAAAGGCCGTAACAAGGATGAAGTAGATCAAATAATCTGCTGGCTAACTGGCTATGAAAAAACTGGCCTAGAGAGACAGGTTGATCAACGAGTCGACTTCGAGACCTTCTTCGAGCAAGCGCCGGCACTCAACCCGAACTGCAAGCGTATAAAAGGACTAGTCTGTGGCGTGCGAGTGGAAGAAGTTAAAGACCCCTTGATGCAGAAGATACGCTACTTAGACAAACTAATAGACGAGCTGGCGAAGGGCAAAGCGATGGAGAAAATTCTCCGACAGCCCTAAGAGATACCCCTGAATAGCAAGGCGCCTTAAACTGTTTACGATGAGAGCTGCGAAAAGACTTCCATGACACAAGCAAGCGCAACAAAAACACCGATCATAAGCCTAGCGCCAGCCAAGCTAGAGGACGCACAAGAGCTCGCCGCACTGCGTGTCGAGGCGATGCGAGAAAGCCTTGAGCGAGTCGGTCGGTTTGATCCTACACGGGCTGCGCAGCGTTTTCTTTCAAGCTTCTCACCCGCACACACCAGACATATCATCCTTGCTCACCATAGAGTGGGTTTTGTGGTAGTAAAACCAACGGCAGATCATTTGCTACTTGACCATCTCTATGTTCGCCCTGCAGAACAGGGCAAGAAAATTGGCTCTGCGGTGCTATCGCTAGTGTTTGCAGAAGCGCAGTCACTGGGGCTCCCTATTCGAGTTGGCGCACTGCGCGACAGCCCATCGAATCGTTTTTATCTGCGCCATGGTTTCAAGTTAATCGAGCAGAGCGAGTTTGATAACTACTATACTCGAGTGTTCTAGGTTCGGAGCGGTAGCCCTTAGCAGTTTGAAGGAGGTAGTTTGCGAAAGGTTGAATTATTGTTGCTCGACGCCGATGGTGTAGTGCAAATTGACACTCCCGATCGTAAGCACATGCTAGCCAAAATTTGCGGTGGCATCGCTGACGTAGAAAAACTGATGATTGACTTGTTCGACGCAGAGCTCCCCTGCCTAACAGGACAAGCAGACTTTCCTGAGCGGCTTCAGAAGGTGCTAGCTGACTGGGGAAACAGGGTATCACTAGAAGAGGCGCTGATCGCTTGGACTGCAATAGAACCAAATGCGGAAGTTCTAGACCTTGTGGATAGCATTCGCGCTAACGGAACTCCTGTAGCTCTAGCCTCGAGCCAAGAAGCATTCAGGGCAAGCTACATGAAGAACGAACTCGGTTATATCTCACGCTTCGACCATCTCTTCTTCTCCTGTGATCTCCAAAAAATGAAACCAGACCCTGCGTATTTCAATGAGATATTCACTACGCTATCTACCCCACCATCACGCAGCTTGTTCATCGACGATAATCAAAAACTCGTGGACGCCTCCAAGGAGTTGGGCGTCATCGCCTTTCGCTATGATTTGAACAGTGAGCCGGCATCCAAACTCAAGGCGATTCTCGTCGAAGAAGGTCTACTTTAGTAGTCGCGCTAGGTAGCATTGAGTAGATAACGCCATTTCAATTTATTTTCGAGGTGAGATATGAAATCTAAGGATAAGAAGGATAATGCTGCTAGGGGAAAAGGGATGGCAATCGGTATTTGCATTGGAGTAGCGATTGGCGCTGCGATGCAGAATGTCGCGATTGGCATCGCCATCGGTGTGGCGATTGGTGCTGCGATAGGCGCGTCGATGGCCAAAAGAGAGAAAGTTGAATCCGAATAGTGTTTCACGAACTAAGATTGAGTTACCTTAATCATATCATCACCAAGTTACAGAAAGCCGAGATTGAGATGCGCAACTTACCCCGTTTATTAGCATAGAGGTCTGTGTGAAGATTGTAAGTTTTTGTCCGAGCTGCGCGAGCGAAGGGTTTGTTAATAGTGAAAGCAAGAGCTGGCGGTGTAGCGATTGCGGTTTCATTTATTTTCATAACACTGCCGCCGCAGTGGGCGGCATTCTCAAGGTTAAGAACGAAATCCTACTAGCCCTAAGAAAGCACAACCCAGGTAAAGGCAAGTTGGACTTACCCGGTGGCTTTGTCGATTACGATGAAAGCTTAGAGGCAGCGTTAGTAAGAGAGATGCAGGAAGAATTGCGAGTGACGCTAGGCCCTTGGCGCTATATATTCTCTTACCCGAATCGTTACGAATACGAAGGTGTACTGTATAACACTATCGATGCATTTTTTCTTACTGAGCTCGACGAGAAACCAACTGTGATAGCGAGTGACGATGTTGCCGATATAGTCTGGGTAGACATCCAAGAGATTGACTTAGAAAGAATCGAATTCGTCTCAGTTCGCAATGCAGTTATACACTTGCAAGGTGGCGTAGATGCACGCTAAGCACATCTGTGCAGTCATGGTTCACGTTCCATCGCCTGCGCAAGGGCTTGCCTGGTACGAGAAAGCATTCACTAATGCAATAAGACAGGATATAGAAGGCCAAGACTTTGAGTATCTGCAAGTCGGCGATGTGCGCATAGAGATGGTAAAGGCAGATGAGAAAGTAACATCTGGCCCGGTAGGAACTGTAGTGTACTGGGAGGTAGAGAGTATTTCGCAGGCGCTAGCCCACCTTCTAGGCCTAGGAGGCAAACTCTACCGCGGCCCAATGACCATAGAAGACAAGCGCAGCATGTGTCAGGTGCAAGACCCATGGGGTAATTGCATCGGCCTTCGTGGAATTGAAATTTGAACGCGCGCCTTGTCGCAAGGCCACATGTATTGAACAATTCATTTTTAATTCATGACCTTACGCCATACCTAGCGCTCTCAATTTCAAGCATGGCAAACCCTTAGGCTCTGCGTTTTATACATCCACTGAGATTCACACTCGCATCTGTGCTAGACTCCGTGCTCTTCGTTTGTCAATTCGACGTCGTTTCAACCACATCTGTTTTATCTTCGCCACCTAGACCCTAGGCCGCGCGGTTCTCTTAGCTCAATATCGTTCTTTTTATTCTGTAACGGTCACACGTTCACGCTGCATTGTCCTTGTCGACATGATCATCACATCATGCTGGCGAGCTCGTCTATCCGCTTGATATCGCAGCAGATCATCAAGCATCACTTTTGGAGTCTTATGACTACGAGTAACACCGAAGCTCGGGAGATACAGCCAAGCATCCTCTCCTTTGTAAAAGATCTCCCCAACCTATGTTCTCTTGCGGGTTTAGCCTGCACAACTCTGGCGATCTACTTCAGCATAATTGGTGTCTATTCGGCGGCGATGATCGGTATGGTTTGGGCCGTGGGCTTTGACTGGGCCGATGGCCTCATTGCGCGCAGCATGAAGGGCCGCACGAAGACCCAAGGGATATTTGGTGGTCAGCTAGACGTATGTATCGACATTGTCAGCTATGGGGTAGCGCCGGCAGTGCTTCTGCTTAGCTACGGCTCCTTCGAACCCATTTTCCTAGCAGGCGCTTTCCTGATGCTTGCCGCTGGTGTAATACGGCTGAGCTATTTCAGCACATACGGACTCGCAGAGGGGGCCAAATACACAGGCCTCGCACTGGACAACAACAGTCTCATTCTAGTTTTCATATTCCTGTTCGAAAGCGCGTTCAGCCACGGGGCATTCTCGATCATTCTTTATGCTGCCTGTGTTGCGCTCGCGATTCTCAATGTTGCGCAGATCAAAACGCCAAAGCTCTCTGGCAAGCCACTCAATGTTTATCTCCTTGCCTTTTACACCCTCGCGATAACCGCGGCTTATGCATGGAAACTTTTGTAGGAAAAACGAGCACCCGAATTTGCAGTTGTAGGTTTCATTTTTTAGTAAGGAGTTAATAGGCATAATGGTTGTATATACGGTAGGCACATTCGATTTATTACATGTAGGGCATCTTGCATTACTTGAGTATTGCGCGACATTAGGCGACGTAGTGGCGGTAGGCGTTGCCTCCGACCGTGTAGTGAGATCTTACAAACCCGAGAAGCCCGTAATCCCGCTCGACCAACGCCTGGAAATGCTCAAGGCGCTGCGCTGCGTCGACATAGTTCAGCCTTATCACGAGCTCGAATACGTATCCGGCTGCATGACCGTAGATGCAGACATCTTCGTTGTCGGCGAAGACTGGGGCGCTAAACCCCACAACATCGAGGTGGAGGCCTATTTGAAGAGCATCGGCAAAAAAATAGTGCAGGTGAACTACAACTCGCGAACATCGTCTACTCGCATCAAACGCAACACTGTCGCGCAAACTCATAGAAGACAACATAACGAGCAAGCTGTGGCGTCTTTAGCGCTCTAGCACGAACTGTGTATTAACGAATTAGGAGAAATTATTATCGAGCTATTAGATTTATACCCCTACTTATTGGTGCCGATAATATTCTTCGCAAGAGTCGCGGATGTCTCTCTTGGTACGTTCCGCACAATCGTCGTGTTTCGTGGCCATAAACTGCTCGCATCGTTTATCGGTTTCTTCGAAATCACTATCTGGTTAGTTGCCGCATCTCAGGTGTTAACTAATCTTGACCACTGGTATTTCGCTTTGGCCTATGCCGGTGGCTTTGCCGTGGGCAACTATGTCGGCATCTCCATCGAGAACCACTTTGCCATTGGCAACGACCTTATCCGCTGTATATCCTTCAACCGAGATGTACTAGCGGGCAAGCTACGTGAGGAGGGGTTCAAGGCCGTCTCCTTCGATGGTGACATGGGCAAGGCCCATCCGGTGGAGATCCTGTTCATTGTAGAGAAGAGGCGTAATGTCCCTTCCTTGATCAAGCTCATTAAAGACCTAGACAAGACCGCAGTCTATTCGGTGTCAGATGTAAAGAACGTCTATGACGGCCCCGAGATCTTGCCCTCTCGCAACATCTTCAGTGGCGCTTTGATGAAGTTTAGAAAGCATTAGCCGCAGCAACCCCCTCCCTCTCTTTTGCTTGCACGCACTCACGCCAGCTAAAGTCGGCATTTCTACATATATATCATGCGGTTGAGGCACACCCCGGCTCGCCCATCATGGGCGTAATTAGGAATCTTCCGCTCTAATATTGGTCCGATTCCCATACTCCTCGTAATAATACTCTGACAAATAGAGATTCCGAGCATTCGGTGTGATAATTTCGCTGTAGTCACAGCAAGCACAAGCAAGCCAGTTGTATACCAGATTGCGCGAGTGCACACGGCATAAGTGCTAGATGTGCCGCATGTTAATCGCGTTAAAAATAAGAGATTAGGAGCCGACTTTGAAAGCACCTGCTATTCCCGAAGATGAACAGGCTCGGCTTGAAACACTTCGTTCAATTGATGTTTTAGACACTTCCCCTGAGGAACGATTCGATCAACTGACACGCATGGCGAAGCGCTTATTTGGGGTACCCATCGCGCTAGTCAGCATCGTGGATGAAAATCGCCAGTGGTTTAAGTCTTGTGTAGGTCTAGACGTAGCCGAGACCTCTCGAGATATCTCTTTCTGCGGTCACGCGATTCTAGGAAACGATGTATTCATAATCCCCGATACTATCGAAGACCCCCGCTTCGCAGACAACCCCTTGGTATTGAATGACCCTGGAATCCGGTTTTACGCCGGCTGCCCGCTCACTGTAAGCGGACACAAACTGGGAACGCTATGCATCATCGATAAAAAACCGCGAGATTTTGGCGAGGAGGATATTAACGCACTGAAAGACCTAGCCTCTATGGTTGAACGGGAACTTCAGGCTATCCAACTTGCCTCTTTGGACGATCTTACGAAAGTTTCTAACCGTCGCGGCTTTTTGTTTCTTGCCAAATACAGCCTTAAGCTCTGCACTCGGCAGAAAATTCCGGCTACGCTTGCGTTTCTAGATATGGATAAGTTCAAAGCCATCAACGACGAGTTCGGCCATTCCGAAGGGGATTTCGCATTAACAAAATTTGCCAGTCTTATGAAAGCCTCACTAAGAGACTCTGACTTATTCGCGCGCTGGGGAGGCGATGAGTTTGTAGCATTGCTTACAGATACTACGCGGCAGCAAGCTCAAGAGACCTTAGAAAGATGCAGTCAATCACTAGCGCAATATACTCAAGAAGCAAAGCTTGGCTACGCTATTGCATTCTCGTTTGGAGCGGTGGAGTTTGACCCCGATAAACACACTACAATTGACGCGTTATTGGCCGATGGGGATTCGCTTATGTATGAGGTAAAACAAGCCCGTAGTTGACGTAGGCAGATAGACAGCTCTCACCTTGGCCCCCTGTCTAGAATCACTGGACCGCTGCCTTCCTTGCCGCAGCGATCCCCCTCGTTGTACATAGGGCAGACCTTCAGCGACAAACATCCGCAACCTATACACCCAGATAAAGAGTCTCTTAGACGCTGCAAATACGCGATTCGAGCATTGAGGGAGTCGCGCCAGCGGGTTGATAGTAGCTCCCAGTCCTTGACGGTTGGAGTTCTGCTTTCGGGCAAACTCGCGAATGCTTGTTTGATCTCTTCGAGACTAATCCCCATCTTCTGCGCCGCCTTGATCACAGAGATTCTCCGCAAGACATCCGATTTGTAGCGCCGCTGATTCCCCATGCTTCGCCAGCTACGAATCAAGCCCTTCTTCTCGTAAAAATGCAGCGCACTAACATTTACGCCACACCTAGTGGCCACCTCCCCTACCGACCAATTTGCCTGTCTCATACGCCCTCCGTTTAGCGAGAGTCTATTGAATAAAAAGCTTTACCTCAACCTAACTTTAGGTATTAGCATGCCGTCAAATTCAATAAACGGAGCACATCATGATTCACTTAGAGCACGTCAATCTAGTAGTCGCCAACATCGAAGAGTCTCTTAAATTCTACCGCGCAGTCTTCCCCCATTGGCGTATACGGGATGAGGGAGATGGGCAGTGGAATGGCAAAACTCGCCATTGGATACACTTCGGTGACGATTACCATTACCTAGCTTTCAGCAACCACGGCGAAGACGAGAACCGAGACCTAGACGGTCATCAGATTGGGCTGGCACATTTTGCATTCGTGACCAATTGCCTTGACGCAGTGGTGGCACGTTTGGAAGCGCAAGGCTTCAAGATCGCGCAAGATGGCGCCGAGGAAACCCATCGCCGTAATGTCTACTTCATAGACCCCGCTGGTTTCGAGGTGGAGTTCGTCGAGTATCGAAGCGATCTCCCCTCCGAACGCAACTGCAGCAGCTAGCTTGTAGATCAAAGGGGTCAGAGTAATTTGAAATTAGTGCCCCACTTGCGCGATCGGGCCCTTTAGCGGCACAGTTGCTTTCAAACTACTGACGTAGGACTATGACTTTCCTTAGATAAACTCCACCAAGAGGGTTGATCATGCGCCAAACCTTACTGTCATTACTCATCGCACCGGCACTACTACTGCCAAGCATCTGTGCTGCTCAATCTGCCTACCCGGAATCTTTGCTAAACACCAAAGGCATATTCACCAGAGATGGCGCCGCTGCACTAGGGCAACCCTTCCGGGGTGTCGCCACCTCCGACGGTGTCATAGAGGGCTTGTTTCCGCTGCAGGACACGGGCCTGTCCACGGTCTCCTTAGCCGAGGCTGGTGCCGCTTTTCTAGCATCGTTGAACGACATCCACCTAAGCCGCGCGCACTTCCCTGTAGATGACCCTGAGTGGCGTAACTGGTCCAATGTGGATGTGGGCATCTTCGCCCGCCACGGCGTCAGCTTGGAAGAGATGGACGCAACCCAGAAGGCAGCCGCATGGAACTTGCTTCGAGTCTCACTCAGCGCGCAAGGCCTGAAGACCACACAAGACATCATGAAGACCGAGCAGACCTTATTAGAGTTGAACGAAGAGTCCATTCGCTATGGCGAAGAGAAATACTATTTCACTGTTATGGGCATTCCGTCTGCCACCGAACCCTGGGGTTGGCAACTTGATGGCCACCACCTAGTTATCAACTACTTCATTCAAGGTGGGCAGGTGGTTATGACGCCTACATTCTTGGGCGGCGAACCCGTGGTAGCCAAAAGCGGCAAATACGAAGGCAATACCATATTGCAAGACGAGCAAAACTTAGGCTTAGCATTCATGACATCATTGAGTGCCGAACAACGGCGCCTGGCCACAGTGCAAAGCGAGAAGACAGCGAATGCCCCTATGGCTGCGGCGAACGAAGACAATATGGTATTGGACTATGTTGGCTTGCCAGGCTCTGCACTCACGCCCGCACAGAAAGCAAAGCTAGTGGAATTAATAGCGCAGTACGTCGGCAATATGCGCGACGACCAGGCGGCGGTGCGCATGGATCATGTGGAGCAGCACCTAAACGAGACCTACTTCTCTTGGGTTGGGCAAGTTAACCAGGATGCAGTTTTCTACTACCGGGTACATAGCCCAGTGGTACTGATCGAGTTCGATCACCAGAACCCCGTGGGCACCACCATGATCAATCCTCCGGGCACCCCGACTAGAGATCATATACACACGGTGATTCGCACGCCTAATGGCAACGACTATGGCAAGGACTTACTACGCCAGCACTTAGAAACCCATCAACACTGACGATCAAAGGGGTCGGAGTAACTTGCTAGCAAACAAGTGAACCGACCCCGAGTTTCATACACTACTTCTCTAGCCTCTTTGCAATCTCGCCAAGCTGCTGCTGCAACTTACCGCGCAGCTCTTCAAGTTCGCCTTCGCCTTGAAGCTCTAGATTGTCGGTAACAACTCCAGCTACTTGCTTCGCTTTGCCTTTGGTTTCGTGGAGTTTGCCTTCGATCTTATTCTCTGTTGAAGATTTCATGCTTCTATTCCTGAGTAATTGATTTTGTTTAAACTATAACGAGAAAGTCATTTCATGTGGTAGCCGGACGGATACTGTTTACAGTAGGCCACTGCAGATGTTGAAGAGGGAATCAGCGTGACCAATCATTGTGACGAGGTGTTAGTGCTGATTTATTGGCGCTAGCCACCTACGAACCCGTAGGGTTCGCGAGTGGTGCTATTCGTCTTTTCGCTGCGCAAAATTTTACTAGCGGTGCATCAAGGGTTAACTAGAAGCCCGTTGTCCCAGCTTCCTGCGATGATACTTCTTGCTCCTCTGGGTGCACTATGTACACCTGAGTGAGAGTCATCTCCACAGCGGAGGATATGGCCGTGTTGGCACCGGTTTCAGGATCGGGATACGCATCAGCCAACCTTTTCAGCGCAGCGTACTCCGATGCAGAAGAGCTCTGGCCGTAGTTCTGGTGATGCATCGCCCAGTTGGTTCTGAAGCGGTGATTGAATTGCTCAACGTCAACATATCCCGCCATAAGCCCTTGCGCCACCTGTGGCGTCAACTTGAACTGAAACTGGAGATTCTTAAAGATGTGGTAGCCATCATTTACACCAGGCTGTGACCATGGGAATTTAGCCTGATCAATCGGCTCTGTGGTCAGCACACCATCAACGATCTTACCTTTAACCTCCTCAATGAAGCTTTGGCCCCAACGCGCGTCGACTCGTTGCGTGCCGCCGGCTACAAAACCCTCGCCAGTGGCGTCAGTGAAGAGGTTGTCGAGGCCTCGGTATGTAGTTACGGTTACGTCGTCGTCATTGACTAGGTCGTCCACACCCGACAGCTCGATCATCCAACGGTTAGAACCATTGTTAATCATGAAATCGTTTTCGAAAAACCAATACGGGCCGTCTTTGCGGTAGCCCGCAATACAAGCGAGTGCACGGTATAACTGGTTATCTATTCCCGCGACACCATCCGGACTATTGAAATCATCAGCGTCAACTTGGCCATCGAGATTCAGGCCGTAGGATACGTCCCCTTGTGCCTCGTAATAAGGTAAGGAATCATAAATGTCCGTCGTCGCTGTATCAGTATGATACTGATAGCCCTCAACCATGAGTCTTGTATCAACGACTGTGCGCTCTACACCACTATCCTCAGGAAACTGTTTTGCGAAGAGGTCGCGCGAGCCTCGGCTGTTCATACCTTGCGGGCACTCTGTCTTCGCTTCAGTCTCATAGATTGCCCAATGCCTTTCAGTCAGCACGTAGCCGATTCGGCCACTTTTCTGATACGACGTGGGAAGCTCGGCTGTCGCCACACCCGCGACTGCCAACGTAGTGATAAACAGTGCGAAATTATGCAATTGCCGTGTTTTCATATCAGTCCGAACTTGTGACATGGAAAATCTCCCCTTCGTGGATAGCGGTTTTATCTCACTCATCGCCGAAACTGGCTATTTTGAAAAACATCTCTCAATACGAATGCTTTGTAACCATTGCGGCGACCTAGAAACTCGCCGAAACTATCGCCATTGGTTACTCCAGGTTCTTTGTCACCGCCATAGGTGTATACCGGTCTTTGGCGGTAAGCCCAAACATTCAGCGTGCCTTCTTCGCCAGCTGTGGCGTGACGCCCTGTGTTCGGATTAATTGCCATCACACTCCACAGTTCGCTCTCGCTCTTGGCATCGGCGTCCGCGACAACATAGGGAAAGGTCTCGAGGCACACCTCTGGGTCACCATTGCCGCAGATAGCCAGACGATACTCCTGAGCCGCATCAGGGTGATCGCAAGCGAGTTGCGCAACAGAGTCGTCATGGCAGCTGTAAAGATAAATCGTTCTACCACGACTGTCCGCCAGAACCTGGCCACCAAAGGCCGCATCTTGCACGGTGAACTCAGCAGGCGGAGTCACTGCACGCTGTGTGTAGGCAATATGCCAGCCCGGTACATCGCTACCGTCGAAGCTGCGGCTTCGAGTATCGTTGTTATGGGTGTACAGCGGCTTAGCCCTGAAGGCCCATTGATTAATTCCAGAAGGGTGTTTGATGATTGTCCAGTCACCGCTATCTGCTGAAACCTGCGGTGCACGAACAGGAGTCCACCTATTCAAACATTCTTTAACACAGTTCGAGGTATTAGGTTCGTCGCCGTCCC
>TARA_R110002167_G_scaffold351241_1_pt1 | contig 114157 bp, 91 predicted proteins | sample TARA_R110002167 | Tara Oceans TARA_R110002167 (sample SAMEA4398238) | marine metagenome | biome: Polar Biome; feature: [MES] marine water layer (ENVO:01000295) within the mesopelagic zone...; material: water (ENVO:00002006), including particulate matter (ENVO:01000060) such...
GTAGTGCCTGTCCCGACTCATCGGGATCGCCGCCTTCTTTTAGACACCTTAGAGCTATCTAAGGGTCTTTTTTTATGCACTTTTTTTAAATATACCTGCTTAATGTCCCCTAACTTTTTTAAGAACGCTACGCTAACGTAAGGTTCAAGCTTTTGAAATAAACTTTATGCGATCACTTAGCAAACCATTTATCCCTATAGGTCCCTCTATATAGGCAACATTCATTCTTATTCGAATTCCATAAAAAACACTCCTATTAAATAAAAAGGTGTAGATACAATCTACACCTAGTGCTTATTTTGTTTAAGAATTAAATGGTTCTAATTTATTTTTAGTTTACATTCATTAAAATGAAAAAGGTGGAACTGTTAACTACACCTTGTTCTGGAAATCCTTTTAATCTAGATGGCATAATGGGCTATTAGATAGTTTCAAGGATTCAATTTTAAAGATTGCTACCGACCGATTATTTGCTTCTTTCTTATAAAAAGAGAGCTTACACCCCAGCTTTTTTTATGACTTCTATGGTTTTCCTTAGGCCTGTATTAGCTACTTCTTGCAGGTTTTGTTTCCAATATTCCGGATTGTATAGCTCCAGTGAAATACAGCCTTTATAACCTGTTCCTTTTAATGTTTTGAGTATTTCCGGTAAAGGTAAAATCCCGTCTCCTGGGTATACCCTATGTTTGTCTCCCAATGAAGCTATATCAGGGCTTGCCGGGGCATCAGCAAATTGGAATATGGCAATGAGGTCTCCATTAATAAATTTCAGCCCTTCAAATCCCCCTTCACTGATATGCATGTGATAAGTGTCGGGTATAACCATTGCCTTTGGATGATTGGCATCAATGGCCACTGCTGTTGCTTGTCCCAAAGTTTTTAAAGGGAAGAACTTAACGAAAACCAAAGCCGGGTTTATTCCATATTCATTGATTCCTATTTCTATTAATTCACGGTACCTTTTGGAAACATATTTTTGATCGTAATTTTCTCCTACTGTATTGGGGATGGTTTGAATGTGCTGAGATTGAATGTCTGCAGCCATTCGCATCCTGTTACGGGTATCTTTAAGTGATGCATTAAAGTCTTTTTCTGTAGGTGGCAGCGCATTCCATAAACCAATAACACTGGGTACAAACATCCCTAATTCTTTAATTTCTTTGCCTAAATCCTTTAGGTTACCGCCCTCATTTTCGTATTCAGCCAATTCTCTATCCCAAGGTTCTATGGCATCATATCCTGCCTTGGCTGCAATTTGGACCTTTTCCCTTAAAGAGGCTGGTCTAATTGTAGCTGTATCAAGGCATATGGGCCAAGGGCTTTCTCCTTGTTGGTACCTTTTTTCAGGTTTAATGTTTTCCACAGGTGAATTGGCTGCCAATGATGATGTTGTTCCTGCTACAATGCCGGTTAAAGCGCTTAGACTTATAAATTGTCTACGTTTCATTTTTTAGTAATTTGTTAATGGAAGGAGATACAATCACCAAACTTTGGTATAATAGGTTGGGTTTTTATACCCTAGGAGAAGTAAAACTTTAGCTATAAAATTTAACCAAAAGATAGGGAATACTAAAATTAACCTATCTTTTGGTTTGATTCATCTACTTATTTCGCAGGTGTAATTTCAAATTTTCTAAACTCAACAGGGCCATGATCTCCCTGAATCATAATTGGGCCGGCTTCACCTTCATTGCTATCGATGGCTCCCCCTGTGATACCCGGTATGATTTGGTCCGTTATGATGGCTTTACCATTGGCAACGATCGTTACTCTTCTTCCAATTAAGGTGATTTCATAAGTTTGCCACTCTCCGGGGCCTTTCGCAACCATCTCATTTGGAGTTAAAAACCCATATATTCCTCCAAAGTAAATAGAGGAAGGAGGTGTGCCTGGGTTGTCTTCAATTTGAACCTCGTATCTTCCACGAAGATAGATACCACTATTACTTCCTTTTGGATAGCGGAATTCTGCAGTGAGTTTAAAATCATCAAACTTTTTGTCTGAAATTAGATTTGAACCGGCTGAATTAGAAGTCAGTATACCATTGATCACTTGCCACTGATTTTTATCTCCATCAACATGCCAACCTTCTAGGTTTTTACCATTAAATAATTCGATGGTTTTACCCCATTTTGGTGCTTTTTCTCTTACCAAAGATGGTGCCCTTACCCCAGTAAAGGAATGCTTTTCACCAGTACTTTGGGTAATGGTTCCTGAAAGCTTCCCGTTTTTTAATTGGCCACTAAATTCCATGTCTTGATCGGCATTGTCCCATTGAGGAGGGATTGAAAAAATTATTTCCCCATTTTTGTAATCAACCTTTGAAATAGGCCTTGCACTACCATTGTGTGCGACATAGTATCCTACTAAGGTCTTTATGCCCGAAAGCTTAACTTCTAGCCAAGATGGTGCTTTTTTACCATCCATGTCTACTGTAAGGTCCCAACGGCCGGTCAGTTCATTCACATCTTGAGCGCAAGCCATATTCCCTGTACTAAATAGACTGGTAAGTAAGAGGGTTAATAAAAATAATTTCGATTTTATCATGATATCTAATTTGATGTTTATTCCCCTTAAAATTACTGGATTTTTATCTCCAATTAAAATTGTTTTGGATGAAATAGTCTATTATTAACGAGAGGATGCAGGAAAATCCCGCTTGTTTCCAAGGCCTGAATTCAATTAGATGTGGTCTAAAACGTGGATCCGATGATTTAAGGTTCATATAGTTCTTTCTATACTTTACACTTTAAATCATGTAGAAATAGTTATTTACAGAACATAACTAATTTTAATGCTATTTTTCTTGATAAAATAATATAATTACTACATAATAATAATGAAGATTTTTTTTCAATTAATTATTTGTGTAAATATTATATTAATAAAATATTTTATATATATTTGAAACTGTATTTTGAACTATAAAAAACGAAATACATCTACCTCAATCGGATTTCTTTGGAACCAAGGAGAATCATCAGGATCCATTAATTATATGATGTTTCTTTATCCGGTTGAATTACTACCAATTTAAATTTACTAACATATTCCCTTAACTAGCTCAGTAATAATGATTGCTGACTGGTAATTCTTGGGATTTTGTTACTGAAATTATTCCTTTTTAACTATTTCAATAACCCTATTATGAATCGTGTACCAACCTTTGTTTTATTATTATTTCTATGTGCCGCTTGTTCTACCAATTACCCTGTACTTGAGCCGGAAGCAAAAGTCATAAAGAAAATGGGTAATGAAGTGATGTTTATTTTTAATGAACATCAAGGTAAAGGTGCCGGCTATCAATGGTTTAGAGTTGATAATCCAGATGAATACACCTTGGGATCTACCTATTACCTGAGTCCTAAAATAGGAAAGGAAACGATGGAATAATTTTCCTGAATGTTTTAAGCTTCTTGAACTACCGGAAGTAATGCTTATAACTTCTCCAATGTTTTTTTTGTAAGTTTTTGTATAATTCTTATATAAACCTGATAGAATGGCCTAAGAGCTTTATTATTGATTTATGGAGTATAAGTTTAAATTTATATTCCATAAATCTTTACATCCCAAATACATAGATAACATTCAGCTTGATCAATCCATCAAGTCTTAATTCCTTCTGCCTTCTTTTCAATTAGCAGGTATTTTTGTTATTCATTATATGCCTTACTCTTGATTTTTTGAATCCATGATAATTCTTACTTTAGTATTTTACTAATTTAAGAAAACATGAAAAATATAGCTTTCCTAATAGTGTGCTTTACATTATTTGTGCAATTGTCTTCATTGGCTCAGAAAATTGAAGCCAATAAAATAGGTGACCGTATCGATGTTGTAATTGACGGTCAATTTTTCACAAGTTATCATTTCGCAGAAAACGAAAAATACCCCTTCTTTTTCCCTGTGAATGGGCCTTCAGGTGCACTGGTGACTAGTATGCGAAATGGGATTTATCCCCATCATAGCTCTTTATTCTTTGGTTGTGATCGAGTCAATGGTGGAAACTACTGGCAAGAAGGATTAGATAGAGGGCAAATAGTTTCCCTTAGAGCTGAAATTGAACAAGAGAAGGAAAATGAACTAACCATATTTAATGAATGTATTTGGACCAGACCGGGGGCCAGTGCGCCTATCAAAGATTTCCGTACCATTAGGATCAGTTCCACAGCTGATGGTGCCTATCAAATTGATTTTGATATTACGATGGAAATGTTGGAGGATGTAATCATAGAAAAAACAAATCACTCATTATTTAGTGTAAGAATGGATCAAGATCTTAATGTGGTCAATGGGGGGACTATGATCAATGCAGAAGGGGATAAGGGAGAAAAAGAAACCTTTGGAAAGCCCTCATCATGGATTGATTTTTATGGAAATAGAGGTGAAGTAGTGGAAGGATTAGCCCTAATGCAACATCCATCAAACGACTGGTATCCTTCCCCGTGGTTTACTAGGGATTATGGATTTATTTCCCCAACACCAATGTATTGGCCGGAAGATGAAAAAGGAACGCAATTGAAAAAAGGTGATGCTATCCACCTAAAGTATAGGGTAATCGTCCATCAAGGTGACCACCTAGAAGCTGATATTGCAGGGAAATTTGATGCATACAGTAAAAACAAATAGGAATCAGAACACTAATTTGTATTACTGGGTGGATTGGTATTTAGTCAAATGAATGTTAATATTTCTATTCCACAAATCAGACCTAATAATAACCCCCAGATAAGCTCCATCGGTTCATGTCGCCTAAGTTGCCATCTGGACCAAGCAATAAGTGGGCTGCTAATCCATAAACCAATGGCTATCCAAGGGTTAATTTCCCAAAAACCAAAGGCCGTAAAAATTGTGATGGCTACATGTAATGAAACTTTGCTTTTAAAATTAATGACAAAGGCCAAGCATAACAATTGAATCAATATAGCGCTACCAATAAGAACAGCATCCGGTTGCCCATTTGCCCATAATGCTAAAAGTACAAAGAAAGCAGATGTCAAAACAAATAAGTACATCGAGTTCCTTTGACTCCTGATAGAAACATCGAAATTTGAATACAATCCTTTTTTTGTTCGAATCAAATTCCAGAAAACCAATGGTAAAATGCCTAGAAATAAAATGATAAGAAAGGTTAGAATGGCTTTCTCAGGGTTGTGGATGGAGAATAAAAAATAAATTAAAAAGGCAAGAATCAAAAGTAAAGGGTGTCCAACCTGAGAAATTATCCGCGCAATTTTATTTTTCAAAACAAAACTTTATTCTAAATGTTTCATGCAATTTAATTGATATTTTAGACATAAAGATTGATTTCTCTGTTTTTTCCAAGTTCAAGAATGAAAATTAGTGGGCTGATTTGGGGAATGTTTTCTTAACAAACCCCACCTCCAAGGGATATTTCGGGGTGAAACCTTCCACCCTACCATGAAAAGCTTTAAATTAGCGCTTGCTTAAAATAAATAGACTAACGCGGCCAAGGCCGATATCAATGGAAGTAGCAGTAATTAAGTACAATGCAGGGAATGTAAAGTCTGTATTGTATGCCATGGAACGTTTAGGGGTGAATGCAACACTTACGGATGACTGGGAGACCATAAAGAAAGCGGATAAGGTTATTTTTCCTGGACAAGGAGAGGCCAGTACTGCAATGAAATACTTGAAGGAAAGAAAGATTGACAAATTGATTAAGGAACTTAAACAACCTTTTTTTGGAATTTGTCTAGGCTTACAATTGTTGTGTGATTATTCTGAAGAATATGATACCCAATGTTTGGGAATTTTCCCCATTAAGGTAAAGAAATTTCCCCCTTTAAATAAGGTGCCTCATATTGGCTGGAACAATCTTGAGAACTTAAAAACCCCACTTTTAGAGGGTTTGGATGAATCGGCCTATGTTTATTATGTGCATAGTTATTATGCAGAACTCAACCCAAAATATACAATAGCTACTACGCATTATATCAATGATTTCTCGGCCATGTTGCATAAAGACAACTATTATGCAATGCAAGGTCATCCTGAAAAAAGCAGTGTTGTAGGTGAAAAAATTCTTAACAATTTTCTAAAATTATAATGGAGATTATTCCGGCAATTGATATCATAGATGGGAAGTGTGTTCGGCTCACACAAGGAGATTATAACCAAAAAAAGGAGTATTCATCTGACCCAACCGAAGTAGCCAAGCGATTTGAAGATGCAGGAATCAAGAGGCTACATCTGGTAGATTTAGATGGGGCCAAAGCAAAAAGAATCATAAATACCGAAGTGTTAGAGGGGATTTGTAAGGCAACAAATTTACATGTAGATTTTGGGGGAGGAGTACAGTCCGATGAAGACATAGCCTTGGCTTTTAACCTTGGGGCAAAACAAGTGACCGGAGGAAGCATAGCAGTTAAAAATCCTGCTTTGTTTAGTGGATGGCTCACTTCCTATGGTGGGGAAAAATTGATTTTAGGTGCAGATGCTAAAGATAAGAAAATAGCTATTTCAGGATGGGAAGAAACTACTGAAATGGACCTTATAGATTTTATTAAGGATTACCATTCCAAAGGTGTTCAATACGTAATTTGTACAGATGTGGCCAAAGACGGTTTGCTACAAGGGCCTTCCTTGGAACTTTACAAAGAGATCATGCAAGAAATTCCTGAGATTAAATTAATCGCTAGTGGGGGGGTAGCTTCGGTGAGTGATCTGGATGAACTTAATGAAGCAGGGGTATACGGAACCATTGTAGGGAAAGCCTTTTATGAAGGAAAAATCAGTTTAGAGGAGTTGAGCAGCTTTACACAGAAATAACATGTTGACCAAAAGAATAATACCTTGTCTGGATATTAAAGATGGACGAACTGTAAAGGGCGTTAATTTTGTTGAGCTAAGGGATGCGGGAGACCCGGTAGAATTGGGCAAAATTTATGCAGACGAAGGAGCAGATGAATTGGTATTCCTTGACATTACAGCTACTGTAGAAAAACGAAAAACATTGGTAGAGCTTGTTACGAAAGTAGCAAAAACGGTAAACATACCATTTACTGTTGGGGGAGGTATTTCTACCATTGACGATGTGAAAGCGTTATTGAATGCCGGTGCCGACAAAATTAGTATTAATTCTGCAGCAGTTAAAAACCCTGATGCAGTGAATGCTTTGGCAAGAGAATTTGGAAGCCAGTGCATTGTGGTAGCGATTGATACAAAACGGATTGACGGGATTGATTTTGTTCATACACATGGAGGAAGAAGGCCTACCTTGCTAAAAACCCAAGAATGGGCGAAAGAGATTACCGAACGAGGTGCCGGAGAAATTTTGCTAACATCCATGGATCATGACGGGGTTAAAAACGGATTCGCCAATGACATTACTTCCGAATTGTCATCCATGCTTTCTATTCCTGTAATTGCTTCCGGTGGAGCAGGTAATATGCAACATTTTCATGATGTTTTTACAGCAGGAAAAGCAGATGCTGCATTAGCAGCCAGTATATTCCATTTCAAAGAAATACCTATTCCCGAACTTAAGAGTTTTCTCAACGAGAAAGGGGTTAATATAAGGAAGATGTTATAAATCTTCATCAATTTGGATCTTACAATAATTACTTGAGCAATACATTAGCATGGAAAATATAAACATTGATTTTGAAAAGGTAAATGGTTTAGTACCTGCCATCATTCAGGATGAATTTTCGAAAGAGGTATTAATGATGGGGTACATGAATCAAGAGGCCATCGATGAATCGATAAAAAGTGGTAAGGTCACTTTCTTTAGTAGGACCAAGGGGCGTTTATGGACCAAAGGTGAGACTTCCGGAAATTTTTTAATGATTAAAAATATTGAAGTAGACTGTGATCAGGACACATTGCTAATTACTGTTAATCCTATAGGTCCGGTGTGTCATACTGGAAATGATACCTGCTTTGCCCACAGCAATAAAGGCAAAACTTATTTTATTGATCAATTAAGAAAGGTAATCAAAGAAAGAAAGGAAAACCCATCTGATAAGTCATACACTACTTCCCTCTTCAATGCAGGCATCAACAAGGTGGCACAAAAAGTAGGAGAGGAAGCTGTGGAAATTGTGATTGAAGCCAAGGATGACAACAAAGAATTGTTTATGGGGGAAGCAGCAGATCTATTGTACCACTATTTGGTATTGCTTGAAGCAAAAGAATATGAATTAGATGAGGTTATGGAGGTTCTAATCAAACGCCATAAAAAATAAAATTTAACAGCCTTTGTCCTATTTGTTTGTCTATGGTACATTAAGGAGAGGATTTGATCATCCCATGGCAGATTTGCTAGCGCGCTCAGCTGAGTTTTTCACAAGTGCTTATTGCCAAGGTCTTTTGTATGACCTAGGTCCTTATCCCGTTTTTACTTACAGTAATCTTCCTGAAGTTTCTGTTATTGGAGATGTCTATCTGCTTCACAATGAACATGAAGTATTGAAAGTGCTAGATGAATACGAAGGTATAGGAGAAGATCTGGAGACCGGGATAAATTATGAACGGCTTAAATTGGAAGTTTTTTCTGAAGAAGGGATAAAGATTTCCGCTTGGGCCTATTTGTATTTAGGCACCCTGGACCATTTAAAACCTATAGTTGGAGGTGATTATTTAAAATATTTCAGCTCTTTAAATAACTGATTTTATGGAGATTAATTTTTTTTTTTGACAAGTGGTTAATAATTACCTACCTTTGAAAGGTTGAAGAAAACATTTTCCATATTGATCGCTTCCTTTTTTCTTTTTGCCAACATTGGCTTGGCAAAGAGCAGTCATATCTGTATGGGATCTGAAATGTTAAATAATTTTGGTTTATCTGCCAAGCATTTGGAATGCGATATGGATAGCCAAGAGCATCTTCCCAGTTCGCAAAATCAGCAAGAGGAAAGCAAAGATCAATGCTGTCAAAATCAGTTTGAATTGATTCAGCTTGAAACTGATCAAACCCTTAAAGTTAGTGAATTAAGTGCCCCACAAATCGTGTTTGTAGCGGCATTCACACAGGTTTTCTTGCTTGCAGAAGAATTAGTTTTTATAGCTGTTTCAACCAATTCTTTTGATCCTCCTCCCATTCCATCGGAGGATTATACTGTTCTATATCAAACTTTTTTGATTTAATCCAATCAGATAATTTTGGTCAGCTTTACTGACCCGTTTTCTGCTGCTTTTCAAAGTCAGTGGCTTATTATCTGGTATACAATATTTTAGGATTAAATCATGCTTAATTCAATTATCAAGTTTTTTCTTGACAACAAACTTGTTACACTTATCCTTATTGTGGTAATAGTAATATGGGGGATTGTTACTTCACCTTTTGGATGGGAAATAGGAAATTTGCCCACCGACCCTGTTCCGGTGGATGCCATCCCTGACATCGGTGAAAACCAACAAATCGTTTTTACTGAATGGCCGGGGAGGTCTCCGCAAGACATTGAAGATCAAATTTCCTACCCCTTGACGAGTTACCTATTGGGTATTCCGGGAGTTAAATCTATAAGAAGCAGTTCCATTTTTGGCTTCTCCAGTATTTACATCATTTTCGATGAAGAGATTGAATTCTATTGGTCCCGTTCAAGAATTTTGGAAAAGCTCAATTCTTTACCTGCTGATTTGCTTCCGGATGAGGTTCAGCCGGCATTAGGACCCGATGCTACAGCCCTTGGCCAGGTTTATTGGTATACCCTCGAAGGGAGAGATAAAGAAGGGAATCCTACGGGTGGATGGGACCTGCATGAGATCAGAACCATTCAGGATTTCTATGTAAAATATGGGTTAAACGCAGTGGAAGGTGTTTCTGAAGTTGCTTCCATTGGGGGTTTTGTCCGGGAGTATCAAGTGGATGTAAACCCAGACGCCTTAAAAGCTTATAATATTCCCTTAACAAAGGTGATGCAGGCCGTAAAACAATCCAATAGAGATGTTGGAGCAAAAACCATTGAGATAAACCAAGCGGAATACCTGGTTCGTGGGTTGGGTTATATCAAGTCTTTGGAAGACATTGAACTTGCTGTCGTAGCAGTGCAAGATAATATTCCCATCAGGATCAAAGATATTGCGGTGGTTCAGTTAGGCCCGGCAAGTAGAAGAGGACTTTTGGACAAAGGGGGGGCTGAGGTAGTAGGTGGAGTAGTGGTGGCTAGGTACGGTGCCAATCCGCTTCAGGTGATCAAACAGGTCAAAGAAAAAATAGAAGAAATAGCACCGGGCTTACCCAAGAAAACCTTGGCTGACGGTACCTTGAGTCAATTGACGGTGGTTCCATTTTATGACAGATCCACCTTAATTCAAGAGACCCTAGGAACTTTAGAAGAAGCATTGTCCCTTGAGATTCTTATTACTATCCTTGTAGTCATAGTGATGGTTTACAATCTTAGGGCCTCCATCCTTATTTCAAGTTTATTGCCCTTGGCCATTTTGATGGTTTTTATAGGCATGAGATATTTTGGTGTAGATGCCAATATCGTCGCCCTATCAGGTATTGCCATCGCCATTGGCACAATGGTGGATCTGGGGATTATTCTTTCCGAAAACATTCTCAAGCATATGGATGATGCTCCACCGGAACAAAAACTAATTACCACCATTTACAATGGCGCTTCGGAGGTTGGCGGCGCTATTCTTACAGCTGTGTCTACGACGATAGTAAGTTTTGTCCCAGTATTTACCATGCAGGCAGCTGAGGGGAAATTGTTTGGCCCCCTTGCTTATACCAAAACCTTTGCCCTATTCGCTGCCTTGATCGTTTCTCTACTGATCTTACCCAGTATTGCTCACGCGTTTTTTGGGTTCAAGTTGAGCAATTCCAAGTTTAAAAAATTGGGGAATATCCTGCTTATCCTGATAGGTATGGTTCTATTGTATCTAGGATATATTTGGGGGGGAACCCTTCTTATTTTATTGGCTGGTGTAGCCCTATTAAGGGAATATTTGGAAGCAAAGGATTTTATTATATCAGGAAGCATCAGGCCTCTTTACAACCATTTGGAAATCATTATTGTAATTGCAGGGGTGGTGTGGCTGCTTGCGGGCTACTGGCTACCATTAGGAGCTTCAAATTCAACTTTTTTAAACTTTGTTTTTGTTGCAATCTTAGTCAGTTTGATTTTGGGAGCATTTACTCTTTTGGAGTACAATTACAAGAAGGTATTGAATTGGTGTCTCGATCATAAGGTGGCATTTTTATCCATTCCATTTGGTGTTATGATGTTTGGATTAATGGTATGGATAGGCTTCGCTACCACTTTTGGACTACTTCCCAGACTGACAAAAAAAATAGGATGGGAGCTTGAAAAAACGAAGGTGTGGTCCGGTTTGGTACATACCTTTCCCGGCATGCAAAAGGAGTTTATGCCTTCGCTGGACGAGGGGAGCTTTTTGTTAATGCCTACCTCAATGCCACATTCAGGAATTGCCTTTAACCGTAAAGTACTTGGACAATTGGATAAGCGAATTGCTAATATTCCTGAAGTTGATCTTAGTGTGGGGAAGCTTGGCCGAGTTGAGTCCGCCTTAGATCCCGCGCCAATCTCAATGTTTGAGAATGTAGTTAATTACAAACCGGAATACCTCATTAATGATAAAGGGCAGAAGCAAAGGTTTAAGGTGGATGAAGACAATCGTTTTATTCTAAGTTCAGGTGATACTTTATCCAATGATGAAATAATAATTAAAAATATTAATCCTTCTTTGCTCATTCCTGATGAATTTGGAGGGTACTTTAGGAATTGGCGGTCACATATTAATTCTCCGGAAGATATATGGGATGAAATAGTAAAGGTCACCAAAATACCCGGACTTACTTCTGCTCCAAAATTGCAACCTATAGAGACCCGATTGGTAATGTTGCAGACAGGAATGCGGGCTCCCATGGGGATGAAAATTTATGGGCCTGATTTACAAACAATTGAATCGTTTGGAATAAAAGTAGAAAACCTTTTGAAACAAGTGCCCTCAGTTAAAACGGAGGCTGTATTTGCAGATAGGATAGTAGGCAAACCTTACTTGCACCTCAATATAAATCGTGAGCAAATTGCTCGGTACGGTTTGAGTATTGAAGAGGTTCAAAGCATTATAGAAACGGCTATTGGAGGCATGAAAGTGACCACAACTGTGGAAGGACGCGAGCGGTATCCCGTACGGGTTCGTTATCCTCGGGAACTTCGAGATGATCCTCAATCCTTGGCAAAAATATTGGTTCCTACTCCTACAGGTTCTCAAATTCCTATGAGTCACATTGTAGACTTTGAATACCTCCGTGGTCCTCAAGCGATAAAAAGTGAAGAAACATTTCTGGTTGGCTACGTGCTTTTTGACAAACGGGAAGGCTTCTCAGAAGTGACCGTAGTAGAAGACGTAAGGGGTTTAATTGAAAATAAAATTGCATCCGGTGATTTAGAAGTTCCATCCGGAGTTAGCTTTAAATTTTCAGGAAATTACGAAAATCAAGTTCGTGCGGAACAGCGGCTTTCTGTGATTGTTCCATTGGTCTTTTTGATCATTTTTCTAATTCTCTACTTTCAATTCCGTTCTGTCAGCACTGCAATGATGGTGTTTACCGGAATTGCCATGGCTTTCAGTGGTGGCTTTATCATTCTATGGTTGTATGGGCAAGGCTGGTTCATGGATTTTGCCTTTTTCGGAACGAATTTCAAAGACCTTTTTCAAATTCAGACAATTAACCTAAGTGTGGCAGTGTGGGTAGGTTTTATCGCTTTGTTTGGTATTGCCACAGATGATGGGGTATTGATGGCAACCTATTTAGATCAAAGTTTTGCCAAGAACAAAACAGATAATCTTCGAGGAATTAGGAGTGCTGTTCTAGAAGCAGGGCAGCGGAGAATTAAACCTGCTATCATGACATCGGCAACCACCATTATCGCTTTGTTGCCGATTTTGACTTCCTCAGGTAGAGGATCAGACATCATGATCCCTATGGCAATTCCTGCTTTTGGAGGGATGCTTGTAGCTGTGATTACTTATTTTATAGTACCCGTTTTGTATTCGATTAGGGAAGAAAGAAGATTTAAAAACAACTCATTATGAAATTTACAGTCCTTTCTATTTTCATTTGGTTGATATTTCATGTTACCGGATTTTCTCAGACACTGGAGGATTATTTTGTGATAGCTGCAGAAAATAACCCCGGACTAAAAGGGAAATACAAGGCGTTTGAAGCCGCACTGGAAAAAATTCCTCAAGCCCAATCATTGAATGACCCCAATTTGTCTTTTGGCTATTTTATTTCTCCTGTAGAAACCAGACTTGGCCCTCAAAGAATGCGATTTTCATTGACCCAAATGTTTCCATGGTTTGGTACTTTAAAAATGCAGGGGGATGTGGCAACAGTCCTGGCAGAGGTAAAACACCAAGAGTTTCTGGATGCCAAAAATAGCCTATATAATGAGGTTTCTGCTATCTATTATCCATTATTAGAAGTACTGGAGTTGATCGAAATTGAAAAAGAAAATCTTCAAATCCTAGAAACCTATAAATCCATAGCCACTTCAACCTATGAAAATGGAAAAGGCTCCATGACTGATTTGCTAAGGGTTGATATCATCAATACCAATGCCCAAACCAATTTGGATGTATTGTATAAAAAAGTACATGCAGCAAATGCCAGACTCAATGCATTGTTAGGAAGGACCCCTGATTCCCCAATAGATATTGGCGAAAAATTAAAACCACCGACGGGACTTCATCAGTTTTACTTTGATGCTATCCGAAACAATCCATTGATAGAAAGTATGGATTTGAAAGTTCAAGCTGCTGAGCTTAATCAAAGATTGGCATTGAAAAAAGGTTTACCTCAATTAGGAATTGGGATTGATTACGTTGCCGTTGGGGACAGGAGTGATGTCATAATTGAAGAAAATGGAAGGAATGTTATAATGCCTACCATGACCATGAGTCTTCCCCTCTTTAGGAAAAAATACAAAGCAGCCGAAAGAGAAGCCTTATTGCTTAGTGAATCCTATCAAGCAGAAAAGGAGAATGTCTCTAACATTCTTCAGGGGTCTTTTCATAGGTTTAAAGCAGAAATGGAAATTCAGCTTGATCTCATTGATTCCTATGACAGGCAAATCAAAACGAGCAAGCAAACCCTTGATTTGCTCTACAGTGCGTATGCAAATTCGGGAGATAATTTTGAAGAGGTTTTACGCCTGCAGCAACAATTGCTGGAATACCAAAAAATGAAAGTCAAAGCTTCAGTCGCATACTATGTAGCTGAGGCTCAAATAAATTATTTAACCGCAAAATCTTACTGATATGAAAAGCAATAATTATCTAAAGTTTACCGCAATGATGGCTGTTTCATTTGTGATCATGTATGCCGTAATGTTTTTAAATGCAGATGTTTTTGATCATGTCATGCTCAGTACTACCAGGACATACATGACCATATTGATGATAGCGCCTATGGCCGTGTCCATGTTGCTCTTTATGTGGGGAATGTATGAAAATAAGAAAGTCAATTTTATGATTCTCGGTACTGCTGTCATTTTATTTATAGCTACCCTTACCATGCTCAGAAACCAAACTTTGATTGCTGATGTACAGTGGATGAAAGCGATGATTCCTCATCACTCATCGGCCATCATGGTAAGCCAAAAAGCGCACCTGAAAGATCCGGAGGCACAGCAATTGGCAAAAGATATCATTGAAGCACAAAAGAAAGAAATTGCTCAGATGAAGGCAATGATCCAGCGACTTGAAAAAGAAGAGTAAAATTTATTTTGAGAACAAAACATAACCGACAAATGATGAATCAGTTAATAAAAAATAAATACACTCTTATTGGTGTTACACTTATGGCGGGTGTATTGCTGGGCTGGCTGATTAAGCCATCGGGAAATTCTGTTGAGGAATCAGCAACCCATGAGCATGAAATATTCGAATCCGGGATTTCTTCCATTTACACTTGTTCTATGCATCCCCAGATTCGACAAAAAAAACCTGGTGACTGCCCTATATGTGGAATGGACTTAATTCCTTTGGAAAGTGATACAGAAGAGGTTGATCCAATGTCAATTAGAATGACAGCAACAGCAATTCAGCTTGCAGATGTGCAAACTGTGATCGTAGGGAAAGAAAAAGCGATTAAAAGACTCAGGCTTTCTGGTAAAATTCAAGTGGACGAGCGCTTATTATTTACTCAAGCAAGTCATATTCCGGGAAGAATAGAGCAATTGATGGTGAATTTCACCGGAGAATATATAGCCAAAGGACAGCCCATTGCTTTAGTATATTCTCCGGAGTTGGTAACCAGCCAAGAGGAGCTTCTTCAGGCCTATAAAATAAAAGATGAACAGCCGTCCCTTTTAAATGCTGCCATAGCGAAACTTAAAAATTGGAAGGTGACTGATGAACAAATCAAACAGATTTTGGCAACTGAAAAGGTAATAAAAAATTTCCCGATCAAAGCCAATGTGTCAGGTTATGTCTCACAGAAATTTGCTAATCTGGGAGATCATTTAGAAATGGGGCAAGCCATTTATGAGGTGTCCAATTTGTCAAGAGTATGGGTGTTGTTGGATGTTTATGAAGCTGATATTCCTTGGGTGAAAATTGGAGATGAAGTAAGTTATTCGCTACAATCTATACCAGGAAAAACTTTTTCAGGGAAAATTGATTATTTAGACCCAATTATAGACCCTGTCACCAGAGTTGCACATGCCCGTATAAGTGTGGACAACCCTGATTTGAAATTTAAACCGGAAATGTTTGTTACTGGAGTTGTCAATAGTACCATTTTAGAAGGTAAAGAAGCTATAGTAATTCCGAAGACAGCGATAATGTGGACAGGAACAAGATCTATTGTTTATGTTAAAAAATCCATTGCTCAAGGGGTGTCTTTTCAACTACGTGAAGTTTCCCTTGGTACAGCATTAGGAACTCAATACCTAATTACTTCCGGTCTTCATCCGGGTGAAGAAATTGTAGTCAATGGTGCATTTAGTATCGATGCTGCTGCACAATTAGCAGGTAAGCCAAGCATGATGAGTCCCGAAGGTGGCGTCAATATGTCTGGTCATAATCACGAAGATATGAGCAAGGTTAAGCAACAAGAAAGTTCGAAATTATCGATATATAATCAGTCTTCCCCTACTGATTTGTCTTCGGTCTTGGACCATTATTTCCATCTGAAAAATGCATTGGCTACTGATGATCTAACAAAAGCCAAGGCAACTGCAGAGGATATGCTTAAAAGCTTGTCAAATGTGGAAATGACATCCTTGGAAGAGAGTGCTCCTATAGAATGGATGAAATACCATATGGCTTTATTGGGACTGCTTGAAAAAATAGAAGCACAAAATTCATTGGTGACTGTTCGTGAAACCTTTCTTTCAATTTCGGATAGAATGATAAAGTTAGTAGAAAATTTTCAATCCCTAACTCATCCCCTTTACGTGCAATACTGCCCCATGGCAGATGCTAATAAAGGAGCAATCTGGTTGAGTAGAAATAAAGAGGTGATAAACCCCTATTTTGGAGAATCCATGTTGACTTGTGGAGAAGTCTTAAAAACGATAAGGTGATTATTTGGAGTGGAAAACATTCTTGTTGGTGATTTGTTTTGGTAATTATCTGATAATTGTTAAATTAAGTCAGTAATTGTAAAATATCAGCTGTTTATTCTGTCACCTAACAAATAACCCCAATTATGAAGATCGTTAAAATTGTTCTAGTCATAGTGTTAATTTTGGTGTCCATCCCATTGATTGTTGGGGTATTTGTAGACCAAGAATATTCGGTAGTCAGGGAGGTTACCATAGACCGGCCGAAGGATGAAGTTTATGAATATGTCAGGTTACTAAAAAACCAAGAGAATTTTTCAAGCTGGGCTTCCAAGGATCCCACAATGAAAAAGAGTTTTATTGGAGTAGATGGAGAAGTAGGCTTTGTGTCTGCTTGGGATAGCAATGATCCAAATGTTGGGGTAGGGGAACAAGAGATTACCTCCATAAAAAAAGGAGAGAGAATAGATTATGCTCTTCGGTTCAAAGAACCTTTTGAGGCTGAAGACAAAGCTTATATGGCATTCGAAGAAATTGATGATAACCATACCAAGGTCATCTGGGGCTTTGAAGGAAGAATGGATTACCCCATGAACTCAATGCTTTTAATGATGAATATGGAGGAAATGGTTGGGAAAGATTTTTCTGATGGGCTCCATAAACTTAAATCCATTTTGGAAAATAACTAAGCTACTTATTTAGGATGAGCTTGTTTAGGATGAGCTTGACCGATTTTAAAGGGGGGATTAATGCTTTAACTTTAAACCTTCATCAGAAAGATACACCACAGAATTGTATTGGTCGATGCCTAAGCAAAAGTTAATGTCTTTTTCTAAATCATGGTTTTGAAGCCGTTTGGCGTGTGAAGCTTTTTGGAGAAAATCACTTAGGTTTGTGCCAACTTGCCTGTAAAGAGATTCCATAGCCAAGGTGGCGTCACAATCGTGTTTCCAATTCAAAGCTAGAGATAAGGCACCTGCATAAAGAGAATCTTCTATATTAAATTTCCCTTTCCATCCGGCACAGAGCACCAATACATCATTGGTCGAGTTTTGTAAATAATTTGCAGTTGCATGCAAGTTTAAAAATGAACCTATCAGTACTTCTGCAGCCTGTTTCCTTGCTAATGAAATGGCCCTTGTACCATTGGTGGTGGTCATGGCTACATTTTCCTCTGCAAATTGTAAATTCAAATAAGCCAAGGGGCTATTTCCCAAATCAAAACCTTCTGCTTGTTTCCCATTGCGTTCACCTGCGATCAGCCAGCCTTTTTCTTTATATGCTTTACATTGGTCTAAATCTTTGACAGGAAGGATGGTATTTACTCCATTGGAGAGTGCAGTCACCATGGTGGAGCTTGCCCTGAAAATATCAACAACAATTACAGTTTTATTGGTCAATTCATGTAATTCCAACAAATCAGGACTTACACAGGTTTCTATGGTTTTCATTTTTTAAGAAGGGGTAGTTTTTCTACTTTGGCCGCAACACTTTTTTTTCTGATCTGGATTTTAATTTCAGTTCCCGCTTTCGCGTAGGCGATGTCTACATAGCCCAAACCTATACCTATACCCAAACTGGGAGATTGACTTCCGGAAGTAACCAGGCCAATTTCTTTTCCTTCTGCATTTAATATTGGATAATCAGCTCTTGGAATGCCTCTTTCTAGAAGTTTAAAGCCGATTAACTTTTTCTTAAGCCCTTCTTCTTTTTGTTTTCTTAAGTTTTCATGGTTGATAAAATCCTTGGTGAATTTCGTGATCCAACCTAAACCTGCTTCCAACGGAGATGTGGAGTCATTCAGCTCATGTCCATACAAACAATAACCCATTTCCAAGCGTAAAGTGTCTCTAGCCCCTAATCCGATAGGTTTAATCCCTAGTGGTTTACCTGCTTTAAAAATCTCTTCCCACACTTTTTTGGCATCTTCATTTTTTATATAAAGCTCAAAGCCTAGTTCTCCGGTATAGCCGGTAGCAGAAATTATTACATTCTCAACCCCTGCAAATGGGCCAATTTCAAAATGGTAAAATGGAATATCCTTTAAAGAAACAGTAGTCAGAGATTGGATGGCTTCTATACTTTTTGGACCTTGAATAGCAAATAAAGAGGTTTGGTCAGAAATGTTTTCCAGCTTTGCATTTGCTGTATTGTGTTTTTGAATCCAATTCCAATCCTTGGAAATATTGGAAGCATTAACTACTAGCATATAACGCTCTTCTTCGAGTTTATAAACTAAAAAGTCATCAACTACTCCCCCTTGATCATTTGGGAAACAAGTGTACTGGGCTTGACCTATTTTAAGTTTGGAGGCATCATTAGAGGAAACCTTTTGGATCAAATCTAATGCATGAGGACCTTCGACTATAAATTCACCCATATGGGAGACATCAAACACGCCTACATTTTCACGAACAGTATTGTGTTCTTCCATATCCGAGCTATACCTAACCGGCATATTATAGCCTGCAAATGGGATCATTTTAGCACCTAATGAATGATGTATTTCGTCTAGCGTTACTTTCCTTACTTCCTCCATTGATTGTTGACTTAATTTTAAAAGCCTAAAGGTAAGAATTGTGCTTAATTATATTGAGAATGTATTCGAAAAAGACAGCCTTTTTGGATACATTTTGACATCAATTAACTGGTGATAAAAGCAAAGTTAGGCTTTGATAATACGTGAATTTTAATTTTTTTTATTTCAGTCAACCTTGCACCATAATTTCATTACTAATATGGGTAATGGAAAAATCCCATGGATAAAGCAAACAGATAATAGCCAAAGGGCTATAAGCGTGTGGCCTAAATGTCTTGTTATCAATAGCTATTGCTTTTTAATATCCGGGGTTTTGGATCAATTTGCTGTTGGCTAATATTTCACGTTCCGGAATAGGGAAAACCAGTTTAGGGTCATCAAAAGCGTATGTGAGCGCAGGGTTATTATTGTCTATTACAAACCCTTGAGTCCTCTTTATGTCATGTAATATATGGCCTTCATGTGCCAACTCTAATTTTCTTTCCTTTAAAATATTTTCAATGGTAATGCTGCTTTTCTCTGGCAAAGATACTCTTCTCCTGATTCTATTTAGATCTTCGAGTGGCGTAGCACCCAAACTCGTTCCTTCCCGGAAATTGGCTTCGGCACGAGTTAAGTAGAGTTCTGCTAATCTTATAATTTTAACGTTTCTATTAGGGTCTCTCCATTTATCGGTACGTAGTGCTCCGGCTCTTTCTTGAAAAAGTTGCAGGCGATCGTCTCCGGCTTCGTATAGATCCAGGTGGGAATTTAAAATGCTGACATCCCCATCTCTACCACCAAATTCGGGCGTAGAATAAAATAGATGCATGGCATTCTCTGAATCCTGACTGTTAACTTGAATGGTGAATATATCCTCCTGACTATCAGATTCATTGTTGAATGCATCGGCATAATTGCTCATCAGCTTTTTGTCAAAGGAAAGGGCTAAGTTGATACTTCTGTTGGCAGCATCCCTTGCAGATGCAAAATCTCCCATTTGTAAAAAGACCCTTGAAAGCATGGCTGATGCTGTATAACTTGATGCAAATACACCATTTGTGTCAGGTAAAATTTGTTCTGCAACGGTCAGGTCATCAATTATTTGCTTATAAATATCTTCCACTGGATACCTTTCAACAATACCATTATTTTCCTCGCCTCTTGAGGGACTCAAGATTAGTGGTACACCTGGATTTACACTGGTATTGCCGGCGATATAGGGCTGACTGAATAACTTTACCAGCTCAAAATAAACAACAGCTCGGATAAAAAGGGCTTCACCTTTCACTTTATCTTGGTCAATCTCATTAACCTTAGGGATAGCCTCAAGGATATTGTTAGTAATGTTGATGGTGGCATTTGCTACAGTCCAAGTGTCGGTAACAAAAGTATTGTTGGTCAATAAACTTTTGTTCAACATTTCTCGGGGTTGTGTAAATGAGCCGGTCCACCTGACCTCATTGTTTGCCCCTAGCATTTCACTGTAGAGAAGCAGACGTCCTCCCCAAAGATCTGACTTACGTAGGTTAGCATATGCACCAACTAACACCCTCTTAATATTGGCATCATTGTCGAGGGCGGTACCTTCATCTATTTCCTGGGATGGCTTAATGTCCAAATTAGCATCGCAGGATAAGATAAAGAAGCTAAATAAAAGAATAAATAGAAGATGATAGAATTTTGAAGGCATAGTTAAATTGTTTAAAACCCTAAATCTAATCCTATGGAAAAGGTTTTAGCCTGTGGGGCTGTATATAGATCAACTCCTTGAAATAAATTAGCATTGGCAAAATTATTAGATAATGCCTCTGTACCTACTTCAGGATCCCAGCCATTGTATTTGGTGAAAGTCAATAGATTTTGCGCAATAATATATATTTTGGCATCCTGAATTTTCAGTTTATCGTTCCATTTTTCAGGAAAACTATAGGCCAAGGAGATAGTTTTAAGGCGAAGGTAACTGCCATCAGAGATATACCTACTGGAGGCAGAACAGCCATTACATTGACCGAGTCTTGCTTGAGGAACGTCGGTGATGTCTCCCGGGTTTTGCCACCTCTCCATTTGGTCCACTGTATTGTTGTCAAACCAATAGGCATTATTGGAATAATAACCTCCAGCTGCTTGGTAAATTTTATTGCCGTAAACTCCTTGCAATAAAAAAAGTAGGTCAAAGTTTTTATAGGAGAGTTCATTGGTTAGTCCAGTGATAAAATCCGGGTTGGGACTTCCCAAAAACAATTTAGCCGCAGAATTATAATCATTGGTGGTTTCTGTTAGCTCCTCATTCGCATAATACAAGGCATCTCCATTAGCCGGATCAACGCCGGCATATTTAGGACCGTAAAAAACGGCCATAGGTTGATCGATAAAGATGCCATTTAGGTAACTTGAGTAGGGAGGAGGTATAGAAGTTTGGTCTTTGGAAAGCGATCGAAGTCGGTTGATGTTTCTAGAAAAATTGAAGGAAGTACGCCAAATTAGATTTTTGTTGGCATAATTAATTGAGTTGAGCAAAATCTCAAAACCGTAATTTTGCATTTCACCTATATTTTGCCTTTGGGAAACAAAGCCGGTGGTTGCAGGAACAGGAACAAGTAATAATAGGTCTTTTGTAGTTTTATTGTAAAAATCTATTTCTCCTGAAATTCGATCTTCAAACAATCCAAACTCTAGTCCTATATCAAATTGCTTGGTAGTCTCCCAGGTTAAATTTGGATTAGCAATTTGAGAGGGAGACAAGCCGGGACTTAGGTTATAAGAAAGAGGTTCATACAATCCCAAATGGTCGAAATCACCGATTAATGCGTTCCCTGTTAGTCCATATGAAGTCCGTATTTTAAAAAAGCTTAGGTAAGCATGGTCTTTAAGAAAGGATTCTTCACTAATAATCCACCCCAAGGATCCTGCCGGAAAAAAACCATATTTCTTACTGTTTCCAAACCTTGAGGAGCCGTCGTACCGAGAGCTAAAAGCTAGTAGGTATTTTTCTTGGAGTGAATAGTTTATTCGAGCAAAATAGGATAAGAATGAAGAGCTGGTAAGTGTAGATGAACCATCAACAATCTCCGCGGCAGATTTAATTGTCTGTAGATCATCTAATGGGAATTCTCTACCGTCTACACTCGTAAATCTGGTTTCGGTGTTTTGGTAGGACATGCCAAAGGTAGCTTTTAAATCATGATCTTCTTGAATAGCTGGTCGGTAAGTGAAGAAGTTATTGGTAGTATAATTAGTGACTCTTAACCATCTGGAAGAACCATAACCATTTGAACTTTGTCCGGTAGCGGTGAGGGATCCAAAATACCTGTCATCATTTTGAGTGATATTGTCTAATCCAAACTCAGACCTAAAGCTCAGTTCCTCATTGATTTTCACTTCCCCAAACACATTATTGAGATTTCTTAAACTGCTGGTGGTCCAACTGGAATTTTCAGAATCGATTAAATTGTTGTAATAAATTGTAGTAGGGCGGTCATATAAATTTCCATCCAAGTCTCGCAAAGGGGATATGGGTGCCAAAGCCACCAGCTGCATGGGACTATTGAACAGATTGTCGCCGGGCAAGGTGTTGGTGGAGGTGCTCGATAGACTGAAATTTGCACCTAGGGAGAAATTTTCACTCAGCTGGTGCTCTAGATTTAACCTTCCTGATATTCTCTCTAAGCTATTCCTGATCAATATTCCCTCTTGCTTGTCGTAGGCACTTGAGAAATAAAACTTAGTTTTATCATCCCCTCCTGAAGCTGAGAAATTGACATTTGTTACCCCGGCATCTGTATTAAAGGCTTGGTCTTGCCAGTTGGTATTAACACTTCCTGTTCTCCAATCAGTATGACCTGCATATTGGTCCAAGAAATTTTCAACATATTCAAGTTGTGAATTTGGGTATTCGTCAGGGTTATTTATCGGATCTATGCTTGCCGCCAAGTCATTGTTATATCCTGCTTCTCTGAAGAGTTCTACATACTGACTGGCATTTAAAAAATTCTTTTTACGGGTAGGACTACTATAACCTCTTTGGATACCTACATTAAATTTAGTTTTTCCTGAAAAGCCTTTATTGGTAGTAATGACGACTACGCCATTCGAACCTCTAGCTCCATATATTGATGCAGCAGCAGCGTCTTTCAATACATTTATAGTAGCAATATCCCTCATATTAAGCATGGCCATAGGGTTGCTGTTATCAATGCTTCCCGAAGAGGTTACTGGTATTCCGTCAATAATATATAATGGGTCATTGCCTGCTGAGATGGAACTTGTGCCTCTGATTCTAACCTTTACACCATCCCCAAGTTTTCCACTGGCATCAGCTACAAATACCCCGGCAAGTCTTCCTTGCAATGTCTCTTGAAAATTTGGAACCGGAATATTGGCAATATCCTGTCCATCAACTTTGGAAATATTTGCAGTGAGGGAAGATTTGTTTATGCTTCCATACCCAACTACAACTACTTCGTCAAGCGAATTGAGGTTGGGTACTAAGCCGATGTTCAATTCCGTACTTTTTGTCACTAAGATTTCCTGAGAGACATACCCCATTGAGGAAAAAGTAATCAAGGCCTCCCTTTTTAAGGCAATACGGTATTCACCTATATTATTTGTAGTGGTGGCGTTGCCTGCTTCTTGGACGTTAATAAGTACTCCGGGAATTCCATTACCATCTTCCTCTGAAGTTACTTTACCGAAGATTGTGATGGTTTGGGCAAAACCGATAGTCGGGAATACACATAACAAAGCCAACACAATAAGTATATTGCTTTTCATAGATAAGCTGTGGATAATTAAAATCGCAATAGTGGTGATAATAAATCCTAATTTGTAATAGGACTTTAGTTTATTTCTGTGGGTTAAACTTTATTGTTAAGCTGAGACTAAAGTAATAAAAAAATAACTATTGGTACAATCTTGATAAAATTATATTTAATTTTCTATTAATATTTCTTATATGGATTAAGCAATTTAAAGTGTTATTTTTTGTCAAATGAAGCAGGTGTAAATGATAATGCCTTAGTGCTTTATGTATTCTTTCTCAGGACCTACTCACTAGGGGAGATTATTTTATTGTCCTATTCTTTATTTAACAAAAAGGCAATAGTTGGGATGGGAATAAGGTGGTTTTTAGTTTTAAGGGACGTTTAAAAAATGCCTATAAGGGAAAAAAAATACCCAAAATAAGGCTTGTTTTTCCTTATTTTGGGTAAGTGAAATTTATTATTTTTTAAATGGAAAAACTTTCTCCGCATCCACAAGTTCTTGAAGCATTTGGATTGACAAATTGAAACCCTTTGCCGTTTAATCCATCTGTGAATTCCAAAGTTGTGCCTGCCAAATAAAGCAAGCTTTTTCTATCCACGATTATTTTAACTCCTTTGTCTTCAAAAATTTGGTCGGAATCGGTGGTTTGGTTGTCAAATCCTAGGTCATACATTAAGCCTGAACAACCACCTCCTTTAACGGAGACCCTTATGTTTTCCTCTTCATTCCTGTTTTCTTCTTGTCTAAGTTCAAGGATACGATCCTTGGCCTTTTCTGAAACGATGATCATATCTATTCAAATTTAATTACCCTATTCATTTTAACGACAATTAACCGGTAATGTTAGAAATAAATTCCATTTTTCCTACCGAATTATTTAGCAAAGTTAACAAATCAAATGGAAATAGACGCTTTTTCTTGTTCCAAAGGGAATTTCCATGTTATGAAATAATTGGGTTTAAGGTAAGTGGGTGTAATTTTCAGCCTTCAAGAATGCTTATCAACGAAATGGCCAACTCACAAATATGTTGTACTTTTGTATTTGAAATGGATTGCCCGTATATGAATGGGAAATTAGCAGATAATAAATACTATGGATAAGGAAAAAAGGACTGAAATTTCAAATCTTGGAGAGTTTGGGCTTATTGATATGATTAGTGAAGATATCAAAACCAATCATTCCAGTTCTATTAAAGGTATTGGAGATGATGCCGCTGTAATTGGTGAGGGGGATGATCTTCGTGTGGTGACGACTGATTTACTTTTAGAGGGAGTTCATTTTGACCTATCGTTTACTCCATTAAAACATCTTGGATTTAAGGCTGTGGCTGTAAATGTAAGTGATGTGGCTGCCATGAACGCCATTCCTACACAAGTGACTGTTGGCATTGGGCTTTCCAGCCGATTTTCGGTAGAGGCTGTAAAAGAATTGTATGAGGGGATTAAATTAGCAGCGACGCATTACAATGTAGATATTGTAGGTGGAGATACCACTTCGTCCAGAGCCGGTTTGGTTATCAGTATTACTGCCATTGGAGAAGTAAAGAAGTCTGCCATCAGCTACAGGTCAGGCGCTAAAGTCAATGATATCATTTGTGCTACTGGTGACTTGGGTGCGGCATTTATAGGGCTTCAGATACTGGAACGTGAAAAACAAGTGTTTTTATCCAATCCTAATATGCAACCGGATTTGGAAAAATATCCATATATCACCGGAAGACAATTGAAACCGGATGCCAGAATGGATATCATTCATGAATTTAAAGAGATGGGCTTGGTGCCTACCAGTATGATTGATGTTTCTGATGGGTTGGCTTCAGAATTGTTTCATATTTGTAAGGCATCTGATGTTGGTGTAGCCATTTATGAGGATAAATTGCCCATAGACAAGCAGACATTTGACACAGCTGTGGAGCTAAACCTAGACCCAATTACCTGTGTGTTAAATGGTGGTGAAGATTATGAGTTGCTCTTTACTATCAATCAAGATGATTTTAAAAAACTGGAGAAGCATCCTGATATCCATTTTATTGGGCATGTTACTGAAAAAGACAGTGGCAAATACCTTGTTACAAAAAGTGGTACTGCGGTTGAATTAAAAGCCCAAGGCTGGGTACATTTTTAATCCCTGCCTTGAGTTGGTTTTTTATACATTCCTTATTCTTCGGGATAAGGAATGTATAAAAACTTAGTAAATTCAGCATCCACTACAAAAAGACAACAGAATTCATCCGGGTCTTTGTAGGCCGCCTTAAACTGTTCTATTCCATCTTCCTTTATTAATTTTCGCTGAACAAATTCATCCAAATAGGTGATGTAATAATTCCAATCCAATGGTTTTTCTTTGTTACTGAGAAACATTTGCCCAATGGGTTGTTCCTCTTTGCTAATAGGGAAAATTGGATATTCTGAGAATTTCCTTTTTCTTACTTGGTAGGCAGCTTCTTTAAGTGTTTCACTTATTTTTACAAAATCACTGCTGATAGTGCCCAAGTATTTTCCATTCAATTCCGGGTCATTTTCATTGCTGATCATTCTTGCTCTTTTATTTTAAGTAAAACTACATTTTCAACGTGGTAGGTTTGGGGAAACATGTCTACCGGCTGAATTTTGATCACATCGTATTTTTCAGCCAGTAAGGCAACATCCCTTGCTTGAGTAGCCGGATTACAACTTACATATACTATTTTTTCGGCTTCCAATTTTAAAAGCATATTTACAACATCTTCATGCATACCGGCCCTCGGGGGGTCAGTAATGATGACATCTGCTTTTTGATGGTTGGAGACAAATGTGTCGTCCAATACATCTTTCATGTCTCCGGCGTAAAACAAGGTGTTGTCTATGTTATTACGGATGGCATTTTCCTTTGCATCTACAATGGCTGGTTCCACATATTCAATGCCAATAACTTGTTTTGCATCCTTTGCCACGAAATTTGCAATGGTTCCTGTGCCTGTATACAAGTCATATACGACTTCATTGCCACTTAGATCGGCAAATTCTCTTGCGACTTTATATAGCTCGTATGCCTGAGATGAATTGGTTTGGTAAAAAGATTTAGGGCCAATTTTAAACTTTAATCCTTCCATGGTCTCTTCAATATAGTCCTTACCGGCATAAGTATGGACCTCCAAATCTTGAAAAGTTTCATTTTTCTTAAGGTTGATGATGTACATCAAGGCCGTGATTTCAGGAAAACGTTGGTGTAAGAACTCCATTGTTTTATCAATACCTTCTTGGTCATCTGCCCCAAATTGAACAATAACCATCGACTGCCCGTCCAGGGTGGTTCTGATAATTAAGTTGCGCAGTAAGCCTGTTTGATTGATAATGTCATAATAACCTAAGCCTTCTTTTAAGGCAAATGCACCCAATTCATTTCTAACATCGTTGGAAATATTGCCTTGCAGGTAACAGTGATCAATATCAATTATCTTGTCAAACCTTTTAGGAACGTGAAAACCCAAGGCATTTCTTTCGAAACTTTCTCCCGAGTCAATTTCTTCACGGGTAAGCCATCGATTGTTAGAAAAAGTGAAATCTAGCTTATTTCTATAATATTGGGTTTTTTCAGAGCCAATTATTGGCATTACTTGTGGTAAGGGTACTTTGGCAATCCTTTCAAACTGGTCGATGACCTGTTGTCTTTTATATGTCATCTGTAGTTCATAGGAGATGTGTTGCCACTTACAGCCCCCACAAACACCAAAATGGCTACAAAATGGACTGACCCTATCAGAAGAGTATTCATGAATTTTTATTGCCTCAGCTTCCAGAAAGCTACTGCGTCCTTTCGTAACCCTGACATCTACCACATCACCCGGGGCAACATTAGCTACAAAGACCACCTTGCCTTCATGGTGTCCTACACATTTTCCCTCGGCAGCTATTCTTTCGATTTTTAACTGCTCGAGGATCTTATTCTTCATTTTTCTTGACATAGCTCGCAAAATTAATCATTTTCGGTCAAAGGGCTGAACATTGTTCTTCTTGGTTTCAAACTTTTATATATCTTGGTCAATGCTGTCCTAAGTAATTTTTGATTTATCTGTATTTGGAAGGGGGCTTAGTAATCAAGATGGTTGAGGTTTCAAGTAGCAGATCCAAGCCCAATGAAAATATCCCTTATCGATGTGCCTAGCTGTCAAATCACTTGCAGCCCTATTGTTTTGCTTTTCCTGTACCAATTTCATAAAAATAGAACGGTCAATTTTTTTATAATTTGTAAAAACAATACAATATCACATAGGAGAGGTTCAATCTATATTGAGGACGCTTTAGGAAAAGTTTGTTTGATTTATCAGATTAATTTTATAACTTATAGTTTAGTAATTAACGCAGTTAGGAAATAATTAGGTGCAATTTTCAAACTATATTTTAACAGAATTCAATCCATTAATTTTTTTGCTGTTGGTTAATCAATATTATTAAAGTAGGTCTACTTAAAAATAAAAAGGCTTAAAAAAAACGATACCCGAAATAAAAATTTCATGAAAAATATTATATGGACAATAATAGCAATAGTGATCTTAAGCACTTCTTGTTCAAGTAAAGCGGATAAAATCACTTACCCAAAAGATTTAAAAACTTTTTCACTAAATGATTCAATAGAATTTGATCAAGAGTGGTATGATTATAAATATAAAATCGTTGTTTACTCAAATGGTTCCTCTACACACCTTATTAAATGGGCTGAGGCCATTGAAAAGTTTCCGGAAATAGCCTTTCTATTTTATATTGATAAAAAAGACTCTACTAAAATAAAGGAAAGGTTAAAACAGAGAGAGTTTTATTGGCCAGTATTTTACGATCCTGAAAACAAATTTCTAAAATCAAATAAAATAAAAGGCCTTGGAACTCGTCCCTATTATCGTTTTATTTTCGCAATTAAAGACGACAAAATAATTGATATAGCAAAAAGTAGAAACAACCCTACATTTCCTGAAGATTTTGAGAAATATTTAAATGATTTTTTATCAGAGAATTAAGCAGATAAATTTTAAAACCGATAGTTGAAACTTAAAAAAAGACTTTCCTGATAAAACTATTACATGATTAACTTACCATTAGATAAAATGATAATTTTACCTTTAATATGAAATGGCGTCCTAATTCTAAGAACGCCATTTAATTAAATCAACAATCACAAAGATAACATTGTTCATAATATTGAGTGCAATTTTCACTGGTGTAGTAATCAGGATCACAATTGTAAACTGTCATCTCACCTTCACAATATTTCATTCTCTGATAACAACTAGCATCCGCATTAAAAACTGGTGCCATACCAATAGTCATAGCAAAAGCACTAATCGGTTAGCTTTTTCTTTACCAATTTCTTAAAAATTGACGGGTCAATTTTTTTAATAATCTGTGAAAACAATGTAATATTACATATGAGGGGGCTCCTTTTTGGGCTCAAACCCAAAATAACTATTTTGGGAAAAAGTGGAATCTCTTATTTTTTGTTAAGGACGGAATTGTATCTTGGTTAAAAAAATATGGAAATAAAGAATAAAGTGGTTGTTGTTACTGGGGCCACCTCAGGAATTGGGCAAGCTTGTGCCCTTATTTTTGGTAAAGCCGGGGCTAAAATTTGGATTACCGGTAGAAGCCGAGTTAAATTAGATGAAACATTGCTTCTGCTTCAAAAGGAGGGAGTTGAGTGTGGAGGTGGCGTCTGTGATGCAGCCAAGGCCGAGGATAATGAAAAAATGGCGCATGAGGTTATCGGGCATTATGGGAGAATAGATATTTTGATCAACAACGCAGGGATAAGCATGCGGGCATTGTTTAAAGATCTGGACTTGAAAGTTTTTCATCAGGTTATGGATATTAATTTTTGGGGTACCGTATATGCTACCAAATACTGCATGGATGAAATTCTTAAAAATAAGGGTGCCATTATTGGCGTTTCCTCCATCAATGGTTTTAGGGGAACCCCTGCGAGAACTGCTTATACAGCCAGTAAATATGCGATGAATGGCTTCTTTGAGTCTTTGAGGACGGAAGTGATGAAGTTAGGCGTACATGTTTTGGTAGTTTGCCCGGGCTTTACCGCCTCTAATATTAGGAACAATGCCCTCATGGCAGATGGTAGTAGTCAAAGTGAATCGCCTAGAGCGGAAGAAAAAATGATGTCTGCCGAAGAAGTAGCTGAAGCCATGCTGAATGCTCTGCGGAAGAAGAAAAGAGACCTGGTTTTGACCAGACAAGGGAAATTGGCAGTTTTTTTGAACAAATGGATGCCCGGAATAATGGATAAAATAGTTTACAACCATATGGCCAAGGAAAAAGATTCACCCTTTAAATAATGTCAAAACTAAAAGATGTACTTCGGGTTTATTTGAATAGGTTAGTAGATCTTTCTTCTAATAACCGTTCTATATTCCTTCCCAAAATCATTTCCAGCCAAATGATTGATTTGAAGGATTTTCATTTTTTAAATAACCATGCATCTTTTTTTTATATCTCTGAATTACTAGGGAGGAAAAGAAATATCCCTTTGATTCAGGTACTTGACAGTAGGGATAAAAATGTCAACCAGCTTTCTGTACGCTTAAAACGGCTGAAGCAGCAAGTTAATTTTACCATTGAAGAAACCGGCGAAAAAAGTTTATTTGTGGGTTGGCCGTTTGTTGAAGGCAAGCTACTAAATGGCCAACTGACGCGTTGTCCATTGGTTTTCTTTCCAGTGGAGCTTGTTTTAGATGACAAAACCTGGTATCTAAGAAAAAGTGTAGGGGAGTTGCCATTTTTAAACCCTTCCTTTTTACTGGCCTATAGCCAGGCAGTTGGTAAGCCTTTTGATGCAGAGTGGTTGGAGACCTCCCTTGAAGATTTTCATAAGGATGCCATGGGATTTAGAGCAGATCTTTATCAGCTGCTCAAAAACCAGGTAGAATTAAATTTTAGCCGAGAAATTTATCAGGATCAATTGGAATTTTTCCCGGATAATAACAGGGAGTTTTTTGAAGAATCCCTTGAAGTTGGATTGCTGAAATTAAAGCCATACGCCATTTTGGGTCAGTTTTCTCAAAAGAGTTCTTTTCTGATGGATGATTATGAACAATTGATTGACCAAGCTGATCAGGAAAACCTTGAGGCCCTTTTTTCTGATTTTTTCGCTAATAATTCCGAAAACCCACACCCTACCACAGAAAACAACTTGTACAATACATTCCCAATTGATGCAAGCCAAGAAGCTGTCATCAATTTTATCAAGTCGGGAAACTCTTGTGTGGTCCAAGGGCCACCGGGTACAGGGAAGTCTCAGCTCATTTGTAATATGATGGCTGATTTTGCCTCCAGGGGCAAAAAAGTTTTGGTGGTTTCCCAGAAACGAGCGGCTCTTGATGTGGTATATCAGCGAATAGCTTCACAGGGTATGGCAAATTTTACTGCTTTGGTTCACGACTATCGAGGGGACCGAAAAGAGCTTTATAAAAAAATAAACCATCAAATAAGTTCACTTGAAAACTATCAGTCCTTAAATAATTCTATTGATGCCATACAATTAGAAAGGAACTTCAGCCAGATGTGCACCAATATAGAAAGGTATTCAGATTTTTTTGATGCCTACAAGGAGGCTTTGTATGATACGAGCGATTGTGGTGCTCCGGTCAAAGAGCTATACCTAACTTCAGATTATGGAAGTGAGGGAATTGATATGACCCAATTCTACAGAAATTTCCGGTTAGATGATTTAGATGAGTTTTTAAATGATTTTGAGCAATACCAATATTACTATAGAAAATTTCAAGTAGCCTCTTCATTTTGGTTGCATAGGGTTAATTTTTCAGACAAGGGGCATGAAGCTATAAGAGGTGTGAAAGCTACCTTTGAAGAGCTGTTCTTGGTGAAAATTACATCCAAAAACGACTTGAATTCCATGCTGGCGGATACCTTTGAATATGGGCTAATTTACCAGTCTTTCCAGCAAAAGGAAAGGGTGGATGCTTTGAGCTTGGCCATTAGCGATCCACAGGTGTATGAGAAGTTCAAGGCTCTTATGGCGCATGAGGCAGGAACGCTTGATCGCTTGTGGTTAGAGAATAAGGTAGACATGATCAGAAAATTACTGATGAATGAAGGGGTGGAATGGGGGATAAGTGATCAAGACGTGGAAGCTACCTTAGCGCTGGCTGTAGATGCTTTGAAGCAATTGGATTCATGGTATGGTAAAATATCCATGAATTTTAATCAAAAGAAATATTCTGTTATCAAATCATTACTTGAGAAAAATGGTTTGCAAAATAGCAAAGATGACCTTTCCATCTTGGTACAAAGGCTTGAAAACAGGATGAATCTTAATCATCAATACGCTTTATTGAAACAGAAATCTTGGATAAAACTTCCCGAAAAACCTTTTACCATTGAGGCTTTTGAAGAGGTGTCGACTTTGCACGTTAAAGCGTTGGCTGCCAGGTTTATCATGAATGAACTTGGGGTACTGGCTTCTTATTTTTATAAACCCCAATCTACTTTCAATCATTTTCAGCATTTGCTGGAGGGGGTAAGTGTAATTAATGATTGGGTGGAGGATCATTTTTCTACATGGCGTGAATACCTCACCGAAATTCAAATCAAACACCTCTTGAGTGCAGAGGATGAAAAAGGGCTAAGGGAAATCCAGTCAAATCTTGACAAAGATGTAGATGAGTTGAGCCGTTTCGACAAGCTAAGGCACATCATGTCGGAGGAAGAGAAAAAAGTAATAGAGAAATTAATTGATGAATTTCCCGATCGCAATTATGATTCTCTGAAAGAAGTTTTTTTATCCAGTTTGAAAGTGAGTTGGATCAGCCACCTGGAGGCCAAATACCCGGTCTTAAAAGAAATCTATGGTCCCCAAGTCAAGTCAAACATTACTGATTTTGAGAATTCTGTTGAAGAGAAATTAAAAATCGCACGTTTTATTATTGAGATGAGGTTAAGGGAAGGGGTTTGTTCCAATTTGGAATACAATCGGCTAAACAACCTTATTTCCTACAGAGAACTGGGGCATCAGGTAGGGAAAAAGCGACAAATTTGGTCTGTGAAGAAATTAATTGCTCACTATAAAGATGAAATATTTAGGCTGATTCCTTGTTGGCTAGCTTCTCCTGAGACAGCATCTGCGTTATTTCCTTTGACACAATATTTTGATTTGGTAATTTTTGATGAAGCCAGCCAGTGTTATTTTGAAAGGGGCTTGCCTTTAATGTTGAGAGGGAAGCAAGTGGTCATTGCAGGGGACCGGCAGCAGCTTCAACCCTATGACTTGTATCAAACCAGGCTACAGGCTGAGGAAGAGGAAACAATGGAAGTGGAAATTGATGCCTTGTTGGAGATGGCAGCTCAGTATTTCCCCACCTACCATCTACAGACCCATTATAGAAGTGCCACTTTACCCTTAATAGATTTTTCCAATAGAAATTTCTATAATGGGAAGTTAAGCATGTTGCCTGACAGAAAGGTTTTGAATAGTGGTGATCATGGATTGAAATTGATCAAAGTGGAAGGAGAATGGAAAGACCAAACCAATATTCAGGAGGCTGAAGAGGTAATGGCTCAGTTACAAAGTGCTCGGGCAATCTACCCTTCAGATAGCATTGGTGTCATTACCTTCAATTATCATCAAATGATGCTAATTTCCAGTTTGATAGAAGAAGATGAAATATTGTCTCAAGATGAAAAGATTCGGGTAAAAAACATTGAAAATGTTCAAGGGGATGAGTTTGATCAGGTGATTTTCTCCGTAGGATATGCTAGAAATCCGGAAGGCAAATTCACGGCTAATTTTGGTCTCCTTTCAAGAAAGGGGGGTGAAAATAGGTTAAATGTAGCCATTACAAGAGCTAAAAAGCGAAATGTTCTTATTTCTAGTTTGAAGATGTCTGATTTTAAAGACCGGCATTTGAAAAATGCCGGTATCAGGTTATTAAAGGAGTACTTAGTGTTTGTAGATAAGGTGCAGCAAGGGACTGCAACCATGGCATTGAGACCTGATGCGCTAGGGTATGACAGAAATTGGTCTTTCAGGGACCGGTTGATAGGTAATTATGGGAGTCATGAGATTGTTGAAAACCCCTATTCTGCAGTGATGGATTTGGAGGTCAATGAAAATGGTAAAGCTGTGGCGGCTATTCTAACTGATGATCAGCGGTTTTTCTCCTCACAAACGGCCAAAGAGGCCTTCGTATATCATCCTCGACTGTTGTCTTCTAGAAACTGGAACATCGTTTTTTTATTTAGTCGCCAATATTGGCTAGATAAAGAAGACTTGTTACAAACCAAACTGGCCCAGGTAAAAAGCCAGTCTGGTGAAGGGTAGGAGCTTTTAGAAATTTATAGGAACCGCCGAATTTTTGTGTACGGGCTTAAAACTATGATTTGCTCACAATCATTACCTATGTATTATGCCTTGGATCAATTGTTTGCGTTAATTTTCAATCCGACAGATTCGATTCCGGAGAGGGTGTCCTTCCGCATGTATTGTACAAAATGATAAGATGATTTTGCCGGAACCCTATTACCGGGAAGGGTGTCATACATTATCCTTCTATTTCCATAGCCCTGACCAAGGGGTTTTCCGGTTTTGGGATCAAACAATTGTATGTTGAGAAGAGTGTCTGAAAGGATTTTACGCGAACTATCCTTTAGGAAATAGCGAACATAGAGATTGTTGTATTCATATTTATCGTCATACCGCACGCTCAAAATAGAGCGAGTCCCAAGGTTTGTCTCTAGTGAGTCCATTTGGAAAGAAATGGTGTCCGTCACCACCCATTCATATTCTTCAAGATCTTGATAAGATTCATATATACGGCCATTGTTGCAAGCTACACTTGCCCATAAAATGAAAGCTAGCAAAGCAATGGCAAATATATTATTATTTTTCATCAGGCTTATTTCTGTTTTCTCCACCTCTAGGGCCTTTGTTTCGATTGGGTTTCCGTCTTTTATTTCTACTATTCCCTTGATTTTTCGGCGTTTTTGGATCGGTTTCTTTTGGAGGAGCTCCGTTTTTCCCTTGCGCATTTTGAGGATTGTTTGACCGTTTAGGTGGTCTTTTGTTTTTGTGATTTTGAGGTTTATCTTCAGGTTTATTTTGTCTTTTCTGAGGGGTTTCCTGTCCTTTATTTTGAGGATTTGATTTTCTGGATCTATTTTTCCTTTTCTTTTTGGGTCTTGAATTAGCAAATTTTTTATCCAATAATTCAAGGTCTTGATTGGTTTTATTGGTGTCAATTTCCCCATCAAAGGCCTGGTCTTGTTGAAGACTAAAGGGCGTAATTCCTTTTGCATTTTGCTCAATTATGACTTTCACCCTGTCACAATCAATTGAATGCCAATTGTTGTCATCATTGTAACTAAACCACATCAATCTGCGAAAGATGTCTGTCTTTTGAAGTTTGGCTTTTCCGGCTTGGGTTAGTAAGGGTTTTTCTATATTGGGAATGTCTTCCAAGGCACTCATGTAACTTTCCAGCTCAAAGTTTAGGCAACATTTTAACCGCCCACACTGGCCCGATAGTTTACTGGGGTTCAAGGAAAGATTTTGGTACCTTGCAGCAGAAGTTGTGACGCTCTTGAAATCATGAATCCAGGTTGAGCAACAAAGTTCTCTTCCGCATACGCCTACACCACCTAGCCTTCCGGCCTCCTGTCTAAGGCTAATTTGCCTCATTTCCACCCTGATTTTAAACTCTGATGCCAGAAGCTTTATCAGTTCACGGAAATCAACCCGGTCATCTGCGGAGTAGTAAAAGGTGGCTTTGGAATTGTCTGCTTGGTACTCAACATCAGACAGCTTCATGGAAAGCTTTATTTCATCGATTATCTGCTTTCCTCTGTATATGGTAGGTACTTCTCTGTTTTTTGCCTCTTGCCATTTCTCAAGATCCTTTGGGGTAGCTATCCGGTAGATGCTTAAGATATTGTCATCGTTTTTGATTTTTCTTTTTTGCATTTGGAGCCTAACCAGCTCTCCTTGCAAGGAAACATAGCCAATATGGTGGCCGTTTGGTACATCCACCACCACAGGGTCACCTGTAGTGAGTTGAAGGTGTCCTGAATTCCTATAATAATCTTTTCTGCCTCCTTTAAATTTTACTTCTACAATATCAAATTTGTCTACTTCCGGTATTCCCATATGGGATAACCAATCGAAAGCATTCATTTTATTACAATCGCTGGTGCCACAACTGCCATTGTTTTGGCAGCCACCAACAGCAGTAGCGTCGGTACTGCAGTTTGCGCATCCTGACATATTATATATATATTTTAGGGAGTTTCCTCCTCGTGAATATGGGGATTAATTACCTAATTTGAGAATGTCTTGTCCTATGTCTTTTCGGTAATTAGCTTTTTCCCATGTGATTTCGCTTACTCTATTGTAAGCATTCTCAATCGCCTTTTCCACGGTGTCTCCCAAACCGGTAATACCTAAAACTCGACCACCATTCGTGGTAATCTGCTCACTGGTATTGGTTTTGGTTCCTGCGTGAAAGGTAATGGCGTTTTTAATGTTTTTCTTTTCAAGCCCTGAGATTACCTTACCTTTTTCGTAGGCTTCCGGATATCCTCCTGCCACCATCACGACAGTTGCTGCCGTAGTAGGCGCAATACTAAGGTTATAATCTTTTAGGGTTTTGTTGGCAGTAGCATTTAATAATTCCAGAAAATCGCTTTCTATTCTTGGAAGCACTGCTTGGGTTTCAGGATCTCCCATTCTAACATTGTATTCAATGACATATGGTTCTCCTTCCATATTCATTAAACCAATAAATAGGAATCCTCTGAAATCTATTCCATCTTTCTTAAGGCCTGAAATGGTTGGCTTGACAATTCTTTCTTCCACCTTGGTCATGAATTCACTGTCCGCAAATGGTACAGGACTGATGGCTCCCATGCCTCCGGTGTTGGGGCCTGTGTCGCCTTCTCCAATCCTTTTATAGTCTTTGGCCTCAGGAAGAATTTTGTAGCTTTCACCATCTGTGGCAACAAAGACAGAGAGTTCTATTCCGGTAAGGAAAGTTTCTATAACGACCCTAGTGGAGGCTTCTCCAAATTTTTGGCCAATTAACATGTCCCTTAAGCTTTCCTCCGCCTCTTCATAACTGCTGCAAATCAATACACCTTTTCCGGCAGCAAGTCCATCTGCTTTTAGTACGATGGGAAGGGTTTGTTTTTTCAGATATTCAATGCCATCCTGTAAGGTGGAAGGGGTGAAAGTAGCGTAAGAAGCTGTAGGAATGTCATGGGATAACATGAAATTTTTAGAGAAATCTTTGCTTCCTTCAAGTCTTGCTCCTGATTTTCCCGGACCTACAATAGGAATATCCTTAACTTCAGGAACTTCAGCCATATAATCCCTTAAGCCTTTAACCAAAGGCTCCTCTGGTCCCACCACCAGTAGGTCAACCTTCTTTTCAATACAAAAGTCTTTAATGGCCTCAAAATCATTTACTCCTATGGATACATTATGTCCGAAGGCCGAAGAACCGGCATTACCTGGTGCTATCCATAAATTTTCGCATTTTTCACTTTGTTTAATTTTCCATGCAAAGGCATTCTCTCTGCCACCGCTCCCTATAAGCAATATGTTCATTTGGTATTTTCTTTTTTTTAATTGGCGTGATCTGAAATAAATTTAATTCGGTATACCCGTACTTCTTCTTCAGCAAAGTCATCTTCTTCGAGCTCTGCCATGGCATCCTTAATATGGTCCGATTCCGCCGTCATAAAATAATCATGAAGGATGTCTTCTCTTTCATCATCCATGATGTTTTCTATATAATAATTGATATTTAATTTAGTTCCGCTGTAGATGATTTGCTCAATCTCATGTAATAATTCACCCATGCTGATGTTCAGGTTTATGGCGATTTCATCAAGATCAATTTTCCTGTCTATCTGTTGGATAATGGTGATTTTTACCTTGGACCTTGTCCCGGATGTTTTAACGACCACATCGGAAGCGGTAATGATTTCATTTTCTTCTACATATTTTTCAATAAGTCGGATAAAGGACCTTCCAAATTTAGTAACTTTCCCTGTGCCAACTCCATTTATTTGAGCCAATTCCTCCCTGGTTGTGGGGTAAACTGTTGCCATTTCCTCCAGAGAAGGGTCTTGAAAAATCACATATGGAGGTAAATTTTTAGCTTTTGCTACCTTTTTCCGTTCTAGTTTTAATAACTCATAAAGCTTTTCATCATAAGCCTTGCCTACATTACTCATTTCTTCTGAGGAGACATTTTCAGCCATTTCATCAAAATTGTGGTTTTTACTAATCACTACAGAGTATGGATTTTTTAGAAAATCCTCGCTTTTTTCGGAAAGTAAGATAATGCCATAGTTCTCTATGTCTTTTTCTAACAAACCAAAAATCATAGACTGCCTCAATACTGTCTTCCAGTGGGTTTCATCCTTGTCTTTGCCAATGCCAAAGGAAGGTAATTTGTCATGGCCATAGCTTAAAATATAATCGTTTTTCTCTCCTTTTAAAAGGCTAACGATATGGTCCATACTAAACCGTTGGTTGGTGTCTTTAACGGCATTGATGACTTTAATAATGTCTTCTTTTCCTTCAAAGGTTTCCTTTGTTTTCTTACAATTGTCACAAAAACCGCAATCCTTGGAAAGGGTTTCTCCAAAATAATGCAACAAAAACCTTCTTCTACATACAGAGCTCTCAGCGTAGGCTGCCATTTCTTGTAGCAAAACCCTTGCATTTTCTCTTTCGTTTACGGGTTTGTCCTTGTTGAACTTTTCTAGTTTAATGATGTCTTCATACCTGTAAAACATCAAACAATGGCCTTCAAGCCCATCTCTACCGGAACGCCCGGTTTCTTGATAATAGCCTTCCAATGATTTTGGAACATCATAATGAATCACGTACCTGACATCAGGTTTGTCGATTCCCATTCCAAATGCAATTGTGGCTACAATCACATCTACTTCCTCATTTAGGAAGTCATCTTGATTTTTCACCCTTACATGACCATCTAGTCCGGCATGATAGGGTGCGGCATTGATTCCATTTACTTTTAGCAGTTCGGCTATTTCAGTAACCTTTTTTCTGCTCAAGCAATAGATAATCCCTGATTTCCCCTTTTGAGACTTTATGTATTTAATGATTTCTTTTTTCGTCTCACTTTTAACCTTAGGCCTTACCTCATAATAAAGGTTGGTTCTGTTAAAAGAGGATTTAAAAAGATCCGCCTCTTCCATCTGCAGATTTCGCTGAATGTCTTGCTGGACTTTGGGGGTGGCAGTGGCTGTTAAAGCAATCACCGGAAGGTTGTCTCCAATTTGAGCAATGATTGACTTTATCTTCCTGTATTCCGGCCTAAAATCATGTCCCCATTCCGAGATACAATGGGCTTCATCAATAGCCACAAAGCTGATGTCTGCACTTTTTAAGAATTTGACATTTTCTTCTTTGGTCAGGGATTCAGGGGCTACATATAGTAGTTTGGTTAGTCCTGCACTTACTTCACCTTTAACCCGATTTGATTCGGTCTTGCTAAGGGTTGAATTCAGAAAATGAGCATTGATGCCAAAACTATTCAATTGATCCACCTGATTTTTCATTAAGGCTATCAATGGAGAAATGACTATGGCTGTTCCCTTATTTGAAACAGCAGGCAATTGATAACAAAGTGACTTTCCTGCACCGGTTGGCATTATTACAAAGGTATTGTTGCCTTTGAGAATATTGTCCACTATCAACTGTTGGTTCCCTCTAAACTGATTGAAACCAAATATTTTTTTTAAATTATCTTTAACTGCGCTATCCACTACATTAATAGTTTAATGAGTTACTCCCTGTCAATTATTAATGTTTAAGGCAAAACTTTATTACCTTTATACAAATCTAACAATTAACAGCTGTAAAATTGAATTTACTAAAAAATATTAGAACCACGGCAATAAATGTGTTTCAAAACGAAGCCAATGCACTATTAAATTTAATACCTGAGATTGGTGATGAATTTGAGACTTGTGTTAAGGATGTTTTAAAGAGCAAAGGTAGGGTAGTTATTACAGGAATAGGTAAAAGTGCTATCGTTGCAAATAAAATTGTGGCAACGCTGAATTCTACAGGTACTCCTTCTTTATTTATGCATGCAGCAGATGCAATTCATGGGGATTTGGGTATGATTAAAAAAGAAGATTTTGTAATTTGTATTTCCAAAAGTGGAAATACCCCTGAAATCAAACTATTGGTTCCCATGCTTAAAACACTGGGAAGCAAGTTAATCGGACTAGTGGGCAATAAAGACAGCTATTTGGCCAAGCATTCTGATTATGTATTGTTTACTGGGATAGAGGAGGAAGCATGTCCCAATAATTTGGCGCCAACTACAAGCACTACCGTTCAAATGGCGATGGGCGATGCTTTGGCAATTTGCTTACTAACTGCTCGAGGTTTCACCGCGGAATCCTTTGCTCGGTTTCACCCGGGTGGCACATTAGGTAAGCAACTTTACCTAAAGGTAAAAGATGTAATAGATGCTAGCTTGTTGCCAATGGTAGAGGAGAGCGCATCCCTTAAGGAGGTTGTCTTGGAAATAAGTAGCAAGAGATTGGGGGCAACAGCCGTAGTGGATGCAGCCCAAAACCTAAGGGGTATCATTACTGATGGAGATTTGAGGAGAATGCTTCAAAATAATTTTGAAGTGTCTGAAATCAAGGCCGGAGATATAATGACCAAGAATCCAAAGGCCATATTATTGGATGATTTTGCAGTAAAGGCAGTAGAGGTAATGAGAACTTTTAACATAACACAGCTAGTGGTGAAGGACAACTCATCTTTGGTTGGGTTTGTTCATATTCATGATTTGATGAAGGAAGGTATCGTATAGAAATGAAGAAAGAGGACAGGTACATTGTGATTTTGGCTGGTGGTTTGGGTATTAATTTTTGGCCTTTTAGTAGGCGCCAAAGGCCCAAACAATTTTTAGATCTATTGGGAACGGGTCGCACCTTGTTGCAAATGACTTACGACCGATATGTCAACCATTTTGAAAACTATCAATTCATTATTGTTACCAATAAAGAATACTTCACTTTGGTTAAAGATCAATTACCGGATATTCCCGAAGGGCAAATCCTGGTAGAGCCTATGCAGCGAAATACAGCTGCATCTATAGCCTTAGCGAGCTATAAAATTCAAAAGCTTAATCCAAATGCTAAAGTTTTAATTAGCCCTTCCGATCAATTGATCTTTAATGAAAAGCTGTTTTTTGAAGCCATAGATAAGGCCATGGAAGGTGCCTCATCCTTAGGAAAGCTGATAACGATTGGAATAAAGCCCAATAGGCCGGATACAGATTTTGGTTACATCCAGTTTTTTCCTGAAACCGGACAACCAGTAAAAAAAGTCAAAACATTTTCTGAAAAACCCGATTTAGATTTGGCCATTACCTTTATCGAAAGCGGAGATTTTGTATGGAATACCGGGACTTTTGTTTGGAAAAACGAAAGCATCATTCAGGCCTTCGGTAAATACCTACCTGATATGGCTGAAGTATTTGAAGAAGGCGAAGTTTATTTTTGTACAGACAAAGAGGCTGAATTTCTAATAAAAGCATATAGTTTTATTAGAAATATTTCCATTGATAATGGGATTTTTGAAAAATCAAATGAAGTGTTTGTAGTGCTGGGAGAGTTTGGCTGGACGGACCTTGGATCCTGGCAGAATTTATATGAAGTCAGTGAAAAAGACCAAGAGAACAATTCAGTTAAAGGCCAAGCAATGCTATACGAAACCAGTAATTGCTTCATCAGTGTGCCTCCCAGAAAACTGGTTGTGGTTCAAGGGCTTAAAGATTACCTTATTAGTGACAGTGAAGATGTATTATTGATATGTAAGCTAGATGCAAATAGCAAATACAAGGAATATATTTCCGATGCCAGAAAGATTGATGAAAGGTACACCTGACCTTAATTGATTAAACTCTTTTTTCAAAGGCTTCAACTGCATTTCTTACTGAACCATGTTCTTTAAGCATTGCTAAAGCTTCTTCTTCTTCAAGTCCTGTGGCTTCCATGATCATCAATGCCCCTCTTTGAACCAATTTTTTGTTGGACAGCTGCATGTCCACCATTTTATTGCCTTTTACCTTTCCAAGTTTAATCATCACACTGGTAGATATCATGTTAAGGGCAAGTTTTTGAGCAGTCCCGGATTTCATTCTAGTACTTCCAGTGACAAACTCAGGACCTACCACGATCTCTATCGGCATGGCCACTTCTTTGGCCAAAGGGCTGCCTTCATTGCATGTTATGCAGCCTGTTAGTAAACCTTCCTTCATTGCATTTTTTACTCCACCTATTACATAAGGAGTTGTGCCGGATGCGGCTATACCGATAACGGTATCTTGAGCGTTGAAATCAAATGCCTGAATGTCTGCCCAAGCTTGCTCAGGATCATCTTCAGCATTTTCCACAGCTTTTCTTATGGCTGTATCACCTCCGGCTATAATGCCAATTACCAAATCATGCGGTACACCATAAGTTGGCGGGCACTCTGAAGCATCAAGGATTCCTAGTCGGCCACTTGTGCCTGCTCCAATATAAAATAAACGACCACCTTTTTCCATCCTCGGAACTATGGCTTCCACCAATTTTTGAATTTGAGGAATAGCCTTATTGACTGCATGTGGTACCGTCTGATCTTCTTTGTTCATATTGGTCAATAGTTCGTTGACCGACATTTTTTCAAGGTGATTGTAATAAGAGGCGCTTTCTGTGGTTCTCATATTTTTTTCTGATGGTAGAGTGTTAATCCGGCTATTGGAGTTTCGAGGATAGTATTAATTTGTATGTTAAGGTCGTGTCCAATTTGTCTTAGGACATCATTGTTATAATAGGCAATAGATCCGACAAAATTAACAGGTTTGCTTTGATAATCTTTGTACCTCATGACATGCCTTGAGAAGAAATCTTTGAAACCATTGTAGAACAGTCCATAACAATATGGGTCAGCCTTATGTTGGGCTATAAATTCACAAAAGCTTGCCATAAAGCGATTGGGAAATGGCCTTTTATAAACATTGTCTTGAATATCAATAATGGAAAGGTGGTATTTGTCAATAAAAGCTTCCCTGATAACGGTCGGCATGTCATCGTAAATAAAATCTTGTAGGAAGTGCTTTCCAATATAAGTTCCTCCACCTTCATCTCCTAATAGGTAACCGGGGGAGGGCCTGCTGTCAGTTATTTTGTCTCCATCATAGTCACCACTATTTGAACCAGTTCCTAATATGCAGGCAATTCCTGCTTCATGACCACAGGTAGCCCTAGCAGAGGCCATAAGGTCATGGTCCACATATACCTTGGCATCTTTGTAAATGCTGTTGATGGCATTTTTTACAGTTTCTTTATTGGTCTCAGATGTGCAACCGGATCCATAAAAATAAACCTCGCGAATAATGTCTTTCCACGATAGGAGGTCAGGGGTTTGAAGCCCTAGTTCCATATCCTCTTTGGTCTGGTAATAGGGGTTGAACCCTACCGTTCTTGTTTGATGAACTTTATTATCATGTGTGATTACTCTCCAGTCCGTTTTGCTAGAGCCACTGTCTGCGATCAGAATCATTTATATTAAATAGCCAATTGGTTCAAATTTATCAAATACATTTTCATTATGTGGGGCATCTTCCAGTTCCTCTGTTAGGTCTTGCCCTGCCCAATGTTCATAATGTTTGCCATATTTCCACAGTCTGGAATTCCCTACATCATATATTTTGCCTTTGTAAGCAATCCATATGTCAGGTTTGTCCTGTCCGTTTCTTAAGGCCAGTTGATTTTTAGAAATAGAAATCATATGCTTATTCTCTTGCAAATATAGGACTACCTAGGGTATATGCATGTAATATTAATAAAGTTTTAATTGGGCATTGACCCAGCGCTCAGGTATTTCACCTTTTTGGGCAGTTTGATAATCCTGATAGCTACAAGGAATAATGGTATCTCGATTGAATTTTTCTCCTTTGTTCCTTGGGATTTCCAACCACCATTTTCCACTTAGTTTGCTTTTATAAAAATGCAAGATGGATGGCTTGGAATCTAAGGAAACCGTGTATTTGATATAGTCACTACTTTTAAATGATAGGCTGTCTTTTCTCTGGTGAAACCCTTCGATAAAATACCAAATCATGGTGGCTATGATTGCGGCGGTTTTCTGTCTTGGGTCGTCCAAATCCACATGGTATCCATAGATTCCAATGGAACTTAACTTTTCATTGGTTCCCGCAAACCAGCATATTTGGCAGGCTTCTTCTGCACTTAAGCCAAAAGGCTGTGCTCCAATGGCTCCGGGGGCATCCGAGGAGTTGATGGAGCAAATGTCAAAGCTTAATAAATCTGCATTTCGAATCAGGGGTTCTGTTTCTTTAAAATTATCCCTTAACTGACCCAATCGGATATGGTCAAAGTAAAGCTTCTCTAAGGTAGTCACCAATTCTGGATCAGTCAAAAAACTTTGGTAGGCAAGGTGGCAATAGTTAAACATATAATTGGGCTCATGTAAAACCACCTCTTGAGAGTGCATGTCCTGAGGATTGCCAGCATCTTCCATGTCCATTTTAGCATCAACTGTAAGTAAGCTGACAAGTTTTTTCATGTGTTGGTAGGCCTTGAACTGTCCTACATCTAAGTCATGACTTCCCCCGATAAAGATTGGCAAAACCTGCGTTTTTATCATTAATTCACCAATGGAACTTATCAGAGAGCGGGTTTCTTGTAAATTTTCACCGAGTTTGATATTCCCTAAATCTGCGAGACTGTAATTTCCTTGCCCCTTTTTGAGGGAATATAATTTTTTGCGAATGGCAGAGCTGCTAGCCAATGAATTATTCAAAGCATCATCCCCGGTGCCCCTGTATTCTTCAATGCCTATGATAGCAATTTGAATGCCTTCAAGGTCAGGAAATGTTTCATCATGACAATGAATGTGGTGAAAAAATGCATTGTGCCCATATTCTTCTTGTAGAATTTCGGAAGGGATAGGTTCGAAAAATGCCTGTAAATCCATCGTTTTCTTTTAGGGATTGAGTATAATATCAGAAATGTCAAAAGGTGGCCTGTAACTGTAAACCTCCAGTCCCGGCTTGGAATTAACACTTCAAAAGCCTGGTGTCTGTTCAAATATTCCTGTTAATCAATTGCCTTTGCCAACTGAAACTGTACTGAAAGGCTTATTTTGTAATACAGTATAAAATTATAGAAAAACGAGGCATAAAAAAAGTCCCGTTAAACTTTAACGGGACCCTTTAGTTAATTTTTATCCTCCGAAATCATCGAATCTGATATTCTCTTTTGGAACACCCAAATCATCCAGCATCTTAAGTACTGCTGCATTCATCAAAGGAGGGCCACATAAGTAATATTCTATCTCATCCGGTTCGTCAATATCTTTAAGGTAGTTGTCATAAAGAACTTGGTGGATAAAGCCTACATAGCCATCACCCTCCTTGTCATCCATTGACTTTTTCACTTTCCAATTGTCCTCAGGTAGAGGTTCGGATAAGCCGATGTTGAAACTGAAATTTGGGAAATCTTTTTCAATACCTCTAAAGTGTGGGGTGTAGAACAATTCCTTTTTAGATCTACCTCCGTACCAATAAGATACTTTTCTATTTGTTTTCTCCGTGTGGAAAAGATGGAAAAGGTGAGATCTTAATGGAGCCATACCGGCACCACCACCAATGTAAATCATTTCTCTTTGGGTAGGGTTGATATGGAATTCACCATAAGGTCCTGAAATGGTTACTTTATCACCCGGCACTCTTGAGAAAACATAAGATGAACATACACCTGGGTTAACATCCATCCATCTGTTATTGGCTCTATCCCAAGGTGGAGTAGCAATACGAATGGTTAGCATCACGATGTTTCCTTCTGCAGGGTGGTTGGCCATGGAGTAAGCTCTAAAAAGAGGCTCGTCATTTTTCATGGTAAGATCCCATAAACCAAACTTATCCCAATCACTTTGATAAACATCATTCGGGTGTTCTAGCTCAGGGTGCGGAGTAATATCCATACCCTTAAAAGATACCGTAATGGCAGGAACATCTATTTGAATATAACCTCCCGGTTCAAAGTCCAAGGTTTCACCTTCAGGAAGTTTTACTTTAAATTCTTTAATAAAAGTAGAAACGTTGTAATTAGAAATTACTTCACATTCCCATTTCTTAATACCGAAGATTTCTTCCGGAATCCGGATCTTCATGTCATTTTTTACCTTTACCTGGCAAGAAAGTCTAACCTGGTTTTGTTTTTCTGCTCTGCTAAGGTGCCCTTCTTCTGTAGGAAGTACTTCACCTCCACCTTCTTCAATGGTACACTTGCACATGGCACAAGTACCCCCACCTCCACATGCTGAAGGAAGAAAGATTTTTTTGCCACTTAAAGTGTTTAGCAGGGTGGATCCGGCAGATGCAATTAGAGGATTTTTTTCATCCCCGTTAATTATAATTTTTACATCTCCTGACGACACCAATTTGGACTGGGCAAAAAGAAGAACAAACACCAGTAGCAGAATAATAATGGTAAATGCTACTATCGAAGTAATGATTACTGAACTCATTTAATAAATTTTTATCTTTATCAGTATGTTTAACTGGTTTTGAATCGTACAAATATATTTATATTTCCCCAAAACCATCACAATCTTGGGATAAATTAATCCCAAGATTTAATATAATAACCTTCTACTGTCGAAGAAGGTTTAGCAAGGTGTAAATTCTGTTTTTCAACTGTCTTCTGTCGATGATAAAGTCTAAGAACCCGTGTTCCAAAACAAATTCTGAACTTTGAAATCCTTTAGGTAAATCTTTGCCAATGGTTTCTCGGATTACTCTAGGACCAGCAAATCCGATGAGTGCTCCCGGTTCGGCAATATTGAAGTCCCCCAACATAGCAAATGAAGCCGTTACTCCTCCAGTGGTGGGGTCTGTCATTAGAGAGATATAAGGTATTCCTGCTTCATCCAAAAGTGCAAGCTTTGCAGAAGTTTTAGCCATTTGCATCAGACTAAAACCGGCTTCCATCATTCTGGCCCCTCCTGATTTTGAAATCATCAAAAAAGGTACCTTGTGCTTCAAGGAGTAATCAATTGCTCGGGCAATTTTTTCTCCTACCACAGAACCCATAGACCCACCAATAAATTTGAAGTCCATACAAGTAATGACAATGTCCAAACCATTCAATTTCCCAACGCCTGTTCTGGCCGCATCCTTTAAATTGGTTTTTGCAATAGTGTCTTTAATTCGGGTAGGATAGGGTTTGCTATCTACGAAATTTAAAGGGTCACCTGATATCATCTCCTTGTCCAATTCTGTGAATTTGTTATCATCAAAAAGGATCTCGAAGTATTCCTTGGAACCGATTTTTACATGATAATCGTCATCCGGGCAAACATAGGAATTGTTTTTTAACTCTCGGGTGTGAATGATATTTCCCTTAGGGGTTTTATACCATAATCCGTCCGGGGTGTCTTTTTTCTCCTCTGTTGAGGTTTTAATGCCGGCATCTTTTCTTTTAAACCAAGCCATAAAGTTTTGTTTAAATTATCCCAAACCACATTGGGAGTCCAAATTTATAGGTAATATCTGTTAAATAAAACCAAAATCTACTTTCTCGAAAAGTTTAACCATTTCAATTCTTAATTTCAGTAGTTTCTTTTTCCAACAAAACCCTCGTTTTGGGCAGTGTTTCAGGATGATTTTTTTGTAGAAATTCGAGAAGCTTTTCCCTAACTAAACACCTGAGATCAAAGGCCGTGGGGCTGTCTTTTGCACTCATAAGACACCTTAATTCGATGGTTTTTTCTGTCCAGTCAGTGACTTGTAATACTTGAACCTTCTTGTCCCATAAAGGGGTGGCATCTAAAATCTCTTTTAATTGCACCTTTAATTCACCTACATTCACCGTTGGGTCAACGTATAAAAATACCGTACCCCATATCGCTGCGGTGGTTCTGGTCCAATTTTGGAATGGTTTCTCTATAAAATAGTTGATGGGTAATACTAATCGTCTCTGATCCCATATTTGGACGACCACATAAGTGAGGTTTATTTCTTCTATTTTACCCCACTCTCCTTCCACGACCACTACATCATCAATCCTTATTGGCTGGGTAAATGCAATCTGAAATCCTGCCAATAAGTTGGCAATTGATTTTTGTGCCGCAAAACCTATGATGATACCCATTATTCCTGCTGAAGTAAGTAATCCTGTGCCAATCCTTCTGGCAGAATCAAAATTCATTAATATTGAAGCAAAGGCTATCACCACCACCGCGATAATAAAGATCTTTCTGATGAATGCAACCTGGGTTACAAGCCTTCTTTCACGAAGATTGTCCTCCTTGTCGAAAGTGTATTTTTCCAAAAAAATATACCGCAAAACATTGGATAATTCTATTATGATCCAAGTAAATAGGATAATGGACAATACGATAAACACCCTTTCTTGTGTAATATTTAAGGAAGGCGGGGGAGGTAGAAAAAATCCAATGAGCGGATAAATGGCTAAAAACACCCCCCATTTCAGTGCTTGTGAAAACTTATTCATGGATTGCTTCCCTTTCCGAGTGCTAGGCTTGTGAAAAAGTCTTAATAATTTCGGAAAAACCAATTCCATGAAGAAATGGCTAAAAATCAATAATCCTAAGCAAGCACCTAGAAAAAGGAGGGTCGGCTTGTTAAACATTTTAAGAGAGGATTAATTTGGAAAATCGTAATAATGGGAATAACAATGTGTCTTTTCTATCTGCCATTGGTACTAAATAATTTTTAAATTAGGGTTTATTTCCGATGAAATCAATTTTCTAATTAACTTTGAGGCTTGAATAATAAATCCAAATCATGCAACTGACGTACCTTTTTCTTTTTTCCGCAATTATTTTAATAATAGCGTATTTCACCTATGGAAAATTTGTCTTTAAAAAGTTTAAAATTAATAATAATATTCTTGCTCCTTCTCATCGATTAAAAGATGGTGTAGATTACGTTCCTAGCAAACCTATTGTAGTTCTAGGCCATCATTTTGCATCTATTGCCGGTGCCGGGCCAATTGTGGGTCCTATCATTGCCGTAGCATTTGGATGGGTGCCCGCCGTAATATGGATTCTGATCGGTGGGATATTTTTTGGTGCCGTTCATGACCTTGGCAGTATGGTGGCATCCCTTAGGAATGATGGAAAATCAATTGGGGTGATCATTCAAAATAATATTGGGAAAAAAGGAAAAAGACTTTTTATCTTGTTTAGTTTTTCAACTTTGATTTTAATCATTGCTGTTTTCGCGGACATCATTGCCAAAACATTTATCAATAACCCGGGAGTTGCTTCGGCTTCTATTTTATTTATTTTGCTTGCTGTGGTTTTTGGCTTTGTTACCAAGTTGACCGAAAATAAAAAATCTGCTTTCCTAGTGGCTTCTATCGTAGGAGTAATAGTAATGTATTATTTTGTTTACTTAGGTATGCAGGTACCCTTTGAACTTAATTACCAAGTCTGGATTTATATATTGTTAATTTATGCCTTTATTGCATCAGTTACTCCTGTATCCATGTTGTTGCAACCAAGGGATTACCTGAATAGCTTTTTGTTGTATGGGTTGATTCTTGCTGCGATTGTTGGTGTGGTGATTGCCAATCCTACCATAGTAATGGATACGGAAGTACATATAAATAGTGAAAATCTAGGTTACTTATTTCCGGTGCTGTTTGTCACCATAGCTTGTGGTGCGATTAGCGGTTTCCATTCATTGGTTGCTTCAGGGACAACTTCCAAGCAATTAGATAAAGAGAGCGATGCCAAGGTCGTTGGGTATGGGGGAATGTTAATAGAGTCCTTTTTGGCTATCATTTCCGTAGGTGCAGTAATTGTGTTAAACCGCTCAGATTATATGTCAAGATTAGGTGAAGAGGGTCCGGTCCCCCTGTTCGCAGATGGGCTTGGTGCGATCATTTCCTCTTTGGGTATTTCGGAGTCTTTTGCCATAGGCTTTGTGGCACTGACAGTTTCAGCTTTTGCACTTACCACTTTAGATACCTGTACAAGGCTGGCAAGGTTTACCCTTCAAGAATACTTTGAAGATGTGGAACAGCCGATTGGTAAAAAGTTATCACAAAATAGATACCTCTCAACTGGCGTGGTTGTCATATTGTCTGTACTATTGCTGGGGAGTGGTGGATTCACCACTTTATGGCCAATTTTTGGTTCGGCCAATCAACTTTTGGCAGCCCTCGCATTATTGACGATTTCTGTTTGGTTGATCAAAAAGGATATCAACCCCACCTTTGTGACCATTCCCATGTTCTTTATGTTTACCGTCACCTTGACTTCCTTGGGTTTATTTGCTTGGCAAAACTTTCAGAAAGATGCTTATGTGTTATCAATCATTGCAGCCATTTTATTCGTTCTTTCCTTTGCCTTGATCTTTCTTGCCCGAAAAAGTCTGGTTAAAGAGGTTAATTCCAAAGAATTGGTAAATTAAAAAAAGCAACTTCGGTAGGCCATTGAGTCAATCCTACCGGAGTTGCTTATCGCAATAGTTGGCTGAAAAATTTTTAGAATAAATTTATTCCGAGAGAAAGCATGATTTGATTTTGCCTTTGGTCAGTAGGGATTTCTCCAAAATTATTTACAGAATTGGTCAGGGCACCTTCATATTTCAAATCCAATAATAGGTTCCCAATATCCAAGCCTATGCCTGCTTGGTATCCAAATGTAAAATCCTCTGTTGGGGGAATAATGCTTTGGGTAGAAGAACCATCACTGGCTTTTACTTTTCCATCAAGCATATAACTGGCTACAGGCCCTGCCTGAATTCGGAAGGTATTGCCTAATTTCACCCCAACCATTAAAGGCACATCCAGCCTGTCAAAGTCGGAATCGTATTTAAAGGTATTGTTTTGAAAGGAGCCTCCGGTATTGGTATAGAGAACTTCGGGTTGCAAATAAATGACAGGAAGATTTATTCTAGCAAAAACTCCCACATGGTAGCCCATCTGAGAATCTTCTCCTTTAAACCCGTCGGAAACTTGAACATCACCTTGTGAAAGGCCAATCTTAGGACCTACAGACAAAATCTGAGCATTAAGCTGTGTAATGCCTAATCCTGTAAAGAATAGAATAATTAATACTTTTTTCATTAGTTTGGCTTTAAATTAAATAATAGTGCTTTCATTTGACCCGAACCATGCAATGAGGACATTATTATATTGAGTGGCCATAGGTCTATTTTAGGCAGTAATCCGTTAAAAAATGAGCTGCTAGGATAGGCTATAAACCCCAAAATGATAAAACCTTGTTTAGTAATACAAGCCCAAACAAAAGGTCTATCAATTGGTGATGCTGAACTCAAATAATTTGTCCATTGCTTAATTTTGGGTTCAATAAATTAATAACCAATTCTGTGCCGAATTAGTATAGGTTGGGTAAATTAATTTTAACAAATTTTAAGAATTGTGCTTGCTAAAAATTAATCCTTATTTAAGGATAATAACAACTGCATTTTATACGTTATTTTATTCGGTCTATTTTTCAAATAGCTGATTAGTAGTAAATTGTGTGGTTTTTGAATTCGTCTATGAGAAATTTTACTTTTAATTCCCTTTGTTTCCTTTGCTTGACTTTCAGTTTTTATTCATGTATAGAGGATACGGATGGTGTCAATGAAGAACTGTACATGGGGGTATCTGCCGCAAGGTGGGATGTAGGGAAGTCTGCCAACTTTTTGTTGGCAGCAGATCAGTTTCCGGCTTTGGAACTGGAATTGGTTTATATGGAAGGGTATGAGCCTTCGGATAAAATGCTTGAATCGCTTGTTGAATTTTTAGAGAAATATACATTCAAGCCTGAAGGTATTCACTTGTTGTTAAAAGAAATTCCTGCTATGAATAAGGAGACTTATACTACAGAGGAAATTGCGACAATCGAAAATGATTACCGTGAAAGTTACAACGAGGGGAATACGATATCAGTATTTCTTTTGGTGGTGGATGGTGATTTTGAGAAAAATGAGGAGGATTCATTTACCATAGGTGCTGCCTATAGAAATACAAGTCTGGTGCTATTTGGAAGTCAAATTGAAAAAAATTCAGGGGGGATAAGAAGGCCCAGTAAAAGCAATCTGGAAACTACCGTTGTTTTACATGAGATGGGACATTTGTTGGGCTTGGTAAATGTTGGCAGTGAAATGGTAGAACCACATGAGGATGAATCGTACGATCATCACTGCGACAATGAAGACTGTCTCATGTATTGGGCTATTGAGACGAATAGCTTTTTTAATTATATGCAAGATGCCGTCCCTTCACTTGACAGCAATTGTGAGCAAGATCTCAGGGCAAATGGTGGTAAATAAACGCTTTGTAAAGGCTTAGTGATTAGCTGCTTATAAAATTAGGTTTGCTTTGCTTTTTAAAGATGTAGCTTAATTACAAGTGAATAATAAGACAGCGTTTTAGGTAGGGTTTAATCTTTTACTTCCTCATAGTCAATATAGTCACCTCCGGAAATAGTGCTGGAAGAACCGTTTTTTCCATTCTTAGGTATAAAATCTACATTCACATTGCCATCTTTGGGTTTGTTTCTTTTTCTTGTCTCTTCTCTTTGAGCCTCCTTTACCTGATCTGCAAATTTTTTCAGTTTACTGTTCAGGAAAAATTTAAATAAGCTTGAGAAAACCCATCCTAAGGCGATAAAGAAAATTATTATTTTTAAAATCATGATTAACAATTTTGAAAGCTCACTAATTCTGTTCAAACACAACAAAGTGCTTAATCCATTAACGGAAAATCACCACTTAGCATTCAATATTAATGGAAAAAAAATACAAAAACCAATCTAAACTGTTGTAAAGGAGATGGAATAAAGATACCCGACTTGAAATTCAAGCCGGGTAAGTTTTTGATTTAGGTCTTTTATCTACTCAAATAAAGGTTTCTTTCTGCAAATATTTTTAGAAAATAATCGTCCATCAAATCATCTATAAAATAGATGGCCTCACCTGTAGATTTCATTTCAGGCCCCAATTCCTTATTTACATTCGGGAATTTGTGGAAAGAGAAAACAGGCTCTTTGATTGCATAACCTTTTTTCACTGGAGCGAAATTAAAGTCAGTGACTTTCTTCTCACCTAACATCACTTTGGTCGCATAATTTACGTAAGGCTCTTGGTAGGCTTTACATATAAAAGGTACCGTACGGGATGCTCTAGGGTTGGCTTCAATCACATACACCTTGTCATCTTTAATGGCAAACTGAATGTTTATCAATCCCTTTGTTTCTAGGGCCACTGCTATCTTCTCAGTGATTGTTTCGATTTGTCGAATCACCAGGTCTCCAAGATTATAGGGTGGCAATACTGCATAAGAATCTCCTGAGTGAATACCCGCAGGTTCTATATGTTGCATGATACCAATGATATAAACATTTTCTCCATCACAAATGGCATCTGCTTCTGCTTCAATGGCACCTTCGAGGAAGTGGTCAAGCAATATTTCATTGTTTGGAATGTCGCGAAGAACGGTTACTACATGCTCTTCGAGTTCCTTTTCATTGATAACAATTTTCATTCCCTGTCCACCCAAGACATAAGATGGTCTTACCAATAACGGAAAGCCGATGGTTTTGCAAAGTTCAAGGGCTTCGTCTGTACTATGTACAGTTCCAAATTCAGGATAAGGGACGTTGTTTTCTTTCAAAAGCTGGGAGAACCTGCCTCTGTCTTCTGCGAGGTCTAGTGCTCTGTAACTAGTGCCGAGAATTGGAATATTGTATTTGTCCATTTTCTCTGCGAGTTTAAGTGCAGTTTGTCCTCCAAGTTGAACGATCACTCCCGCAGGTTTTTCATGCAGGATGATTTCATAGATATGTTCCCAGAATACAGGTTCAAAATACAATTTATCCGCAATGTCAAAATCTGTAGAAACTGTTTCAGGGTTACAATTGATCATGATGGTTTCATAGCCACATTCCTTAGCAGCCAAGACCCCATGGACACAAGAGTAATCAAACTCAATTCCCTGACCAACCCTGTTGGGCCCGGATCCAAGGACCACTATTTTTTTTCTTTCAGAAACAATGGATTCGTTTTCATCTCCAAAGGAGGAGTAAAAATAAGGGGTTTGTGCTTCAAATTCTGCTGCACAGGTGTCTACGAGTTTAAACACTCGTTTGATTCCCATTTCATCTCTTCTCTTATTGAAAACTTCGCTTTCCAAGCATCCCAATAAGTGGGCAATTTGTCGGTCGGCATAGCCTTTATGTTTGGCCGTTTGCATGAGTTCTTTACTGATGCTCTCCAGCGTTTCTTTGGCAAGGGTGTTGTCCAGGTGTACCAATTCCTCGATCTGCTTCAAAAACCATTTGTCAATTTTTGTCAGATCTTGAATGGTTCTGAATGAAATGCCTAATTTGAATGCATCATAAATATGGAAAAGTCTGTTCCAACTTGGGTTGGCCAAGCTGTACAGAATTTCTTCTTGATTTCTAAGCTCTTTGCCATCAGCACCAAGGCCATTTCGCTTGATCTCTAAAGATTGACAGGCTTTTTGCAAAGCCTCTTGGAAGTTTCTGCCTATACCCATAACTTCCCCAACAGCTTTCATGGAAAGTCCTAGTTTTCTGTCAGAGCCTTTGAATTTGTCAAAATTCCATCTAGGTATTTTGACAATAACATAATCAATGGCAGGCTCAAAGAAGGCCGACGTACTGCCTGTAATGGAATTCTTTAATTCATCTAGATTGTAGCCTACAGCTAGCTTTGCTGCTACTTTGGCAATAGGATAACCTGTAGCTTTGGAGGCCAGGGCAGATGATCTTGATACCCTTGGATTGATTTCTATACCTATGATGGTTTGGTTGTCAGGGCTTACAGAGAACTGTACATTACATCCCCCGGCAAAATTACCGATGCCATTCATCATGCGGATGGCCATGTTTCTCATTTTTTGAAAAACAGGATCAGGCAAAGTCATGGCAGGTGCCACAGTGATGGAGTCACCGGTGTGGACGCCCATTGGGTCAAAGTTCTCTATGGAACAAATGACCACCATATTACCAAGATTATCTCTGAGAACTTCTAATTCGTACTCTTTCCATCCAAGAATACTTTGTTCAATCAACACTTCATGTGTAGGTGAGGCTTGAAGTCCTGCACTTAATGCTTTTTCAAAATTTTCAGGGCTATCTACAAATCCACCGCCTGACCCACCAAGGGTGTAGGATGGTCTAATTACCAGTGGAAACCCAATTTCTTGTGCGATTTCTTTGCCCTGTAAAAAAGAAGTAGCCGTACGTCCGACGCACACACCAACTCCCAACTCTTCCAGTAAAACCTTAAATTTTTCTCGGTTTTCAGCTGTTTCTATGGCATCAATGTCCACACCTATCATGCGGGTGTTGAACTTTTCCCATATCCCCGCTTTGTCGCAATCAATGGCCAAGTTAAGTGCGGTTTGCCCTCCCATGGTGGGAAGTACACAGTCAATGTCCGGATGCTCTGTTAAAATCTTTACAATTGATTTTTTCTCAAGTGGCAAAAGGTATACATTGTCTGCAGTCACCGGATCGGTCATAATGGTTGCAGGATTGGAATTGATAAGGGTAACTTTAATTCCTTCCTCCCTCAATGATCGGGAAGCTTGAGATCCTGCATAATCAAATTCACAAGCCTGCCCGATTACAATAGGGCCGCTTCCGATTATAAGTACATGTTTGATGCTACTGTCTTTTGGCATGCTTGATGATTTTTGAAATAGTTTACTATTGGCTAAATTGGGGCAAAATTAATCAAATTTATTGAACATCCACATGAATTCTTGTTTTTACGCAGTTCAATTCACAACTAATATTTTTTGCTTGTACCCAATAGAAGCAATCGCCTTAATTTGGCTTTTCAATACTTCCGCCAAATCAAGCGTTTATTATTAATTATTAATTATCAATTGTTAATTATCAATTAGCTAATTAACCATTAACAATTATTAAATTAACCATTACCCCATTAACCATTAACAATTATTCAATTAACAATTAACCATTAATCATTTAACCAAGTGTTTAGGCGAACCATTAAGGTGCTTTCTCATAGCTTTTTGTAGCGTTTACACCGTTGCTTACGTCTTACAAGAAAGCGACGAAAGGATTTGGGAATTAAAAACAATACCTATATATCTAATAGTATTTTAATCCTTTCTTTTTTAAACCGGATGAGCTAGCAATTAAAACTTGATTATAATGAAGAGATTTATAGTTTTTAAAAGTAGATGGATGGTTTTGGTAGGCATGGTTTTTCTTTTACCGGTTCTCGGCGGATGCCAGGACGAGGAATTACCGGAGGGCGAGATCCGCTTAAGTGAAATCCAGGACAACCCTGACTATGCGTCTCTTCCTTTTGTAGGCACCCAGTGGAAACTGATCGGATTTGTGGATGGGAGACGGGAGAGGTTAAGATTAGCAGAGCCTGATGGGGAAAGCACCTATTTTCTAAAATTTAATGGCAATGGTGAAATAAGTGGACGGACATCTACTAACTCGGCCTATGGTCGGTATCTTTTGGGCAGTGATGGTCTCTTGGAAATTCTAACATTTACCAATACTACCGAGCTTAATGAGCTATTTGGTGGTGGCTATTATATAGCTTCCTTGAACGATGTTTTTTCGTTCGCTCTATCACCAAAAGGGTTGACACTCTACTATGATTCCGAAAAATCCATGCTTTTCCAACCCCAATAAGTGGTAGTTTTAATTACCAAAACAATCTTTGAATAAAACTTTATTTAAAGATTTTGAGTATATTTAAATATGCAGATCGAAAGAACAAATGAAGAGATTTTGATTCGGGTTCCCTCAGAAACTGACCTAGTGGGCTTACAACGCATTTTGGACTATATTAGGTTCAGGGAAATCGCGTCAAAAAGTAAAGCTAGTCAAATACAAATTGATAAGCTGGATATGGTTTCAAAATCATCTTGGTGGGATCAAAATAAGGAAAAATTCCTCAAGTGAAAGTTGTTGTTGATACCAATATTGTTTTCAGTGCTCTCCTGACACCAAATGGGTCAATTAGTGATATTCTGCTAAATTCATCTGGAACTTTTGATTTCTTCACGCCCGCTTTTTTACTGGAAGAATTGGCACACCACCATCAGAAACTTTTAAAATTATCAGCCTATTCTGAACAAGACCCTTCTTTCATGAAAAGAAGTTTTTAAAAAAAAATGAATTTATTGATTTGGAATTGATAAGCGATCTCTTCTGGAAGAAAGCAATCAAGATGACCACTCCAATAGATGAGTTTGATACTCCATTTGTTGCATTGAGCTTAGCGTTAGAAGCTTCTCTTTGGACAGGTGACAAAAAACTCGCGAAGGGATTGAGGCTACAAAAAATTGATTGGGCTGTGAATACTTCAGCCCTTGAAGTAATTAGGAATAGAAGCTGAAATTTACATTGATCTTCATTTTTCACAGTCCACAGGTTTTCTTCTCGGTCAGGTTTTTAAACCTTTAGAAAACCATGGGAGGTAAGCATAGCACTTACCGAAACCCCTTTAGTTCCCGGCATTACAAATGCCTCGTTTGCGTAAACAATCAGACACCTGGGATGTAGTTGCAAACAACACCCAGTTCGGGCTTTTCAATGCTTCCTCCAAATCAAGCGTTTATTTTTAATGGTTAATTATTAATTATCAAATGTTACTTAACAATTAGCTCATTAACCATTAATAATTATTCCATTAACCATTATCCCATTAAGTTAAGCTGCTTTCTCACAGTTTTTTTGTAGCGTTTATACGTTTGCTTACGTCATAAAAGAAAGCGACGAAAGGATTAGGGAATTAAAAACAATACCTATATATCTAATAGTGTTTTAATCCTTTCTTTTTTAAACCGGATGAGCTAGCAACTAAAATTTGTTTATAATGAAGAGATTTATAGTTTTTAAAAGTAGATGGATGGTTTTGGTAGGCATGGTTTTTCTTTTACCGGTTCTCGGCGGATGCCGGGATAACGATGAACCACCTGTTTTTCAGGCCGAAGGGTACATCATTGGCTACCATCCTTGCGTTGGCGATGCTACAGTAATGACAAGTAAAGGAGAGGGCAAAGGATACCTGGTGGCTACCATAGGTGCCAACCCCGATACCCTGATGCTGTTTGGGGTACCAACCGACATGTTTGATGTTCCACTGGAATGGCACAGTTCTTTGCCAGAAGAGAGTCGTGAAATGTTCAAAATGAAATTTTCCTATCAGATATCGGAGGAAAACATCGGTTCACGATACCATTGTATTGGTTATTTTCCAGGGCATATATTGCGCTATCTGGATCCAGAATATATAGTCTTGAAGGCAGAAAAAATATAATCATAAAACAATAATCTAAAATGAAAATGAAGCGTTTTGTCATACCCGTCCTGTTTTTGTTTTTTGTTCTTGGGATCATTTTCTCATTTTCCCTACTTAATAAAGAACAAAAATATTACTATGCCTTTGAAGAAAAAATCCCGCTTTACACCGTTGAAAACCACTATGTACTCAGGTATGATACAATACCAGCAAAAGAGCCGGAATCATTAAAACTTAAAGGAATGTTTCCTGAAATTTCCCTTTTTTGGTAGGATGAAAAGACTGCTATTGTGGATTTAACCAATAAAGGTGCGTCAGTTGACATAATCGACTATCTTAAGGGTTTTGAAAACTTGTATTCCATCCAACCTTTGTTTAAACTCAAAGAAGGTTTGGAAATGCCTGTTACGGATGAATTGGTAATAGGATTTTCACAAATCAAGGAGGAAGAGATCAGAGATTTACACAAACTTTTAGAGGTGACAATATTGGAAACCAATAGCGTGTTCCAGCATTTGAGAGTACCCAGAGGAGCTGATGCTCCCAAAATTGCTAACCAGTACCAGAAAGCGGATTGGTGGAATTTGCGCATCCGAATTTCCTCCTATTTGCAGAGCCTTTTCAGGGTGTACCTAATGAACCTTACTTTAATAACCAGTTTTATCTTCGCAATACTGGTCAGGTTTTTAATCCTGTAGAAAACCATGCGGGGTAAGCATAGCACTTACCGAAACTCCTTTTGTTCCCGGCATTACAAATACCTCGTTTGCGTAAACAATCAGACACCTGGGATGTAGTTGTAAACAACACCCAGTTCGGGGTAAAACGCAAAGCAAACAAGTCCCTTCAAACCATACCCTATCAGGCGAATTTGAAAGGTATAAAAGCTCAGTACAGGGTGAAGCATGCCAATCTCCCTCCTAATAATTAACAATTAACAATTATTCAATTAACCATTATGTCCCCCTTATGAAAGCGATAATACCTGAAATCGGGTGTCTTTTACCGCTACTAGCTATTTGATGAGGATGATATTTCAACTATTTTTGGGATAAATCCGAACAATTCAATAGACTATTTGAATACATGGCAAAACCGATTCAAAATAAATCGCTATCGCGAATGGGAGATTTTCTTGAGGGTTTCCCTGCTTATTACGATTCCTGTGGTATAGACCGGGTTTAAATTTTATAAAGTAAACAGCTTATTGGTAAAAGAAAGCGTTATGAGAAATGTTAAAACCGGTGACTATGGTGCAGCAGTAGCAAAAATTGATGCCGCCAACGCAGAAGATCCGAACCTGGAAGAAGTAAAAGGGGATAAAGTGCCCAAAGAGCTGTTGTATGGGAAGCGGATGGCCGACATGATGGAAGAAACTTACCCGGAAGCAAATGAAGTATTAAAGCTAGCTGCGAAAAGTCAGCATATTCGGCGTTGGGAAATTCCAAGGGACTCCTATCCTATGGACCGAAAAGGCTATTTGCTATGGAGAACCAACCTCAAGGGGTTTCATGCCAATCTTGCCAAAAAAATCTTGCAAAGCAGCGGTTATGACGCTTCCGCATTACAAAAAATTGATGATTTAATTAACAAACGCAGATTGAAATCAGACCCTGAGACACAGGCGCTCGAGGATGTGGTATGTTTGGTGTTTTTAAAATACTATTTTGATGACTTCATTGCGAAGCACGAAAATGAGGAAGAAAAACTCATTGACATCCTACAGAAAACCTGGAAAAAGATGTCTCCAAAAGGCCATGAAAAAGCCTTGTCTTTAAACCACTCAGAGCGAGCATTGGCTTTGATCAACAAGGCTTTGGCCTAGGTTTTATTTGTATTTTGCTGTTTTATAAACTTTTACATCTTTAGCGATGGCAGAAAGTATGGCCTCTTTACTCATGGTTGGGTGCTTGTGGCCATGCTCTGCTCCTCCTAAGTCGTACTCACAATGTAGGATTTTAGGAAGACTGCCCATGAATCCCGCATGCTCTTGTAAAAGTTCGAATTTCACATTTCCTTCTCCGTAGGGAACATTGATAGGCCTGTCACCTTTGTCATCAACATTCCCCCAGACATAATCCTTTAGATCAAAACTTCTTATTTGATCACTGATCATGTGGAAAACATTTTCATAAGATTGATAGCCCTCTACAGAGGCATGACGCAAATCAAACTGCACCCCTATATGATCAGGGTTGATGTCTTTCAATAAATGGTAAATTTCCCAAACAGAACCTCCAATACGCCTTCCGGCATGGTTTTGATAATGGCCCGTTACCCCATGTTTCTCGTGCAACTCAGCCAATTGCTTCATGGAAGCATTGAGGGATTTTAATTCCTTAATGATATTTTTGGTGGTAAATGGAAGGTAGCCCATGCGGTAATCGGTGATTCCTTCGCCGGAAATGGTCCTAAGGAATTCATCCATATCGGCCATCTGATTGAGGTTCATTTCAGTGGTCAGTACCGGCCGCTTTAAACCCAAAGTTTCACTCTTACTGACAATTATGGGCAGCTTTTGCTTTATTTCATCTGTATTAAAAAAACCATTTTTCCTTACAGGTAAATCAATTCCGTCAAAGCCTAAAGATTTGACCGTTTCAGGCACCTGCTCCAAAGGAAGCCATTGAAGGGCTTTTGTGAATAGGTAAAAAGGTGATGGAGCTGCTGCTTTCTTTGAGTCCGGCAATAGATTTTTTAAAAAGCCTAGTTGAGGAGTTAATATACCTGTTCCTGCTACAGCCATTATTTTCTTTACGGAAGATCTTCTGTTCATTTGGGGCTTATTTGAATTTGTGATTATTTAGACAAGGTACTATTTTGCCCTCATTGTATCAATAATTTTTTCTTTAACTTATGGCTTTTCAAAATCATGGATCATTTCTAAAGCAGGAGAAAGGCTCATGCCACCGGGATTTAGCCCCGGCTCACCTTCAGGTATTGATAAATTCAATGCTTCAAAATACTTTTCCCACACAGGGAATACTTGACCTGTGTCAGGATCCTTAAAGGTCATGGGTGGGGTTGCAAAAATCGGTTCGCCTCCATTTGCCTCCTTAAAAGAAAAATGGATCAACTCTGAACAATAATAGGCATCATTTGCCAGATCAAAGGCATTGTCATAAGGCTTTCCGATCAGGGTTTTTCCATATCGAATGGCTTCCGGGATTAGCTGCTGGTATTCGGGCTTCAACCGACCAATATGTACCTTTGGGACTCCCTTGGCATTGGTGTGACGGTATAAAAATTCTTTTAAAGGGGTGACTATAACCCCCTGGCTGTTGGCTTCCAGGACCTTCCACTCACCTTTAGTGCCGATCAAAATCCCATTGTGAGAAAAGGAGTGCCCTTCATACCCGGAGGTCACTTTTTTGATAGCTTCACAAAAATCACCACAATCTCCATTTTGAAATAAAATATCCCCTTCTTTCCAATCTTCCCATGGTTCTTGACCAAATGCGCTTAAAAAACAGAAGTGAAAGAGGATTAGTAGTCCTGTTCTTAGTTTTTTGATTTTCATACCAGCATGAAAAAGAGCAAGGATACGGCCAAAATTAAGGTCATCTTTTTGGCTTTTTCTTTTTGTGGAGCACTTATTTTTTTTCTGCGAAGGGCCAGCACAGCAAGGCTTAAGCCCAGCAACTGCAGGCCTATGGCCAGGCCGGCAAACCAGCCCGCGTAAGCCATGGTAGGCTGTAACAATGCCTTAACCACCAAGGGTATCAATCCAAAAAGTATGCCTGCCATTCCGGATTGGAAGGATAGCTTTAACAAGTCTTCAGCTCCTTTTTGATTTAAGTTCATTGTTTTTTTCTTTTCCTGTCCTCAAAATAGTTGGCCAATTCTCCTCTGCTCTTTGTGTTTAGGGTCATCGCTTTGGTCAATCCTCCTTTTCTACCTACAATGACGCCAAACTTCATATGGGCTACACCGGCTTTTTCATGCGCATCCGGGTTGATAGAGAGTAGCACTCCCTTGTCCATGGCATACCTGACCCACCGCCAATCAAGGTCCAATCTCCATGGGTTGGCATTAATTTCTATGACCACATCATGCACTGCACAGGCATCAATAACCGCACGATGATCAATCGGGTAGCCTTCTCTGCGTAAAAGAAGTCTACCTGTGGGATGACCTAATATCGTGGTAAAGGGGTTTTCAATGGCTTTGAGCAAGCGTGCAGTAGCCTTATTGATATCCATGCTCAAGCCGGAATGAACAGAAGCCACCACGTAATCAAATGTGGCCAATACCTCATCTGAATAATCCAGGCTCCCATCTGTGAGGATGTCGCTTTCTATTCCCTTAAAAACGCGAAAAGGTTTCAATGATTCATTGATGCCGTCGATTTCTTGGTGTTGTTTGTAAATGCGGTCTTCATCCAAGCCATTGGCATAAAATGCAGAGCGACTATGATCAGCAATGCCGAAATATTCAAATCCTTCTGATTGGCAGAATGCTGACATTTCCATCAGCGTGTTTTTTCCATCACTGTAAGTGGAATGGTTGTGTAAAGGGCCTTTTAGGTCTTCGAGTGTCAGTAGTTCATCCAAAGAATGTGTTTTTACCCAATCCAGTTCCCCGGTGCCTTCCCTCAAAGGTGCAGGAATATAAGGAAGGCCTGCCGCTTCGTAGGCCTGCTCCTCGGTTTCAAATTTCCCCTTGTAAAACAATTCGCCAAGAGGCAGCCCATTTTCCGTTGGAAATAATAAGTGGGCTTTGGAGGCAGATTTTAAAAGTTTTTGTTTAATAAAATCCTTTGTTGGCACGATGGTGATAAGCAGATGGATTTCGGGTTCCTCCAGTTGTCCTTCCCAGCGGTAGGGACTCATTTTGGACTTGTTTTGCTTTATCCCATTGACTTTATTTATTCTAGCAAGGCTTTCTTTTGGATCATCCGATCCAATTAGAAATGTCAGGCCTTCTATTATTTCTGCTTCCATTTCAAAACTCCCCACCATGGCAACTTTGTCTTTAGCAAGACTTTCAGTAAGTCTATTAAAAAGGGCTTTGGCCGTTTGTTCGATATCTGCATACAACCATTTTCCTTGGTTGGAAGCTTTGTATTCAAGGGCTTGAATAATGCTGTCCTGGGTTTTTTGTCCAAAGCCTTTGATTTTGGCTACCTGTCCCGATTGGCAGGCTTCCATTAACTCATGGGTGGAGGTGATGTTAAGTTCTTTCCACAGTGTTTTTATTTTTTTAGGACCGAGCCCTTTAATTTCCAGAATTTCCAGAATTCCTTTAGGCGTTTGTTCCAGAAGTTTATCCAAAAGCTCATGGCTACCGGCCTCTTGAATAGAGAGGATGGCCTCAGCGATACCTTTACCTATAGCGGGGAATTTCTGAAGTTCATCCAGGTTTAGGTTAGCCAGTGGCTTGCCTTCTCTTTCAATACTGTTGATGGCAGATTGATATCCCCTGATTTTAAATGCATTTTCTCCATGCAATTCCATCAATTGCAAGGTTAATTTAAGGGTCTTGACAATTTGTTTATTATCCAAGGTGTTTTTAGATCTGTTGAGTACCCGACAAATGTCCTAAATAATTGTTTCAAAATAAAATCATAAGTCTTATCTTATGGAGTAAATCAAAGGATCAATGGAGATAGTTGATCAACCGTTACTGCCAACATGCCCTTTTGTTGACTACTTGTTAAAAAATGATTTGCACATTGGCTAATTTAGGTTTGCCATTATAAGTTGGAAAGCTGCAAAATTTCACTTAACCGGTGCCAGAAGAATGGAATTGATGTCAAATATTGGAACAATTAACAGGAAGGCAAAGTTTGGTAAGTAATCAGCAAATAAAACCCTAGAGGAATGTTAAAACGAACCCTATTAACCACTGTAGTCTACTTGCTTTTACTGGGAATAACAATTGGGCAAGTTCAATTTACGCAAAGGTTTGAGGTAGAATCTCACTGGGCAGACGACGACTTTTATGTATTGCCTACCGAAAGAGGAGTTGTGGGATTTCGAATGAAAGCTGAAAATGCTTACGGAAGAAAAGATCGGTTTCAATATTTTACCGCAGACTTTCAGTTGAGTGCAGAAAAGCCACTTGAAAGAGAGTTGGATGATTTCTATGAATTGGTGGGCTTTGACCTTGATAGGGACTTATTGTATGTATTGTTCAATAAAGGATCTCAATACGATGATGAAAAAGCTATTTTTGAAATAGATATCGATAGCCGAAAGCTTAAGGAGCTTGAGCTTACCAGTATTTTAGAAATGGAACTTCAGGATTTTTTGGTTTTTAACAAAAAGGCTGTTTTTATGGGAAAGTACGATTACCGCCCTGTGATCCAGATATTCGATATTGATACTGAGGAAGTGGTAACGGTGCCCGGTCTTTTTGAAAAGGATGCGAGGATTTTACAAATGAGGAAGGATCCAGAGTTGAATGTATTTGATGTGGTGATGACAAGAAGGGATGCCTTCAAAAATAAAATAGTTTCCATATTGACCTACGACACAGATGGCAACAAACTTAGGGAAGTGAAAATTGATGACTTGGGCGATCCATCTATGGAGATTGTTGAAGGACTATTGACTTCCTCAAACAATTATAAGCAGGCCTTGATTGGACCCTATGGCTTAAAGAAAAAAGAGGCCTATCAAGGTTTGTATTTTACGAAAATCAATGAATTTGGTGAGTATACCAATAGCTTTTATGATATTACTGATTTTGAAAATTTTTACAATTACCTCCCGGAAAAAGCCCGTGAAAAGAGATGGAAACGCATTGAAAGAAGAGCTGAAAAGGGCAAAAATAACCCTATCAGAAATGTGTTAGTTACAAGAGAAATTCAATCCAGTAATGGGTTGTACTTGGTTTACAATGATCATTTTATTTCATCTTCATCAAGGTATGCCCCAAGGGATGGGGTGTACGTTAGTAATTTTTACCGATTGAACCCCATGATGGGAGGATATGGAGGTTTTTACAATCCTTTATGGCTAGACCCCAGGTTTAGAGGATCTCAGACAATTGATCAATATAAGTTTTTGTCTGCGCAATTTATTTTACTTAATGCAGATGGGGAAATCCTTTGGGAAAATGCCGTAAACTTGGATAACGCAAGTAAAGCTGACCCGATGAAATATGGAGAATTGGTATTTGATGGGGACAATTTATTTTACATGTACCTTGAGGAAGAAAAATTGATGCTTAGCCAGATAAAGGAGGGAGAAGTCATAATGGAAAATGAACCCTTTGAAATTGAACTAGTCAATGAAAATGAAAGAATAGCGGAGACAAGAGAGAAAAGTTTGCAGCTAATTTGGTGGTATGACAATTATTATCTTTTAAGTGGCAAGCAAAGGATAAGGTTCCAGAGAGAAGATGGCAGAGAAAAAAGCAGGGAAGTCAATTTTTTTACTAAAATAAAAGTGGATGATTTTATATAGAGCCATTAAGCCCCAATAAATAATTTATATATTTGCCTCAAATTTTAATCATGCAAAAAAGACTTGTTCTTGACCAAACCCAAATATCACTTACCATCAGTAGGTTTTGTCATCAATTGATAGAAAACCATGATGATTTTGATAATACGGTTCTTTTAGGTCTTCAACCACGAGGAGCATTGGTGCTGGATAAAATCATCCAGCGCATGCAGGAAATCCAAAATATTTCTTTAAAATATGGGTATTTGGATGCCACCTTTCATCGAGATGATTTTAGAAGGAGAGACCTTCCCTTAAGGGCAAATGAAACTAAAATTGATTTTTTAATCGAAAATAAAAAAGTTGTTTTAGTGGACGATGTACTCTACAAGGGCCGGTCTGTTAGGGCAGCAATGGATGCAATGATAGCTTTTGGCAGACCTCAAAAGGTGGAATTGATGGTGCTTATTGACCGTAAATTCACCAGAGATTTCCCTATTCAGCCGGATTACTGCGGGCGACAGGTCAATACCTTGGAAAGCCAGTATGTAAGCGTTGAGTGGCAAAATAAGGGTTTTGAAAAGGATGCCATTTGGATCACTGAAAAAGAAAGTAACGAATAGCAATGGAGCAGCTTAGTACCAGACATTTATTGGGCATAAAAGACCTGAGCCCTGCAGATATTCAATTGATTTTTGAAACAGCGGATAATTTCAAAGACATATTGAACAGGCCAATAAAAAAAGTCCCATCTCTAAGAGATATAACCATTGCCAACGTTTTTTTTGAAAATTCTACAAGGACAAAGCTTTCCTTTGAGTTGGCGGAGAAAAGACTTTCAGCCGATGTAGTCAACTTTGCATCAGCAAGTAGTTCTGTAAAAAAAGGAGAAACGCTGATAGATACGGTCAATAATATTTTGGCCATGAAAGTAGACATGGTCGTTATGAGGCATTCCAGTCCCGGAGCGCCTCATTTTTTATCCAAGCACATTGGCGCCAATATCGTCAATGCCGGGGATGGAACCCATGAGCACCCCACCCAAGCTTTGTTAGACTCTTTTTCTATCAGGGAAAAACTCGGGGATGTAGCTGGTAAAAAAGTAGCCATTATTGGAGATATTTTGCATTCAAGGGTAGCTTTATCCAATATTTTCTGCCTTCAAAAGCTTGGGGCAGAAGTAATGGTTTGCGGACCGGTGACCTTATTGCCCAAATACATTGCAGATTTAGGTGTGAAGGTGGAACATGATGTGTTCAAGGCTTTGCAATGGTGTGATGTAGCCAATGTGCTCAGAATTCAATTGGAAAGGCAGCAAATTAAATATTTCCCTTCCCTTAGAGAATACTCCCTTTTTTATGGGATCAATAGGGAATTGTTAAACAGGCTAGATAAAGAAATTGTAATCATGCACCCTGGCCCTATCAATAGAGGCGTAGAATTGAATTCTGATGTTGCAGATTCAGAACATGCCATTATCCTACAACAAGTAGAAAATGGCGTGGCCATTAGAATGGCGGTACTGTATTTGCTTGCAGGTGTGAAATGATGGCTCAATTGGCAGCCTCCTTTTATCTATCATTTTAAAAAGTTTTAAAAATAAGTCCATGATATACAATTCAATTGTTGAAACGATCGGAAATACCCCATTAATTAGATTAAACAATTTAAATAAGGGGATAGAAGGAGAAATTCTGGTTAAAGTAGAATACTTTAATCCCGGCAATTCCATGAAAGATAGAATGGCTGTTAAAATGGTGGAAGATGCAGAAAAGGCCGGCATTTTAAAGCCGGGAGGTACCATCATTGAAGGTACCAGTGGCAATACCGGAATGGGACTGGCTCTTGCAGCCATATCAAAAGGGTATAAATGCATTTTCACGATGGCTGACAAGCAATCTAAAGAAAAAATCGATATTTTGAAGGCTGTAGGGGCAGAGGTTATCGTCTGTCCTACCAATGTTGCCCCTGACGACCCAAGGTCATATTACGCAGTAGCTCAAAAACTAAATAAAGACATCCCCAATTCCTTTTATCCCAACCAATACGATAATCCTTCTAATTGGAAAGCGCATTATGAGACTACAGGACCTGAGATTTGGCGCGATACAGAAGGTGAAATCACTCATTTTGCCGCAGGTGTAGGTACCGGTGGATCCATGTCAGGGACGGCCAAGTTTTTAAAAGAACAATCAGAGAGCCTAATTTCTGTGGGGATTGATACTTATGGGTCAGTTTTTAAAAAATACAAGGAAACAGGAGAGTTTGATGACAATGAGATCTATCCTTACCTAACAGAAGGTATAGGAGAGGATATTTTGCCAAAAAACGTTAATTTTTCAGTGATTGACCACTTTATTAAAGTTACAGATAAGGATGCGGCAGTTATGACTCGGAGATTGGCCAAAGAAGAGGGGCTTTTCGTGGGTTGGTCTTGTGGATCGGCAGTGCATGGTGCTTTGGAATATGCCAAAGAAAATCTCAAAAAGGGGGATCGAATGGTGATCTTACTTCCAGATCATGGAACTCGTTATCTAGGTAAAGTTTACAATGATGATTGGATGCGAAACCATGGGTTTCTGGAAGACAAAGCCTACGGCACAGCCAGAGACATCGTTTCATCTAGGAAGGATGGCTATCAGCTGGTGGTGGTGGAAAAAACAACCAAGATCAAAGAAGCCATTGCTATCATGAACGAGAAAAGTGTTTCTCAAATTCCAGTGATGGAAGGGGAGCATGTGATAGGAAGCCTTACAGACAATAGGCTATTGCTTAAGATCATTGAGAATCCTGAACTTAAAGATGCCAACGTTTCCGAAGTAATGGAAGATTCCATGCAATTTGTTGCATTAGACAGCACCTTAGACGTTTTGTCCTCTATGGTAGAGAGGGAAAAAGCAGTTTTAGTAAGAGACGATAATCATCGGGTACATATCGTTACCAAACACGATATTTTGGCAGCAATCACAAAATAGAATTCCAAGAAAAGTAATAGAATAGCAGACTTATTATGGACAAAAAGCATTTGGACCTGATCTTAGAAAGAGATTTTGATTTTGATATCAGGGAAGCCTTAGAAAGTGGCTGGGAAACGTATAAAAAAGTGGCTATTTATTCTATCTCCTTTACCCTTTTGATCATTTCTCTTCAGTTTTTGTTTATGTATTACGCGGAGAATTTTCTTTTCGTGTATTCTTTTTTTCTTGCCGGGCCTCTTTTTGCAGGGTTTTATTTAGTAGCCAATAAAATTAGCCATGGAGAGCAAGTGATTTACCCTGATTTCTTTAAAGGGTTTAATTATTACTTGCCTGTGGTTTTGGTTTGGATAGTTGGTCAAGTAATCACCGTTTTAGGTATTTTTGCCTTGGTACTTCCAGGCATTTATCTTATGGTTGGATATATGTTTGGCGTATTAATCACCATCTTTTCTGGGTTGGATTTTTGGAATTCTCTTGAATACAGTAGAAAGATCATTCACAAAAAATGGACTAAGTTTTTCCTTTTTGGTTTGGTCTTGGCACTGATGAATTTATTGGGAGGCTTGCTATTTGGAATTGGTTTGGTAGTAACCATACCTTTAACCTACTATGCCATTTATCATGTTTTTGAGAGCTTAAATCTTGGTCTTCCCATTGAGGAAGAATAGGGTTTTATCTATCGAGAGGTTGTTTTTAAGGCCGATCGTCATCTTTTTTTAAAAAGCCCTTCATTTTCAAAGGTTTAAAGGCGTACTTTGTACTTAAGTTTAAATTATTCAATAGAACTGATTTGTTGCTATGAATTTTTTTAACCCGGATTAAGAAATAGGAATTCCTGAGCTTTCTCAGGAAGTGGTGTAATCGAAAGAAAATCAGGCTGTTTGCAGGTTTTAGCATAGCATCGCTAAAGTGAAATTCAAAACGGCAATCAAGAAGGTTGATTTTAAAGAGGTTACAGCATGTGATAGAAGGCCTATTGCATATTTCGGGTTTAAAAACCAACCTTGATTATGAGATTCAATGCAAGAATAATGGTAATCCTCGGTTTTTTCCTGGGGATTTGTTTAATAGTAGGAGTAGGGGCAATTACCTATTTTAGTGTGACCAAACTATTGGCCTCCGTGGAATCCCTGTCTGAGCCTAACGAAAAACTGAGAAACCTTAACCAACTATTGGCTGACATCTACCAACTGGACAAGTCAAGAAGTGTATTTGTGGAGGAGGATACCAGCCATAATCTGGATTATTACAATCAGATACAAAATGAAATAAAAAAACTTGAAGCCATAGTTACGGATTCTACAGAATTAAAAAAGCTGAAAGGGATCAGCTATAGTGTAAATGAGTTGATGGTGGTTTATAAAGGTCTGGAAGATGTAAAGAGGAGTCTTTACAACAGGAATTTCAGCAATGAGGCCTTGTACAATATAGAAAGAAAAATTAAAAGAAAAGAAGAACTAAGCCGATTACAGAACTTAGGAAAAATAAGGATTGGAATAGACCCTTCTGCCCTTAAAGAACAAAACCAAAGTACAGATAAACCGCCCAAATCGTTAAACAAAGAGGTGACTTCTTCCGGGACTTTGGCCGGAGATGGAAAAGAGGACATGGATAAGATCAAGGGGACATTGAGGCTGAATCTAAATCGCTTAAACCCTGTAGACGATGACATGCCCGTAAATTCAGATTCCATCATTTATACTGTTAGGCAAATGGTATTGGATATCAATAATGAAGAGCAATACCTTCGGTCCAGATTAAGTGAGTTGGAACAAGAACTCAATGAAAAGAATAGGGAGCTGATCATGAATATTCAAAGTGTGGTTACCTCTCTACAAAATGAATCGCTTTTAAGATCTAAAGCAGAAAATGATTCAGCGTATGAGTTAACTTATAAACTTTCAATATTGCTTGGGGTATTGATAGCTGTTGGTGTGGTGGGGTCTTCAGGCTTTATTTATAGTATTATCCGAGAAATTAAAAAGGCGGAAGCTTACCAAGAAAAATTGGCTGAGGCAAAAAGAAGATCAGATAACTTAGCCAAAACCAAGCAAGATTTCTTAGCCAGTATGAGCCATGAAATACGGAACCCCCTTCATGTAATTCAAGGTTATAATGAAGCTTTGCTTAAAACAAATTTGGGTGAAGCACAGACTGAATATGTAAGAATGATACAGTTTGCTTCAGGAACGCTGTTAGGGATAGTAAACGATATTCTTGACTTTTCGAAATTGGAAGCAGGTAAAATTAAGATAGAAAAAGCGATCATTGATCCGGATTCATTTTTTAAAGATATACATTCTTTTTTCAAGCAAAAGGCTATAGATAACGGACTCTCCTTAGAGTTCTCGGTTCTTCTCCCCAAAAATAAATACCTTCTTGGAGATGATTTAAGAATCAATCAGATCATGAATAACTTGCTTTCTAATGCAGTGAAATTCACGGAAAAAGGTGAGGTTTCTGTAAGGGTTTTCATGGATACTACTGATAATTTGGTGCTAGAAGTATCAGATACAGGAATGGGAATGGAGGAAAGTCTGCAAGCAAATTTGTTTAAGGAGTTCAGCCAGGGAGATGCTACCATTTCCAGAAAGTATGGGGGCACCGGTTTGGGACTGGCCATCGTAAAAAAACTTGTAGACCTTCAAAAAGGTAAAATAGCTGTAGCAAGCAAGACCGGAGTAGGTACCAAGATTACGGTTTCAATTCCAGCCACTCTTCTTGATAAAAAAGAGGAAAATATTGTTCCTGAAGTGGACTCCACTGTGGTGGGGAATTTGAAGGTGCTTTTGGTGGATGATGATGAAATGGGGTTAAAGTTTACCAACCTGTTATTCAATGGCCTTGGGGCGGAGGTCGTTGCCTATACCGGAGGGATTGAATTTATGAATAATTTTGTGGAGGAGGATTTTGATCTGGTGTTGCTAGACATTCAAATGCCGGAAATAGACGGTTATCAGGTATTTAAAGCTTTGAGATCTAGAGAAAAATACAGACAGGTACCCATTGTGGCCATGACAGCTAATGTTTTCACAAAAGATAGAGAAAGCATGATCAATGAAGGGTTTAATGGTGTTTTGTTGAAGCCTTTTAACGAAGCTGAACTTGTTAAAATCATTGTTGATTTTGTAAAACCACAAAAAGAGGATGTACTGCTTTCTTCCTCGGAAAGATTAAGCCCAAGCCCCTCTGGTGAAACTGAAGATGACTTCACTACCTCTGATTATAACCTAGTTGATATCAGGAAATTTTGTATGGGTGATGAGGCATTGTTTAAGGAGGTAGTTGAGGGTTTTTATACCCAAACAGGCTTGGATTTAATCATGATGAACAAAGCTTGTGATGAAGAGGACTATGAGACGATCCGGTCCATTGCACACCAACTTTCCAGTCGATTGGGGCAAATCCAATTTAAATTCAAAGATCTCGCTAAAGAGATTGAGGTAGATCTAAAAAGGAATAAAACCCAAGATATTCAAGAAAAGGTGTGGGCCTTGACTGAAAAAATCAATACCCTACTAGAAGATTTAGCGGTTAAATTCGGCTACGAAATGGTTGATTAATCCAAGCCGTATTTTTCTAGTTTATTGTACAGCGTTTTCCTATCCATGTTCAATACTTTTGCCGTTTTAGATTTGTTAAATCGCATTTCCTCCAAAGTTTTTATGATAAGTGATTTTTCCTGATCTTCAAATGAGCTTTTTAGATCCTTGGCAGAGCTTATGTCTATGGGCTGAAAAGGTTCGTGATCAAGGAGTTCTGATGGGATTACTTTGGGTTGAATTTGACCTTCTCCTGTTAATAATACGGCTCTTCTGATAATGTTTTTAAGTTCACGAAGGTTGCCGGGCCAGTGGTACTCCTTGAAAATCTTCACTACTTCAGGACTAAATCCCGTTACATTTTTTTCAAGTGTGGCATTGCTTTTTATCAAAAAAAGATTGGAAAAAAACATCAAGTCTTCTCGCCTTTCTCTCAGCGGTTGGGCTCTTAAGCTGAATTCGTTTAACCTGTGAAAAAGATCTTCCCTAAACAGTCCTTGTCTGGAAAGGTCTTGCAAATCTTCATTGGTCGCTGCAATTATTCTAACATCCACAGAGATGTCTTTATTGCCACCGATCTTTCTGATCTTGCGTTCTTGAATGGCTCTAAGTAGCTTGATTTGAATCTCATAACCTAAATTCCCGATTTCATCCAGAAAGATTGTTCCTCCATTAGCATTTTCAAAATGCCCGGTTTTGTGATCTATGGCTCCGGTGAAAGCTCCCTTAACATGGCCAAAAAGTTCACTTCCGGCAAGTTCCTTGGACAAGGCTCCACAGTCCACAGCTACAAAAGGTCCCTTGGCTCGTTTGGATTGTTGGTGGACTCGCTTTGAGATATATTCTTTTCCTGTACCACTTTCTCCCAATACTATTATGCTCAAGTCAGTAGGAGCTACCAAGCCAATGTGTTCTTCAATTTGCAAGGCCTCTTTGCTCTTTCCAATTTGGTAATCAAGTTCAGAAAGTTTATTAGCAGTCTGTTCTTTTTTATTTGCTTGTGGAGAAGGTTTCCTGTGCTTGCTTTCGTTTTTTAAAGCCTGCTGTACAGTGAGAAGTAATTCGTCCGGCTGAATAGGCTTAGTGATGTACTCAAAAGCTCCCATTTTCATGGATTTGACGGCCGTTCTAATGTCAGAATAATTTGTAATTAAAATTACCGGAAATGTCGGTTGATCATTGAGAACTTGGTCAAGTATTTCCATGCCTGTACCATCCGGCAAGCGGTAATCAGTGATGATTAAATCAACTTGATGCTTTTCAAAATAGCTCAGGCCTTCCGACACTTTTGTGCTATTCATTACCTCATATCCATTTTTCTCTAAAAATTTGCTAATTATTTTAGAGTAGGTTAGGTCATCCTCAATTAAAAGAATTTTTGACATATAAAATTAATACCCATTAGATTTTAAATATAAAGGAAAAGCACCGATTTCACAATCAGTGCTTTCAGGTAAACGTTGGCTTAGCTGTTTTTATATTTTTATTGTGAAACAATGATTCCATTCTTGTCATAGAGCACCATTATATTAAAATAATCGGCATCTTTAAAACATACATCATAGAAATCATCATTATTATGTGAGAATTTTGTTACTGTTCGAATTTCTAGATCATTAATTAAACTGTCAGTCTGAATAACCCTTTGGATATTCAGGGGTAAATCGGTAGCTGCAATACGTGTAGAGTCTGTGTACCAACTACTTGTTGTGTTATATACGGAAGATTCAATTGGATGGTTGCCTTTATTGTCCCTAAATATTTCATGGCTAGTCCATTGCAAATTATATAGTAAGGTGAATACGAATGAAATGAACAATGTACCAACTCCCAGCCCAACAATTATTTCACGTCTCATGATCGAAAGATTAATGTTTATAAAAGTAGCATATACTGTGCCAACCTTAAATCAGTCGAATAGTGTAGGTTTTAAAGGGAAATATTGGGTAGAATGTACCCATACTGCTGACCGCGAACAACCCTTGTGGGAAATAAAAAACTTTACTAACTTTGTTAGGCTTGCCATGAAGGTTTTGATCTTTATGGTGGACAAAATGTTTTAAATTAATTTAACCCTTCGCTTGCATTTCCCCGGATGCGTGAATCCGGGGAATTTATTTTTCTAACAAAAAATAGCAATTAAATTTCTAAGTAATTATGGCCATCGTTGCACAATCGCCCATAGGGATTTTTGACAGTGGAATAGGAGGGTTGACTGTAGCCAAGGAAGTAAAAAAAATGCTTCCCAATGAGCAGATCGTGTATTTTGGTGATACAGCTCATTTGCCTTATGGAGATAAAAGTACAGCAGCAATACAAGCTTACTCTGTGAAAATTGCGGATGCATTACTTAAGGAAAACTGCAAAATGATTCTTATTGCTTGCAATTCAGCCTCTGCAGCTGCCTTTGACTTAGTAAAAGCCTATGTGGCATCTAAGGCATTGGTTGTGAATGTTATTGATCCAGTCGTTCAATTTCTTGGTAAGAATCATAAAGATGAAAATGTAGGTTTGATTGGCACCAAGCAAACAGTAAGCTCCGGCGTTTATTTACAAAAAGTAAATAGCCTTGGAAAAGGAATAAAAATAAAATCATTGGCCACCCCTTTGCTTGCTCCAATGATTGAAGAGGGCTTTCATTTACAAAATATAAGTAAAGATATTATTGCTTCTTATTTAAATCGGTCTGAATTAAAGGGAATTCAAACATTGGTTTTGGGTTGCACCCATTATCCGTTGATCAAGCATCAAATAATTGAATTTTATAATGGAAAGGTTCAAATAATAGACGCTTCAGAAACCGTGGCAAAGTCGGTAGAAAATTTACTCCGGAAGAACAAGCTTTTAGCCCAGCAGGATTCCGGGCAAAAAGACAAGTTTTTAGTCTCTGATTATACAGTTTCTTTTGAAGAAACTACCAAGCTTTTCTTTGGTAAACAGATAAAGCTTCAAAAATTTCCTTTATGGGAATAGGTGTTTTTTGAAATTTGTTTTGTTTTGAAGGTTGGGGTAAAATTTTTAATCTAATTTATACTCGGTCTAAGTTTGAGTAGTTTGGGGAACTAATTCTTAAAAAAAGACGTAACTTTGGTTCATATTTTACTCCTTTAGAACGTTATGAGTGACCAGATCAAACACGAGTGTGGGATTGCAATGATTCGGCTTAGAAAGCCATTGCAATATTATATTGATAAATACAATACCCCGTTTTATGCTGCCAATAGGTTGTATGTATTGATGCAGAAACAAATCAACCGTGGTCAGGATGGCGCAGGATTGGCAAATATTAAAATTAATACCCCACCCGGTACAAGATACATCAGCCGATACAGGTCAGTAGAATCTGAGGCAGTTACCAAGATTTTTCAGAAAATCAATAAGAAGTACAAGAAGGCCAAAAAATTAGGAACTCCGGCAGATTTGATGGATGCTGAATGGGTGAAAAATAATGCAGCTTTTTCAGGAGAAGTTTGGTTGGGACACCTTAGGTATGGTACCCACGGGCAAAATAGCATTGAAACTTGCCATCCATTTTTGAAGCAAAACAATTGGAGAAGTAGAAATTTGGTCATGGCCGGAAATTTTAACATGACCAATGTGGAGGAACTTTTTGATATACTGGTAAATCTAGGGCAGCATCCCAAGGAAAAAACAGATACCGTAACGGTAATGGAGAAAATTGGTCATTTCCTTGACGAAGAAAATCAGAGGATTTTTGATAAATATAAAGACAAATTTTCTAATGTAGAGGTTACAGAGGTGATCGAACAGGAACTCGATGTTGCAAGAATATTGAGGAGAAGTTGCCGAGACTTTGACGGAGGCTATGCCATGGCAGGTCTGATTGGAAATGGTGCAGGATTTGTAGTAAGAGATCCTATTGGTATTCGGCCGGCTTATTACTATGCAGATGATGAAATTGTAGTAGTAGCCTCCGAAAAACCACCTATCAAAACGGCTTTTGACATTGATTATAAACAAATTAAGGAAATTCAACCCGGCAACGCACTCATTTTTAATAAGGATGGATCTTATGGTGAGTTTGAAATCATTCCGCCAAAAGAAAAAAAGTCTTGTAGTTTCGAGAGAATTTATTTCTCAAGAGGAACAGACCCTGATATCTACAAAGAGCGAAAAAATCTAGGAAGGGCTTTGGTCCCTCAAATTTTGAAAGCCATTGATTTTGATCTCAAGAATACTGTTTTTTCTTATATTCCTAATACTGCAGAAACTGCCTATTATGGAATGATAGAAGGTCTTGAAGATTATCTTAGTGCCAAAAGAAAAGAAATTCTTATAGAAGGTAAACCGCACCTAGATGATTTGGGTGAGTTATTAAACTTTAGACCTAGGGTTGAAAAACTTGTCAGCAAAGATGTCAAATTACGAACATTTATCACCAATGACTCCGATAGAGATGTAATGGTGTCAAATGTATATGACACCACCTATGAGGTAATCCGATCAGGAATAGATACCATTGTTTTAATTGATGACAGTATAGTAAGAGGAACCACCATAGAAAAAAGTGTACTCACTACTCTGGATAAGCTTGAACCAAAGCGCATCATCATAGTGTCTTCTGCCCCTCAGATAAGATTTCCTGATTGCTATGGCATTGACATGTCTAGAATGAAGGACTTTATTGCCTTTAGGGCAGCCGTTCAATTGATTGAAGACAATGGTGGTATGGACAATCTTTTGGAAAGGGTTTATGACAAATGTAAAGCTTATCCTGAGTCGGAAGAAAATTATGTAAAGGAGATTTATGCACCATTTACAGATCAAGAAATCTCTGATAAAATAGCTTCAATTATTACTTCAGAAAATATCAAGGCTGGCGTTCATGTGATTTATCAAACGGTAGATAATCTCCATTCATCCTGCCCTGCTCACAGTGGAGACTGGTATTTTACAGGAAATTTCCCAACTAAGGGGGGGATTCGTGTGGTAAAAAAGGCCTTCGTAAATTATATGGAAGGAAAAGAAGAACGGGCATATTAAACCAAGGTATAAATGATTGATGTTGCTTTATTAAAAGAAATTTGTGAACTGCCGGGAGCTCCCGGATTTGAGAAAAAAATCAGAGATTTTATCCTAGAAAAAGCCAAAGGTTTAGTAGATGAAATAGCTGTAGATAATTTAGGAAATGTCATCGCAATAAAGAAGGGGCAGAGAAACCCTGAAGGGAAGAAGGTAATGGTGGCTGCTCACATGGATGAGATAGGCTTTATTGTCACCCATATAGATGACAATGGATTTTTAAGGTTTCATACGCTTGGCGGTTTTGATCCGAAAACTCTCACAGCCCAGCGGGTTATCGTTCATGGGAAAGAGAAGGATATCATGGGCGTGATGGGTACGAAGCCAATTCATGTGATGACTCAGGAGGAAAAAAACAAACTGCCTAAAATTTCAGATTATTTCATTGATCTGGGAATGGATAAGGAAGAGGTTGAGAAGTGGATTGAAGTAGGTGATCCCATTACCCGAGAACGTGAGTTGGTGGAGATGGGGAACTGCGTCAACTGTAAATCTATCGATAACAGAATCGCAGTTTTTATTTTGTTGGAAGCCTTAAGGGTTTTGGAAGCTCCCGCTTATGATGTGTATGCCACTTTTACGGTGCAGGAAGAAGTTGGTATACGTGGTGCGCAGGTTTCGGCACATCATATTGATCCTGATTTCGGAATCGCCCTGGATACCACAATTGCTTTTGATCTTCCGGGGGCAGCAGCTCATGAGAAAATCACCGAACTGGGTAAAGGTACTGCCATTAAAATTATGGATGCCTCAGCCATATGTGATTATAGAATGGTTGCTTTCATGAAAAAGACAGCTACCAAAAATAACATTCCTTTTCAAACAGAAATTTTAACAGCAGGAGGAACGGATACTGCCGGAGTGCAGCGAATGGGGAGAAAAGGAGCCATTGCAGGTGCCATCTCTATCCCTACAAGGCATTTGCACCAAGTTATAGAAATGGCCAACAAAGAAGATGTTCAATCAAGTATTCAACTTCTTAAGGCGACTCTGGAAGAAATAGATAGTTTTGATTGGGCCCATTAAATTCCTACTCATTCAACTCCGCATCGGGCTATTGAGTTAATTTTGTAATACTTTTAGTAGGAAGAGCTGATATTTAGAATTGTCCCGTGTTTTAGAGATACGGGACAATTTTATTTTAGAATTAAAAAAAAAACGTGGTGGTTTTTGACAATTGTTATGAATTGAATTTAGGATTTTACTTTCTTTTTAGCGGCCTTTTTTGCCAAGTATCTTTTTAAATCATCGTAGCCCAAGTGTTCGTGGTTACTGATCGAAAAGGAGTATTTGTCCATAAAAACCAGAATTAGCTGTTTAAAGACTTTTTTATTGGCAACTACTTCCTCTTCTTGCCAGGCCAGAAGATCTGCCATATTGTATTTTTTTCGCTGCCCTTTGAGCGGGAGCCAGATTTCAATCTTGTCTTTTCCTGCAGCTAAAAACTTGTACCCGGCCATCATTTTTACCAAGATAAGCAATAACACTATGGTGATGAGGGTACATCCAATCAAGTAAAATAGGAAAGGGAATTCACGGGACTGGTTAAAGTCATACAATAAATAACTTAAGCCAATAAATAATAGAAGGACCACAATCCCCAAGGACATGTAGGTGCTTTTTTTTGGTTTACAACTTACCATCTCTATTTTGTAATTGTTTCAATTTGTTTTTTGAGAAATCAATTAATTCCGAAAAAAAATATTCGAAATAGGATTCGAAAACAGCATGGTTTTCTTCAAGAAATTGGGGCGCTAATTCCATTTTGGAATCAAAAGATGTCCGGTATGAAAGCCCCGTAAAAGACCGCTGTATACCGGTCTTTGTGCCATAGGCTGTTAACCAGTTTTCTTTCTTCATGTACTTAAAGGGCAACAGGAACTTTTGGGGAAGAATTGAACTGTTTGCTTCCAGTAAATCGTAAACTGACCGAGAGAAATCTTCTAAAGGTACTGCACTGTATTTGCTCCAACGTAACGCTAAGAAGTAATCGAAGTACATGTCTGTTATTACAGAAGAATATCTTGAAAATTCAGGCTTTAAAATTTCTTGGGCTTCCTTAACGAGCTTATGTTTGTCTGTGAAACTGTCGATTTCTCTATGTAGCATAATTCCTGTGACAATTTCTCTTTCAAATTGTTCATCAATTTTTCCTCTAACAAAATCCCCAATAAAATTACCGATTAAAACTTTGGGCTGGTCAAAGGATAAGTAAGCATGTGCTAAGAAATTCATGCGATTAAAAAAGGAATGATTGTCTAAATTTAGGAATGATTTACTTAACCTTGAATCTTCAAACATTAAATAACAAATGACAAATATAGCGGAAGAATTATTATATACCACAAAACTTTTACGAATGGAATGGGGTGAAGACCTCGCTCAATTCCGAAGTTTGACTTTTAGAAAATCGATTAAGGACAAGGTACAGGCAGGGGTTTGTTGGTATCCGGTGCAGCTGAATAAGATTAAATGGACTTTTTCAGATCAGTTGGTGATTGAAGTTTCAGTCAAAGAAGCCTTATCAAACCATGGGTTTCATTCAGGTAAATCCATTAGTTTGTTTTCCAATGCGGAGGAAAATGACATTCAAACCACCTTTCTAAATGGTGTAGTAAACAATGTAAAAGGCAATGTGATGACCTTAAGTTTAAATACAGAGCGCCTTCCGGATTGGGTTGGTGAAGGGGGGATCGGGGTTAATCTGATGTTTGATGACACCACCTATAAGGTGATGACAAGTGCCATGGAGTCAGTTACTGCATCTGAAAACAATAGGTTGGCCCATTTGAAGGAGGTGATTTTGGGACATAAAAAACCTTATTTTTTGGCTCGGGAAACGGGCAGTGCTGGGCTATTGAATGCAGGGCAAAATAAGGCGTTGGAATTGATTGAGCAAGCCAAGGACTTGGCCATAGTACATGGGCCTCCAGGTACGGGTAAAACCACAACCCTTATACAAGCCATAGTTTCCGCCACCCAAATTTATGACCAGGTGTTGGTATGTGCCCCTAGTAATGCAGCGGTTGATTTATTGGTGGAAAGAATGGGGGATGAGAACCTGGATGTGCTGCGTATAGGTCATCCGGCAAGAATTGATGAGAAAATTATTCAGCGAACCTTAGATGCGAAAATTCTGGCGCACCCCTCCTATAAAGCATATAAAAAATTACGTAAGGAAGCAGAAGAATACCGAAGGAAAGCCAATAAATTTAAACGCAATTTTGGACATGCTGAAAGGGAAAAGCGGAAAATGCATTATAATGAGGCAGGAAAATGTCAAGCAGAAGCAAGGCAGTTGTATGATTACATGACCCACTCCATTCTTGATTCCTGCCAAGTGATCGCCTGCACCTTGGTGGGTGCAGCTTCTAATTTACTCAAAGGAAAGACTTTTCAAGTAGTATTTCTTGATGAAGCAGCCCAAGGATTGGAGCCGGCAACTTGGATTCCGATAATGAAAGCACAAAAGGTGGTATTTGCCGGAGACCATTGTCAACTACCTCCTACAATCAAATCCAGAGAAGCAGCCAAAGGGCTTCAAAACACTCTCTTTGAAAAAGCCATTACCAATCAACCTGAAGCAGCTCAGATTTTATCTGTTCAATATAGGATGGCAGAGGCAATTATGGGGTTCTCTAATATCGCTTTTTATAACAATAAGCTAATAGCAGCAGCCAATACGCAAAAACATTATTTAGCGGAAGGTGAAGCCACTTTGGCCTTTATCGATACCGCAGGTAGTGGTTTTTTGGAATTTAAAGACAGGGAAACCCTTAGCATCAGTAATAAAGAAGAAGCCTTTATGTTGCTTACTTTATTAAAGGACTTATTGAAAAGAATAGGGAAGAATAATAGTGAAAACCAAGCATGGCAAGTAGGGTTGATTGCTCCCTATAGTGCACAGGTGAGGTTGTTAAAGGAAATGGTAGCCATGGATTCAGAGTGGATATTCCTCAAACAATTGGATCAAAATTTAACCATTAGTACGGTGGATGGTTTTCAAGGACAAGAGCGAGACATTATTCTCATAAGCCTTACCCGTTCAAATGAGCAAGGTGAAATAGGTTTTCTAGCTGATACAAGGAGAATGAATGTTGCACTGACACGAGCAAAAAGGAAATTAATTGTTTTAGGTGACAGTGCAACCATAGGGAACAATGGTTTTTACCAATCTTTTTTAGATTTTGTACATGCGAAAGGCGCATACCATAGCGTGTATGAATTTATGGAGTAATAATCTCTATTATCCTAGTTTTGGTTTATAACCACTCATATAGGCATGGTTCAACATGGCTAGGGTGTCTCCGAAACTTGACGCCGCATTCATAATTTCTTCAGGTATTTTGTGTCCATTTAATTTACTTAAAAGGATTCCATAAAGCGTATTGATAAAAATCTGGATTTCATGCTCTGGGATCTCTTGTTGGCTATCAGTGATTAATTGTAGCAAGTGGGGTTGGGTTTTGCGATAAACAGCCATGTATTCGGCTTCTTCTTTCAAAAGTTGCCAATGAATTTTAGCTAGGCGATCAACCAATTTTTGGGTTCTTTGTAGATGCCCTTTTTTCTGGATCCCTTCGTGCTTCATTGCCTGTATCATACTTGAAAGCCATACTCTTGTTTCCTCCTTATCCTCTTCTTGAACATTTTTATGTCCCAATACATACTCATTGACCTCATTCATTTCAAATTGGTAAGCCCTAAGTAAGTCTTCCATTCGGTACAAATACAATATGTATTCGATAATATTCTCTTTTTTCTTTTTGTCAGCGATTGATTTCATGTGTTTGTCAACTATTCTTGTTGTAAGGACTGAAGCTCAGATGCAATAAAACGATCCCACCGAGCCTGCATTTCAGGATTGTATGGCTTGGTAGCCTGAGCGTCATATTGTTCATCCATTCTTTTCCAATCTTTAAAATTCTCTTTAATAATCCTATTTAACTGAGTTCGGTGGTTTTTTTCGTCAAACTTATAATTGTTTACAGAATTAAGAATTCGATGGCCGATAATCTGTGCGATAAGGTAATGCCCATTTTCATGATGAAGTACTCGTTGTTTTGTTTGTGCGTCCCGAGTTGTGAAAAATTCATTTTTAACTTGGCTCAATTCCTTATGAAGATTTATTTTAACCTCAATATCCAGACTAACGTGATCCCCTCTTTTTTTGATGTTTAATATATCAATCTCACAAGTGCTTTGTGTGATGGCATTGATTGTGGACCTATTTCCTATTAAATTTACTTTTTTGAAGTCATTCCAATTGAGTGGACGATTGGGGTTTATGGAAACCACTCCACCTTTTATTGCCCGGTATTTCTCCGGAGGTTCATTTGTTGAAAGCAGTAGTGGCCAAAGGATATACAGAAGAAAATAAAGTTTCATTTGAAGCATTATATTCAGTTATTTTCGAATTTAAGCATTATCCCATTCGCTTGAAAGTATTCTCTTTCAAGCCTCAGGTGTTAAACTTCTAATTTATATGGACAAAACATATTAAAACACTAACTATTTACTACTTTTGCACTTAGTATGAACATGGATAAAATAAGAAATTTCTGTATAATTGCCCATATTGATCATGGCAAAAGTACACTAGCAGACCGACTTTTACAATTCACTAATACAGTGACAGAGCGGGAAATGCAAGACCAGCTATTGGATAATATGGATTTAGAAAGGGAGCGGGGGATTACGATTAAATCGCATGCCATCCAAATGAATTTCCCTTATAAAGGTGAAGAGTATACCTTGAACCTTATCGATACACCCGGTCATGTGGATTTTTCCTATGAAGTGTCAAGGTCTATAGCGGCTTGTGAAGGTGCTCTATTGATCGTTGATGCCTCTCAAGGTATAGAAGCGCAAACTATATCTAATCTTTATTTGGCCATTGGTCATGATTTGGAAATTATTCCGGTTTTAAATAAAATCGATCTTCCGGGTGCTCAACCTGAGGTAGTGGCTGAGGAAGTAATGGAAATGATCGGCTGTGACAGGGAGGATATTGTTTTGGCATCCGGCAAAGAAGGGATAGGCATTGAGGATATTTTAAATGCTGTTGTAGAAAGAGTTCCTGCGCCTAAAGGGGAAGTTGAAGCTCCTTTACAGGCCATGATATTTGATTCTGTTTACAATCCTTTTCGAGGAGTAGAGGTGCTCTTTAGAATTTTTAATGGGACTATTAATAAAGGTGACAAAATTAAGTTTGTCAATACCGGCAGAGAATATGAGGCGGATGAGATCGGTATATTGGGTATCCAACAAAAACCACAAAATGAATTACAAGCCGGGAATGTAGGCTATTTGATTTCAGGAATTAAGGTGGCCAAGGAGGTAAAAGTAGGAGATACCATCACCCATGTTAAAAGACCTTGTAGTAATACTGTCCAAGGATTTGAGAATGTTAAGCCAATGGTTTTTGCCGGTATTTATCCGGTAGAAACAACGGATTTTGAAGAGCTAAGAGCTTCTATGGAGAAATTACAGCTCAACGATGCTTCTTTAGTTTGGGAGCCGGAAACATCGGCTGCTTTAGGATTTGGTTTTAGGTGTGGATTCCTTGGAATGCTTCACATGGAAATCATACAGGAGAGATTGGAGAGGGAGTTTGACATGACGGTTATTACCACGGTACCATCCGTGCAGTTTAGGGCATTAATGAATGATGAAACATATGCGGTAGTCAATGCGCCTTCGGATATGCCGGAACCAAACCTTTTCAAGCATATAGAGGAGCCTTTCGTTAAAGCTTCCATCATTACTGCTTCTGATTATGTAGGGCCGGTGATTCAATTGTGTATGGAGAAAAGAGGTCAAATAAAAAATCAAGTTTATTTGACCTCAGATCGAGTGGAATTGACCTTTGATATGCCTTTGGTAGAAATCGTTTTTGACTTTTTTGATAAGCTTAAAACCATTTCCAGAGGTTATGCCTCTTTGGATTATGAATTGATAGGGTTTAAGCAATCCAATATGGTCAGGCTGGATGTTATGCTAAACGGTGAGCCTGTTGATGCCCTTTCGGCAATTGTCCATAGAGACAAAGCCTATGAATGGGGCAAGCGACTTTGTGAAAAGTTAAAGGAATTGGTGCCAAGACAAATGTTTGAAATTGCCATACAAGCGGCAATAGGAACAAAGGTAATTGCCAGAGAAACGGTAAAAGCCTTGCGAAAGAATGTACTGGCTAAATGTTATGGAGGAGATATTTCTAGGAAGAGAAAGCTTCTCGATAAACAAAAGAAAGGTAAGAAAAGAATGCGTCAGGTAGGGAATGTGGAAGTTCCTCAGGAGGCGTTTATGGCGGTGCTTAAACTGGATTAAGCCCGAAAGTGTCATTAAAACAAGTTATAATAGGGTAACCAACAGTTATCAAATATTTTAGGAGATTTTGTAAGAAAAGATACCTATGCAAGAAAAAGAAGGATTAGTAAGGATTGATGGTAAAAAAACTGCTGCGACGATTAAAGATGAAATAGCTGCGGAAGTAGTTTTACTTAAGAAAAATAATAAAAAAACACCTCACCTGGCTGCGATTTTAGTAGGAAACGATGGGGCCAGCCAAACTTATGTAGGGGCAAAAGTGAAGGCTTGTGAAAAAGTTGGTTTTGGTTCTACCTTAGTACGTTTGGAAGAAACTGTTTCAGAGGAAGAGCTGCTGAATGAGGTAGAGAAAATTAATGACAATCCGGACATTGATGGCTTAATTGTGCAACTGCCTTTGCCGGATCACATTTCAGTAGAAAAGGTTACGGCTAAGATAAAACCTGAAAAAGATGTGGATGGCTTTACTCCTGCAAATGTTGGTAGAATGACCTTGGGATGGCCGGCTTATATTGCAGCTACTCCTTATGGAATTGTGGAGTTATTGAAAAGATATGAAATTGAGACTTCCGGAAAACATTGTGTAGTGATTGGCAGAAGTCATATTGTAGGTTCTCCAATGAGTATTTTAATGGCCAGAAATGCCTATCCGGGTAACTGTACTGTTACCATTACTCACAGTAGGACACAGAACTTGAAAGATATTGCACGTAGTGCAGATATACTGATTGTAGCGATTGGGAGAGAAGGTTTTGTTACCGGTGACATGGTCAAAGAAGGTGCCGTAGTGATTGATGTAGGCATACACCGAATCCCTGATGCTAGTAAAAAGACTGGTTTTCGATTGGTTGGTGATGTCAACTTTGAAGAGGCAGCAGCCAAAGCTTCAGCCATCACTCCTGTACCGGGAGGAGTAGGTCCGATGACCATTGCTTCCTTATTGTACAATACCTTACTGGCAGCCAAAGGGGAAGTTTACCAGTAGGGGATTTTAATTAATATAAACAAAGCGGTTCAATTACCCGCTAGACCAAAAATTATGAAAGACAATAAAAAGACGCTTTCCAATGGACAATATTTACCATTGATGGAAGCTTTCTATACCATACAAGGTGAGGGGATGTTCTCCGGACAACCTGCCTATTTTATACGCTTGGGTGGATGTGATGTCGGATGTGTATGGTGTGATGTGAAGGATTCATGGGATAAAGAAAGATGGCCAAAAGTGGCCATTGAAGAAATTGTGGCAGAAGCAGCTTCTTATCCCGCCCGACTGGTAGTTATCACTGGAGGAGAACCTCTAATGCATGATTTAGCTCCTTTGACCCATCTGTTAAAAGAAGAGGGTTTTCAAATAAACATGGAAACATCAGGGGCCCATCCTTTTAGTGGGACGATTGACTGGACTTGCCTTTCACCTAAGAAATTTAAGCAGCCATTGCCCGAAGTTTATGCGCATGCAGACGAGTTAAAAGTAGTAGTTTACAATAAAAGTGATTTTGAATTTGCGCTAAAACATGCCAAATTGGTCAATGAGAAATGTCATTTACTCTTGCAACCGGAATGGTCAAAGGCAGGTAAAATGACAAATTTGATCATTGATTTTGTGAAGGAAAATCCAGCATGGAGGGTTTCTCTTCAGACCCATAAATACATGGAAATACCCTAAGATAAGATGCTAAGAAAATTCCTTATTCTCATATCGTTTGTAAGTTTATGTTTTCAAGCAATGGGGCAGGAATTTTCTATAATTGACAAAAAAGCCATTAAGTACTTTGAAGAAGGAAATGCTTTTCTGCAAAGAAAACAGCTTCCTGAAGCCGGGGAAAAGTACAAAGCAGCCTACGAAAGGAGTACTGATTTCTATGAAGCCTACCTTAAACATGCGCAGGTTTTGTTAAGCAGTGGGATGACTGAGGAAGCGCTTAGTGTTACAAGAAAAGGGCAATCAAGGCTTCCGATTAAAGCAAATGATTTTTTTAAAGGCAAATTGGCCTGGATTGAAACCCAGATTTACTTGGCTCAAGGTAAATTTCAATTGGCCTTGGATACTTTTGATGCCACGCACCAATTTTTGGCTGAAGACTTTTTAGAGTCAGCAGACTATTTAGAGAAGTTACAACAGTTTAAAATCATTGCGGAAGGTATAAAAAACCCGATTAGCATTAGTAAAAAGCGACTTTCCGGTCCATTAAATCAATTCAAACTTCAATATTTTCCGGTACTCACGGCAGATGGAAAGCGTTTGTTCTTTACCAAAAGGGATGGCATGTCGGCCAAACAAGATGAAGACATCTATTTTTCAGACCATAATGGCGACACTTGGTCTAGTCCGGAGTCAATTTCCGAATTAATCAACACCAGATACAATGAGGGTACCTGTACAATTTCCGCGGATGGAAACCTCTTGATATTTACTTCCTGCAATACGCCGGCGTCCCATGGGAGTTGTGATTTGTACATCACCGCAAGGGTAGAGGGGCAATGGCAAAGCCCTGTGAATATGGGGAGGAATGTAAACACCAGATTTTGGGAATCACAGCCTTCTTTGTCAGCAGATGGGAGTTTGTTGTTTTTTTCATCCAATAGGCCTGAAGGGGAAGGAGGAATTGATATTTGGGTTTCTGAGAGACTTGAGGATGGCACTTGGTCTAAAGCAAAAAACTTGGGCCCCAATGTTAATACCCAAAAGGATGAGGTTTCTCCTTTTATATTTTTTAACAATACCGTTTTATTTTTTGCTTCTGATGGACATCCGGGATTTGGGGCTAAAGATATTTTTAGAAGTTCCATTGGGCGAACAGGTTTTGGAAAGCCTTCTAATATGGGCTTTCCAATCAATGACCAAAAAGACCAGCTGGCATTATTTATTACAGCCCAGAAAGATTTTGCCTATTACACAGAAAACAGCTATTACCAAGGGAAGGTGGACAGCTCTTTCCTTTATCGATTTGAATTCCCAAAGGAAATAGATTTAGGTCATGAACTGGTGGTCACCCGAGGGAAAGTGATCAATGAGGAAACCGGTGAGGCAGTAGAGGCAATTCTTTCACTAGTGGATCTTGAAAGGGACAGTACCCTATACAGTTTTAAATCAGATGGTAAAGATGGGGCATTTACCATGATTTATCCGGAGAAAGAAAAAACAGGACTCTACGTAGAAAAGGAGGGGTACATGCCTAAAATTTATAATGTTGATAGAGATAGCTTAAGGAATAAAGTGGGCTTTCAGATTTTATTGGAACCCATAGCTTCCGGGAAACACTTCATCTTTGAGAATGTTTTCTTCGATTTTGACAAGTCAATTTTAAAGAAAGCATCAATTAGCTCTCTAAAAAAACTGAAAAAGTTTTTACTTGCCCATCCCGGAGTCAACCTTTTAATTGTAGGGCACACTGATAATATTGGGGATTTGGAATACAATTCAGAATTAAGCTTACGCAGGGCAAGAAGTGTGAAAGAATATTTGCTACAAGAGGGGATCTCGGAGGCAAGGCTGAAAATTGAAGGAAGGGGATCAACAGCGCCCATTCAGCCAAATGACACAGAAGAAAATAGGGCACTTAATCGAAGGATAGAAGTTTTTATCTTGTAAAAGAAATTAAGCGGGAATTTTTTTTAAACTGTATCTTGATTACATTGTTAATATTTGACGATCATAAGTCTAACCTCGATTTTACCAAAGGAATCTGATTGGAAAATTCAAGGAATTTGTATAAAATTGATTGATTGTTTATTTCAACTTTACAATATGAGGAAAGCGATACTAATAGTTATTACCCTTCTTTCCGTTAATTTTTTGGTGCATGCACAAACCAGAACTATTCGTGGAACGGTGGTATCTATCGAAGATGGATTGCCTATTCCCGGAGTTACCGTTCAGGTAAAAGATGCGGGGAATGGAACGGTTACTGACATTGATGGGAACTACCAAATTTCAATTGATGGTAATGAAAATGTGCTTGTGTTTCGATTTGTGGGTATGGAGTTCCAAGAAGAGCCTGTTGGTAATAGAAGTACAATTGATGTCAGCCTAAGGCCGGAAGTTACTTCTCTAGCGGAGGTGGTGGTTACTTCCTATGGAGACCAAACCAGGAGAGAAGTGACAGGAGCCATAGCTTCTGTTAAGGGAGAAATTTTTCAGAACCTTCCCATGCAATCTTTCGATAGAGCCATGCAGGGTAGGGTAGCCGGTGTGCAAGTTACTTCCAATTCCGGGCAGCCGGGAGGAACGCTAACAGTTCAAGTGAGGGGGGTAGGCTCGATTAATGCCGGGACAGAGCCACTATATATTGTTGATGGAGTTCAAATCGCATCCGGAGGGCTCTCGGGAGAGGGAAGTCAAAATGCATTGTCTTCCATCAATCCGAGCGATATTGAATCCATTGAGGTTTTTAAAGATGCTGCAGCTGCAGCCATTTATGGCGCCCAGGCAGCCAATGGGGTAGTTTTAATCACTACAAAAAAAGGTAAATTAGGAAAAACCAGGGTTCGGTTTTCAGCCCAAGAAGGAATTGTCCAACCCATTGGATTTTATGATGTGATGAATGCCTCCGAGCTAGCATCCATTAAGCGTCAGGCCTATATAAATGCAGGACTAAACTATAGAACAGTAGAGAGTATTTTTGGCAGTCCAAGTGATGCAGATTTACAAAACTCTGATTGGATAGATGCTTTGTATAGGGATGGCAGGATGAGTGTATACGATATTTCTTTGAGTGGGGGAGATGAACGTACCAAGTTTTTTCTTTCAGGTTCACATACTTATCACCAAGGGCAAATCATTCAATCGGATTATACCAGAACTACCGGTAGGATGAACTTGTCACACAAGGTCAATGAAAGGTTTACCATTGGTGCTAATTTTTCTCTTGCCAAACAGGTGACCAATGGATCGATTGATAGAGGGAATTATGTCAACAGCCCCTTTGTGGCAGGGTATGCTGCAAGACCTAATGTGCCTATTTATAATGAGGATGGGACCTATGCAGAATATCCTTCCGAACATCTTTTTGGATACAATATTGTGCAAGGGGTCAATGAGGAACTTAAGCGAGCCACAAGTTACCAGTCAGTGTCTAACTTAAATATGAACTATAAAATATTACCATGGTTAGGATTTACAGGGTTTGCCGGTTTGGACTTTTCAGACAATAGGGATGAAAACAACAGGCCTTCTACTATACCGGTATTTGCCAGTTATGGAGGGTCCTCTTATTTTGCAGACCGTAGAATTGTTAACTCAAATGCCAATGCCAACTTTAATGTTAATAAAAAGATTTTTGATGTACATACCATCAGTGGAATCCTAGGATATGAGTATAAAAAAGAAACCCAAGAAACCAATTCTGCAATAGGCCGAGGATTTCCCAATCCTGTTTTGAGGTATTTGCAAAATGCAGCTGTGCCTTACGATGTAAGTGGATTCTACACAGAATACATAAGGTCAGGATTTTTTGGTCAAGCAAAATACGATTATGACGACAAGTACAATTTCGACCTTACCATAAGGCGAGATGGTTCTTCTAGGTTTGGAAGCAATGCAAGGTGGGGAACTTTTGGAGCGGTATCTGCAGGTTGGAGGATTTCTTCTGAGCCTTTTATGAGGAATACTGATTGGGTGGATAACCTAAGATTAAGGACTTCTTTTGGGGTGACAGGCAATTCAAGTATTGGCAATTTTGAATCCAGAACTTTGCTTAGTACCGCAGGACAATACCTTGGTGGAGGGGCTTTAAGTTTTGTCCAATTGGGAAATGACTTGTTAACGTGGGAAGAATCAGTATCTACCAATATTGGAGTTGATGCTACCTTATTTAATGGAAGGATAATTGTAACCTTGGATGCTTGGAGAAAAGATTCTCGGAAGTTGCTTTTTGATACGCGATTGCCTTTGGATTCAGGCTTTGGTAGCATCACAAGAAATGCAGGGAAACTACGTAATCAAGGGATAGATTTTGATATTCAGACCACCAATTTGATCATTGGGAAATTTAGCTGGTCTACCGGTTTCAATACGTCCATATTCTCCAATGAATTGTTAGAACTATATGAAGGTCTTGATAGGATAGGGAATGACCTGATAGTAGGAAAACCCATTTCATTTTTATATGGATATGAGTATGCAGGAGTAAACCCTGCAAATGGTTCTCCCATGTACTATGATGAAAATGGTGAATATACTTACTTGGTTACAGATGATGACATGAAGTACCTAGGGAGTACAATGCCATGGACTTATGGAGGGCTATCAAATACTTTGAAATATGGACCGGTGAGTCTGGAAGTATTTTTCCAATATCAATATGGAAATTTGGCTTTCAATCAAGATTTATACAACCTGGCACAAGCTGGATCTATAGGACAGGATAATCAAACGAGGGATCAATTGTATTTTTGGCGGGAGCCGGGACAGATAACCAATGTACCTATCCCTTATGAAGGAGGGCGTATACCCGGTCATTCAGGCTATCAACAGACCTCTACCAGACTTATTTCTGACGGTAGCTATATCCGACTGAAGCAAGTGACTTTGAATTATAACTTACCAAAAACATTATTGAACAAAGTTAAAATTGAAGAACTAAATGTTTTTGTTCAAGGAATAAATTTGTGGACACTTACAAAATACAATGGCCTAGATCCGGAGGTAAATTCACTGGGGACCACCTATGGAACTTATCCTAGCTCTAAACAAATGACGGCAGGTATCAACTTAACCTTTTGAAATTGAGATGATAGATAGGATGATAAATAAAATAGTTTATTCGGGTGTAGCATTTCTTTTGGTTGCCTGTACTGATTTGACTACCAACCCTAGGCAAAGTCTTACGCCGGAAGTTGCATTGAATGACGTATCCGGTTACCAGTCTGTTGCCAATTCCATGTACAATAGAGCTACAAGTTTCGGATATTATGGCCAAACCATGATGATCGCACCTGAAATATTGGCGGACAATTTAAAAACAATCGCCAATACTGGAAGGTACCAAGGAGAGGAGGCCAATAGTGATAGAGACCATATCAATATTTGGGGACTGGCTGTCTATGGAGGAATAAATGATGCCAACCTAATTATCGAAGGGATTGATGATGAAGAGGTTTCAGGAGATGAAGATGTAAAGTCATTTATTAAGGCAGAGGCCTATTTTATGCGGGCACTTTTTTACTTTGACCTGTGCAGGGTTTATGGGTACGAGCCGGGTAAAGAGGTAAATGGATTCAATTTGGGACCTATCATGAGATTAACCCCAACTTTAGTAGCCTCAGCCGCCAATGAGTACCATTCAAGGTCTACAGTAGAAGAAGTATACGAACAAATAGAAAGCGACCTTTTGGCAGCCATTCCCTTGGTGGGATACGCCCCTATCGGTTCTGATGGGGTATATTATGCCAATACAGGAGCAGCTTTAACCCTCCTTGCACGACTTTACTTATACTGGGGCAAAATGGCAGAAGCAGAGGAGGCTGCATCTTATGCGATGGAAATTATGGGCTTACTTACCAATGGTGAAGGTTTGCTGGAAGCAGACCAGTACGTCCAAGGTTTTTCCAGAGCTCCGCATCCTGAATCTTTGTTTGAACTAGAGTTAAGACTTGTAGACTGGTCGGATGGAGACGGGGTCAATAATTCCTTAAACTCCCTAGTCGCTGACAATGAACCTGCTGCACAGTTTATTATTGGGGCATCTGATGATTTGATGGCTGCCTATGAAGAGGGAGATGTTCGAAAAAACTGCTGGTCAGCTACCACAAGGGAGGGCGTAGAAGGAGATGTATATGCCAGTAGGAAATGGACTGGTTATAAGGGAGATTTTTTGGAAAACCTACCTATTTTAAGGGCCTCAGAACTCTATTTAATCAGGGCAGAGGCAAGGTATGAAACCAATCCTTCCGGTGCTCGTGCAGATATAAATGCCCTGCGTTCCAGGCGAGGGCTAGGTGCGATTGACAACCTTTTATCCGGAGAGGCATTGCTCAACCGTATTTTATTGGAAAGAAGGTTGGAATTTGCTCTTGAAGGACATCGCTGGTTTGACCTGAAAAGAAATGGGAAGGATATCCCCAAACATAATGGATTTCTGGATGTACCCTACACAGATTACCGTATTTTGTCGAATATTCCTTTGGATGAAATCACATTGAATGAAAAACTAGAACAAAACCCCGGCTACTAATGAAAAAAGATAGACAGTATAAGGTGTTAGCATGGGTGTTGTTCCTTGGTTTGATGGCAGGAAATATTTCTTGCATGGAAGACTCAGGGTTTGGTATCCTGTGGGAGGGAATGGAAGTTGAATTTGACGAAGCGTCTTTGCCCAATAATACCATTCAGAAAATCGTTACCAAATCCAGTGACAATCAGGTGGACCAAGAGCATGTACGCATTAACTTGGTGGGTGCTCAAGTCAATACTCCAATTGAAGTGGAACTAGGCGTGGACCCCATATCTACCGCAATAGAAGGTGTACATTACAATATGGAGACAAATAAAGTTACCATACCTGCCAATAGTAGTTTTGTGGATGTTCCGATAGAAATTCTTACCGGAAATTTGGCAAGTGATGAACTGCCGGATCTTGTGTTGACCATCATTGATGCCGGAGAAACTAAAATAAGTACCAATTACCACCAACTGACGATAGCAATTAGACTTTCATGTCCTTCTGAACTTGCCGGGGTTTATACTTCGGTTACAGTAGGTTCTTTTGGAACAGTAAACTATCAAGTAACCATTACAGAATTAGAGCCATTTACCTATAGGATATCAGACATCACGGGTGGTGTATATTCAGAACTATACGGAGAGAATGATAATCCTGCAGTATTTTCTGAATTGTGTGGAGAAATTACCATGACAGAGCAAGCGGATAATGTATTTGATAGAGCAGTATTCACAGGCTCCGGTACAGTAAATGCCGATGGAACCATTAGGATTAGTTGGGAAAATGAGGTGGCCGAGTTGAGTGGCATTACCACCCTAACCCCTTCGGGAAATTGATTGTGATGACAATTGCATAGAAAATTCTTTGTGAGAAAAACAGGCAAAGGATAAGAGAAGAATTGATCTTTGGGGTAGAACAAAGCGTCTAGCCAAAGGCTTGGCTATAAGAATGAAGGTGTGTTTAACCCGGTATTGTCCAAAATGGAAGGGTGGGAAATAATTGATGAAATACTGCTTAAAACAGTAAAGGGATTAAGGTTTTGTAAAACCTTGTGACCGATCAAACAAAGCAAATCGGATGAGAAAAAGTATCGTTTTAGTCATTTTTCTTTTATTAACATGGGAGTCCTATGGACAAAACCCGGCATTCTCTAATGAGGGAATGCAAAAGGTTCGATCCGATGTTTTTCAAAAATTACAAGAAAGTGTGGGCAAGCATAGCCTTACCAACGAAGAAAAGAGGCGCATTTCAACGACCATGGGTATCCCACTACGGATCAATTTGGCCAATAATCAATCTGCCACATTCCAATATTTAGATGAATCCTCCCATCCGGTGTACTTCACTACCTTCAATCTTAAGGCTGCCAAAGCCACAGAAACTGATGCTTTACAAGAGGGGGGAAGCTTGAATTTGGGGCTCACCGGTCGTGACATGATTGTAGGTATTTATGATCAAACTCGACCTAAATCCAATCACAATGAGTTTGGGAATAGGGTAAGCCAGTTGGATGGTTCCACTGAGGAAATAAGTAATCATGCGACCCACGTCACAGGAACCATTTTGGCTGCAGGAAACAATGCAAATGCTAAAGGTATGGCAACGGAGGCAACAGGTTGGGCATTCAACTGGGATGCTGATATATCTAAAATGACCCAAAACAGCTATGACCCTGAGCTTAATCCCGGCGGACACTTGGTGTCTAACCACTCTTATGGAAACCTTATAGGTTGGTATAGAGATAGTAATCAGAATTGGAGTTGGGCCGGAAATGAGGGGGTGAGTAGCCAAGAAGATTATCGTTTTGGATATTATTCTTCAAAATCAAGGCAGATAGATGAGTTGACTTTTGCCAAGCCCTACTATACGATTGTTTGGGCTGCTGGAAATGATCGTTCAGATGTAGGAGACGGTTCCAAACCTTCTGATGGGCCAGAGGATACGATAGGACCGGAGGGAGTGGCCAAAAACAATATTACCGTGGGTGCAGTCAGTTTACTTCAGGACTATAACACCCCTTCTGATGTTTTTATGAGCAGTTTCTCTAGTTGGGGGCCTGTTGATGATGGCCGTATTAAACCTGACTTTGTGGGCATGGGAGTAAATGTTTTTAGTTCTGCTATTTCTAACGACGGAAATGGTGACAGCTATGCCACTTTAAGTGGGACTTCAATGGCCTCCCCAAATGTTACCGGAACCTTAATGCTATTGCAGGAATTGTACCACCAGAGAAATTCCGGTAGATACATGCGTTCAGCCACCTTAAAAGCCCTTGCCATTCACACCACCAAAGAAGCAGGAATTGATCCCGGGCCCGACTATATGTTTGGTTGGGGGTTATTAGATGCTAAGGCCGCTGCCGATATTATTATCAATGAAGATGGTAGCTCTAAAGTGATCAGAGAATTGCAATTGGAAGACAATGGGGACTATCAAATTGAATTTATTTCAAATGGTGTGGACCCGATTAAGGTAACCATTGCATGGACAGATCCAGCAGGCTCCCCTGCGCCAGTGCAGCTAAATCCCGGAAATCTAATGCTGGTAAATGACCTGGACATGAGAATTGTGGATGAAAGTGGAACGGTTTATTACCCTTGGTCATTGAATCCCGCACAAGGTTCCGGTGCGGTGGCCACAAGAAATGGAGACAATTATAGAGACAATGTAGAACAGATAGTAATTGATAATCCAAGTCCTCAGAAATATACTTTACAGGTTAATCACAAAGGTAGGCTTGTCAATGGGCAACAAGACTTTAGTATGATTTTTTCTGCAGGTGTCACAGATGGACAATCCAGTACCTTGTACTGGATTGGAGGGAATGATGATTGGGAAGATCCCGAAAATTGGTCCCTAACCTCGAATGGTCCAAGTGCAGGTAGAATCCCCGATGAAGGTACTCGAGTTGTGATTGACCAACCCAATATTGGTGAAAGGATACAGTTGAGTGCAGAGGCTAAGGTATTTAGTTTTAACGTTTTTGGCGATGAGCGCTTTATTTTGGATCTAAACCAACAAAATTTAATTGTTGTAAATGGATTCCGTTCGGGAAACCAAAATATGGAAATCAATAATGGAAATATACTTTTGGACGGAGTTGATGAAAAAGAAAGTATTGTAGATTTCGGCCAAGTTACTTTTACGGAAGTAGACTTACAGTTCAATTCGGGAAGATGGCAGGTATTGGCCTTACCTGAGTTGGGCACGTTAAATATTAATTCTGCTGAAGTTGAATTTCTTGTCGACAGTATCTTTGTAGAGAATTTAAGTTTGCTTGAAGGAGCTGATATAAGTGGAAGTTTGAATACAATTGTATTTAGTAATCAGTTGATGGTAGAGGAAAATGCAATGGTCACCCAACCCCTAGATTTCCTTTTCTCTGGTACAAATGGAATTTATGAGGATCTGCAAAAATTACAAGACATCAACTTAACCAATAATGGGACGAATTTAGTTATCCTTGCGTCGGGTGATTTTGAAAACTTGGTTCTTTCAGGACGTACTGAAATAGAATCACTAACAACTGTTGTTAATAGTCTCGTTTTGGAACCCGATGCCTTATTAACTTTACAAGATGGATCCACCTTGTCAATTGTAGAAAAGATTAGTCATGCGCCTAACCCCGGAGGAAATGCACTAATTAACGCCACAGGAAAGGCATCCCTTATTCATGATGTGTATACCAAATATTGTTTTGAAGGTTTAAACGTAGAGAATGTTGATTTATTAGGAGAGGCAGTCATTAACCTGGATCCACAGTCTTCAGTGGTTAATGCCGACAATTGGAGTAATATTTCCTGTGAAGATGTTATTTTCGTAAACTTTGATGTTCGCTTCAATTGTGCCGGAGGGATTACCGAATTTATTAACTTAAGTGAAGGGAATATTAGCACATTGAATTGGAGTTTTGCAGGTCTTGGAACCTCAAACCTTGAAAACCCTACCTTTGTATTTAACTTCTCCAGAACTTATCAAGTAACCCTTGAGGCGGCTGGTCCTTCCGGAGTAAAGGCATTTCAAAGAAGCATATCAGTATCTTCCAATACCTTGGACAGGCCAATTATAGTTGTGAATGGTTCTCAATTAAGTTCTCAACTCCCTGCATCATCTTATCAATGGTATAGGAATGGTGTGCCAATTACAGGAGCCACTTCCAGGTCTTATATAGCCATTGATGAAGGAACCTATCAAGTAGCTGTAATAGACAATCAATGCAACAGGATTTCCGACGTGGTTGTCATTTCAGGGGCCGGTGACCTGAACCCTAATACTAAAGCCGGATATAGTATAGGTCCTAACCCCGTATCTGATAGGCTCTCCCTTTTTATCAATAACGACTTCATAGGGGAATTAAAAATAAGCTTATTTGATGTTACAGGGAAAAGAAAATTGGAGGAAACCTTTGTCAAACAGGAACAGGCCATTGAATATCTGATGGATTTTAATCTCCCTTCCGGGATGTATTTGTTACAAATTCAGGCAGGTAGGGAATTGCTTTCTTTTAAGGTATTACGAGAATAGGTTGTTTGATCTTCCAATTAATTCCGCCAAATATTCCTGAACTTAATCAAAGCCCCCTAAATTCCTTTGTCTAATTCATGCCAAAAATATTTAGGGGGCTTTGTTTAATTAAATCCGGAAAATGCCACAGAAAATCAATTGGGTGCTGCAATCACTGATTAAAGTATTCTTTTAAATCCTCGTCTACATTTTTCCAAACGGTTTTGGAAAAGAAAGTATTAATTGAAGCTGCCCATCCTGTACCTTCACCTTTGGTTGAAACCACCACTTTTCCATCTACCAATTCCACCGTTCTAGTCACTTTGCCGGGGTGAAGGAGATGAGACCTTTCAAACCCATAATTATCTACTTGATTGGCCATGGTGTAGTTGGTAACAGAATTTTCAAAGTAATTAATTTTGGAGATGACCGGGTTGGTAGGAGTAAGGATCTCCACCCAAGTTAATTTACAATCTTCTACAGGTGAATTGTCAGGGGTAGGGGCAATAAAATTGGACTGTTGAAGCATGGCATTAAAAACACTTGAAACAGTACAATCAGGATTTGTATTAGGGTCACAGATTACTGTGGACAGTTCATCCCCTTCTTTCGGGTAAATGTGATAGTTCTCGTGTGAAGGGTCATATACATCTTGCAACTGACCGTTATCACATACTGTATTAGCCGGGGGATTAGGATTTCCTCCCTCAGGGCAGTTTACATCAAAAAACCATAAAGTTCCACCCTCTAAACATCCCGAAACATAAATGCTTATCTCTCTACTTATTTGAGGGTCATAAGGAATAGAAAAGGAACCACCTGAGCTTACAAATCCATCAGCAGGGGAGGCCTCCCTGCATAATTTAAATGGTGGTGCCTGCCCACCCTCCAATAGAACAGGGCTTGTACTGGCCACTCATTCTCCATTATACCTGATATCCATTCTATCCTTTTGGGTATACATGAAATAGGAAATGTTTACGACTCCGGGAAAATCCCCCATGTCATAGGTTTTTACTGTGATTCCATCTTGGCCATTTACCCTGGGAAATGATTGGCCATTTCCACATCTATTTTCGGAATCTACTATGGAAACATTAATGGATTGTTTCTCACTGACGTTATTGTTTTGGTCATAGATACTGTAAGAGACTACAAAATCACCTTTTTGAATAAAACTGGGAATACCTATGGCTACCGCAAAACTATTGTCGGCAGGGTCTACAAGCTCCACAGGAGCATTCCAATGTTCTTGGGCACCGGCTACTTCAATATAAATTCCTTTCAATTGATCATTTGAGTCAAAAGCAAAGGGTAAAAAAAGGAAGTTGTCGTTGGTGATCAGTGCAGAAGAGATAGAAACAGTTATTTTTATTTGATCCGGATTTTTTGCGGAAGGCATATTCCCTTCCTCAAGCTCACCGTAAATTATAAGTTCTTTGTTTAATTCGTTGGGTTGCGTACTCGGGTCTATGGGCTGTTTCACCGGTAGCCTGGAATCTAGTTCTACATCCTCTTCAGGTGAACAAGCAAGGATTAAAAGTCCTATAAATGCTGTGAGTATAACTTTTATTTTAGCTTTCATTTTTAGAAAATATTAGGGTTGTTAAATCCGAATTATATTATAGGATTTCCCGTGTTTACGAGAAAAGTTGCAATCGAAAGAAAATCAGGCTGTTTGTAGCTTTTGGCATAGCACCGCTATGGTGAAAATGAAAATGGCAACGAAGTGGCTGATTTTGAAGCGATTTCAGCACGGAGTAGATGCTCTATTGCATAATTCGGGTTAAAGTAATTACAGATTAAGTAGGCCAAATCTTAAGGAAACTAGCGTAGAGGTGTCTGATAATTTTCCATAGGTTGTTTCAGCATAGGCCCCGCTTTTTAATAGAGAAAACCTCAATTCGATATCCTTGCTTAACGCAATGCCTGCAGAGGCGAAATAGCCGAAGTAGGGAGAAATTGGCACTGTTGCTGAATCGTTTTCAGCGATGGTTGTTTTTTTAGGATAATTTTCATTTGACTCTCCATTGATTTCAACCCGTTGATTGATAGTCGTAGTTGTTTTAGAGGTTGTTCCCATACCACTGCCCAACTGAAAACCTGCTCCTAAAGAGAATAATCTACTGACCTTATACTGTAAAGAAAAGGGGGCTTCTAGGGTAGTCAGTTTGTACTTCTCCGTGTAAGATGCGAATTGATCAAATTGGTATTCTGGGTCCTTATCTGCTCCGTTTATCTCTATGGTGTAACCTCGCATAGTGAAGTTTATCCCTGTGCCAAAAGATATTTTCTTATTGAAAGTATAATTTGCAAATATCCCAAGGATCGGGTTGTATTGATAAGGTAGCTTACCTTTCACCCTAAAGTTGTCACTTCCTGTACCTTCAAAGGTGAAAATCATATTTTCTAACCCGTTTTTCGCCCCTCCTGAGGGTGAGTTGGCCGAATAGCCTAACTGAAAGCCAATCGACAAAGGTTTCTGTAAAACCCTTGTCAATGTATCTTGGGCTGAACTATTGAAGTTCAGAAATAGATAGATAATTGTGCTGATCGCTATAGTTCTTTTTTTACACATAGTGATTTTGTTTGGAATGATTGATGATTGTTTTATCCTTTACCAAGCTCTATTTTTAGTAGGGGGATTTAATTGGAGGCTTGACGAAAATTGGTTTTGGGAAAAGCCAATTGCTTTTCAGGTTTCTGAGAACAGTATGGTGTCTCAAACAAAGTGAAAAGGGCCCATCGTATATTGCTTATTCCATATTTTCGCTCTAATTATCAATGAATTTTAAAGCAAAACATTAAGTCGGTTTTAATAATGTTTGGTGTTTTTACTAAGGGTTTGTGCATAGGGTAACAGGGTTAAATTGGAACATTGGTTGTCTGAGTAGGAGGTAGGTTGAATTTCAAGATTTATTATTTTTAAATCTAATACCGTTTATTTTTAGCACTTCAGAAAATTTTTTTCGTGAACATGGATGGATAAGGCGTGAAAGTGTACCATCAATTCATAATCTTCCTTCCATCATGACTTTATATAAAAGGTAGTGGAATGCTTTGATGATGGATTTTAAATCGTTCCACTTCCTACCCTTTTACTGTAGAAACTGATCAACAAAGCCATAAGAGTATAAGGTAAAGTAATGCCTTATTCGCCGGTATTTTTCTCCTAGAGAAAAGAGTTTGTTTCAGAAGGCTGGGGTTAATGAACAGAAGAAATGGGTATCCAAATAACAAAGCAGTGATATTTGTATCTTTTTTATGTAACTTTGTGGGCTCAATTGAAAAGAAAAAATGGTACACGTATGTCGGAAAGAGCATTTTAATGCGGCCCATAAATTATGGAATCCGAAATGGTCTGAAGAAAAGAATAAATCGGTATTTGGTCCTTGTTCCAATGCAAATTGGCATGGACATAATTTTGAACTGATTGTCACGATCAAAGGGAGACCTGATGAGGATACTGGTTTTGTGGTAGACCTAAAGCAGCTGAGCAACCTGATCCGAAAGGAAGTAATAGATAAAGTAGATCATAAAAACCTTAATGTAGATGTCCCTTTTATGGAAGGGAAAATGGCAAGCTGCGAGAATTTGGTCATGGAATTTTGGAAAATTCTTCAGCCGCAAGTGGATAAAATGGTTAAGGATGGAGGGCTTTATAAGCTCACCTTGTATGAAACGCCGAGGAATTTTGTAGAATATTATGGGGAGTAGTTGCCTAACCCCTATTAAATGAACTGCCATTGAAGTATTACATAATTGCAGGAGAGAGATCAGGAGACCTGCATGGGGCTAATCTCCTACTTGCTTTGAAAGAAAAAGATCCTGAAGCCCAGTTTAGGGGAATGGGAGGCGAATACATGGAGGACGCAGGTTGTACCCTTTTTGCCCATTATAAGGAGATGGCTTTAATGGGCTTTGTGGAGGTATTGATTCATTTTAGAAGGGTTTTTAAGTATTTATCTGCAGTTAAAAAAGATTTATTGGCCTACCAGCCGGATGCATTGATTTTGGTGGATTTCGCGGGTTTTAATATGAAAATGGCCACCTTCGCTACTAAAAAGAATATAAAAGTTCATTATTATATTTCACCAAAAGTTTGGGCTTGGAATCAAAAGAGAGCTTATGGCATAAAGAAAAATGTAGACAAGTTGTATACCATTTTACCATTTGAGCCTGAGTTTTTTAGAAAATTTGATTGGGAGGTGGATTATGTAGGCAATCCACTTTTAGATGAGATCAATAAGTTCAAGCCTGATGAGGATTTTTTAAGTCGGTATAATTTGGGAACTAAGCCTTTGATTGCCCTTCTTCCCGGAAGTAGAAAGCAAGAGGTAGACAAGATGTTGACCACCATGATTGCCTTAAAAAACAATTTTCAAAATGTAGATTGGGTAATTGCCGGTGTTCGAAACTTGCCCTCAGAAAGCTATGAATTGGCTATTGATGCAGGAATTCAGGTGGTTTATGATAAAACCTATGATATCTTGCTGAATGCCAGGGCAGCAGTAGTTACTTCCGGAACGGCCACCCTCGAAACGGCACTTTTTAATGTGCCTCAGGTAGTGGTATACAAGACAAGTCGTATTTCCTATGCCATAGGAATGCAATTAATTAAAGTTGCTTTTGCTTCTTTGGTAAACTTGATTGTGGACAGAGAGGTTGTAAAAGAATTGATTCAAGGTGCCTATGAACCGGAATCTGTAAATGCAGAACTTCGAAGTATCTTAGAAGATGGGGCTAAACGTGAAAAGGTGTTGGAAGGCTATTTAGAATTGAAAAAACTATTGGGCAATAAAAAAGCCTCACAGGAAACTGCAAGGCTTATTTATGAAAGTATATCAGTTTAAGCTACCTGGAGCTTTTTAAACTTAGATTTCTCAAATTGTGTACGGGCGTATTCTTCGTCAATCACCAAGCTATGCTCACCTTCCTCAGATGGGAGTTCATACATGGCATCGGTGATAATTGCCTCACAAATTGACCTCAGTCCTCTAGCCCCGAGATTAAACTCCACCGCCTTTTCCACGATAAAGTCAATCCCTGACTCTTCAAATATTAAGGAAACATTCTCCATTGCCAAAAGCTTAACATATTGTTTGGTTAAGGCATTTTTTGGTTCTGTAAGAATTAATTTCAAAGAATCTTTGTCCAATGGATCCAAGTGCGTTAACACAGGAAGCCTTCCTATCAATTCAGGAATTAGACCAAAGGCTTTCAAATCTTGGGCAGTTACATATTGCAATAGATTGGTCCGGTCGATCTCATCAGCATTTGTCTTTTTACTGAAGCCCAAAGGCTGGGTGTTCAAGCGTCCGGCAATATGTCTACCGATGCCGTCAAAAGCCCCACCACAAATAAACAAAATGTTTTCTGTGTTTACTGAGATCATTTTTTGGTCAGGATGCTTTCTCCCCCCTTGAGGTGGAACATTTACCGTAGTACCTTCCAGTAATTTAAGCATTGCCTGTTGCACACCTTCTCCACTTACATCTCTGGTGATGGATGGATTGTCTGATTTCCTGGCAATTTTATCAAGCTCATCTATATAAACAATTCCACGCTCAGCAGCTTCCACATTGTAATCCGCCGCTTGGAGCAAACGAGTAAGAATGCTTTCTACATCTTCACCTACATAGCCTGCCTCCGTCAAAACAGTAGCATCAGCGATGCAAAAAGGAACTTCGAGTGTTTTGGCGAGTGTCTTGGCCAAGTAAGTTTTACCAGTCCCCGTATCGCCCACCATTATAATATTGGATTTTTCAATCTTGACATCATCCGATTCCTGCTTTTGCCCCAATCTTTTGTAATGATTGTAAACCGCCACAGTCAAGACTTTTTTAGCCTCTTGTTGTCCAATAACGTATTGATCCAAATAGGCAGTAAGTTCTTTTGGTTTCTTTAATTTGAACTTAGGTTGTTTAGCATCCTTTTTCGTCTTGTCCTCTTCACCTAATATCTGGAAGGCTTGTTCTATACAGAAATTACAGATATGCGCAGAAATGCCTGAAACCATTAGGTCCACATCTTTCTTATTCCTCCCACAAAATGAACATGTTACTTGCGCCATTCAGTTTTTATTTTACTTTTTTCGTCAAAACTTCATCAATTAAGCCGTATTCTTTGGCAGCTGATGCTCTCATCCAGTAATCTCTGTCTGAGTCAATTTCAATTTGTTCGATGCTTTTTCCACTATGCTGGGCAAGAATCTCGTAAAGCTCTTGTCTCAATTCTAAAATTTGCCTAACAGAGATCTCCATATCTTTGGATTGACCTTGCATCCCTCCTGAAGGCTGGTGGATCATTACTCTTGCATGGGGTAGTGCTGCACGTTTGCCTGCCGCACCGCCTGCCAGTAATACTGCTCCCATGGAGGCTGCTAATCCGGTACATATGGTTCCCACTTCCGGACTAATGTATTGCATGGTGTCATAAATCCCTAAACCTGCATATACTGATCCCCCAGGGCTATTGACATACAGCAAGATGTCTTTCTTTGCATCAACAGACTCCAAAAATAACAATTGCGCAGTAATAATATTCGCAATATTGTCATCTACTCCTGTTCCAAGAAAAATAATCCTATCCATTATTAGTCTGGAAAATACATCTATTTCTCTGAAATTGGTAGGCCTTTCTTCAATGACTGCCCGGGTCATGTTTTCCACAGAGTGGATATATTGGTCAAAAGTATTGCCACTGATTCCTTGGCCTTTGACTGCGAATTTTCTGAATTCCTCTCTATTCATTTTTACTTTTCTCTAAGATTAATATTACAAAAATAAAAAAAGCCCTTAGATAAGGACTTTTTATGAACAAAAAATTTTAGGAATTAGTTTTCGAGAAGTTCTTTAAACTTTTCTACACCGATTTTCTCTTCTTTCAATTTGACTTTGTCCTTCACAAAATCGAGGACTTTTTCATTTTGTACCGAAGTCATCATTTGCATGTAATTCTTACCTTCATTGCCTTGAAGGTAGTTTTGTAAGAACATGTCCATATTGTCTTCTAGTTGGGCACCCATACCGGATGAGGCCAACTGCTCCCTTATCATTTCCTTGGTTTTTTCAATGACATCTTCATGCTCCGCTTTGATGTCATTGTCTTTTGAGATCTTATTCGAAATCAAAGACCATGTCAATTGTTTGGTATATGCTGGGAATTCCTTGGCAACATCCTCTTCAGTGACCTTGCCATCATTGGCTTTAATTAACCACTCTTTTAAGAATGCCTCAGGAAGATCAAGCTTGTGATTGGAAATCAAAGCGTCTTTGATCTGCTCCTCATTGAATACCTTAATTTCTTTTTGGTAATTTTCAGTGAGAATTGTTTTAACCTTTTCTAAAAATTCTTCCTCTGAAGAAACTTGGTCAGGACCGAAAACTTTATCAAACAATTCCTGATCTAAGGTTGCTTCCTCAGTTCTGTTAATGTTTTGAACAGTGAAAGTGAAATCACCTTTAAGGTTTTCAGCAGCTTCCTTACTAATGTTTAAGGCCTCAGCAATATCCCCTTTGATTGCTTTTGAAGGATCAAAAGAAATACTTTCTTCTTTTTTAACTCCTAAAAACTTTTTCACAGACCTGCCGTCCAAACTACTCAAAGGTAGTGAAAGGGTTTCTTCATAAGAGCCATCATCCGCTTTAAGGTCTCCGTAAAGAAAATCATTTTCTTCACTTACCTCCGGATTGGTCATCTTACCATATTGCTTCTTGATGTTATCAATGGCTTCATTGACTTCCTTGTCTGAAAGTGTGATCTCATAAACCTTAGCATCCAGATCTTGGTCAAGGTTTAATTCAATATTTTCTACGAAACCAATTTTATATTCAAACTCAAAATCTTTCTGCTTCTTCCAGTCGATATTTTTACCATCTTCTTCAGAAGGTAAAGGGTCTCCAAGGACTTCAAAATCCTGCTCTTTTAAAAAATCATTTAAGGATTTTGACAAAATGGAATTAATCTCTTCCACCAAAACAGATGTGCCATAAAGGTTTTTTACCATTGTAAATGGTGCCTTTCCGGGCCTGAACCCTTTGATGTTCGCCTTTTTTGCGTAATCTTTTATTTTGGCATCAACTGTTTGTTGATAATCTGCTTCCCCAAGTTTGATTTTCACTGAGGCTTCATTGGCAGCATGCTTGTCTATTGTAATTTCCAAGGGATCTGAATTTAATGTTTACCAATAACAAAAACCCTCCATCCTGACTTACCTTAAAGGTAGCTATCAAGATCGAGGGATTTAAAGGGTGTGCGGATGGAGGGACTCGAACCCCCATGCCTCGCGGCGCTAGATCCTAAGTCTAGTGCGTCTACCAATTTCGCCACATCCGCAAATAAATAATTTCAGCTTGTCTACTTTTATTACCTTTTGTAATAACCGGGGAAATAAATCCCATAGTCCCAGCCTATCTCGCCAACAAGAGTTTTTGTTGGCTTGTTTTTTAATGTGGATGCAAAGGTAATAATCAATTTTAAAGATTCAATACTTTGGGTAAAAAAAAATTAAAATTTTACTTAAGATTTTGATTCCTTAGTCTAGAATAATTTTATAACTTGTATCGTATGATCAAAGTTGATATAGAAGAAGAGCGCAAACAGATTCTCAAACGTTACCGGAAACTTTTGAGATTGGCAAAACCATTGCTTAAGCCCGGTGATGCCAAATTAATCAAGAAAGCTTTCAATGTAGCCAGCGAAGCTCATAAAGAAATGCGCCGTAAATCGGGAGAACCCTATATTTATCACCCTTTAGAGGTTGCTCTTATTTGTGTGGAAGAGATCGGCCTGGGGACGACCAGTATCATTGCCGCCCTACTCCATGATGTGGTAGAGGATACCGACATGGAATTGGAAGACATCGAAAGAGAATTTGGTGTTAAGGTTGCTCAAATTATAGATGGGCTTACCAAAATAGCAGGAGTTTTTGATTATGGTTCCTCTCAGCAAGCAGAGAACTTCAGAAAAATGCTGCTTACCCTATCTGATGATGTGCGGGTAATCCTCATTAAGTTAGCAGATAGGCTTAACAATATGAGAACCCTAGATTCCATGCCAAGGCACAAACAACTTAAAATTGGCTCGGAAACAAAGTACCTTTACGCACCTTTGGCACATCGCCTTGGGCTTTATTCCATTAAATCGGAGCTTGAGGATTTGTATCTCAAGTTTATGGACAAAGAGGATTACGATTTTATCACCAAAAAAATAAATGATACCAGGGTTTCCAGAAATAAATTCATCAAAACATTTATAGCTCCGATTGAAAAAGAACTTAAAGAACAAGGCTTTAAATTTGTGATAAAGGGGAGGCCTAAATCTGTTTATTCCATTTACAATAAAATGAAAAAGCAGAACATCCCTTTTGAAGAGGTGTTTGATTTGTTCGCCATCAGGATCATTATAGACACCTCCTACGAAAATGAAAAAGCCGCTTGTTGGCAGGTTTATTCTATTGTTACAGACTTTTATCGGCCAAACCCCAATAGGCTTCGGGATTGGATTAGTACGCCTAGAGCCAATGGTTATGAGTCATTACATACTACAGCCATGAGCCAAACAGGGCAGTGGGTAGAAGTCCAAATACGTACCCAACGCATGGATGACATTGCCGAAAGAGGTTATGCTGCTCACTGGAAGTACAAAGAAAAAGAAAATGCCCCTGAGAAAGCCGCCGGCAGTTTGGATGAATGGATTACCCAGGTAAGAACCTTACTGGAAAACAATGACGGTTCGGCCATAGAGTTTATGGATGATTTTAGGGGAAATCTTTTTCATGATGAAGTATTCGTGTTTACCCCAAAGGGAGACCTTAAAGTGCTGCCTTTTGATGCCACAGCTTTGGATTTTGCTTTCGAAATACACACTGAAGTTGGAGCCAAGTGTATTGGGGCCAAGGTCAACCAGAAGTTGGTTTCCTTGGGACATAAATTGAAAAATGGTGATCAAGTTGAGATACTTACCTCCAATAAACAAAAGCCAAGTGAAGATTGGTTAAAGTCTGTCGTAACATCGAGAGCCAAGGCCAAAATTAAAGACGCACTAAAGGAAGAGAAAAAAGGTTATATGCTGGATGGAAAAGAAATCGTCCAGCGAAAGCTAAAGCAAATGAAGCTCGACTTCACCTCCGAGACGGTGGAACAGTTGCGGGCATTTTTTGAAACCAAGACAACTACTGAATTTTATTACAAAGTTGGTAAAGGAATCATTGATGCAACGGCAATCAAAAGTTTCAAAGATTTTAAACAGCAAAAAAAATCCAAGAAGGGGCCTCAGTTGAATTTTACTGATGAGAAATCCTTTACTAAAGAAATCAAAAACTTAAAAGGACCGGAACATGATCAGCTACTGATTGGAGAAGACATGGATGTGGTGGATTATGTTTTAGCGAAATGCTGTAACCCTATTCCCGGAGATGCCGTTTTTGGTTTTGTTACTGTGAATGAAGGAATAAAAATTCATAGGACAGCCTGCCCCAATGCATTGGAATTAATGTCCAATCACGGCAATAGGGTGATCAAAGCAAGATGGACCAGTCAGCAGCAAATTGCCTTTTTGGCGGGGCTAAAAATAATAGGTACCGATAGGGTAGGACTCATCAGTGATCTCACCAAAGTGATTTCCAATGAATTAAAAGTAAATATGCGCTCCATAACCGTTGATTCTGATCGAGGAATCTTTGAAGGTAGCATTAAGTTATACGTTGACAGTACCAACCATCTAGAGAAGCTAATTGATAATTTATCCAAGGTATCGGGAGTTCTTAAGGTTTCAAGGTTTGATTAGAAGAGTTAAACCATCCGTTTTTAAATAAGAACAGTATATTTGTAAAAAAAATAAAAGTATGGCTTCAGTAGAAAATCTTTACGAAAAGGTAAAGAAAATATTCACCGCCTATTTGGAAAACAAAAAGCTGAGAAAAACACCGGAAAGGTATGCGATCTTAGAAGAGATATATAGCCGAGGAGGGCACTTTGATGTGGAAGGCTTGTATATAAGTATGAAAAATAAAAACTACCGAGTAAGTCGTGCTACGGTTTATAATACCTTAGACTTGTTGGTAGAATGTGATCTTGTTACCAAGCATCAGTTTGGTAAGAACTTGGCTCAGTACGAGAAATCCTATGGATACAAGCAACATGATCACCTGATCTGTACAGAATGCCATCAAGTGAAGGAATTTTGTGATCCTCGGATTCAAAACATCCAGAATACAGTAGGGGAGGTGTTGAATTTTAATATAATTCATCATTCTTTATTGCTTTACGGAAATTGTACCGATGAGAATTGTGAGCATAGAGTAGGTGCTACGGAAGGCAAAGCAAAAAAATAAATAATAATTCATGAAAGCAGAATTTCAATCCCAGATAGAAAATAATTCTTTGGTATTAAAAATAAAAGGTGATTTGATCGGAGATGATTCAGGTCCCCGAATGGTTGGCTTGGTGTCGGATGGCTTGCAAGACGGAGTGAAAAACTGCATCATTGACCTTAGTGAAGTCAGGTATATTAGCTCTAGTGGAATTGGAGTGTTAATTACAGTATTGACCAAAATGAGAAATGCAGATGGGGAAGTATTTTTGGCCTCACCTTCCGAGCATGTTAAAAAGCTACTAATAATTACCAAACTCAATAATATATTTAATGTGTCTGACACGCTTGAGGAGGCGTTAGCGCAAGTAAAATAATTCAAAAGCCATTTTTATTGAATAAAATATAGCTTGGAAGTTGTAAATTTTTACAAACATGACAATCTTCACGGCTTGTTTTGATAGAAGGCAGTAATACTTATTTAAAAATAAAATGAAAATGGACGTTCTTTTAGGTCTCCAGTGGGGTGACGAAGGCAAGGGTAAAGTAGTAGATTATCTAGCACCGAGCTATGAAATGGTAGCCAGATTTCAAGGAGGACCCAATGCCGGCCATACCTTAGAGTTTGACGGGATAAAGCATGTTTTGCATCAAATTCCCAGTGGGATCTTCAGGGGAAATATCCAGAATATTATAGGCAATGGAGTAGTGCTGGATCCTGTAGTTTTAAGGAAAGAAATCAAGAATTTGGAAAAATTCAATATTGATTTTAATAAAAATATGGCCATTTCAAAAAAGGCCACCATTATCCTTCCTACGCATAAATTATTGGATGCTGCTTATGAAAAATCCAAAGGAGATAAAAAAATTGGTTCTACCTTAAAAGGAATTGGGCCGACTTACCAAGATAAAATCGGTAGGGTAGCCTTGAGAGTTGGAGACATGCTATCTCCTGATTTCAAAGATAAATACCATGATTTAGTGGAGCGGCACAAGTCAATCTTAAATTATTATGACTTTGGCTTGCAAGATCTTGCCGCCCTTGAGGCGGATTTCTTTGAAGCAGTTACGTTTTTTAAATCCCTAAGGCTTGTTGAAACGGAGTTTGAAGTAAATGCAGCCATCAAATCAGGCAAAAAAGTTTTGGCTGAAGGAGCTCAAGGTTCACTTTTGGACGTAGATTTTGGAAGTTACCCTTTTGTGACAAGCAGTAGTACCATGGCTGCAGGGGCATGTACAGGTTTGGGAGTTGCTCCTTCCACTATAGGGGAAGTCTTCGGGATTTTCAAAGCTTATTGTACCCGTGTTGGTAGTGGTCCTTTCCCTACAGAATTATTCGATGCAGATGGAGAGCAAATGCGTAAGGATGGGAATGAATTTGGTTCTACAACTGGCCGTGCCAGAAGATGTGGTTGGATAGATCTTCCTGCACTGAAATATTCCATCATGATCAATGGGGTTACCCAATTGTTTATGATGAAAGCTGATGTGCTCAATGGCTTTGAAGAAATCAAAATCTGTACGGAGTACAAACTTGGAGATGGAAACCAAACCGATCAACAGTACCTCAATGGTACGACCGAAGGCATTGAACCGGTTTATGAAACGTTAAAGGGCTGGAATTGTAGCTTAGATGGAATTGATGATTATGAGAAATTCCCCGATGAATTGAAAGCCTATGTTTCTTTTCTTGAAAAAGAACTTGAAGTTCCAATCAAAATGGTGTCTGTAGGTCCCGATAGAAAACAAACGATACTTAAATAATAGAATTTATACACTTATAATATTAAGGCTTCTTCCTAACTATCAGGAAGAAGCCTTTTTTATTTATTTTTTAATTGTCTATCTTAAGTTCCGAATGATGTCTTGTTGTATAAAGAAATCTTGAGTTGAATATATTAAATGTGAAAGAAGGCATAAATAGTGAATTACTGTTGTAGGTAATAACGATTTCCCAATTTCAAAAATTAATATAAGTGTATTCAATATATTATTAGGGTGTTATGGTAATCCCACTTTAATAAGAGATCAATACAAAACATACTCAAACTTAAGCAGAGAAAACCTTCTAGTTCAGGTTGTTCTTTTAGAAGTTATTGGATTGGCAGATAAAACTGAGGTCATTAATATACCGGAAGTGTATTTCTAATCAACCCTTTCATTTGGTTTTCAAGAATCCGGAGGTTTGGAGAGTTGCATGTGGTATGTTTTAACTCCTGCATACTTTGAGAGTATTCTTTTTTATTTTATAAAAGCAATACGGTTGCTAAACATATGAAGGTATCTATAGGTCTTTCTTTAATTGTAATGATGCTTTCCTTTAGCGTAAGAGCGCAACAAGGCTTTCCTTATTGCGAATCTTTTCAGGAGGGGACTGAACGAGATGAGACTATTCTGGGAGGTAATGCAATCATACAAGATGGAGTATTAAGGCTAACTAATGCAGTGATGGATCAGAAGGGGTATGTGTATATTGATATTCCATTTTCCTCTAGCTTTGGGGTTAAAGCTTCCTTTGAATATTTTAGCTATGGAGGAACAGGAGCAGATGGTATGACCGTTTTCCTATTTGATGGGGGAAATCCCTCTTTTTCCCCCGGAGCATTTGGTGGGTCCCTAGGCTATGCCATGAATGCCGATAGTCCCGGTTTGACACAGGCTTATTTAGGGGTTGGATTTGATAGTTTTGGGAACTTTGGTAATAATTCTGAAAATAAAACCGGAGGTTTTTCCTCAGGGATAAATCAGCTGCATCCAAATGCTATAGTGGTTAGGGGTCCGGGAAATGGTTACAATGGATATCATTTTATTACAGGTGTGAAGGTAAATGAGGGAGGGGCTTACGGTTTGCCGGAGGATCAGCAGTTTTCAATCAGTTCAGGAGGCCCTGGCACGCGGCGGGTGGAAGTACCCGAAGAAACAGGATACCGAAAGGTGATTTTTAAGCTAAGGCCGAAGAATGGAGGTACAGGGTATTTTTTGGATGTAGAAATGATTTTTACTACTGAAAATGGTAACCCACGCCAAATAACGCTGATAGATAATGTAGATTATCCCTATCCTTCACCTAAAACTTTGAAAATAGGTTTTGCAGGTTCCACCGGTGGAGAAACAAATATTCATGAAATTAGGAATTTGCTGGTAGAAGTGGCCGACCAAGATAATTTAAAAAAACCGACAACAAGTAATATAGAAAATGTTGGGGTGTGTATGGGACAGGAAAATTTTCTTGAAATACCTGAAGTGAATTATACCTTACCCAATATAGATTCCCGAGTTAGCTGTCTGCAGTTTTTTGAGTCCATGGATGAAATTATGGAAATAGAGACAGACCCTTGCCTTTCCGGTAGGTGCCATACCGATGATGCCGTTTTGATCACGCAAGAAGGAACTTTTAAATATTCAGGGTCGGGTACACAATTTTCTTTTGTTCCCGACCCTGATTTTACTGGAAATAGAATACAGGTATTTTATACCGTCACAGATAATTATGGGAAAACGTCTAATGGAAGTACTCTTTTACTGGATGTAATGGACAAGCCTGAACCGATAAGTATAATGGTCAACCAACTTCCGCTATTAAGTAAGGACGCTTGCCCTGAGGAAGAGATTATATTAAGCATTTTTTCCTTAGGTGAAAACGAACACTACGAATGGTTTAAAGATGGACTAAAAATAGAAGCGGAATCATCATCAAGCTTGTTAGTCCAAGAATCGGGAGTTTTTCATGCCCGAGCCATTTCATCGGACGGCTGTCCACTGATTACTGAAAACATTACAATCAACTACCCTGCCTATCCTGATCTTGAAGTTCTTAGTCCCATCTATGGTTGTCAGCCCAATTTGTTCCCTGATATTAGAGGATTTATAGCCGATTATGATACCCTACAGTTTGATTACCAACTTGAGAATGATTCCGGAGAGAACTTTATAAATGAGGACATGCTTACCTTAACAGAGGAGGGTGTGTATGATTTAAGTGTGAAGCCTAAATCTTTAGAATGTTGGTCATCACCCACTACCATAAGGGTGATATTACCGGAAGAGGCTTTGGAAGCTTCTTTTGATTATGTATTGAATAGTACCGGTAAAAAAGAAGAATCAGCAGATGGAATATTGGCAATAGATCCTATTAGGTTTATGGATTTGTCTGCAGGTAATCCTCAACGGTGGTTTTGGGATTTTGGGGATGGAAACACCAGTGAGCAACGGTCACCGGTACATGTATATGGAGATAAAGGGGAGTTTCTTGTCTCTCTTCGGGTTGAGAACGGGCCTGATTGTGCCGCTAGTTTTGAGTTTCCAATAATTATTCGGCGAACCTACAGGGTAATGTTTCCCACGGGCTTCACTCCTTCAAGATCGGAGGATAAATTTTTTATGCCTAAAATGAAGGGAATAGAAAGTATGGAATTGAAGATATTCAACACTTGGGGCGAATTCCTTATAGAAATCACTGACCTGAACAGTCCGGGTTGGGATGGGGCGATTAATGGGACGCCACTGCCACCGGGGACTTACGTTTATCGCGGTGACTTTAAAACCAACAAAGGGGAGCTTGTAAGCAGATCCGGGAAATTTCTTCTGATAAGATAATGGAAAAGAAAATCATTGGCTTTGTTTTTTTATTGGGATTGCTAGTGGTGCAGGCTCTTGGGCAAGACATGCAGTTTTCTCAATTTTATGCAGCGCCTATCCATTTGAACCCTGCATTTACAGGGAGTACCGAATGGACGAGGGTAGGTGTAAATTACAGAAACCAATGGCCCGGGCTGGATAGAAGTTTCAATGCGTTTTCGGCTTACTTTGATCATTTCATAGATCACAAGAATAGCGGGATAGGGGTTATAGCAAATGGTGTACGAGACTCTTTTTCTCAAGTTCAAAATATGGAGATTGGTATAACATATGCTTACAGGGTCAAATTGGGAGAATACAGTTACCTGCATTCCGGGCTTCAGGCAAGTTTTGTTCACCGTAATGTAAATGTAGAAAGTATAATTCTAGGTACGCAAATTGATATTGACAGAGGGATAGTGGTTGGCGATGGCGTAAGCTGGGTGGAGGATGTAAGTCAACGGAGCCATGAAGACATCAATACAGGTCTGTATTATTACGACAAAAAGTTTTGGCTAGGGGTGTCGGCCCATCATTTAACCCGCCCTTATATTTCCTATCTTCAGTTGGAAAATCAACGGCTACCGATACGCTATGGGATACATGGGGGTGTGACGTTTGATTTATTTAGTAATAATATAGGAGATGTTATCAACAATACTTTACAAGAAAGAACACTTTCTCTGGCTTTTAATTATAAAAGACAGGGTTTATTTGATCAGCTGGATGTGGGGGCGGAGTTGTTTTACGCTCCCTTGATTATGGGCGTTTGGTACCGGGGACTTCCTACCAAACGGAGTTTGCCAAATAATGAGGCGATCATCGCGCTTTTAGGTTTCTCATTACCCAACGATTTGCAGATAGGTTATAGTTTTGATTTTACTGTATCAAAGTTGGCTTGGAGAAACAGTGGAGGGGCCCATGAGTTGTCCATGAGGTACACTTTTAGGAATTATAAATTGGGTAAAAAGCGGGATAGGGCGATACCTGGATTTAAATATTAAAAGTTCAAATATTTTTTCCGCTGATAATCAGGTTACTTATGATTTATTGTCAGTTTTCTTGGATATTCCCATTGTAAATTAAAAAAGAAAGTGCACCTTTGTCATCCCAAAA